>ERZ1292630.1244-Hain-H41-02um-R3-1244-length-25344-cov-6_pt1 | contig 25344 bp, 15 predicted proteins | sample MGYA00564408_ERZ1292630 | MGnify/ENA primary metagenome ERZ1292630 (study PRJEB36523, sample SAMEA6512641) | groundwater metagenome | collected 2019-01-08 | study: AquaDiva: Metagenomics assemblies of 32 groundwater samples
ACGACGTCCACGATGACGCCGTCGGTGACGAACACGACGACGGAGACGGTGACGAACAGTTCCTCCGAAACCACCAGCGCGTCGCAGACCATGACGATGACGGCGTCCGAGACCGCGTCAAACACGAGCACGCTGACGTCGACGAACACCACCACCCTCACGCTGCCGCCGCCTACCACCACGACGGAGACGATGTCGTCGACCAGTAGCCGAACGACGACGACGACGGCCACGTCATCGATGATATCCACGACGAATAGCACCGCCAGTGGAACGGGTAGCGCAGCGTCCTCCACCACGATGACGGTGATGCCAACGGGCTCTTCCTCCGACCTCACATTGCGAGTGGCCTCCGGTAGCAACATATCGGCGATCATCGCGGCGTTCGCCGAGTTGCTGAACATCACGAATGTATCGTCGATTGAAGTGGTTGGAAACTGGTCCAACGGAGGTGGATCGAATGGCACGTCCCCCATCTCGCTGACCCTTCACTTCGCGGATGCGACTACCGCCGCGGCAGCGTATCGGTTGGGTAACAACAGTCAACAGCTCAAGGACTTGGGTGTGGTCAGCATGAGTGCGCCCGTGGAGCCTTCGACGGCCTCCCCAACGCCGAGTCCAACGTCATCGACCGCGCCGTCTCCGGATGACGACGACGCCAACAAGCGGAAGATGACCATTATTATCGCGGCCGTGGCGGCCGTCGTCGTCGTCCTCGTGGTGGTGATCATCGCCATCATGGTGAACCGCAAGAAGGCCGCACCGCCCGCATCGTCGTCGCTCTACGTGCCCATGCAAAATGACCGGGCGTAAAAAGGGCAGCAGCCTCCTCCGTCCGGGGTTGCTTCTAATTGCGAGGCACTTGTGCATCAAGCACTCTCCCGCCCTATAATTTGTGGCTTGACAGTATGACGCTGGTTTTTTTCTCCTAAGTCCTGACCGGCTCCAACCGGGAGGGACCCTCCCCCCTCACTTGGCATTCGAACGCGCGGTTGCCTCTACTGGGTACGGTTTGCGCGTGCGCGTACCATCTCGACCTTACCGCGCGTTCGTTCGTCAAGGCGCACTGGGAATCGACAAGCTGACGGGGCTTCCCCCGATGTTGGCTCCGGCCGCCGTTGGTCGGCAGCCGCCGCGGTGATGCGTTCTGCTCGATCATTCACCATTTGTCGCCTGCTTCTATTTGTTGTTGTTGGTGTGGCTCTCATCACCGTGGTGGGGGAGTTGAGAGAAGAATCCCGAGAATCCTTCGTTGCACAAGTGTCTGACAAAATGGGGACGATTTTCGTTCCTTCCTCTTTTGGCCCTGTTGTCGCCTGCCTGTGCACAAAGTGGGTACACTTTGTGTGTACATTGCACCTTATTTATCTACCTCTGCTTCTAATTGAGGACTATCATCGGTTCGTGGTGGGTTCAAAAGACTCAATGCGTCGTTGGGTTCTTTTTCGTTGTGGCCCATTTTTCGACCAGCCGTCTCCTCCTTCGAGCCTTCGTTTCCTTTCAAGTAATCCTCGTATTCTCTCGTTTCCGCCGGGAATATGATCTCGCTGACGTCGACAAAGATACACTCCGGTGCATTGGTGTTACTCCTGGTCGCGGTCATGACACTGCGCGCCGCCGCGGATCCCACGGATACAACCACACCGACCGTGACGGAAACGACAACTCCCACGGTCACGCCAACAGCGACGACCACACCGACCGCTACGCCGACTGAAACGACTACCCCAACGGCGACGACTACTCCGACTGTGACGACGACCCCGACGGCGACGACTACCCCGACGGCGACGACTACTCCGACTGTGACGGAGACGACGACGCCAACCACAACGGAAACGACGACTCACTCGACGACCGTCACCACCACGACGCCCACTGCCACAACGTCGGAGACGTCGACCAGCACCGTCACGACGACCAGCACCGCTACGGCCACCGCGACGCCTACGGTCACCTCGACCACGTCGACCACCACGACGACCATGCCCACCGTGACGACCACCGCGTCGAACAACGCGACGAATACCACTTCCAACAATTCGACCAACACTAGCGCACCGACCTCCACGGCGCTGGCGACTCGGTACATTTCGGTGGGTTTGAAATCCGTCGATGATATTCAGCCCTTCCGTATTTGGCTCGCGGGACAGCTCGGTTTGAACGAGACGGACGTGACCTTCGTGTCGTCGTCCCAAGAGGGAGACAACACCATCGCCATTTATGAGCTGCCAACGGACATGGACGCGAAGCGGGCCACGGTACTTCCGAATTATCCCGATTACGTGACCATTAATCCCTCCGCGACGAGTGAGCCAGCGCCAGGGCCGACGGATGACAAGAAGAAGATCATCATCATCGCCGTGGTCGTCGGCGTCGTCGTCGTCGTCGTGGCGATTGTTGCTGGTGTTCTCGTGATGCGCAAGCCGTCCAAGGGGTACCAGCCGTTCCAAGACACCCAACCGATGACTCGTGCGTAAGGGGAACCACCGGCAGAGGACCCCGCGGAAACAAGGAACGATGGTGTGCACTGTTATCTCCAGGTGTGCAGTGGATGGACTCATTCATGATCACTCGTATTTTCGGTTGCTCACGTCATGGTTTCTGTTGCGACTACTCGGCGGCTCGGCGTATCCTAATGATAGGCCCCGTTTAAATTCTTTCTTGACACGATTGTCGCTCATTTGCGCGCCCTTTTCGCCTCCCCTTTCGTCGTGTCTTCCTTCTCCCATGTTCTTTTCTGGCAATCGCGCGTGCGTGCGAGGTTCGACGCTGACCCGTGGCTCACCCATAGATCTATGTGGCGTCGAGCGCTTTGTTCGTGTGTTCTTAATTTAATTTGAATGTGTCGCGGGAACTGTGGCGAACTCTATTCATCGGTTCCCTTCTCCGCACTCGCCGCCTGTTGACAAAGAGAGAGGTGCGCGGCCTTTGCTTTTTTCCCCCCGCTCTCTCTCTCCCTTTCTCCGCCTTCTGTTGCTTTCGCTCCCTGTTGATGGCCGCCCATCTCCTTCCTTCCCCCCTCTCCGGTAGTAACGCCCGACTGTGACGCTTGCCGGTGCGCGTGCGTGATGATCATGATGAGCCGACTGCCTAAGCATTGATTTGCCTTTTTACGATGGTTTTGACGGGACGTGCATCGGCGAAATACAGTTCGGTCATTTTTTTCCTCGTGCGCGACAATGACGATGCCCTCACGCGGAAGCCACGAAGGTGTTGCCATCCGTGAAGTGGAGGACGCACGCGCCGCGATGCGCTCCGCGGTGACGAAACGGCCTGACGCCAGGTGGGTGGAAGGGCTCGGTCCATTGGAGGATCCGGTGTTGCTCAGGCGTCGACGAGAAGCAGCTTTGGCTGCCGCATTGGCGTCGGCAGCAAATGAAGCGCAAGCCAAGGGTGACCACGCTGGAGGCAGTCGTGGCCCGCTGAGGCGCCTCACTTCCGCCTGGTTATGCGGCCCCTGTGCGCTGTTGATTGTGACGCTACTGTGGGCCGTTGGTTATCACGCCGGCCTCTACAAGCTCAACCCTGATTTTGGACCCCCTTCTGGTCGCGGCCTTGCCAGCAACGCGTTTGGCGCACCGCCCCACATGGTCACCGAGGAGTTGGTTACCGAACGGCGGCCGCCGATAGCCACGGTGCTCGCCTATGCCCTGTTCCCAGGCCATGACCATAGCGCATCCTGGGGATGGCTGCGCGTCCTCTTTGCCTTCGCGCAGACGAGCGTGTTGCATCCCATCGTACGACACGCGAGCGCGGGGGCCATTTTGCCCGACGCCGTGGCGCTCGTAGGAGGCGAGACGCTGCAGAGGCCATTCAACGTATCGGACTGGTCACCCCACCAGCGCGACGAAGTGAGCCACTTTCTACTGTTCGAGTTCGTGATCATTCCGGTGATATTGTTCGCGTTGGCTTGGCTAGCGATTCGTCTCGTGCGCCCTCTGCAGGCCTTCGCCTTGTTCCTCGTCTCTGGCGCAGTGGCCTTGTCGTTGTGCGTGGTGGTTCCGGGCATGGCCGTGATGTGGTTCGGCGCGTGCTCTGGCTGGCTGTCCCCTTGGATTTCCGTGATGACCACCACTCGGCAAGCAACGCTCGCGACGAGGGAATGTTTCTTACCATTGATCATGTTTCGGTTTTGTCGGCTGTGGGAGCTAGGGACGATGTCCGTCGGCTTCGTGATGGTGTCCTTCTATGTGGACATGTTGAGCCGAGAAAAGGCCCGGCGGGACGAGGAAGGGCACGACGATGCTGCTGCCTTCTTGAACGGTGATGACGACGATCAATCGGGAGGTTCCCGAAGGGGCCTTTTGGCGTTACCTCCACTGGAAGGGGCCGCGCCGGGGAATGCTGATACGGGCGCCACCCCGGTCGAGGCAACCCCTGCCCGGTCTGTGACTCGCTCAGGCGTGCTAAACCTGGTTCGAAGTTACCTGAACACGCTCATGTGCCTTGTTCAGGCTGCCGTATGGATTGCCGCGTGCGTTTGGCTCTATGCCAACTCGGGTGGCGACTCTCCAGCGACCGTCGACGCGAACGGCGTGGTGTCGACGAACAACGCGATGATGGACGCAGACGCGGCGCTCGCGCGGGCACGGGGGCTCAACTGGATGGTCACCTACTGGTGGTTTGCAGTCATGTCTTGGTCGCTCGTCGCCGCGAGGGCATGGCGGCTGCCGCGTTTGCTGGTCATTGGCACCCCACTGGCCGCCTTGGAAGGGTCCGCCATTGGCGACAAAAAATCCAAAACCGAATGATTTTCAGCCGCCAGTGCTACATTCGGACGGATGGTGTGAAGACGGGGTTCTTGTTGTGTGTGTGCGTGTGTTGTCTTGGGCAAAGGCCTTGCGACTGAAGCATCAGAGGCGTTTGTACACCACATGACAAGGGTCGACGATGCATTACAACGAAGCGCGGTGAACTGTGAAACTCGCAAAAGAGTAGAAGGAAAAAGGAACACCTCTTCCCCACCCGCAATCACAAAAATGCCGGTTAACGTTGCCGTCCTGGGCGCGTGCGGTGGCATTGGGCAGCCGCTGTCTTTGCTCCTGAAGCTCAATCTGCCGCACGAAAGTACGTTGTCGTTGTACGACTTGGGCGGCGTCGAGGGCGTCGCGGCCGATTTATCTCACATTGACAGCCGCGTCACGATCAAGTGGGCACAAGGACAGCTGCCCCCGGTCCGTGATGATCCCGAGCTGGTGCGCCTCGCCAAGGGAGTGGACCTCTTTGTCATCGTGGCGGGCATTCCGCGGAAGCCCGGCATGACGCGCGACGACTTGTTCAACGTCAATGCCCAGATCGTTCTCGATTTAGTGGCGTCGTGCGCCAAGGTCGCGCCCAAGGCGGCTTACTGCATCGTCACGAATCCCGTTAACAGCACGGTGCCCATCGCCGCACAAGCGCTCAAGAAGCTTGGCGTCTACGACAAAAATAAACTGTTTGGCGTTTCGACGCTGGATGTGCTCCGAGCGACGCAATTCGTGAACGATCTCCGTGCGCCGACCCTCGTGAGCACCGTGCCGGTCGTCGGCGGGCACAGCGACGTGACGATCGTGCCGTTGCTTTCTCAATTGCAGGGCGCACCTTTGGATGCGGCGGCTACGGACAAGCTGACGAAGCGCATTCAGGACGCCGGCACCGAAGTCGTCAAGGCGAAGGCCGGCAAAGGAAGCGCGACCCTCTCCATGGCCGCGGCGGGAGCGCGATTCGCCTTGTGGGTCGTTCAAGGCCTCACCGGCCAGAGCAATCCTATTGTCTACACGTACGTGGATACAGACGGGAAGCATGATTTACCCTTCCTGGCGATGCCGGTCGTCTTGGGCCGCCAGGGCATCCAATCCAGGCTGCCGCTAGGTGCCATGACTGCTTACGAGAAGAGCGTTTTCGAGAAGGCCGTTGGCCCCATTGCGCAGAACATCAAAGCCGGTGAAAACTTCGCGCGATCGAAATTGTAAACGAGAGCCGCCATCCCCGGCGGTTTGGCATCGTCCCACCCCCGCACAGGTTTCTCCTCTCAAGAAGGGTCGAGAGATCGCTCTCCCCTCCTTCCTTCTTGTGCCCTCCCTTCCACCTCCGGTCGTCATTGTCGCACATATGTGGGGTGACGCGCTGGGAATATATTTTTTGTCCACAAGCAAAAACGCGATTCGGGATCCCTGATCGCGCGGCAAGTGAGGAGATGACCTAGGATGTTCCATATATGCGAGTGTGTTGGAATGCCGAACGTCGTTGTGGCCGGAATATCCGCCTCACAGTCCATGTCTTTGTGCCGTCTATTGTGTGTTTGCCCCGGAGCAATGTACGGCACCTTGAAACACATCGTTGCAAGCGTCGTAGCAGGAGGGCCCTCTAGGAACGGTGCTCTCACGGTCGGTCGCATTCGTCTGCCAAACGCAACGCAAGGCGTCTTGGCGCATGATGCCGTTCAGCCGTCTAATTTGCGCAGCTTCATCGTCGTCATCGCGATCGGATATCGGCATGCGGGCGGAGCCGCGACGCAGCGTCCTCTGCGGCCGGCTCATCGGGCTGCAGCTGATGGTGATAACGGAGGAGAGCGTCGCCCGCCGCCCGCCAACAGGCAGCCGCAAAAGGCAGGCAAGCCGCGCCGCGGGATCACAGAGCGCCGTTCTGGCCCTCACGCACCCCCCGACTCTAGCCGACTGCGACGCGGTCCCGAGACCCCCGTGATTTCGCCACCCGATTCGACGTTTCGGTCGACGACATCCGACGGCGCGGTCGCGTTCCCGCGACGCGAGCGAGGAGGCGCCATGACGGGGACGCATCGCGCTCCGCCGCCTCCGCCTCCTCCTGCTAAGGTGCGTCTGTGGCCCATCCCCATATCGTGGAACGCGACGTCCGTCCATGGATTCGTGTTTCTCGTTTGCCGCGTGATCCCCCGCATGTTGATGACGGCAGCCGATCACGACGCACCTTTGCTGCCGGGGGCCGTCCGCGGCGCTAGTAGCGAGGGTGATGACGCCGACGTTGGGGCCGCCGGTGAAAACGATGGTGCTGATCTTGTCGGCGCCGGTGACGAACATGCTGGCGAAGAGGATCACGCGACGACTACCTTTGACGGAGCATCACGCTTACGCTGGGCGGAGCTGTTCGATGCCGCCGCCGACGATGTGGTGGGTGCCGAGCGAGGCAAAGTCGATACGAGCGCGGCTGGCGGGGTCGTCGGCCGCCTACCTTCTGGTGCCCTGAGACCGAAGTTTCCCTCCGTCGCTCAGTCGGTTTTTATTCCTGTGGATGCGACCACAGGAAGGTCCAAGTCGACCGCGTTCATTCATTTCACGGATTTGGCCGACGCTAATCAGTTTACCGCGACGTGCAATCGGCTGATCCAGGAGCTCGTGGTGCAAGGAGACCCCCGCGGTCGATATTCCGCTCTCTGGGAGGTGCTGCCCATTGCCAAGCTAGCACGATTGAGGTCGCAGGTGATTGTCGATGTCGCCGCCGATGATGGAGGGGATGCGTTTGGTGCCGTGCGTACCCATGCTCTCAAAGCGCTGGAGGCCGCGATCCTCGGCAACAAGCACACGGCGACGACAACCGGCACAACCGGCGGCGGCAACCGCATTGGAGAAACAACGCGCGACGATTCAGCAGCTGCCTCCGAAACTCATCACATTGCCGGTGCCGCATCATCCACCATGGCGAACGGAGGGATCTCGCCGTCTGCAGACGTTTTGGCAGCCTCTCCTACCCCCTTGCCGCCGATGGGGGCGGGCCGACTGCTGGGACAATGGCGCAGGGCTCAAGAGAAGGCCAGGTGGGACGAGCAGCAGCAGCAGCAGCAGCAGGTGGAACAGCAACCATCCGCCATGGACCAACAGGTCCCAAACGCAAAAGGACTACACGGTACGGCCGAGGGGAACCAAGAGACCCTCCCCGCTAGCAGCCCAGTCGCCGTCGATCCTACAACGGTCAAGCAGACGTATGCATTGACACACTCCTTATTGAAATACCGCTCCGAAGCGGCGGACCTGCAGCTCACGCAGGCGCATCTGGACCTTGACCGCTATTTAATCGACCCCGACGTTCTGTACGACGTCACTCGCAAGCACAGACGCCGCTTCGTTCGAGATCCCCCGTCACGCTAGCGCCGAAAAAGTACCGTAGCATTTTTTGTGGGTTTGAAAATGCTCTCATTTTTTATTTGGAAAGGACGACGACATCGCCGGGTATCGAATGTTTTTTGTTTTGCACAACTGAAAGCAAACCACGCAGGTTTTCGCCGCGCGGGGCCAGCCGCCCGCTACTTTCCCCTTTCCCTCTCGCCGGTTTTCTTACTTTCCGCACTTCACGCTATGCCGAGCCCTATGATGCTGACGCGCACGAGCCCCATGCGCACACTCGAGGGCCGATTTTTCAATCGGTACATCAAAATGATGCACCGCGATCAGTTAAATCCCGACGCGTGCACGTTGCACAAACTGATCGCCCATCAAATGCTCGAGCGCCGAAAGTTCGTCAAGCGCCCCGCCGCGATTGTGCTCGAGGTGGGAGCTCACAGTGGATGGTATCTAAAGCACTTGCTCCAGTCGGAAGAAAAGAATGGGCTCAAACAGTACATTCAAACGGATATTTCGGAAGAACGCCTCAACCGAATTTATCAAGAGGTCAAGCCGATGCTTCCAAGCGACGTGGAATTCATCCAGATTTGCTGCGACGAGGAAATTCCGAACAGCTTGGAGCTTCCCGACCGCAGCGTCGACATGGCGGTGTCGGTCTTGAGTCACCATTGGGTGAACGATTTGGAGGCTGCGATGGTGAATATCCGCCGGGCGTTGAAGCGCGATGCGTTTCTACTGTTAACCATGTTCGGTGCGAATACCTTGTATGAACTGCGTTCCAGTTTTTCCTGCGCGGACAGTGAGTCGGAAGGGGGGCTGAGTCCGCACGTCTCGCCCATGGTCGATGGGGCCGGCATGTCGCAGTTGATGCTGCAATCGGGTTTCACGCTGCCCACGGTCGATATGGATCGGTTCGTGCTGGCGTACCCCACCGCGTTCCATTTAATGGAGCACTTGAGCGCCATGGGCGAATCGGGCGCGCACATTATGAGGCGGCCATACGTGAGCCCGACGACATTGCTCTGTATGGCGAGCGTCTACGAGCAAATGTATGCCAAAAACGGCCTCGTGCCGGCGACGTTTGAAATATTTCACGCCATCGGCTGGAGTCCCTCTCCCGATCAGCCGAAGCCTTTGGAACGCGGAAGCGCGGATGTGTCGTTAGCCAAGATGGCAACGCAGTCCCACAAGGCGTTCAACGAAACCTTGAATCAATTGGCAAAGGACCCCGAGAATTTACAACTGCAACGACTTGCGGATGAGCAGTTCGCCACCTTGAAGCGTGAGATGGAACAGGAGCAAAAGGACCGCGAAGGGCTCGAATCGTCGATGGCCTTGCCCGCGAAGACGGAGAGTATTTCGGGGCTGAAGCTGCCGCCGGCGCCCACGCCGCCGTTCCAAGAGGCCACCACAGCGGCCTCACTCTCTCGACCTGCTGCACCTTTGTCCTCTTCGCGCTCTTCCTCGATGGCGGATGGAGCCCTTTCCACGAACGCGGCGGATGCTGCGGCAAAGCCAAAGTGAGGGAGAGGAGGTCGGAGACAGATTTGATGGATTGGGAATCCCCGGCGTAGCATGTGACCTTCATGGCTGCAGCGGTAGTCAATTCGAGGTGCAAGATGTGTTGTTCCGTTTCCCCCTCGTCCCCTTTCAGACGGTTTCTGCGCAGCAGCGAAGGAAAACGGAGAGCAGTTCAATTGCGTTTTACCCTCCAAGACATTCTCCGAACGCTGATGCCGCTCGTCGTTTGCTTGCGGCCATCCGAGGCGGCCCACAGCGACGGTACCTTGCGACCCACGTCGTCTCCGAAACGCCATCCGGCCATCGTCGCTTGCGATGGTGAAGGGGGCCTAGGTCATTCGACGACCTGTGCTATTCATATTTTACAGGAGCCGATTGAACCGCCGTTCCCGCTGTCGCGGCACACCATTCTGGGCGACCCTTCCCGCCACCGGCCGTCTGGGGCGCCTCTGTCACCAACACCATCGTCGACGGATAGCGGCGTATCACCGACACCGCCCCCTGGCAGTTTTGGTCGCGGTGGCGCTGGGCGGCTCTTGCTACCGCAGCCAGTGTGTTGGCCAAAAGCGATGCTCGACCGATTGCCCTTTGCTTACCAAGCGCTGGTGGCCCCGCGAGCGCAGAGCAGCCGCGTCTTGGACGCGCTTGTGCGGGGCGTGACGAAACTGTCAGCTATCGAAACAGACGATGATCGAGCGACCGCCGCAGAGCGAACGCTGAAGGCGGAGGCGGATCCATCGCAGTGGGACCGGAACGATCCTCGCAGAACGCATGCCGATGGAGGCACTCCGCAGCCGGTGTTAGTGCCCCCCTCGACGACGGGTGCCGGCCGGTCACCTTCACCGTTGAAACGGACGGTCAGTATCAACACCTACGGATCGACACCCACCAAAAGTGGGGGAGGGCCTCCTGCGTCGCCGCGAGTGGGCAGCCCAACGACATCAGCAAGGCGCGCCACACCATCACATGCGGCGTCGCCGACGACGACGACATCGGCAACGGTTGCCGCGGCCACCGCTCAGTCCGAGTGGCAAGCCATTCTGCCTCAGCGACGCATCTCACCCCCGTCGATGGCGACCAGGTATTCCTTGCGTTGTCGGCTGTCGCTGGCCACCGCGGCCGACAGCACGTTTCGCACGTGCATCGCCACAGACGATTGCATCTCCCTCTTCGCCCCGCTGATGCTGCCAAAAAAGGGGAAAAGAGCGGCGACGACGTCCGCGGATAGCTCCAAACCAACCCCTTCGCCATCGACCGCGGCCGCTTCCTCGTCGCTGAGTCGAGGGGGCGGCGATGACCTAGCGACGATCCTGGCGCAGCAACGCCACCAATTGGCTGATGATCGCCTCGCGAGGTTGAAAGTTCAGTGGCAGCCGCTGGTAGACTACGTCTGGGAAGGCCGAGACGCCACTGTCGTTTTTGTTACTGACGAGCAGAGCAGCCAGCTCGCGCCTCCAGGTGGGGCGATGCCGTCCGATTCTTTATCTGCCGCAACGTCCTCCAAATGCGTAGCGGTTTCCACGTCGCAGTTGTTTTCTCAGCTGACCCGACAAGTTGCAGAGTATCTCGTTGGAAAAGCCGCCCATCTCGCGACTCCTTTCTTCCACGTGACGGTCACGGCGGCATCGGTCGCGGTGGCACCGATTCGTACTCACGGACGAAGCCGCTCGAATAGCATCGCCAGCGGAACGACGGCAACTGGGTTACCGCCGGAGCTTCTGGCGGGAGCGACGGCGTCAGGGGCCACCTCGACCGCGTTGCTCGACGTCTTGTCGCCGCTCGTGCCACCAGCGTTGGCCTTGGCAGGTGGGCAACGCAGCCGGCGGGGGTCCGTGCGCACGACGGCAGCCGGCAGTGGAGGTAACCAATCGCTGTCGAACGCCCCCTCGATGGTGTCGACGGTGGTTTCATTGGACGAGGGCCACGGCACCGGACGTCGGGTGGTCACCGAGAATGACCTCAAGCGGTATCAGACCGTGCCGCATGTGCGTCAAACGGGCGGCCCTTCGCATGACGGCCTCGCCGCACCAACGGCGACTGTGACAACGGTTGCTAACGGAAGCGTCAAGTCCGCGACGCCGCCAGTGCGGCCTCCGTCAGTCAGCAGTGACAAGGAGGCGAAGAAGGCGGCAGCGGGGAGCAACCGGACGCCAACGCCGAACCGTCGCAAAGGCAACGTGGCCACGCGGGATGAGCAGGTCGCGTCCGAGGCGGATCCTTCGTGGCTCATTTACGACGCCAAGTTAGTGGGTGGCTGTCGTCGCCTTCTTAAAGGAGAAGCGGACGTTGGGTTCCTGTCAGACCGCATCTCGGAATACTTTTCCTCAATGGCCGACTTGGCTGCGTCAGCAGCGACGCATGTCGCGACACGGACGTCTGCCGCGGCTCCCTCCCGCATGCCTGGCGGTGGAGGGTCATCCGAAGACACCTCACACCTATCCGGAGCGAACAATCGACTGACCACGTTCGCGGGCTTCTCAACGTCGCCCTTTTCACCGACTGCGAGTGGGGCATCGTCGCCCGTGCTCGCTGCCGCATCGACGCCCCCGCCAGCACATATCATGGTCGAATTCAACGTGGTGATTGACGTTGAAGGCCTCTCCGGTGTTCCGCGTCGCGACGGCCGCTGTCGATTGTTCTTTCTTGCCGAACACGACAGTGCCAAACGTCACGCGTTGCTTGCAGATTTGATGACTTGCACCGAACTGCCGAAGAAACACGTTGTCGGGCTCGCCAAGTTCGTATCATCTTGCCTGCGGCTGCGCAAGGTCAACGCCCCTGCAATCGACGTCGATGAGAAGCGTCTTGGCGCTACTGGCGGTGTTTCAACAACGGCCACGTCGTCGCATCCACCCACGCAACGACGGCTTTCTGGAACGATGTCGATGGCTCCAGGCACCATGGCAGGGACGGACGTCATCGGGCTCGCGTCGTCCGCGTCGTCGTCCTGGTTAACGTCTTCCATGCCTGCGCCCCCATTTCCACCACCGACGTTGCCATTAAGCCTTCCGGGGGCAATCGGCCTGACGCGCAAATACATGCCGGAAACGACCCTCTTTTTATGGAGCACGGCGAGCCATGACGCCACCATGTTGCAGGACGTGGCCCTCATGGCGCGACTATCTCAGTCCCCGGTGTGGGCCGACAGCCACGACTCCAACGCGGTCGTGGCCGCGGTGATTGATGAGTTTCTGGTGCAGCATCGACAGCTGGCAACGGCCAAGAAGGCTCTCTTGGACGATATTGACCATCTGTCGGAGGATCTCAAATTACTCGAAGTGCAAGAACGGCAGGTGCAGGATGCCACGTTGCGGACCTACCGCGCTGCGTTCCATTCGATCGCCGGGTCATTGGAAATTTCTCCATCCCAATTGGCCACAACGGGCGAGATGGGTGCCGCAGAACGTGGCGTCAATTCCAGTGATAATGATGAAGAAGACGAAGAGGACGACGAAGAAGCCGACGCGGAGGCAGAATCGCCGCAGCAGCAACCGATTGCGACGAACCACCAAGCCAGCGGCCACGGCGACCACGGCGCTGATATCATGGATGCGCTACTGCTTTCAATGACTCATGATGACGACGGTGATGTCGGCGATGACAACGAATTTGGCCTCTGTTTGCCTTCGGAACGACAGGGCGAAGGGGATGGTTCGATCGTGACCGGTCAAGGCGGCAAGGGAGGGCTCGGTAGCAACCGGCCGCAGAAGGGGTCGCCGACAGCAGCGGACGCCGCACGCAACTATGACTCCGTTCGACAACGAGAAGCGACACTGAAGGCCGAGATAGGCACCTTGCGTGATCGCATGACTCAAAACAAACTCAGCCACGATGCCTTCATGCGAGAACACCGGTCGTCACAGTCAGTGGTGATTGAACGACTGCGAACGACATCTCAATCATTGCAACGAGAGGTCGGCGAGATACATGCGTCCGCTTTTCTGTTTGATGCTCCCGAACCGCCGCCGCGCACGGACGCCCTTGCGTTCAAAGCCAAAAAGTTTGCGGCTCAGATGCAGGTCAACGCTTCCAAATCCGTCGACAAGTGCGACGGCGATCTTGCCCGTCGCCACCAGGCTACAATTTCGACCTTGTCAGACAACATCGCCGCGCTCGCCGCCGCCGCGTCCGCGTCCCAGCAGGACCGGTCGCTGCAGGAAAGACGCTTTCTCGCCGCAGGCTTAATGGACCTATGCCAAGCTGTCCACACAGTCACGTTGCGATACCGAGATCCGGAGGCCGTCGTCGTTCGCTCGTCGTCGCAGCACACAACGACCGCTGACGGGGTGAAACCAATCTGTCGCACCGCTGCTCTCGACAGCCTTTGGGCGTCGATCTCGGACACGGCACGACGGCCGTCAAAGCCCCCCATCGGCGAAACGGTGCCGGCGGATTCTCCTTTAACGCCGGGGCGGGGCGTTCCGCCGCCATCACAAGCCGGATCGAGTGATCCGTTAACGTCATGTCTCACTCCCACCCGGCCGCCCTCCGCAGTGGTGAAGAGTGTGACAGACCGAACGACACCGCGACGATCGACGAATCGCGCGGGCACGATGGATGACGAGCACACCAACTCATTTCGTAACTCGGCGGCAAATACGTCGGCGTCGTCGCCGGCGGTCCGGGCAGCTTCCACGGCGGCAGGAGTGTTTGCGCCTCCGGTGTGTGTGACGGATCAATGGCCAGTGTGCATGTTGGCAAGGGCACGTCACGGATTCGAGTTCGAATTTCGAAACAGCACCACGGCCTTGTGGTCAAACGCCGCACCAAACCGCCGCTCTGTCGACCGCAAAGGCGTCACGTCGTCAGCGGCATCGGCGACCAAGGATCGTTCGTCGCCAGAGGCCTGTCATCGCCGGGCCGCGCAATGCGCCATGCTTCGCGCGATGGATCCGCCGCCGTGGTACACATCGGGTTTGCTGCGTAGGGCGGCGTGCATCGCGTCCACGGAGCGAGTGCTGGACGCGGGCTGGACCGCGGAGGCATCCGAATCCTCAGGACGGTCTTTTGTACAGGCAACGCTAGTGGAATCGGCGCATCTCGCTGGTGGCGAGGAGGCTCGGTCGCGGTTTCTCGCAGCTATTCGGCGCAGCCCGGCAGGAATCATGCTCACGTCGGAAGTTTGAATGTTCCAGTGCACGGTATCAGTGAAATGTACGTTCCAAGGCGGTAGCAGCGGTTAGAGAGTAGAAATTGAGACCGTTTCACTTCACATCCGAGGAGTGATTGTCACACTTCGAACAAGCAATTACAAATTACGCTATTGACGTTGACGGTCACGTTGTGGTCCGAGACATACACATCACCGCCTCCGTGTTTTTTTGTGGTCGGCGAGAGGGTTTGTCGATCAAATGTCATCGAAAGTGCCGTCGACGGGATCGGCTTTGTGGAGGATGCTGTTGATCGTGCAGCTGTCCCTGCTATCGGTCGCCGCGCAAAACGCCACCGGAGCAACTAACGCTTCCGCGACGACGGCTGCCGCCGGTTTGACGACGTTGTCCACGGCAGCGACTGGCGGTAACGCGTCGTCGGCGACGTCGACCATCTCGGGCACGGCTCCGATCACCACTTCCGCGGTGTCTAACACGACGGCCACAACGACGAGAGCCAGCACTGGGACCACAACGACACGCGCGCCGAACACTACCGCCGCCCCATCTATTTTCGTGATCGCCAATACCGTGTCGCTCAACGTGTCGAAGTTGCGCGACCCCGATAGTAGCGACGCAGACCGCCGGCTGCTCGTGACCGTGGTCGGGGCGACACTCAATCGCACTTGGTGCACGAGCGCCGTGGACCGTTCGTTTCAAGTGCTCATCGACCGCGACATCAATACTTTGTCGCAGTGTTCGTTCGCGAGAAACATAAAGCAACTGCTGCAAGCTTTATCGTGTTCACCCGCTCCGAGTAACACCATTGAGGTACTCTTCAACGCCGTGCCTCGATTAGCGCTGAGTCGCGATGAGAGCATGAACTTTGTGATCACGGGCAATTACATTCAAGCCGTGCCGCAGCCCGTCATCCAGCCGCTTCCCCTCGTCATCGTGGCGGATATCAACTCGACGTGCGATCCGAACATCACGACCAGAATCAACACGACAAGGGCTCCCAACACCACGTTGCCGCCAAAAAAGATTCGACCGCCATGGCCGAGCGACGTCGACTTGTTCGTCTGGAACATCGTCTTCGCGGCATCTGCGCTGTTCTCCTTCTTCGCGACGGCGATTCACGGTGGATCGTACCTTCCGTGGCTGCAGCGCAGCGCGTTACTGAGCTCCCGCGGCTGCGACTGGACGAACATGACGCAACTGCCGATGCACATCCACCCGTTCGTCGCGACGTTAGAAGGACCTTGGAGCATTTCGCCTGCCAACACGAACTTAGTGGATTCCGAGGACGCACCCATGTTAATGCTCTTTCTGAGCTCCTTGATGCTCAACGTCATCGTCGCCGGCGCCACCACATTGTTTCACTTTCTCCTCGCGGGTATTTTCACCATCACGACGAAACGCTTCTCGGAAGGCATGGCACGCGCCCGTTTCCCTGGTAGCATCGCGTGGTCTGGCTGGCTGTTCGTCCTGACGCCCACGATTGGCTGTGCGGTGACGCTCTACGTGAAGAACATCACCGCCATCTCAATCTTCGCGGCCGCGGTGGGCGGGGTCGCGGTCCTCGTGTGCGTCGGCGCCGTGGTCGCTCATTTAGGGATCGTGCTAGCCGCATTTGGTTCCCGAGCCGTGAAGTGTGATGCCAAGACGCAAGGCACCAACTGGCTGACGACACCGAACACCATGTGGGGTGATCGTCTGGAAAAGGAAGGGTTCACCAACAAATTTGGCGCTCTATTTCGAGCGCAAACCGCCAACCGCCGATGGTTCGTCGTCGCCGAGGTGTTCCTACTGGCCATCCAAACGTCGGTCATGTCGGTGCGTACGGATTATCCAGACTGCTTGACGGGCGCTTTCGCACCGCTCGCCGTGTCCGGCATTCTGAGTGTCTTCGCATCGCTTATTTTAGATCCGTTTTGTGTATTCAGTGATCGCGGCGCGTCCTACGTGCTGAGCGCCCTCGTCGTCATTGGCGGCCTAGCGGCCGCCTTCTTGCCCGGAAATGCCGATGCTCCCGACGGCGGCCTCGGAGAATGGGCATCGCGCACCGACCTTGTCGCCGTTGCGGCGATGTCCGCCGTGGGTCTCTACTCTCTCTTCATGACCGTGCTCGGAATCTTTCGCTTCGCCAAGGGAACGGTGTTCAGCGCACCCGAAATCACCGAAGAGGAAGAGGACGCCCTCCTACAGAAACTCGGAAAGCCGAAACGAGGAGCGCAAGGGGAGCCGAAGGCGCTCGACATTGGCGACGACGAGTTGGAAATGGAGCGACGGATGCGCGAAGAAGAGGAAGAAAAGTTGCGCCACATCGATCCAACCATTCTAGCGGAGCCCGACCCGGAGGTGCGTGAGGTCCTCATGCGGGGCAACTGGCTGCGCGTGGAGACGGATGAAGGGCCTTACTACTTCAATCGTCACACGGGACGAACGACATGGGACCTCCGCGACGAGCTCGGGATGCCCAAATTGTCAAAGAAATGTTTCTTCGTGCGCGACCTCAGTGACGACGAAGACGACCTCAGTCCGGAAGCGCAGAAGGAACGCGAACTGGCCAAACGACTCGGTATTGTCAGCAAAAAGCCCTTCGACGAGGTGGCCGACGCGTTGGCGAAGAAAGTTTGGGTCGCAGTCGAAGATAGTAGTGGAAGAACCTATTTTTACAACCCAACCACCAACAAGACCTGCTGGGACCTAGCAAAGGAGTTGGGGGTGAAAGCTGCGGCTGACCGAAGTGTGGCTGCGGCGTCGGCGAAAAAAGCCGATCGCGTCGCCGACGCGCTTTCCTCCGGTGAATGGGTCGCGGTGACGGACCCATCCACCAAAGGTACGTATTTTTACCACCCGGCGACGCGCCGCACCGTGTGGGACCTCAAGGCCGAACTTGGCGCCGACGACGACGATCCCGCGGCGAAACGAAAGCGCATGATGGACATGCCGCCGCCGCCTCCGCCAGCCATCGTCGACCCGCGGACGATCACACGGAGTGACATGAACGCACTCGCCGCGCTGATGGTTCCCATCAACGACTCCGCGCAGTCGGTGCCGCCCGTCTTGTCATCGGAAGCACGGCTGTGGTGGATGGCGCCTCCTGAGGCGGCGAGTCGCGCGGGTCCGATGTCTCTGTATTCGCCGCCTCAAGCAGCCCAATCCATGATTGCGGCAGGGGCTGGCCCGCCTGGACCCCAAACAGCGGCGTTACTTTCTTCCGTCGAGCGTCAGTGGCCGCGCGACGCTCCTCCGGAGAATCCGCTCACCGGAATACCGCGAGAAGCCGACTCTGGCAACCACGATAGCCCGCCTCGCTTTGCCGACGACCGTTCCAGCGCCACAGTGGACCACGCCGTGGCGAGTTTCGCGAATCATCCAAGCGTCGCCATGTCCACCGCCGAAGCGGTGTTGCGTGTCATGCAAGAGCAGAGCGCTAGCCCTCGGGCGGATCCCGTCGGGGACGCCATCGCCCACGCGCTGGCCACCCGCCAATGGCTGGAAATTGTGGATCCGCAGACTCAAGCCGCCTTCTACATCAACCCCGTCACCAAGCAGACCACCACGGATCTTCGCACGGTCTTCGAAGCGAACGCCGGATCATCCGATCCGGTCGCCGATGCCCTAGCCAAGAAGGAATGGATCAAAATGCGCGATCCTGTCACCGACCGGGATTTTTTCGTTCACGTGCAAACCAAACGAGTCACATGGGACTTACAAGCGGAGTTGTTCGCGCATAGTAAGACCGTGGCGCTGCATCCACCCCGAACCATCGTCTCCATGGCCCGCGGTGGTGCATTGCAGCCACCTTCGGAACCGGCGAATCCGCTTCAAGACAACCCGTATCTGGCCGTGCTGAACGCGCCCATCCCGCCAGGGGGCATGTCGCGGGTCTTGGGAATTCCCGGTGCCACCGCGGTCATGGGCAACGGCGTGGTCCTGCCGCCGGCGCCCGTGCATGCCTCCATGACCTCCCTTCATTCGCCGACCTATGCCACACCAACACCAGGAGGAGGTGGTGGCGCCCATGCCACCGGCGCCAATGCAGCTGATGGAAGACTTGCACCCTCGTACGCAGCGTTCGCAACCACCCCCCCACCCGACGTGATCGCCGGACTACAAGGCCAGTCCGTCATGTTGTCTCCCCGCGAGCGGGGTGTGCTTCCCGGCAACCGCAAAGCGCATCAACACCATCCGCGGAAAGACCGGTCCCCGCGGTCGGCGTCGTCGTCGTCCAATTCATCATCGGATCGAGGAGGACGCCATCGCAAAGGCGGCGGCGATGCACATCATCGACGACGGCGGCACCAACGCGACGAACGCAACTCGGATGGCACTGACGACGACATGCGCGTCGGCGGAACAGGCCAACGGCATGACGCGACGCACAATCGTCATCGGTCGTCACGGCGACGGAACGAAAGTGATGCCGTCGCCGACGTGTCATCGATTCGCGCCGAAGTCAACGCCTTGGCGTCTCCTTCGCCGCGGCGGCCGGCGTACGCCGGCACCATCCCGCCGCCTCCAGGCGTGGTGCTCAAAACGCAACGAGAACGCGAACTTTGGGATTGCCTCTGAAAGCGGGGTGAAAATTTTCGAGTGAAGGCAGTGGTTTCCTCTGCGTCGCATCATGGTTCTTCAAATAAGGTTTCGTGGAGTTCCGATTTTTCTGTGTCCCCTACTTGTTCCACAGTAGTCCTCCTCGGCACATCGCGGTGCGACCGACAGGCGATGGGTGCGCAAAGTGCATACCGGTTCACGTCGGGTTTGTTCTTTTGTTTTCCCCCGGGTGTGTCTCAGGTAGATGATGCGCCGAGCTTGACATGTCGCTCCCACGTCGACTGCCTTGTGAACCTTCAGCCTCGAGTCGCAACTGGGGGATTCGAAACGGCCGGGCCTTGGATGGGCCACCCGCAGGCGGCTGCTTTTCGCTGGCTGGCACTACCCGACGCCCCGGGACAACAGAAATGATGCAGGCTGCATCTGCGGTACTAACTGGAGCACCGCCTTCGGTCGTCGTGAAGGGTGACCAGGGGACGTCGGCAGATGCGTCAAGGAGATCCCTTTCGCGCACGGGCGTGGCGCGACTGTTGCAACGCACGAACATCTGGTTTGAACCTGCTGATCGTTCTGCCACTTGGGTGCGCATTTCGTCCGCGGCGTCGCCTGCCGGTGAGGAACGTTCCAATGAAGCCGCGGAAGCGGGGGCAGTGCCCCACAATTCAATGTTGACGGATCTGTCGTCAAGCCAAGGGGCCAAGACAACGGTGAAGAGGCCTCTCAGCGCACTGTCTTGTGGCATGCGACGAAACTTGTTGGGTCGACCGTCGCCCGAAGCCGTTGGCGACGGTCGCTACAATCGGCCGGCGGCGAGGGTGGCACACCGCTCACCGGCTGGTAGCGATTCTCGTCGTGTCTTGGACCATGTTGATGACAACGACGACGAGGACGACGACGACTTCCCCAGAGGGGGTGGATCCGACACGATCAGAGGCCTACGTGGCGCCATAACCGACGAGGCTAGGCCAGTTAGGGCTTCGCACGCCAGTCAACGTCCCTCGACGTTTCAACTTCAACGCTCCTTCGAAGAACATTCTTTTATTCATGGGGCGGACAATCCAGCAGTCGCGATCGATGAGGTCTATCGAGAGGCATTGTGGTCGGCCGGACGCCCTCGCGATGCAGTTGGTTTCGCCGGTTCCTTCCACGAGACGTTGGAAGCATTGCGGCCTCTCGCAGAAATGCTGCCTTCGACGCTGATGAGCGACCTTGCCGACGTGGTTTCGGCGCGCGCGAGACGTCTCCACAGTGCTGCGAAGAACCAAGCATTACATGATAAGGGGAGAAGAACGGCTCAAGGCAACGATACCAATGATCGTTCCAGCAGCGCAGCCCACCAAAACTTACTTTGTCGGGCTCACTTGGTGCTCGAAGATGTATTATTGGCGATTGCCGAGGACAAGGAAGCTCACGTCGTTGAACGCCGTCGCACCTTGCAGGCGATGTTTGACGAGCGACGCCGCCTTTTGGCGGCCGCGCAAGCCAGCTACGAGGCCATCAGCAACCTGCGGCGACGAGCCGCGCGGCGCTCTCCTGACAATAGCGACGGCGCCGCTGCTGCTAACGGAGCTCCGTCGGAAGAGCGGAGCGCAGTGCCGCCGCTGGTTGTCGATGGGGTGACGGCTTTTTGTCTTCGAATGGGACTTCTCGCGTCCAATCCAGCAGCATTGTCCGGCATCGCCACCACGACCGCGGCTTTGAGAGAATCACTGCATCGTGCGGACGGTCACCGTCGCGTCCCGCCACCGGCAAATTCGCCGCTCCCGAACGACCTGAGCACGCACATACAAATTGGCCAGGTAAGGGTTGGAGACGAAGATCACCGAGGAGACGATGATGGCGAGGCGATGCCATCTCCCCATCAAGAAAACGGCCCCGCCCCGACTGCGGCGGCGACTAATAGCCTCGATGCGGCGTCATCGCTAGGGAGTCCTCCGTCGGGCGATGAGCCGACCACCTCCTCGCCTACTGCCACGGCGGACGGCAACCGGAGACCGCCGCAGCGGTCGTTTTTAGACGTTATCGCAGCGCGCCGCCGCCGGCCGAAGCTCAGTAACGAGAACTCCAAAGACGGTTCCGATCCCGCGTCGGACGGCAGTAAGCCGCGACCACCTATCAAGGTCGCTCCCAAAGCCCTTAGCGTCGTTTCCAAGGTTCGCTCCTACGTGCGGGGGGCAGATGGGGCGAAGGGTGGCGGCGGAGCGGCAGATGCCGAAGATGTCACGGGCGGTTCGAATCGCCTAGAAAAGTTGCACAAGTATCCGTGGCTGACACCGTTGCTGCTCCGGCTGCCACCCGCCTTCGCCGTCGTGTCTCTGTTTCCTCGAGCGGTCGCCATGCTGCGCGACATCCCGGCGATGACGGCGACCGCCATGACTGTACCGTCGGGCACCGCTACGCGGCAGGAGGGCGACGGCGCGGTGGGGGTGGCCACCGCGATGCCCTCCGACTCAGCAGTCGCGTCGGAGATCAACAGCGTCCTTGCGACGGCCCAGGGTAGAATCAACGACACTCACCAGGTCACAGGTAATCCGAGGTGGCCCGGGCGGCAGGCACTTCTTGGTCATACAGGACGTGGTCCCACATCTCTCAGGTCGAACGACCGGCGGTCGGCGTTAGTCATTTGTTGCTCGGACCAGTTTGACGATCGCACCATTCCCTCGTCGCCGCAGGCAGAGGACGATGCGTTGGAGCTCATCTGGAGGTTGCATTTGGCCGGCAGCGACGTCACCGCGTGCATGTCCGGCGACCGGGACATACTGGTCACGAAGTTCCGAGCGGTGGTCGTCAGCTACCTCCTCGCGGCGGCCGATGCAGCGGCGGAGCAACTCCAAACGCGGACGCTCGTGAGCTCGGTGTTGGCAACGCTCTTTGGAACGGCCGCCGCAAAGGGGGAGGCCGCGAGGAAGGATGGCCAGAAACAAATTCACCGTGCCGCCGACGAAATCGTTTCGCAGTGGGCTGCAATGGGTCTCGTCCGGGACCGTCCGTCCTCGACGACCGTCCGCCGGTTGTGTGCCAGACACTTGGCACACGCGGCGTTGGTGGCGGCCTGCCAAGTTCACCCGGCAATCGCCGCGGCGCATGGCTCGATCTTGCAACCCACAGCGCTGACAACCCACGGTGCGGAGTTCCTGCAGGGTGGGAACGGCGCTAGCAACAGCGGTCAAGTGACCTTGGCATCGTCAAGCATTTTTTTCCTTGGAAGCGGAGTGGTCGACCGCTATCCAAGTTGGTCCTCGGACCCGACACCGCTGTTCGTTTGCTCGGACAGCAAGATGACGTCGTTGAACACCATGCTCCCAGTATTTGCCTTCTGCGCGGCGACGTTTCCGTACTTTCAGACCTTGTCGCTTTGGCAGAAGGATCTGATGGCCACCGCTCCGGTGGCGTCACCATCTTCAACCGTGCCATATCTATTCGGCCTCGTCGCAGCAGCATCGGCGTCGTCGCCACCTGCTGGGGCCGCCTCGGAAGCCGATAACGTCCTCGCCAAACGCTCCTGGGTGTTCGCTGATTTGCGCGGCGTCGATGGGGCCACCGGTGTGGGGCTGTCTCGTTCCGGAGCGGACGGCGGCGACCTCTTTGTGCAGTATCCTTCGACTAGCGTTCACTCCAAACGCAACCTACTCGGCCACGCCCGATGGGTGTTGATTTCATTGTTAAACCGTGCACTGAGAGGCAAAGCGCTCCGAGAGGGACGAATTTCGACGAATTCGGTGCACATATTTTGCGTCGAGAGGCTGATGGCGCTGAAGTGGCCGTGTTATTCCACGTGCAGCAACCTGTTGCACGGCACCGACGATCTCTGCGCGCCGTCGTTAATAGCCGAGGTCAAAAATGCGCTTAAGCAGTATCGCCGCACCAAGCGTGCGTCACAGCGCTGCGTCGCGATCCAGTGCCTGGTTCCGGAGCAGTATAGTCGCGGGCTAAACGTGGTGGCGTCACTCATCGCGACCGCGTTGAAAAAGTTTAAAGGCAAGCCGCTAGGCTTAGATCCGTATCAGGTGCCGGCGTTCTTCCCTGCGCAAGATCGGCTCTTCGTGGCGTTTCGAACGAAGGACGCCTACTCGGCAGGCTGCCAGGGCCTCATTCTGCATCTCAAGCATCATTACACCTTCGTGCCGAATGCCGCTGCGGCCTCTCCCGCCAACCAGCCGGCGCAGTACAATTCGGCTACAGTTCTACGAGACGTTCAAGGGGAGGCGCAGGCGTGGCGCCTTCGAGTCGACGTGGGCGACCCGCGGCATTACAACGCCGTGGTGGCCACGGTCCGGGAATACATGAGTCACGCCTCGCTCGCCGCGGTGCTGCACATTCCGTGCGTGTGGTGTGTTTACGCCAACGAGCGCACGCTGCGCAAGTTGAACTGGTGCGGACGTTTGTCCACAGTGATGCCGGACTTTGTGCAAGTGGAGAGTACCCGAGATGACCCGCTGCAGTCCGTGAGGCTCCAAGCCGTGGTGCTCATCCAACGTATTTGGCGAAAGGTAACGACCGGCCGCCGGGTGAAGATCGCCGACATGTTGCTGCAGGCCTTTGTGGAGCAAGGCAAGCGCGTCTTAGTCGACTATGAATCCTCGTTAAACGAGTTGGTCTCCGGTTTCCACGAACGCGCGTTGGCAGCCGTGCGCTTGGCTGAGGACGACGCACGCGGGCTGATCGTCGACGAGTCGGTGGCGCAGTACCGCATGCAGTTCGAGGGCTTCTTAGAACGATGGGTATGCACGGTGCTTTACGACGGTGGGGGGTACACGTACGAAGCACTTCAACCGTGTTCCGGTCTGATGCTGAAAGAAATCAACGCAGGCAATAGCAGCGGCGCAGCATTGTTGACGTCTTCGCCATCGTCGCGGCTTGATCACCTCTTCACCGACCTCGGTAGCGCGCTAGCCATTACGGAAGCGAATAGCGCGGCTGACGTTGCCTCGAGAGCCGGCGCGATCGAAGGGTCCGTCGACGAGTTGGCGCATTTACTAACACAGTTGGTGCACCAGGCAAAGTTCCTTTCGCAATTAGCGGCCGGTCGCGGCATTGGCGGCAAAGCCGGAGCACCGAAGGCATCGCCTTCAGTGGCAATTGAACCGCCGTCACCTGCCGTCGTGACGGGATCCCCAACGAAACGGGGGCCAGCATTCATGAGTGGCAACCTTATGCCACGCATGCTGCCGCTGGCCGGCTTGCCGTATACCTACCGCTGCTTCACCCTCGCACTTGCGACGCCCTCCTCGACGGTCGAGCTTGAGGAGGTCAGCCGCATTGTGGACAACTTTGGGTTGGGCAACGGTGCGCCGTTCAGCCCCCCGCTAAGCGGAGGTTTCCGGGGCGGTATGGACGCGTCGTCGATGGCGAGTATCGCGATGCTGTCCGTGTCGTCCATGTCCATCATGGGCAGCGGAGCAACGGCGCCCGCCCCGCCGCTCACGTTTTCGCTCGCGTTCATGGCGTTGGCGGCGCTCAAGGAAAAAGCGCCGATGTCCGTTTTTTCTATAAACGCCTCATCTTCGGTTGCGTGGAAAGGAGGATCTGCGGATCCCGGAAAAATCGACGACGAAGGTGACGAGACCGATCTGTTCACGCAAGACGCTGCCGCTCTCATTCCGATGCCGATCGCCGTTGGATCGCTCGCAGTGGCTCCGCCTCCGCGACCCACACTCGTTCCTGTACCTGGTGCCACGACACTGATACGATCGCGGCCGTGCATTGCGCACGAGGAGCAGAGGGCACGGCTTTGCATTCTGGAATTTGCGAGGACGATTGGACGCTTGGACGCCGCGTTTTGCGCCGAGTGGCGTTGGTTGAGGTCAGTCGAACGTCTGCAACAGCAGGAAACCACCTTTCGTGGCCGTTTGACAACCGATGCCCTCCTCGAATCGCTGCAGATCGTCAGCGGCGCACGCGTCAAGCTGGTTGTCAACCAGCGGACGACGTCGTCGTGAACCTGGTGGCGGGGGGAAGGAAGGAAGAATTGTGGTTCTGGTCCACGTGGGCATAACCGGCTGTGCGGGCGGGGGTGATTTGCCTGGACTCACGCGGCGGATTCACAGTTCCGTCACCGATGGCGATGCACTTTTCCTACGATACCTTTGAAT
>ERZ1292630.1245-Hain-H41-02um-R3-1245-length-25319-cov-7_pt1 | contig 25319 bp, 12 predicted proteins | sample MGYA00564408_ERZ1292630 | MGnify/ENA primary metagenome ERZ1292630 (study PRJEB36523, sample SAMEA6512641) | groundwater metagenome | collected 2019-01-08 | study: AquaDiva: Metagenomics assemblies of 32 groundwater samples
CCCCCCCCCCCCCCCACACGGAGGGTTTGACAACGGCTCCGCACATCATGTGCTCCCCAAGGCAGCGTGACATGGCGTGGCATCAGCAGATTGACAAGGAAGACCGTATGTTTCGCCGCTACGACGACCTCTACCTACCCCAGCCCGACGCGGACACCGCCGCGGGGGCATTGACTGGCGGCGCGGCAGCCTCGTCGATGTCGTCGAGACGGTCAGGCAGCTGCAGATCCACATCGTCGCAGCACTCGTCGGCGTCGTCCGAACGAAGCACTGGGGGTACCCGTAGGAACGGCAGCAGCACGGCGAGCACGACCGTGCTTGAGCAACGACTGATCAAGCTGGAGGACATGGTGGCGGACGAGCGCGCGGGTCGCGCCGAAATGAGCCAACAGCTCGCGAAACTACACTCGTTGTTGGAAGCGGCGCTGTCCAAGGCCGCCGCCTCCACGACGTCGGCCGCGCCGAAGGGACCTAAGTAAAGGGTCATAACATGCCATGAATGAATCGGCCACTCCTCCCCAACGACGTGTGCCCCTGCTCCCCTTTCAGCGTGAGCGGCAGAGTGCGGCCGCTTGACGCGTCAGTCAACTGTGTACCCCCTCCCTCCCAGACTTCTTCTTGGTTGAAAAGCTACTATTCGTCCCAAAACACGACGGAAGCGATTCAATCGAGCTACTTCACGGTGGCAACATCGCATTGGTGTCCCTGGTTCCCTTTTCACTCTCTCTCCGTCGCGTTCGTTAGAGCCTCAGCCACCCTCAATTAAAAAATGCACCATCCGGATCCTATCCCGCTGCCGAAGGACGTTGACGAGGCGAAAGCGCTAGTGCTGTCCGTGCGCGCGAGGCCGGAGAACAAAGATTGCTTCGACTGCCCCGCCAAGAACCCTACATGGTGCAGCGTGACGTTGGGCGTGTTCATTTGCATGGAGTGCGCCGGCCGGCACCGCGGGCTGGGCGTGCACCAGTCCTTTGTGCGTTCCTCCGAGTTAGACACTTGGAAGCCAGAGGAGGCGATTCGAATTTACTACGGCGGCAACCAGGCAGCCAAAGACTTCTTCAAGATGCGCGGGATGAACGACCACAAGGCGCTCTACGGCTCGACGACCGCGCAGGTGTACAAGCGGCAACTGGACAAGCTGTGCAACGGGGAGAGCGTGCCCGTGTTTTCGTCGATCCACATCGAAAAAGATTCAACGACATCGCCCACGAGCGACGTGCCCCGACAGGGGTCGTCGCCCCCGCCGGATTTCGTTCCGGCGAGTCCGTTGTCAGCCGAGTCTCCCACGGCGCCCATTTTAGCCCTTTCGAGCGCAGGGTCGACGATCGGTAAAAAACCACTGGCGCCGAGCGGCAAAGTCGTGAAAAAGAAAGGTCTGGGCGGCGTGGCCAAGGTGGAAGGCGAAGTGCAAGAGCTGCACGCCAACGCCGTGGTGCCTCAATCCTTGCTCTCCGACGACGTCGAAACGCCCAAGCCCACCGGGATGTCGCGGGGAGGCGCGCAACATGGCACGCCGACCACTCATTCGTCTGCACCAACCCCGCACGACGCCGGGGGCGCGGCTGCACCGCCCTCCGTTGCCCCCCTTCGCCAAACCGTTGGTGGGGGCCTGTCGATGATGCCCGAGGTAAAGAATGCCAACTCGCTCCTAATGTCGGGTGCGGCACCGACGTTCTCAAACGCAAGCCGCCCGGCGCCATCGGCGTCCACGGCTGCCAGCGCCTCGGGCGGTGGCAACCGGTACGGCGGCATCGGCAGCGACGGCGCGACCTCATCGTCTTCGACGGCGGCGGCGATGCCCTCCGCGTCATACGACTCGAATCGCTTTGCGCAGCGCGGGGGTCCAGACTACAGCGGCATCGGCAGCAGTGGTGGCGGGTCAACCAGCGCGGGCGAGGCCAGCTCGTCCAGCGGCATGTCGGACGTCTGGTGGCGGGTCGGCGATGCCGTCGCGACATTGAAGGAAAAGGCGAACAAGTCCAGCAGCTCCATCGGACGCGCCGTGAACGGATTCTTGGACGAACTGTAGCGGCATATGGTTCTGCTCCAACAATCAATCCCACAAAAGGATGAACATTTTTTGCTGACCGCAACGTCGTTTCTCCCATTTCCTCCCTCCCCTTTCACTCACGGGTGGCAACAGGTGGCCGCCCAACGTGTGTGTTTGTTTGTGAAATTGAGGAGAGAGCGGAGAAAGAGAGACAGAGAGAGGGACTCCGCATCTATCGTGGCACATCGTGTCGTCGTGAATGTCCTGCGGAGGAGCAATGCAAACTTGCTGACTTAGCCAACCACAATAGCGTGACACGTCACGAGGACGACGATGGTGATTCGACCCGATACCGTGGTACGATGTTGTTTGTAATCTCGAAGTCGAAAAGTGGAGGAAAAATTGCGACATGTCGGGCACATCTGCGGGGGCGGCATCGTTGCAAGCAACACTTCTTGAAGAATCCGTCGGCTCCGCAAGCAGCAATGTTTGCAACGGCGATAGCGACCGCGCCGGCTCGTCGTCGTCCTCCGCGGCGGCAGCGGCGGGGGGGGGGGGGGGGGGGGGGGGGCGGCGGGGCGTTGGGCATCCCGTCCAACGGTGCGAATTGTTTGTCGTTGCGAGGCGGCCGACACTACGGTGCCGCGGATCATCCGGCTGAGGCGGCCGAAACAGCCTCCTCCTCGCCTAGCAGCGGATCGACCGTTTGGCGCCGCGTTGTGCATTCGGTGGCGACGTGGTCGGAGAAAGTGAGTCGCTCGCTGATGCAATTTCTGGACGATTTGTAGGATGCGATGATTTGTTCACGTGACGGCAATTCGCCAGACGATCCTGTCTGTCGACGAGCTAAACCAACTCCCCAATATTTTTGTTGTTTGCCTTTGCAATCAACCAAGCATCAACCAACGGGAACAGTGCTGAAAGGGGGGGAGACGACACACCGTGCTGTGTTTTTTCATCATGTATCGGGAGACGGCTCTCGGTGCGTCGCTGCAAAGCACGTTGGAAACGCTCGAAGCGCGCAATGGCATGACCCCGCTGACGGAGCGGCAACGCGACCTCATTTGGCGCGCGTTCGATCTTGCGATGGATGACGTGTTGCAGGAAGAGTCCGCGGCGGCCTCTTCCGAGCAAAAGTCAAAGCGCCGCGGCGCCGCTCCCCCGCCGCTCTCGTCGTCGTCGTCGTCCAGAGATCGCCAACGCACCCTTCCCGTGCTGGCGGTCGACGCGGATACGTCCCCCGGGTCCACGGTGCCCAGCTACCGCTGCGTGGATGGCAACTGGTCCATTTTACTGCGCAATCCAACGCTTCACGTGGTGGTGCCCGGCAGCGGCATGCCGCCCGAGACGGTGCGGCTCGACACGCTGCGGATTGACGCCGTGGACCCATCGGCGAGAATCACCCTTCGAAAGGGCAGAGGCAAGCGGCCTCGTTGAGGCGAGGGGGAGGCAAGCCGCCGGCGGCGTCTTTTGGCTTCTTTCGATGTATGACACCCCCACCGTAAAGCAGCACCTCACTCTCTTGTTGCTCCATCAATCGCAATAATTTAGAAACAGTACAATCGTCCCGAACGCTCGCTCCACTCGCACCGCTATAGTCCAAAAAAAGAAACGCTTTTATGGCCCAAACTCCGCAACAGCAGCAGCAGCTGTACAAGATCTACGAGTCCATCTTCGCCGGGCTGCGTGAACGCGCGAATGCGGGCCAATTTATCACGCTGCGGCGTCAGCTTGCACGTTGTAGCACCGCGACCGCCGCTCGGTCCGCCTTAGCCGACCTCTTCGTTCGCATCCCGGACGAGGCTTTCGATGTCGTGGTGGCGGCGACCAGTGACAAGGCATTCAACGGCAACGAATTTTTCCGCGCCGTCACGTCGCCCTTTCCCCGGCGGCGGATGTTCGCCATCCAAGTCGCCTTCGACAGACTGAAGGACGCCGCCACCGGCATGCTGCCGGCCGCGACGCTTCACGCGCGCTGTGACATGTCGCGCAACGTGCCGAGAGACCGTCGTGATGAAGCACGCGCCGAGTTCCTCTCGTTGATCGATGTCGATGGGTCCGATCTGTCGCTGGACGATTTTGAGGCCTTCTACCGGGGCTTCCCGCTCTCGGCAGACGACACCGGATTCGAGCTCCACGTCACCAGGACTTGGAATCTAGATGTGCCCGATCACTTGCTAACGACAGCGCAGAGTACAGCGGCGACGAAAGGCGGATTTAGTCCCAACTCGACCGCGTCGTCGTCGGCATCGTCGGCCGGTCGTAGTCACCCGCTATACCAGACGTCGAACGCCGTGTGCGGGGCCGGCCTCGACAAGGCGTTTCCCCCCGTGACCAAGTTCAACCGGACGGGAGAATTCACGAAGAAGGAACCCCTTCCGCAGCCCTCTTCCGGCCTCAACACCGCGAAGACCGTTGGCCGGTTTATGTGATCTCAACAATATGATGGGGGGCAAAGGCTGGCGCAACGGCACAGCGCGAAAGGCCTTGGCGCGATAGGAAAATGACGCGCGGGTACATTAACACGTCTTAGACCACTTGGCTACTCTCCACTCTCCAGCGGCTTGCATCGATGCCAAAATGTACCTTTTCCGCCTTTCACCCCTCCCACCTACCTTACCTTGACTGGACAGACAACCCGCCTTGCACCGCGTGCACCGGCCGTCACAGCGCTCGACCGTGGATGACGCACGACGTTGATGATCACCGCCACCCCACTCCCCCTTTCCCCGCTTTCTAAAATGGCAAAAGTATCTATCTCTTCCAAAGTCATTTCCAAATTATTAGTGCCCCAAATCGCATTCGATGGCGGATGCATACAGTTGGCTGGCGAGCGGCGAGGAGATCGCAGGCATTCGAGGGGAGGCTACCCACCGTACACCCCCCGATCGCCGCGGGGGCACTCCCCCTACGCGCAAATCGACCGAACGGCGCTCGCCGCCGAAACAGCGGCACGACGATGCACCTCCGGCGGCCCACCCCTCGACCGAGGCAGCGTCGAAGGCACGACTCACCGTTTCGAAAGGCCAAGGGGGTGCAACATCCCCGGTGCCGCACGTTCTACCGCCTCCACCGCCCCCGCCATCGCCTCCGCCGCCGCCGGCTCATTTAGTCCAAGCCGTGGTGGGAGAATGGCTCGCGTCTGGCCAGTGGCAGCAGGTCACGGATGCCGCCTCCCGGAGGCCCTATTACTTCCGGACCAACAGCCATGGGGCTTCGAGAGAAGTGACTTGGAATCTCGCTGCCGTCGCCGAGCGGCACTTGTCGCATGCCTCGCACCTCGGCATCGTGGACGACGAGGAGGCCCAAGAGGCGTCTGAGCCGCTGCCCGGGCCGTGGGAGGACGGTGACAATGACGTGAGCAATGGCAGACGTGTGCCGCCGCGCCGTCGCGTGCTGTCGCGCCACGATAGCCATCCGCCGCAAGAAAGTGGCGCACAGCCGCCGGCAGTGCAAAAACGAGTCGGGCGCAGCACGAATGCCGCGTCGTCACACGGAGGTCCATCGCCTCGTGCGGCAGCAGGTACCGTCACGTCTCCAACCCGCCGCGGTGCGGCGGTTTCCCCTCCGCCGCGGGCGAAGTTGGTTGCCACCGCAAGTAGCACGCAGAAGGTGGGGACACCCCACGCGGCCAACCCTCGCGGGTCGGACGTCGACCGCCGTGTGACCCCTAAGCGCACCTCGACGCCCACGAGCGCGGGAGCCAAATGGTCGCGCGCCACCCCCAAGGCGAAGTCGGGGGGCGATCCTATTGCCACGTCCGCCGTGAAGTCGCGTCAGTCACCCATCGCAGGGCACCGGTCCCCCCCGCCGCCCGCGTCCGTGACGGATCCTGCCCTCGAGAGCGAGCAACGGCATGCCAGCCCCACCGCACGTGCCGTGGCCACCGCACCGCCGGTGCTGAGCCCTGGGCAGATTCGCTCGCCACCCTACATGCCTGCCGCGGGGGCGCAGACCAAGACGGCTCATGAAGCCGCGGCTGCTTCGTCGGCGACGTTCTCTCAGTGGCACGCCAAAGTCACCGACTTGTACAGGCGTTGCAATCCTTCAAAGCTCCTCGTGGTCGATGAGCTGCTCCGGCGGTACGAGGGCCGCGAGCAGGAGCTCTGGGAGAACCTGTGTTCCAAGTATCAACCGCTGCCGACCGCGACGTTGCTCGGCGAGTCGACAGTTCGCACGGGAATCGATCGAGGGTCCGAAGGCGACGACGAAGGCGACGGCGGAACGGTGACCACACCGGTTCGAGGCATCGGACCGGACGCGGCGGCGTCGGCGGCTCGGCCGCTCAGCTCGTCTGTCGGTCTCTCGGCCATCGGCAAGCGGTCTCCCCGGGGAGATGGCGTAGGAGCGGAGCCCCCCCTCCCTCCCCGGCGCGACCATCAGGCCGACGCGGCAACCCCCGCCGCGCACTTGGTGGCGTCGCCGAATCCGAAGGACCCTCGGCAACTGCTCGTGCCCGAGGAAGGGTTGCACGACCGGGCAGACGCGGCCGCCGGGAGGAGTCCATCGTCCGGTCAGCGTGTGGACCCTGCGTCACGAGCGTCGCCCCCCAATCCAACCGCGCTGCTCGCCGCACGCGACGCGGCCGAGAGGAAGGCGTTCCTTGTCTTGAACACCCCCAGGAGCGCTGCCGCCTCTACCGCTGCGGGTGGTCGTGCGACCCCACCGGCCACGACCCCTCGCACAGTCGCGTCCGCCGCCGCGGCGAACGGAGACGCGGAGGGCGGCCCCCACATCGCAGCTGCCATATCGCCGCGAAGGGCGCCTGCCATAGTTGCGGCGCCGACCGCGGCGCCGACGGCGGGCACACCACGGCAAGGCCGCCGCCCCTCGATGTCGCCGACATCGGTGAAGCGAGCACCCTTGACGCCGAAGCGGACGGCGGATGCACTAGCCGCAGACGGCCCTCAGGTGCCTTCCCCGCCACCCGCAGCCGAAGCACCTCAATCACACGCGACTAACCTTCCGCCAGCCACCCATCCGTCAGCCGCTCGAGCACCCGTTGCCGCGGCAGCTACTCAACCCAAGTCGGACGCCTGGTGTCAGGAGCTGTCACGGCGGGAACAAGAAATTGCCGCACGCCGCGAGGCTATCCAAGTCGCGAGACGCGAGGCACAGGAAAAGCGTGCCCAAGAGCTGGCGCGGCGGCTAGACGACAACCGCCGGAAGTACGAAGCGGAAAAGCTGCTCCGAGAGGAACACAAGGCCGGCCGAAACGGCAGCGGGGGGTCCAGCGACGGCGGCGACGGCAAGCCATCGTGGGTCAACTGACCAAACCCCCCGACGTCAGACCGAAACATTGTTTTTAAAAACAACCCACAACGGCAAAATCATAGACGAGAGGGAAAGGGGGACCACTGCAGCTTCTCACTTGGGGCGCGTAGGTCCTGTGTTGTCACGTCGACTGCGCACGCGTCTGGGAACGAGGCGACGCGGTGTGCAGACGCACTGAGAGGTGAATGCTTTCAACACACATTTTTGGGGTTCGTTCCTTTTCCCCATTAGACGTTTCCGCAGTGGTGTTTCCCCCCCCCCCCCCCCATTCCGTTTCGCCCACCGTGCACCCCGAGGCGGAGCACTCAATGGACCTTCTCGGCCGTCGGCACCTCATCGTGGACAGCGGCCGCCCATCCGCCGCGCAGTTCGTCGCGACGTCGACAATGCAGGACACGTTCCAAGTACCCCGCAAGGTGGCCGCCACCGCGGCCGCTGCCTCGCGAACTCGTTCGTCGCCAGCAGCGTCTTCCTGCCCTTCTCCTTCGTCACTGACGAGCAGTGCCGTTTTCGAAGCCTCCGCCGTCGTGGATCGACGAACGCAGAAGCTGATCAACACGTCATCGGCGCAAGTTCGAGGCGTCTTGTCGCAAAGCGAATCCGCCATGTCGGAGTCGCAGAGCGTCACGGTGGGCAGCTATTCCAACCCGGCGCGCGTCGCGGCGGCGCAGCGGTCGGATCCTGCCTTCGGGAGGGTGCGCTTCACGAAAATCCAGCACCCCACGACGCACGATTTCGAGCCGAGCGCGATCCCCGCAACCCGTATCAAGCTTCATAAGTGAGGAGGATAGTACCTCGCCGCGTGGTTCCATGTACACAAGGGCCCGCTGCTCTCAGAGCAGCCAACGCCACGGATTCTGTTTTGTTCCATTTTTCAGAGGGAAGAATAGATCCCCTCCATCCATTTTGACCGTCTTGTTGCTCACAGTTCGTCTTTGCCGTTGGTGTGGTCTCCCTCCCGACGAGAGTTATCCAGCACTTGTTGAACCAGCACTCCCCATGCCGCCGAAGGGAAAGCCTGAGGTTCACCAAGTCGTGGACGTCGTGGATACCCAGCCCAGTCTCGAGAACGAGGCGTTCGTCGACGAGTTGCTGCACAAAGCCAAGGGGCGCGACGTGGTGGGCGTGGAGAACGCCGTGGCGCAGGTCCTCGGCTGCGCGGACGACTTCAAAATCGTCCTCCGCTCCTCTATTCTCGTTGACTTTGTCGTCGAGGCGATTCTCTTTGCGTCCCAGCACAACTACGGCGCGCGGAAGACCATCATGTTCGTGCGCTGGCTCACCGACATGCGCGCGTCGATTGAGTCCACCGGGGACGTGCGGGATGCGAAGCAGATGTTCCGCGATCAGTTAGTGGCCCATTCCGAGAGAGCGGCCAAGGAGGGCTTGACGGCAGGAGGGGGCAGCGGCGGGGGCGGCGGCAGCGCCCTGTCGGCCTCAGCCGCGGATGCTCTAGATGGAGCGCTCGATGGCGGCGCAGGCGGTGCCGCGTCGACGGCCGCCGCTTCGTCTGCGAAGGCACCTGCGGCGGCCGCGGCCAAAGGCGGTAAGGAAGCCAAGGGTGGTGCAGGAGGCGGCAAGGGACGCGGTGCCGCAGGAGCCGATGCGGCCGACGCGGCCGCCGGCGCCACGCGGGCCGATGCAGCGGGGCAAGGCGCCATCTTTAGCATCGCCGATATGGGCTACGTCGCCGAGTTCGTCGCCACCGGCATGCTGCAACACTGGCGACTGTGGCACCTTTGCTGTCGGGATGGCGTCACCTGGAGCGCGCCGACGGAGTTCCGGATGACGGTGCAGCTGCCGATGCGGCCCGCGCCGTTGAGCCGCAGCATCCCGAACGACCAATGGGAACAGCAGCAGGAGGAACTTCGAAAACGTGCGGAGGTAGAACTCGCGAAGCTGAGGCAGCAGGAGCATGACGCCGCCGAGGCGGAGCAGACGGAATGCGAGCGTCGAGAAATGGAGGAGCGTTTGGCGAGAGAGGAGCAAGAGGCGTCCAAGCTGTACTTCCAGCGGCATGGCACCGAGACGGTCGTCCACACCGTGCACCAACAGGTCGAAACACAGCTCGCCGTGCGTCAAAATGCCCTGCTCCAGCGGCTCGCGCGGTTAGAAGAACTGCTGAAACCGTGACGAGGCCCTACCCTTCCTCCCCGCTCCTCCTCTCCTGCTAGGCTTTTCCAGTTGTGTGTACTGTGCCCCGCCTTTCCATCCCATGTGTGTGTGGTCTCCCCCTACCTGGGAGGCGTCTCCCCTCGCACGCGGACCAAACGATAACGTCCCAGCCTATATGACACGCGCGATCGATCGTCTGGGCCGCACTTTGCTTTTCTCGATTGCAGAGCGGAAGACACGTGTCTTTCCCTCCCATGCTCAGTCCACGGGCGGCCGCGTTCGCCGCGGGTCGCAATTTGGAGGCATCGTTTCTATCCAATGACGTCACTTTCGCACCCACCTTCGCGACGAGCAAGACAACCACGGGAGGACTGCTGGCCGACCCCGTCGGCATTTCGCCGCAGCCCCTGCCAGCCCGCGGACACCGGGCCAGCCTGCTCCACACTCCCTCGACCGCTGGGGTGGTGGACGCGGTGGCAAGCGTCAACAACCAATCGTCGTCACGAAATGAATCGGCGACGCTTCTTGGCGGTGACTACCAAACCCAACACCAAACCAAATCACCCAGCCACCTCGGAAGCGACGACTCGGATGTGAGCGAGGAGGCGTTCGACGAAGGGTTCGGATCGTACGGAGCCGTCGATGCGAGCAAGCGGAGCAAAAAGCAATCGGAGCTCTTCAAGATCGGTCCCCGGGCGAAGCACACGTGGGACGGCGTCTTCATGCCCGTCGCACTGGCCGTGTTGGGCTTCGTCGTGTTTCACCGCCTGCCCTGGATCATCGGCGAGGCTGGCTTAGGGCTGTCGCTATTGTCTCTGATCACGTGCTACTTTGTATCCGGCCTGACGAGTATCTCGCTCGCGGCCATCTCGTCCAACGGCGTCTGCGGCGATGGCGGACCCTACATGCTGATTTCGCGTAACTTGGGACCGCAGTTCGGCGTGACCGTTGGTGTGGTCTTTGTACTCGCCAACGTGATTTCGAGCGCACTGTACATTTCGGGAGGGGCCCCGCTTGTGTTGCACCCCATCGCGCCGAGCTTCATCGAGAAGGACGGCCACACGTACGCGTACTGGCCGACCGTCCTCGTGGCCACGGCGGTGCTCGGCGTGCTGATGATCGTAATCACGCTCAAGGTTGAGAAACAGTTTCGCATCTTGTGCCTTGCCCTGACGCTCATCAGCCTCATCGACTTCATCGTGGAGTGCCTTGTCCGTCGCGAGCCGAACAAGGGCTTCAAAACCTTCAAACTTGAGAACTTGAAAACGAATTTTTATCCTGACTTTTCCCCCGAGGTGGAGTGGCGCACGACGCTCGGGGTGCTGTTCCCCGGCGTCACGGGATTGATGGCCGGGGTCTGCATTAGCGGGGAATTGCGCAACCCTGCCAAGGCCATTCCCCGCGGCATCATGTACGCGTGGACGACGTCGCTCGTCATCTATGTGATTATGAGCTTCATGATCGCCGCGTGCTTCGACCGGGCGGTGCTCAAGTCGAACGACCGCGTGCTGCACGACGCCACGTTCCTCTACGTGTTCGCCCCTGGAGCGGTGGTGAGCGCCTTCGCATCTGTCCTTGCCGGCATTGTGGGTAGCTCCCGCGTGCTCCTAGGTATTGCGAAGGACGACATTCTGCCCCTGTGGCTGTTCCGCATCATTCGGGTAACGGGCAATCCGCGGCGCGCGGTGTGGACGTGCTGGCTGATCATCCAGCTGTCGCTGTTCGTGGGCAACCAGTACGCCATTTTGACCAAGTACACCACGGTCGTTTTTTGCTTCAACTTTTTGGCCCTCAACTTGAGTGCCTTCATCGCGAATACGTCCGGTCTAGCAAGCTTCCGGCCCATCTACCGGTTCTTTGGCTCGGAGACGGCGCTGCTCGGCGCGTTGTCGGCGGTCGTCGTGAGCATGGTGATCAGTCCGACGGCCACGACGATCGGTATCGTCATCACGGGCGCGGTGTTTTTCACCGTGGAGCATCTCATCGACTCGTCCAAGGTCACCTGGGGGGACGCATCGCAACCCATCGTATTTTTCCTGGTGCGCAAGATGCTCTTGCTACTGGACGAACGAAAAGAGCACGTTCGTCATTGGCGGCCCTCGCTGCTGCTGCTCGTGACCCATCCCGTGCGCTGCTTCAACACCATCCACTTTGCCAACAACTTCAAGAAGGGTGGTCTCTATTGCATCGGCTCCGCCGTCCGAGGCGACTTTTACGAAACGGCGGCCGTCGCACATTCCCAAAAGAAGTGGTGGCTGAGCTTCGTCGTCGCGAGCGGGATCAAGGCCTTCTCCACGGTTAGTTTCGGTCTCTCCATGCGCGAGGTGGCGCTGCAGCTCGTCCGTGGCTGCGGCCTCGGCGGGATGCGGCCAAACACGATCATGCTCTCCTTGGACGAGATGCTCGACCGCGCGAGCGATGACCATGTGTCCATCGCAGAGGGGTCGGAGCAGCCGTCGGCAGACGACGAGGACCGTGCCGAGGAAACGGAAGAACCACCAGCCGCCCCCGACGCAACCATCGTCCCCGCTTTCAAAGCGTTTGATGCGACGGTTGCGAACGCCGAACCGCTCCCTGCCTGGCAGGGCATCGGCGCGAACATCGAACGAAAGATGGCCGGCAGGGACCTTCGCGTGGTCTCCAGCGGGGTCCTTATGGACGAGATTCATGTCACCCAGGGTGGCGGCAATGATATGCTTGGTCCGACGCCGACCCACACGAAGCAGCCGCCGACGTTGACTCGCCGCGACCGTCTGCTACAGAACTATCTGATCGTGCTCCCATGTCATCATCATCCCGCCCCGCTCCACCCCCTATCACCGCTGGCTTGAAGCGGACCGCAGGCATCGCGGCGCCAGGGGCGCGAATGTTCGGGGTGGCGGGACACCCTCAAGTCCTGAGGCGACCACCGGGGACATCGTCCTCGTCGTCCGGCGCGTCGTCGGCGGCGGCGGCCGAGCCGATCAACGCCTCCAGCCTGCGCGAAGAATATTTCACTTCGCATGCCGCACCCACCGCGACGCGCGCCATCGGTCCCGCAGCGGCGCCATCAATGCCAGCGGTGGCGTCTACTCCTCCCGCTGGGCACCCACCACCTCAAGTTCAAGCACCCGTCGATCAAGCGCCGACGCCCAAAGTTGGCGGAGGCAGAGAGGCCTCCCCGCTCGACGCGAGCATCCGCCCGTTGCTGCGGCGGAGGACGTCGTTCATCAAGTCGCGCGCGTCGATGGGGCGGCGCCGATCGTCCCAGGCTGTCGCCCCTGACGCGGCCGCCGCGGATGAGACAGACGCCGCGGAGGAGTACCCCAGGGGAAGAGCCGCGTCTCGGCGGGACAGCCAAGGAAACGCGATCAGCAAGGAGGCACGTACCGTGAGCAAACTTTGCACATTTTTCACGGGCCGGGACGCCGCCGACCCCGCTCTGGAGAAAAAGTTGCTCGAGTCGTACTTGCTAGACTTGGAACTCAGCTTGCTCGCCGACGCAGCGGGGCTGCTGAACTACGACTCCTTGGCGGAGTTTTCCGAGCTGTGCAACGATATCGTATCCATCGGCTTTACCCTCGTCATCACCCGGAACATGAATCAGCTCGACACCGCGAGGCTGAAGCAGCGCTTCGGATTGGTGAAGGAAGCACAACAAGGATTCGCCAAGAAGCTGTGGAGGAGGCTATCCGGCAAGGGAGCTGGCGGCACATCCTTGCCAGTAGCCGCCGCTCACTCTTCAACCCCACCGAGCGACGGCGTTCGCCTAGGATCGTCGCCAATCGCTGGCGCACCGAAGCGCTTTTACGTCGACCTTTACGTTCATCGCTGGAGCTGCGCCGTCCTCTTTTTGTCTGCGGTTTGCTTGAAGGACGCCGGCCTGTGGAAGAACGCCACGGACCTTCGGATCACCGTGTTTGTGGAGCACCCCGGGTTGGCCGAATCAGCTCACGCGAAGGCCACCGCGCAGCTGAAGGACCACCGGTTGCCTGCCGAAATCCGCGTGATCTGTCTGCTGGACACGCCGCTCGCGGAGATCATCATCGGCGAGCCACCGTTCTACAGCCAACGAGAACGAGCGGCCTCGGACGACGCCGGTGCATTCAGACCCTCCAGCCAGCCGCACACACCGGTCACCGTGTCGGCCATTCTCGAACGTCCGCTCGCGCACAGCCAGAAGATGAATCAACTATTCCGGCAGTTCTCGCCGATGACGGACACCGCGCTGGTGCTACTTCCGATCGAACCCCCACCCCTGACGTCGATGACGCGACTGATCGGCTCGTCGAGGCAGCAGCACCTCTGTGCGCGCGCCGTCGCGGAGAGGGAAGAAGCTGCCGAGGCATGGGCGTTCGCCCTCGCGGAGCTGTCGCAGGGCTTGCCGCCTCTTGTGGCGCTAACTGGCCGGGGCATGCTGTTCGACAGTGAGGAATGGTAGTTGGCCCCTCCCACTGATGGACCACACGAAGTGGCTAGCAATCACACGCACAATGCGGTTTTACTTTATTTCTCATTGATTCATTCGAAAACATCGCTCAAGTTGCTTTTTTTATCGACGCCGGTAACGTGCGCGGCGACCTCGCGTTGTCTCCCCACGCGCAAAGTTAGGGCTTATCCGATCCCTTCTCTCTCTGATCCTCCCATCGCCTGATGCTCCGGTCGTGTCTCCGACGGCTCGGTAAAAGCCTCTTATTGGTCGAGGTCGCGGACGGCAAAATGGCGCCCTCGACACTCTCCGCGATCTCGGCAGCGGCGAAGTGCGGTCCCGTCACGGCGTTGGTCGCCGGCGCGGGATTCGAAGGTGCCGCCAAGGCAGTGGCGGCCTGCGCGAATGTAGCCTCGGTCATCTACGTCAACGATGCAGCGTATACAAACGGACTCGCGGAAAACTGGGGAACACTCGTGGCCTCGACGGTGAAAGCGGGCGGCTTCACGCACGTCTTGGCGGCAACGTCGGCGTTCGGCAAAAATGTGGTGCCGCGTGTGGCCGCTAAATTCGACGCGATGCCGATCGTCGAGGTCACGAGCATCGTGTCGGAAGACACGTTCGTAAGGGCGACCTACGCGGCCAACGCCATCAACACTATGAAATCGAAAGACGCGGTGAAGTTCCTCACCGTGCGGGCGGGCAACTTTGACCGAACCGCGGCGAGCGGCGGCGCGGCGGCCGTCGTCAGCGGAGCCGCCAGTCCGGCGTCGCCTTCGTCGAAGTGGATCGAGGACCAGGTCGCAAGGAGCGACAAACCGGCGCTCGAAAGCGCACGCGTGGTGGTTAGCGGCGGACGCGGTTTGAAGTCGGGTGAAAACTTCGCCATGCTGGAGAAGTTGGCCGCGAATTTCCAGGGTGCCGTTGGCGCCACGCGTGCCGTGGTGGATGCCCAGTGGGTGCCTTTCGACTGGCAGGTTGGCATCACCGGCAAGACCGTCATGCCTGACTTGTATGTGGCCGTGGGCCTGAGCGGTGCGATCCAGCACGTCGCCGGCATGAAGGACTCGAAGGTCATCGTAGCCATCAACACCGACGCCGAAGCGCCCATCTTCCAGGTGGCGGATTACGGCTTGGTCGAAGACTGCTTCACTGCCGTCCCAAAGTTGACCGAGCTGACGAAGAAGAAGTAGGTGGAGGGAGTGGAAAGCGAAGAGAGGCTAACGTAGTACTTTCCCCGTGCGCAAGGCGGCGGGGTAGGTTGTGTGCGTGCAAAGGGAGGACTCTTTTTGGGGGCGAGAAAAATCTTTCATTCGCGCGGTCGCTCCGGCTCCCCCGCGACTCTGGATGGATCGACGGCAGGTGATTTATGTCCGCTCAGTCTCGGTGGAGGCGAAGTAGGGTGGAGGGAAACCGGCGGCTTCTACTTGTAAATTTAGAACCTGCACTGTGATCGAATTTGTGACCTTAGGGGCTCTCACTTCCTCCGAGGATATTTCCGCGAGGAGCGTTTCTCGCTTCGTCTCTGTTGTCGTGTCCCTCTCCCCCGTGCGCATGAAACGATTCAGCCAGCACGTGGCGGCGTTGGCGGCCGCCGGCAACATGCTACCCCGGGGCCCTTACGTGGCACCAGCATTCGGTGCCGCGGCCGTTGTCGCGAGTCGCGAGACGTCCCAAGGGGACCTGCTGGGCACCTACCGCTTGCCGAACGCCGCACTGACGTCCATTCCGACAGCCGCGAGCGCCACGCGATATGCACGACGCCTCGCGAAGGGCAGAAAACCAGCTCCGTCGGCTCGCTCCGCGGTTACGCAGCGCCGAAACGATGGAAGGAAAATTGCGTTGCCGGCGGCCGTTGTCAGCGACAGCACGGCTACCAGTGAAGGGGGCAGCAACGTCATCCTCGCCACCGTGATATTTTCGAAGTCTGGGCCACCCGCACCCATGTTCCGTTACCCCGAAAGCGCGCGCCGCCTCGCGTTTGACGATGCAATGCCTGATGCGAATGAGACGACGGCCCAGCAATGGCAAGCAGACAAGGCGGTCGCGATTCGTGCTCCTCCTTCCACACCGCGCGCCGCGAGCGGGGGGGCCAGTTACACTTACGCTGACTTGCGGCGAGATGCCACGTCGTGCGCGCATCAAATCCGCGAGTTGGTGCGACCTGCTCCCCGTGCCGAAGCGTCCATGTCGGCCCTTCCTGTGAGCAGCAGCAGGCGCGGCGGCACCGTTCCGACAACTGTCGCCATCATGCTGCCCCCTGGATATGACTTCGTGGTCGCGTTGCTTGGCACGTGGCTCGCGGGCTGCGTCGCGGTGCCCCTGTGTTACTCTCACACCGCCCCGGAGCTTCAGCACGTCCTCTCCGATTCACTCAGCTGCGTGTGCATCACGAATGTAGCGAAGGAAGGTTTCATGCGCGACATCAGCGGAGGTGTCGGAACTGAACAACCAAATAGCCAAAAAGTTGCCGTTGTCGGTGTCTCGCCGCCGTCAGGTGTCTGGACGCTGATGTCGTCGTCGGGGGCCGCAACGGCGGCGGTGGCGACGGCGAGCGCGGCTGGCGGGCTTGGCTTCACGGCCCCACACGGCCGAGACCCTGCCTTGATCGTCTACACGTCGGGAACGACCGCGAAGCCGAAAGGCGCCGTCCACACCCACGCCAGCTTGTCGAACCAAATCGCGGTGTTGCATGAGGCCTGGAAGTGGAGCTCTCGCGACGTCACCGTCAACGTCCTGCCCTTGCATCACGTCCACGGACTCGTGAACGTGCTGCTCTCCGCCCTCGCCGCCGGCGCGACCAACGAGTTCATGACGCCGGCGTTCGATGCGCCCGCCACGCTGCGGCGACTGCACCAAGGGGACGTGACGCTGTTCATGGCCGTGCCCACGGTGTACGCCAAACTGTGCGACGCGCTGGAGGCTGGCAGCTACACGGCCGGGGAGCGGCAAGCGTGGAAACAGTCCGTGACGCGTCACGTGCGCCTCATGGTGAGCGGCTCGTCGGCCTTGCCCGTGCCGCTGCTCAAGCGGTTCGAGGCGCTGAGCGGCCATCGTCTGTTGGAGCGTTACGGCATGACAGAAATTGGCATGGCCTTCAGCCAGCCGGTCTTGCCCGCCGTCGGAAGGCTTCCCGGCACCGTCGGCATGCCTTTGCCCACCGTGGAGGCCATGATCGCCGTCTGCGTGCCGGCCGTCACGGCCGGGAGCGAAGAGATGTTCATCCCACTTACGGGAACAGCGTCCCCCGGACGATACCTATCGGGTCGGGAAGGCGCCCGGATTCCAGTGGTGTCTGGTGAACTGTTGATCCGGAGCGGGTCCATGTTCAAAGAGTACTGGCGTCAGCCCGAGCAGACCGCGCAAAGCTTCGTGACAGTAAAAGGAAAGAAGTGGTTCCGCACCGGAGACACGGTCGACTTCGGCGTCACGTTGCTACCCCGACGTGAGCGGAGCACGCTAGAATCGGCGGCTAACGACGTCAACAGCGTCGGCGATTCGTGGTATGCCACCGCGTGCTGGGAGCACGCCACCACGTACAAGGTGCTCCTCGACGACTGCTTCTTGACTGGCTTTTCGATTCTCGGCCGGTCCAGCGTCGACATCCTCAAGATATCAGGGTACAAGGTGTCGGCCTTGGAAATTGAGGCCGCCATGCTCGAAAGTGGACTGGTGCAAGAAGTCGCAGTCATCGGGGTGCCGATGGCGGCCCGCGCGTCCGACATGATTGTCGCGGTGGTCGTGCCGAAGCTGTTGGCCAACAGCGACACGTCGAAAGGCACGGCGACAGCGTCATCCGTTTCGTGTACCGACACGGCGTCCTTCGTCGCGCAGTGCCGCAGCGCAGCGGAGTCGGCGCTTGCGCCGTACAAGAGGCCCCATCAGTATGTCGTGCTCGACCAAGGCGTGCCTCGCAACGCGATGGGCAAAGTGAACAAGAAGGAGCTCGCCGCAACGATTCGGGCTACCCATGGCGATCAATGGAACGCGTCGTCGTCGTCGTCTGAGCCAGCCGCCTCCGCGACGGCTGGTGGCGATGCTTCTCTCGGACGAGAAAGGGCCCCACCGGTCGTGCCGCATGCCTCGACGGCAGCGGTGCCCACCGCGACGGCAGCATCAATCAGCACCGCGACAGTCGCCAAGGATGAGGGTGGCACGCTCACCTCCGACGCCCGCGCGCGTCAAGTGGCCCGTGTGTTGCAGTGGAAGCGCGGTGGAGTGGGCTCGGTGACCTCGCGGCGCTGTGGCACGGCCTCGGCGATGCCCAGCGGCTTCGGGGTCTCCGCGCTCGGTGTGCCGCAGGTAGGTTGTACGGGCGAGTACCCCGTATCGCTTGGACCATGGAACGGGCCCCTTCGCGCCACCGGCGGCACGCCTCCGTTCAACTGCTCTTGAAGCCCCTGGTATTTTTCCTTTCAACTCTCGGGGGTGGGGCGCCAATGTCCGTGATGTTGTCAGCGTGGATGCCGCCCACGCGCCATAGAATTCCATCCATAGAGATATTGAGAGCGGCGCGTTGGCTCTCTCACTTCCCCATCGCTCCCTTCCCGACTTGGATGGGAATCGCTCCTGTCCCCCCACTCTCGTCCCATATCGTTCCCATCGTCCCCCACCTCGATCGCGGTTGTTTTGATCGAAAGATGAACGCACGAATGACTGTTGCTCAATGAACAGCGTGATTGTCTTTCCGGGAGGCAATATTAGCACCCAGCTTGTGAACACGTCATCGCCTTCCTGACGGCGCAAATGATGAACGTCGCTTGCGACGGCCCGATTCCTGCTGCGGCACTCCCCACCGCAAGTGTTACCCAGACGGAGGCAGCTCCCCTGTTGCCGCCACCGGATGCTGCGGCGTCCGCCGATACCAACGCGATCGCCGCGCAACACGAAGCCGACGTCGGCGCTGAAGGGGCACCATTTGACGCTGCCGCATCTCGGGCGCGGTTTCTGCGCATCGCGGAAGAGCTGATGGGCCGCATTCGGTACGTGGAAGGCGAAATGAAGACCTGGCAGGACGGCCTCTCGCATCACTACGAGGTCGAATCCAACCAGGACGACCGCACTCGGGCCCTCATCAGCGAGGCGCTCATGGAGCAGGCGATGTCGCTGGGCAACGCGGGCTTCCGGCGCTGGCTGGTCGAGAAAGGTGTGACGGCCGAAGATGAAGGCCTCGCCTGGGACGTTCGTCGCCCCGCCGCCGGTGGCATCGAGATGGAGATCGATGCCCACGGCAAACGCAACCAAGACGGCCATCGGCTGCGGCCCGTGGACGCGAGCATCGACTTAGACAGCATTACTCAATGGTACACAGACGACGAATTGTTGTCGTTAACGCCATACGACGCCGTCGTACCCCTGCCGGCAAAATGTGCAGCCGGCGTGCCCTTGACCCCTGACGGCCTCAAAGTGCTCGCGGAGACGGTGGACGAAGTGCTCCAAGTCACCACGCCGGATGATGGACAACCCTCCACCACGGCAGCGGCAGCAACCCCCCCATCTACAATTAGCGTTGTTTTTTACCGATGCCGAGTCAATGATGCGCTGTCCGTCGTCGGACTGCAGGGTGGTGCGCAGGTGGCCCGTATGATGCAGGCCCACGCGACCGGTGGCGCGTCGCTCGACCACGTACACCACACCAGTCCTCCTTCCTCGACGACGGCCAGTGGGGGAGGACTCGTCGTTGCCAACAGCACCGCGACAGCAACCGTGAAAGGGGACAGCAAGTCCCTCGCGGTAGTTATCAACAGTGTTCTGACTCCCTTCCTGCGCGACGCGAGCTGCCTGTTGCTTCAAAAGGTAAACCCCCCTCCAAATCTCGTGCACTCGAGACGTGCCTCCTTGGCGGTGGCCGTCGCGGTGCAGCCGCCGCGCGGGGGGATGTCAACCTTGCACGCGCGTGGCTTCGTCGTGAACGGCCGCCTCGTCGCGGTGGAGTGCTTCGTGCCACGCATCGACACCTTTTCGCTAATGGACTCAGCGGAGGCGGCGGGATCGCCTGTGAGCACCACGAAAGCGCTTTCCCCGGTACTCATGCGCTCGACGACCGTGCAGCAAGGCAGCCGGGGAGGTCTGAACAGCATGCCACCTTGCTTGCGTGGTCGGACGGATACACCTCGGCACTGCGCGTCGGCGATCTCGGAGGCGATGTTGCAGCTCACTCGTCGACTGATCGCGATTCCGACCACGCAGGCCGCGGCGGGCGAGGGCGGCGAGGAACCGAGTCGCGGCGTAGGATTGCTGTCAAGGCGATCGTTCGTGGTACGCTCCATCATAGACGTTTCTAGAGCCGTTAGTCCCTCAGCTGGTGCCGTCGACTCAGAGGCGCAAGCGGTGCCGTCGCTGGAAGCGCATCTGCTGTGTCTCGGAGGGCTCGAGCCAGAGGACTACGAATCGTTCACGTTTGCCGACCTCTGCGGTCTCATTGCCGTGTCACGGCAGGCGCCTGGACCCACATCGCCTGCCGTTCGATTTTCAAACGACTTACAGCGGCTGCTGCTCGGCGGGCCTACCCAGGCGTCCCCGGATGCTTCGACGAGCTTTCCGCCGGCTTCGTCCCGTCCACGTACGCCACACGCGAGATCGACGATCGACGACGATAACGCCGCACCTCGAGGGAACAGCGGGCAGCAACAGTTGTTGAGTGCAACGAGCACGATGCCCGCCGCCGCCGCGGTGGAGGGAGCGCATCGCGTGAGCGAACCAGTCAGGCCCCCGCTGGATTCCGTGGCACAGGAAACCGGGAATCCTTTTACCGCCACCATGGAGCACGTGACGGCCACGCCGCCGCCGCGCCCATTTGCCGGTCAAGCTGCACCACGTGAGGTCGTCGATACACCAACGGCAGCTGGAGGTACGACGAACACAGCCGTCATCGCATTCAGCGCCGCCATCCTGGGGGCGGCGACCGCAACGGTTGCTTTCTGGGCGTTGCTGCGGAGCGGCGTCGGCCGCAAGTAGTGGACGCGACCCACGAAAGGAGGAGGGGGGGAAGGCACACACATACCTCACAAGATCGCGCGACTCAATTTTTTTTTCGCGCAAATGTGAATTATTATTTCTGTCGAACTTGCATCGTAGATCACGAGGATGGTGCACACGCGAGAGGTTCGGGATAGGTTCCATTTTTGGCTCCCAACGGGGCGTTATCAAACGGCGCGTTTCGAAGAGGTCCGCCGTCCATTGAATTAACAAGGTCTTCCAAAGGTTTGTTGTATTCCCCTCCGCATCCCACACACATGCGTGCCGCATCTGGCAACACTTTGGTCGGTTCGCAGGGCCCAGGGACGACGTCGTCCAGCCGCGGCAAGGGAGGAGGAGACAAATCCGGTGGGGGTGACAATGCAGGTGGGGGCGGTCCATCGGTTGCAGATCGGCTGGCGCGATTGTATCGACAGCAGCACGCCGACGCCGACGGACACGTCGACGACCGGCACGCCGCCAAGTTTGTGGAGACCTCGATGCTGGCGGCGGTCACCGCGAAGTACGGCACGGACGCCAACCGGGTCATCAACCCGCCGCTGCGTAGCGCGATGATGTCGCAACTAGAGTACGTCAATCCCGAGGCACCGCCATCCCAAGACGCGGTCGCGACACTCTTTGCCGGTGGAAAAGGCCGCGAGCAACGTGTGGACGCCGAGCGCCTGCCGGGAGGGCCTGTGCTGGCTCACTTAGTGCTACACCACCTCGCCACCGAGGGTTTGCACGCGCTCGAGCAAACCATGGTGAGCGAGATGCGGACCGCCGGCCTATCGCACGAGTACTACAGCTCCGCCATGGCGCCGATCAATTTGCGCACCGACGCCGGCCAGTCTGCTCTCGCGATGCTACTTTGCCCCATGTCGCTGACGCGCCAGTCGTTGCTGCAGCTGGCAGAGGACACCCCGGGTCACATTCGCGCCACGGTGAGCGGACCGCAGATCAACGACGTCTGCCTGGCGCTGCTGACGGAAATGGCGTTGGAGCCGATGTGGGCCGACGTCGGCCATGGCCAGAAGAGCCAACAGCGCATGTACGTGGCAGCCGCAACGGGCCATGTGCTCGCCGCTCCCCTCAACCAACTCGTCGAGCACCTAACCGCGGTGAGAATCGTGCCCCACGTGTCGATGACCGAGGCCATGACCGAACACCGCAAGGCGTTCACTCGACGATTCTTTTTGACCCATCGGCACATGACGGACAGCCGCACGTTGCTCGTGAAGCTGATTCAGCGTGCCTTCGTGCCGATCAGCCTCAACTTCACCGATCAGTTTGAAGGCAACGGGATCACAATTTCCGTGCCGGACACGCAAGCCGCGGGAAAGGACGTTTTGACGGCGCTCGCGCAGCAAGGTGGGAATGCGGCGGCCGCCGCCGCCCTTTCCGACTTCGACCCACTGCTGGTCAACGCGCTGTACAGCATGAACGGCGCCGCGAGCCCATTGCGAGGAGGCGGGCGACAGGGCGCGGTGGCCAGCAACCCCGTCGGCCGCCTGCATCCGTCAACAAACATCGTGCTTGCCAACGCCAAGGCCAGCAAGTACCATGCTCAGGTCACCCGCCTCGTCCACATTCAAGTCCTCTCCTGCATCTTGTTCTGGCTCAAGCACCACCCGGGTCACTTCGACGCGCTCATGCATCAGGCAGTGCTTACGTTTCTGGACGAGCTTTGCTACTCGCCGGGGATTTGGTCCGAGGCTCCCGCCGAGTTGGCACAAGGCGCGGAGCAGATCAAACTCGCGATTCGAGCGTCCGCCCAGCAACTCGACAGCCAGCGTTCTGGGGGATTGCCAACGTCGTCCTCGTCGGGCCGTCTGGCCGGCGTCTCGGCATCCCGTGAGTCCGCTGGGAAGAAGAGTGCCACAGTCGACTTCCTGTTCACCTTGCAGCACCGGACGAAGGTCGGCATCGCGGGAATGCCTGACGACATGCGTGGCGACGCCCTCGGCCTCCTTCACGTCGACGACGCGCGCCTGGCGAACCAAATCACAACCTTCGATCACGCGCTGCTGCGTCGCATCAAGCTGCACGAACTCACCGCACACTTGGCCTCCGCGCACACCCGAACGGTGCAGAGCTCCTTCAATCCAGCCATGAATGTAGCGGCGCTGCTGAGCCGAGGGGAGGCGACCAGCCTTTGGGCGGTCACGGAGATTCTGATTGCCTTGACGGCACCGCCGCCATCCGCTCGTCAATCTGACGCACAACAGCCCGCGAGTGCGTCCGCGAGCACCGTGCCGCTGGCCGCCGCCGTGCTCGCCAAGTTCATCGCTCTTATCTTTAGACTTATTGAAGTGAACAATTTGCACAGCGCGTTCGCCATTTTTTGCGGGCTGCGACACCCGTGCATCGCACGTCTCACGGACACATGGGATCTGCTGAGCGCGAGCGCCCGGCGATCGTTCGCGGAGTTAGTGAACTTTTTTGGCTTCGAGAACGGTTATCGCAACTACCAAGATTACATCGACTCCGTCTCCGACGCCGCCGTGTACCCCATCGTCCCAGTCCTCGCGGTCACCATGGATGAGTTGCGCAGACTCGAGGGCGCCGAGGCGACCGTCCTTCGCGATGCGCACGGCGGTGGGGTCGTCCACTGGCGAAAACTCGACGTGCTCGGTGAGCTATACGGCCGATTCCTTGCGTTTCAGGAGGCGCCGATCCCAGCCGAATTCGAGCTCCACGAGGCGTGTCTGATGTGGATGAACGAACAGCTGGCGAAGGCTATTCACGACCCCGAGAAGCTATGCGCGTTGTCGTTTCGCGCGCAGCCGACTGGCTCCAAGGGCCGCTCGTGAGAAGGGAGGCAAGCAGAAAGAGGGACTGGACAGCGGTTGACGCCCAATAGTTGTTGTTCTACCTGCACTGTCATTTTCCTGATGGCGTTTGCACGGTCGATTGTTTCCGGACCGCAAGTGGGCGGAAGGAGTTCTCGTGTATCTCCTCAGCACACCCACAGACACACACACTTTCGCGCCCGACGAGGGATCAAATTAATGTTCTCTGGGTTAAATGCTAGCTTGCCGTCGCGACCTGCCGCCCGCGCTGCCACGTCGGTGACCGTTGTCGGAGGTTGTGTTAGCGCCATGGTCGCCGCGCTCACCCTCAAACGCCTTGGCGTCAGCGTCGCGCTGGTCGGCGCCGCGGTGCCTCACGGCACGTCTGCCTCTTGGCTGGGTGACCGTGACCCGCGGACAGTTCCGCTTTGGGGGCCGCACGTCGCGCTGCTGCGCCTGCTCGGTGTGCTGGACACGCGCAAGGAGGCCCTCGGGCGCAACTTGACCCGGCCGGACGCCGTGACCATTCGCGGTGGCGACGGGCGGCTCATTCTCTCGAGTGAAGCGACCGGACTGCTCTCCAGCGGCCACGGGCGGCCGCAGCTCGCCCTCGCACCGCGCCAACTGCTATTGTCGGCGCTCCGCGACTGCGTCTGTCAAGAGGGCATCGGCGTGGAGAACGGCTTCGTGGCGGTGGATCACTCGTGGCAAGGCCCGCCCGGCAACCCGGTCTCTCAGATTCCTCCCGTGCGATTCGCCATCCGCGACCTTCCCTCCTCCCTGGCGGCTGGGAAAGGAGGAGGTGGAGGTGGTGGTGCATCGTCGTTTTTTCCGGCGCCGGCGACGTACAATGAGTACGCCCGACAAAGCCAACTTGCTCCCCGGACCCACATCATCGAGCGCCGCGACGTCGAGTCGAACGCGACCCGCGGCATTGTGTCCGATCTGATCGTTGTCGCTAACGACGATGGCGAGGACGGCACGGTGATGTTGTCGCCACCCGTGGTCTCCTCGGCGGCGTCGTCCGCATCGTCGCCGACGCGCTGGCAGACGACCACCAGCGCCATCAACTGGCCCAGTCACCTGTGCAAACTAGACGGATACACCGTGTCGTCCTGCTTGCCATTTTTCAATGGAGAGCCCTTCGCGAGTGCCGTGGAGCGTCACTGCCGGCGGCAGTTGCCGTCGTTTCTGGCCGAAGGCGGTGGCCAGGGGAGCCGAGCCTCGCGGCTGACGCAGGGGCCCGCGGAGAATAGATTCATGGGCCGCACCACCTTACTGGGCTGCGTCACCGACCTCGCCGCCGCTCACGCGATGACGTCGAGGATCGCGCACGGCTCGGTCCATGCGACAGGGTACCGCCCGTCCCACCCTGCGTACGAGTCGGGGGGTATGGACGTCGGCACGTTGCACTGCTGGATCGGCCCTGGCGCACGGATGGATGCTGTGCGGCTTGCGGACGGCCGCTGGACGTGGCGGTGCACGATGCTGTCGCAGCGCCCGCATCTGGATGGCGGCGGCGAGCGTGGTCACGCGATGATGCGGGGCGTCCTTTCCAGCGCGTTTGACATGGGTTCCACCGTGGCGAATTTGGCGACCCCATCCTCGACGAGTGATCTTACAGCCTTCGCCGTCCGCACCTTGGACGCGCTCATGCGGCGGTTGCGGAGCTGGCACGCCCCCATCGCGGAGCTGATACGCGCCACCGATCCCTGGACGGTGTGCCTTCGTGATGAGTTTGCCTCGACCGCGTGCAGCTCCGTGATGTCGCACGGTGCCACGG
>ERZ1292630.223-Hain-H41-02um-R3-223-length-62661-cov-8_pt5 | contig 25301 bp, 16 predicted proteins | sample MGYA00564408_ERZ1292630 | MGnify/ENA primary metagenome ERZ1292630 (study PRJEB36523, sample SAMEA6512641) | groundwater metagenome | collected 2019-01-08 | study: AquaDiva: Metagenomics assemblies of 32 groundwater samples
CCCCCCCCCCCCCCCCCCCCCCCCCCCACCACCGATCGCCACACTGGATAATGTTTTCTGACAGGTCCTGACAGGAGCGGGAAATATGTTCAATTTGGTGTGACCCGGCGTTCAAAGAAGTAAATCACCCCTGGATACAAGAGTCATGTACGGCACCCACCATCACTATTCACGATTGTCCACTTCGTTGTGGAAGAACAAGCCGGTTTGGTGTAAGCACACCTTGTGACGCTTCGAAGCCCACGCAGTAACGTTTTTGACGAAGAAATGCTCCTGCAAAACGGCAGAGCGGCGCCCCGGTTTTCCAACGCAATCGGCCACCTTTGCCTCTTCGCACGGACGTTTGACGTTGGCTTGGTACCATGAAAGTAGATACATCGTCGGCTGGTTGGTCCAGTTGCAGTCGGCGCTACTCAAGCACACAACTTTGTCGTGCTCGTGGACGAGAAGATCGGTAAATTTCCCGTTCCCTGTGCCGGACTTATTGGCGGCGTCGACGACGGTGCGCCCCTGGGGCGACGTGATCCACGACATGAAGCAAAAGCTGTCGCACAGGTCTTGTTGATGAGAGCCCAAGTCGCGAATAAATTTCTTCCAGTGTTTGCAGTAGGCCGTGTAATCCACATGACTGCGGCTCTTTGCGGAGCGACATGCGTCCTCTGACAGACGCGGCGCCGCTAAACAGCGATCGTAATAAGGTCCGGCGCCGTACGTGGCAAGCGGCAATGCCGCGTCAACTTTGACTGGGTGACCGCCGCCGCGGTTAGCTGGCTGAAGCATGGGGGAGGCGTACAATTGCAACCGGAAAACATCCGCCGTTCCGCTCGACACGTATCGCAGAGCGGTATCAACGGCTTGGCGAACCTCTGATGGGGCAATCGTTGGCAATATTGGCCGGTCGCACTCGACGTAAAGCACCGCCGGAGTGCGGACAGCCTTCAGTGCCGCGAAAGTCGCCTTGGCAACTGGCAAGTTGTCGGGGGCTCCCATCACTTCCACCCGAACACGCTCAGCTGACTCGTTGCAAGGGGCCAACGATGCGCCATGACCTTCGCCGTCATGCCTCTCCGAATGATGGGATGATAACCGGCGACCTGCATTTGCCGCGACAGCAGCGGCTGAGAGGGCATCCGCGACGGCACGATGCACCAACTTCGAGTCTGACGTGCGGTCAAACACCTGGAAGTAGACAATCAATGCGCGTAGACTAGGATGACACAACAAACCAGAGCGGCCGAGACTCTCGATGGTGGCCGTCAGAGACTTGGGCGCCTTGTAAGACAGCATCACGATGGAAAACGAAGCAAGGGACTCATCTTGCCCATCACCGACAGGCATCACGTCGGTCGCCGCCACGGACGACGCCGCCTCTCTGTGCAGGGTAGGAATCCGAGAGCCGCCGCCAAGCTCGTCAGCACCGGAAGAGTGGCCGCTCGGGGAAAACAAGAAGGCTTGAGTCTCGTCAGTGGTCGTGACGGTTGGCGGCGAGGCACTCAGCGGCCTTGGCGGCGAAGCAATCGCGTGCATACCGGTCGATAGGTTCAAGGAGGCCACAATACCACAAAACACCAGCACAGCGCCGATCACGGCCCAACGATGGAACATCCCGAGGCGCGATGAGGCTACAACGGTCGGCACGGAGACATGAGACGCACTTTGTGTGGATGCCCGGGGACCTAAATACGGGAATTGACAAGAAACGCCCCGCACCTCTGTGCGCACATCGCTCGGCACAAAAAAAGCAATCCTGAAAAAGAAAGAAAATACTGTGTTGCGGTTGAATCCGCCTTAGTGAGCGAATCCCATCAACTGCGTGGTGGAACCAAACTTGTAGACGTCGCCGCGCCGATAGCCCATCTCCTTGAGCACGCCGTGGTACCAGCCCTGCCAATACGTGTGTCGCCAGAGGGGCAGCGTTCGGCCCGTGAGAAATGAGGTCAGCGAATTCGGTCCGCACATCATGATCTTCGTCCGGGGTGTTCGCGGATGCGGCATGGTTTCAAGGATCATATCACGGTCGACGGAGCCCAGGAAGTCATAGTACGGGGTGTTGAAGGACGACACACTGGTTAGATCCGCAGCCGCACCACCAACGAGCTGGGACTCCACCGGCGGTAAGGTCACTTTAGGCCGAATGACGGGGACCTGGCGTGGCTCGAGCGGAACTTTGGCCGGGTTAAGGTGTGCCTGGTGAAACTCGGTCGACTTCGGTGCGGGTACCATCATCATCGGTTCCGTGTTTCCCGTTTTCGAGGCAAACGAAACCTTGAGGCGATTAGGAAAGCGGGCCTGCAAGTCGAGCAGTTTTTTCCGGAAGGGAAGTTCGCTAGGTTTGAGTGCCAACACCAGCAACGAGAACTTCGTCTTGTCCAAGTTGTCGGCCAAAGCAACGTTTAACATTTGCAGCGCCGGGGTGACACCGCTGTTCGCCGCGATAAAGCCGATTTCGTCAAACTCGTTGGGTGAGTAATGAAACTCCTTCAACCAACGGGACATGTAGACGATATCACCCGGCTTCATTTCCTTGAGCTGCCAGCTCATGCAGCCGGGAATGTGTTCCTTCATGGCGAACTCCACAAAGCCGCGTTGCTCAGGGTGCGAGATGGGTGTGTACCAGCGGCGCGACGAGAACAACCAGTGATCGCGGAAGTCGAGTTCAACGCTGGAGATGACATCGTGGCCGGTGTAGTCCCACGGATTGGGCAGAGCGAAGCGGTAAATGAAGACCATCGTGCCCGGTTCCTGTCTGCGCTCCACGAACCGCAGAGGGGTGTAGTAGGGCACCCAACGTTTGCTGATCGGTTTCGACTCCTGTCCCCATGCCAGCATACCGTGAACTGAGATCAAGGCTGCGCCGCAGACGCCAGTGACCGCGACCACGCGAAGGCTGTAGCCCAAGACGGCGTGGCTATAGTGCTCTTCGACGAGTCTGGTGATCCTATCCTTCAGCCGACCAAAAAGGTTTGACCGGCGAATGATCGGCGGAGGCATACGTGTATGCAAACGTGAAGGTACGACAAAAAAGACCCCGCGTTCGCGGCGGTCGTTGTTACGAGTGAAGCTGTTAGCTACTAAGTGTATCGTTAGAAAAAGCGCGCGATCGTCAAAATATCCATACCGGAGCAATGTCGAACATCCTCGGTAGCCCCCAGGCTCGACGTGATGCTCACCGCCTGTTACACACACGGTCTCTTGACAGGCCTTTGGACCGGACTTGTCACACATCAAACAAACACAACCAATTGCAAGCCTCGGTACGGGTTGGTTTGGGACCACCGTCCTCATGTTCTCTCCCCCTCCCTCTCTCTCTCGCTAGTTGCTCAGCTTCTCCACGAGTCCTGGAAGTGCCGATGACGTGACGGTGTTCAGCGCCTTCGCCTGCGCGAACACCTTGGTGAAGTGTTCCACGAGGTCCTTCTTGTCAGCGTAGAGTTGATTCCGTTGCTCTAATGACGCCGCCGCGAGCTCCGCGGCCGAGGCAGGCGTCAGCGGGGCGGTTTGGTCGGTGACGAATGTAAACGTGCAAGCGCGGACGGTGTGCGCGGCCGCTCGCATGACCGGCGCCTCCCCTCGACGCTTGAATAGCATGCCAGACGCCGCGGCGGCGTCTTCGGGCGACGTGGACCACGTGTGCTTGAGCTTGTATCCAAACTCGCCCACGTGCCGACGGTCGTAAAACCGGTGGCTGTGGGCCTTTGGCCTATTGTGCGCGCTCGGCAAGGGACGGAAGGTGGTCCCGGTGGACGCTTCGATGATGTCCACTGGCAACGACGTGGTCGCCTTCGTCATGCCATGAACGTCGAAACCGCGCGAAATGAGTCCACCGCCGATGCGATGGTAGTCGGCGGAGTAAAGATTCGCCGACTCCGCGGTCGCCTTGGCACCGACAAGCACGTTCAAGTTATTCCCCGCCTTGTCGACGAAACTGCAACCTGGCAGGGTGAGCAAAAAGCGATCGTCGGCGTGGTATCCCCACCTAGCGGACAAGAATGCCACGGTGTCCAGTAGCGTGCGGATGGAGGGGTCCCCGCCGATGACACCCTTCATGGGAATGGAGTAAGGATCCATGAGGACGAACTTCGGCGTCGTCAGCGACAAGTCGGACGGACGGGGGCCGCCGAACTCTTCCACGATGCGCGGTATTTCAAAGTCGTAGCACGGCGCATGGTAGATGAGCACGCCTGGGCGCCGCCACGACCACTCGTCCAACGGGCTTTGCTGCAGTCGCTTGCAGAGGACGACCTCCTCGTAGCAGTGGATGTTGCCATTGCGAAGGGCGGCCGACGACGCGGCGTAGGCGTGCGTGGCGTTGTCCGTGATGATGCGGAACGGCGTGCATGTTTCGGGGTTGGAGCCGAATACACCATCGACTAAGTACATTCGAAGGCCTTGACCAAGATGGTATTGCACTTCGCGGAGCACACGCTTGCCGTGAACGGGATCGATGTCAACGGCTCCCGCGATGGGCGGGTTCTTAAAGCGCTTGTGGTTCTGGTGTTCCTTCGTGTGCGGCATCAGCTTCACCGCGGCGGGTGCTGTGTACGTCTCGTTGTAGACAATCTTGACAGCGCCGCTCTTTTCGCGTCTTCCGAATCCTCGCTCTCGCAGCTCACCTGGACGCATGTTATACTGACCGATGCCGTAGGTGTAGCGCCACACCCCGGACCACAAGCCGCACGCGCCGTAGTCGCCAATGTGGGCCCAATTCGACGTAAACGTGGAACAGTTGGCGTTCCACCACGGACCTGGATCCTCGTTGATTTTTTTGAATAGCGACAAGCTGTTGTAACCCCACTTCCAAATGGTGGCGAGGTGATGGTGCTCTGCCTTCTTGGGAAATACCTCACTGCGAAACACCGGGCGCTTGCGCTCCTCGTCACCTTCGGGATTCACGCACACCTCGTTCATGACGTTGAGGGTGCCGGCGGATTGACCAGGTATGGGTTTCAACGTGTCGGCTAGCGTCGTCGTGCGGAGCGCACGCTGACATTCGACGAGCCCATCGGTCAACGTGGCCCCCGAAGTCGACCTTACCCACCGACGCAACATTGCGCGTGTCTCTCTCTCTGGCGCTCCGGGGAGAAAACCAAACAAAGCAACACAGAATTTATTTTGAAATTGGTTTCAAGTGCAACAAAGAGCGCATATTCGACAGGCGCAATCATGGCGCAAGCCGACCAGGGCGGTAGTCGGCTACCACGTTGAGACGCAAGAGTTATTCGCTCGTTCCCCTCTCTCTGCTCGTTGGGAAACGGTCTGATTGACACACACTTTCGCACCAAACAGTGTCCATCGACAATCAAAGAGGAGGAAGCCCTTCCCCGAAACTTTTGTCCAGAATGAAGTCCCTGGAAGTGCAGTACCTACTCTTCTTCGCTACGCTTCGCGGCACGTGCCTCCTCGCATTCCTTGTCCAATTCGACGACCAACGCGCTTAGCTCCGCGTCGCCGACGGGGGCAATTGGTTGCCCGGGCTGAATGACGAGTAGTTCGATGTTCTTGGCCCCGCTTTCCACAACCTCGAGGAGCGCGCGAACGGTGAATCGTACGGCGGTCGCGCGATCCATGCCCTCCGTGTACGCTTTCTCCATGTACTCGACGACCGACTTGGCATTGCGACCGATGGCGCACGCTTTCCAAGACGCGGTCATCCCACTCGGCTCCGTTTGCCAAAGTTGCAAGGATCCGTCGCTATTGTAGCCGCCGACGATGGTGGCCACACCGTACGGTCGCGACCCGCCGAGCTGCGTGGCGCGTTGCTGCGTTTCCGCCATGTGACGCACGATGTAGTCGACGTTCATCGGGTCGTCGTAGTGCATGCGGAACGATTGGCACTGTCCCTGAATCTTGCTGATGAGAACACGGGCGTCCGCCGACATGCCGGCGAAGGCGCAGACCGCGTGTTCGTCTAACTTGAAGATTTTTCGCACCGTGCGGGGATCTTGCAGCTGCTGAATGGACTTCTTCTCCACGCCGATCACGACGACGTTGCCGCCTTTCACGCCTACCGCCGCAAGGCCTCTTTTGACGGTCTCTCCAGCGTATTCCACCTGGTGGATGTGACCATCCGGACTAAAAATGTTGATCGCGCGGTCGTAGCTCATTGATGGTAAATAGGGGGATTCGTAGGAGGCTCACGAGTGGGAGTTGCTTTGCAGTTGTTCGGGCACGAAACAAACGCGGTGGGATTTTTTTTGTGCAATGTTCGCTTGATTCAGTAACATGGCCGCAACAGGTGATTCTCTCTCTACTGCAAGCCTTCCTTTCTCTTTGTCTCCAATACTCCCCTCTGCTCGGGACAAAATTTCTACTGATTCGGGGGAGCCGTCACGGACATCCGAGCGACGATCACGGCCGCCACGTTCGTTTGAAGAGCCGTCCGCAAGTCCACCTCGTACTGGGACAAGTTCGGGATCGTTGCCGTCGAGAACATCTTTGCCCCTTCACGGAAGCAAGCAAGAGCATTGGCAAGGTCCCTGTGCTCGTAAAAATCCATGCCGTATTCGTTCCAGTCCCCCGCATCAGTCAGCATCGTCCGGTGACACGCGGACAGCAGCGTGGGGTTGACGAAGATGTCAAAGGGACTCAGGAACTGCCGAAGATAACGCCGGTGCTCCATCGTCGTGATGGCAGGGGCGATGAACTCCTGGTAGAGGAGGACGCCCGCCATGGAGAGCGACGGGATCGCTTCGTTCCGCATGTTGAAGGCGAGGGACTCGTTCCTCGCCACGTCGCTGGTGGACATGCTGGCGATGTGGTCGCGCGATTGTCGAAGCTCCTCTTCGTCTCGGCCTCGTTGTATACCGCAGTATGTCAGAATAGGCGGGTCGTCGCTGCCCGCCGGAGGTAAGACCAGAGCATCGGCCTCCAACAAGGGACTGCCGCGCATCCCGGCATTGGTCGTGCAGCTGTGGATCAATGTATTATGCAGGCGGGCGACATCTTCGAGGCAGCCCCCGACGGAACACGCTTTGGTGTCAAACGACCACCACTGGCGGCGGAGATGGTCCGCGGTCACTTCGCCGCTGCGTAAGGCGTTATGCCCAAGCGGTCCAAAGTTCGTGTCGATCCACGCGCCGTCAGGTACCGCCGGGTAACCAACGGCGTACAGGCTGGCACCCTTTGCGATCAAGTCCTGGTCCTTGTCGACATTGCTCGGTGAGGAAGCGCCACCTCCACGATGCCCTGGCAGCGTCGGCTTGTAGGGCCCCGACGCGAAGCTCGGTAGCAAATAACAATGAGGACTGTACTGCGCCGGGTCGGATACCTCGAGGAGCACGAGATCGTTCCACGGCGCGGCGAGGAGATCCGGTGGAATGACATCGTCCTCGAGGTTCACGCCGATTTGGCGAATTCGACTCACAAAGAAATCAGTGAGGTGTGGGACGACCGTCGCGTCGTGTAGATCCACCTGATGGCGCAGCATGCCGTGCATCGCCCGGGTCCGGCGTGTGAAGCGGACGGATGAGGCAAAGGTGCGATGCTCGTTGCTGTACAGCGCCGTGCGAGTGGTCAACAGATGCTTCGGCGAAACAAAAAACGCAGTGAATGGCACAACCCTCACGGCGCGGCGAGTTGACGCTGAGGCGAGGCTCCCTCCCTCCTCGCCGACAGTCACGTGATGGTAACCGAAGACGCGCACCACCGCCTTTGACGCCTCCGTGAGGCCGGGCAGCGAGCGCTCGACCTTGGCGGCGATGTCTTTCACGGCGGCCTTCTCGTCAGCCCCGGCAAACGACCGCGGACGGTCGATCCATTCGTCAACAATCGGTCCACCAGAGACATCTCCCTTGAGTAGAGGCGGAGGCATCGGCTCCCCAGTGTTCTCATTGAACACGATTACAGGGCGAAGTTCCTTGCGCCCCGCGATGCAGCAGGCCAGTTCCAATCGGCGCTGGTATGACGACCCTCGGCCACTCTTGTCCACTAAATCACGCAGAATGGACGCCGCGGCAAAAAACTCGTCGAAGCCCTCGTGCCAGTAGCTGCGACCGAGGCAAAGCAATGCAAGGTCGATCGGGACGTGCGCGTTGAGCAATCGGGCAACTTGATTGGGGTTTTTCGACCACTCGTCGGACTCCTCAAAATTGCTGGGAACCTCGGCGATGACGATCGGTAGGTGAGAATCCGTGTACCAATTCTTCAGCACTGCTTCGTCAGAGACGATTTGTGCCGCGTAAACGAGCAAGCCGCGAACCTGAGCCTTCTCCTTCACAGCGCCGCAAGAGTGGCGGATCGGATCCAATGGTAAGGAAAGGCGCCGAAATCGACGAGCCCCAGCGGGCAACAGCTGCACGACGTGTTCGCGCTCGAAGTCCCCCATGGTGGTCGACGTCATCCGAATTGATCGATCGATTTTCTCTTCTTTCTTCGAAAACGGTCAAACCAAGACATGGTGTCGAGCTGATCAATAATTATACGATCGCCATCGGTTTCCTTCGTCCATTCGTGGCCGCTCAACTTTACATAAGTACCGTACTGTATTAGAGTTCTTTAAACTTCTCATTCAGTAAAGGTGGGAGCGGGCATTTAGCCGCAACTGGGTAAAACTAGAATGCAGGAAGCCCTTCGCTGTCTATGCTTCTCCCGTGGAGCGCGACGACACGACTCGACGGTCCACGGTTGACACAAGCGGATCTCGACTGGATGCTTGCTGTGGGCTGATGAACGCTCCGCCGGATGACGATCCGGTTTCATTTGTCATTGAACAACTGGGGGATTCCCGTTAAAGCAAACAAAGCATACTTTGCACACGACGCTTTCTGTTAGACGTCAATGCACTTGTTAGATCGCGAAAAAAAGTTCGATGGAATAAGAAGCCTCAGGGAATAAAAAGCACTACGACTCCACGGTCGCGCGACACATGGGACACGTTTTGCTCGTGGCCAGCCAATTGCACGCACACAGTCGATGCATGACGTGGCCACACCTCCGGACGGTGGCGACTGAGGTGCCGGGAGACACGACGGCAAGACAGACGCAGCATGATTCTTCCGGATCCGTGCCCTCCACGACGGTGGCCACGCAGCCATGAGGCAACGGAATGGCTTCGGCGATGAGGCGGCCAAGCACGGTGGCCTGCGATGCGATAGACGGCGGCATCCACGGAGCCATGGCGAGCGGATCCTCGGCCGAGGTTAGTAAGCTGAAGAGACCAGGAATGCCACGCAAGCCTTCTACGAATTCTGCGCGATTGATGTGAGCAAGGTGCAGCAACGTTGGCAGTGCCGCTTCCCAGCAATCCAGCAGCGTGACACACCGATGAAGTTTGGGTTCAAAATCCTTCAGCAGAAGTCGCGGGAACCGGAGGCAAAGGGTCGCTCGGGCATCGTCGTCCTCCTCTCGCGAAACCTGCGAACAAAGCTCCTCGTGGGTGGAGGCGGCGGCGTGCCAGAAATGGTAACACACGGCATAGCTGTCCAACATGACATCCCCACGGCGCGGTGGTGTTTGCAGCTCATAGTCGCAGGTCCGCAACACGAGACACATGCATTTCAGCATTTGCGCGGCGATGTACGGCGCGGGTCGGGTGGAATCGTCAGACGCCCCTCCTCTTTGCTGGCGAAAAATGGCCCACCGCTCCTCCATATCGATGCGCCAGTTGGCCAGGAGAACCCCGGCCACGGAGCGGCGGCGCACGGCCACGTGGCCTAAATGACGGAGAACCAGCTGGTTGACGAGTGTCGCCGGAGCGTCGTGCAAGACTTGAACACCATCGTTGTACTCGGGCACCTCGTCGAACGCGCCCGTCCAGACCAGAAAATGTTGAAAGTCGTAGAATGAACAACAGAGGGACAAACGGCGTAGTAACGCGGCGACGAGCAGCAAGAAACAGTCGGCTTGGCCTCTCTGTGACGCCCCGCTCCCGAAGTCCCGGCGAACGCGGCGTTTCCAATACACATACAACACGTCACGACAGGTGTTCATGATGTGCTGCTGGCGCTCATCGAGTCTTTCTGCTGCGGCTGCTGCTGTGTTCGTTGCCGCCTCTTCTTCCACATCGGTTTGCACAGAGAAGAGGGGAGCGCCCGTTTCGATCAGCCTCGCGCTCAGCGCAGCGGCGGCGGCACGCACCGACATGGTCATCCTGCGTTCTTCCAATTGAGTGATATTTTCATGGTCTTGAATGTCCACAATTTCAAGCGACATCCGCGCGGCGATCGCGTCCAGCTGCGACGCATTTGGAAAGACGCGTCCGTCATTGCGCGCCACGACGTCACACACATGTGTCCACTCAGTCCAAATCCGAGGATCTGAGGCGGCGAGCGCCACCGGAACGCGCGGCAGCTCCCCCCACGCACCGGGGTGCTCCATGAAAATCGCGGCGTCGACGAGCAATCGGGTCAACCTGGCCAAAACTCGCGATTGGTCACCTTGGGACGGACGAGCCTGGCAGATGGTCGCCATGCAGGTGTTTCTACCCGGATCGGTCCGGTCGAAGACGGCGACGGCCTCGGCGGTTGCCGAGGTCAATGTTGCCAGCATCGACAGATCGACGATCGACAGTGACATATCATAGGTCACCGCTGTGATCGCGGGCCCATTGCCGAAGCGGCGTAGCTTGCGGGATCGAATATTGTTGACCGAGACGACAGCGTGAAACACTGATTCCAGCAATCGAAACAGTCGAGCATCTGCCATGACATCTGGAGCGACGGTGATCGACGTGCTTGATTTTTCTTTTAGCGCGATGAACAGTTGCGCGATGGCGACAGACTGGTCCGGACGATTAAAACAAAACTTATTCGCGTGGCGGCGGTAAGCAGCGCCGTCTACCCTGGATTGAGAAGCGGCCGGTGCCTCGTCGTCGCCGCCGTTCGCCATGGCTGTTGCCGCCGATGTCTCGGCGATGCGTGAAGGATCGGTGAGCACGATCCGTGACGCGATGATGTCAATGAGGCGTCCCACATTGGGCGTCGACGTCGGATGATCGCGGAAGCACGCCACATCATCAGCGAGCGTGAGGTCGCGAAAAGGCATGCGGACGAAGTCAATCATGGTTTGTCGGGACGGGAACGCTCGACGTGAATAGAATGGCAGCTGCCCGACCACGACATCGACGAGCAGCGACGGGGGACATAACGAACGGGGAAGACAGGAACGACATCTCGGTCGCAAATCAGGAACCCAGAGCGACACATCAGCGCAGCACACCGTCGCGTACGTCGTCAGGCAACCAAACACGACGATGACCGCAAAGGAGAAGGACCAAAGAGAAACATGTGGAAATACCAGCATCGTGAATCCGGTGCAGCACGTTATGGCTGCAAGCGGAATGATAAATCGAACCATCGTTCCAAAGAGCCACGTGGCGATCGCATCGAATTGACCCGACAATATGTCGATCGCACCCCGGGCTGCACCCGAAGGAAGATAGCCGCGCAAGAGTTCAAAGGTGACCGCCCAGGAAGATGCGATGCCCTCGTGGAGTGGCATCGCGCTGTGCTGCGACAACAAAATAGTAAGACTGCAGCTGCAAAAGGCGGTGAGAGTTGTCGCGCAAGTCGAATTCTCGTTGAGCCATCCGATGGCTTCGGCGAATCGTACGACAAGAAACAAGGAAGAGGCTTGGAAGATCAATTCACCTCCCCGACCACGGAACAGCACGTCGCACCGTATCAGTAATGGCATGACGTCACAAGCTAAGATTCGCAGGCCAATTCCTAGAAGGGTGCAACCTACGCCACAACGCCAGTCATTCCGATCGTATTTTGTGATGAGAAATCCGGTGGTCTCCTGCAGCGTGCCAACCACCAGCCACGACAACAATGTCCCGGGCACGAGGTAGAGTGAACGCAAACCGGGAGGGGTTTCGAAAAGCCGCGCCGAATACACCAGAGCAAAAAAAAAGAGAGCGGCCCCGCTGCGGTAGACATGATGATCGGCAGAGGCGTCGTGGTCGTTTCGCGCTCGGCGGGTTGTCGCGTGGTCGACGAACAGAGAGAGCACGGCCGTGTTCACGAAGAGTAGCGTCAGCAAGGTGTTCGACCACAGAACATCGACGTTCCTCATGGCCCACCACTGATCCATCCACCGGACGACGCGGTGAGCGGTCGCGTCTAGCAGAGCTGTCTTGAGCTTCATCACGCGTTCGGGGAATGGGACAAGGGAGCGGGTGCCCTGTTGGGTAGAAAAAATACCCTCTCTCTTTGCTCTTGTGGAGTCAAATATTGAGAACATGAGCATGACGCGGAAAAAATAAATTGTGGCCAGAAACCATTTTGAGGTTCAGTATTGGTACAATGGTAACGAGTAGGCGCTCTCGCGCACCAATACACGTGAACAGTGTGCACCGTACGTGACTTGATGGATGCCCCCCCCCTCCCCCCAGTACTAGAAATCTTCGCTAAATATTGACGTGTGCGCAACGAGCCGTTCTGCCGTCAGGCATCGGCGTACCTCATCCATGAACGACGTCGGACCGCACAGCATCACCGCCACGGCGACGGCGCCATGGTCGCTGAGGTGATCGTACGCAGCCAAGAGATGCGAAGGTGTGATGCGACCACGAATGACTCGATCGTCCTGAGCGATCGTCGCCGTTGTGGGTGGTGTGGTGGCCTGTGATGAGAACAGCTGTATTTCATACGAAAAAGGGTCGACGGCAACGCTTTTTTCGCCGTAGCGACGGTTCCACCGGAAAAAGTCGTCCAGATACGGTGTCTCTCGCAGCGCATCTCGGCAACTGTGGAGATGGCGAATGTGCAAAGCAGGGCCGATGTCGACCGCGAGCTCGTCATCGGCAATCGACTTGAGCGCCGCGAACATGGGGGTGATGCCAATACCTGCTGAAACCATGAGCAACCGGCCGGAGGCCAATGTCGGCCGTATGTTGGTCAGCGTGAAGTCTCCGCCAAACGTCGCCTCAAGGGCGATGCCGAGCGCGGCCCCCGAGTGCAACCAGTTGGAGCCGATGCCACACGGATGCCGCTTCACAGTGATCGTGAACCATCCGCCACAGCCCCCTCGCACTTGCGTGATGGTCCATTGGCGCTCGACCGTGGCGTGGTTCGACGACCCGCCAGAAAGCGGTTGCGTGGATCCGCCACCCGCCACCGGGGTGGATGGGATGCGCAGCTTGACCCACATGCCCGCGTGCAGAATGACTTGCTGTGCGAAGGGGCTGGCCTTGTCGAACACGAAGCATGCAACAACGCCATCCGCGCTCCCCGGGAATTGCTTCACGCATTTGACAGGCAGCTGCGCCGAGGCGGGAGGGGGATATTTCCATCCTGTGGGCGCTCGCATCAACATCCCGCTTGGCGGTGGCCCTCCTTCGGGCAAGGACCCCAGAGCGAAGCCGGAATGGATTTTAGGTCCTCCCGATCCCGTTGCCTTTAGGCTAGGAGCCTCTCGATTCGCCAGAGGCATCAGCGCATAGCGGTCGGACTCGATGCCCGCGGATTCTGCATTGACGACACAGTAGAGGTTGCCACCGCGAACCACCACGTGATGCACCCGCTGCTTGACCCCCTTCGACTTCACGCATTGGCGCGGTGCCCCACCGCCGTCAGGAATGTCCAAGCCATAGTACATCCCCTCACCCGTGTCGAGTGCGATCTTGTACGAATGCCATGGGCAAACGATGCAAGGATGCCCGCCGAGCTCCTCAATGTCGCCGTTGAGCAACGGTCCGCCATGGTGGTAGCAGGCGTTGTCAACCGCGAAGTAGGAGCCCTTCGCGTTAATGACGGCGATGTTGCGGCCATCGGCGGCTTTCACCAGCAGGCGCTGCCCCCGTGGCAGGTCGGATACCGCACCAACCAGTATCTCCTCCGCCATACCCTCTGCAACAAGTCGTAGGGCTCTACCGCCACTCAACCTGTGGGGAGTCAGGAAACAAGTGGAGGGAGGGAGGGAAACGAGCGATTTTTTTTTGCGTCCATCGTCCATCGAAAACGATCCCACTCCAAAGAAGCACTGAGGTGATGAGAGGTAACGCGGTGTGTCATCTCCCCTCACATCAAGGGAAGAAGCGAGTAGCACCGGATGCAAGTGACGCCGCTCGAACGGGTCAGCGAGGGGTGAAGAGGGGCGTCTACCTCGTCGCGCTGACGTTTGTCGTGACGTCGTTTGCGCGGGGCTGAACGTATCGTTGTGAATGAAGCGTCGGAGCTGCCGTCGTTGTCGCCGTCGTCAGCGTGGCCTGCGTTGAGCGCCACGAGGATGGCCGAATGGGCGGGCCAACAGAAAGTATGATGCTGGGCCGAGGATGACTTGATGACGGACAGGCGTCTGGATTCGCCCAGCTGTGCCCAGAATCCAGGATGCCGCCATACAAGACGAAACGCGTCGTCTAGGCGCAATCCACTGCAAGAGACATTACTGAGCGCCCCCTGGCACATGTGAAAACATGCTCTCGCCAGCTTGTGTGTCCAATACAAGCGCTCGGAGGTCGCACCCACATAGTTGGACGTGTTGTCGTCGCAAACCAAGTGACCTCCGACACAGGCGACACTGTCCGCGAAGAACAGGTCGGACGACGATGCCCCCACGTCGACGACCAGACGCACGTTGACCGCGTGGTGCAGGCCGACGCCTCCACTGGTCTGCCACATTGTCAGCTGCTCGTTGCTGCCATGATGCAACCTCTGGTGTGGCGGTGGCTTGTGAGCACGGTTCCCCAGCATCGCGACACCACGGCAACGCGCTATGGCCGCCTTCACGGAAGTGACGAGGACCTGCAGTTCCGCGCTGGAGTCCATCAGCGATGCACGTTGCAAACCAGCGGACAATCGCACGAGTGGCACGATTGAATCCAAGGACACGATCAAAGATGACGATGGTGCACCCGACAACACCACGCGACCCTCCGTGTTCGGCGTCGACTCGCCCTGAGCCACCACGTGACGTCGCAGGACGTCCACGATGTCAGTCAGCGAGGACACACCAGCAATCACGACGTGATCCAAAACGAAAGCCAGCGACGTCGCAAGGCCTTCATCGTCATCGCCGTCGTTATTGCCTGGGGGAGAAGGACGAGTTGGGTCGGATGCATCCACCGCGATCGCCGGGGCGGTTAACGATACGCTGTGAAGGTGTTGTAGTAGGCACGATCGCACATCGTCGGCAGCGGCAGCACACGCCCGCTCGCGTGACCAAGCTGAGGGAGCACCGCCGTCATCCACAAACCACACGAGCAAAAGCCATATGGGGGGAGCAGGCGACGGCAGCGCGCTGTCCCTTGCCGGTTGATGTTGTTGGCCGAGCTGAGCGAGTAGCGACGCCAACGCAAGGCGACGCACCACCGTACCTTCGTCGTCACTGACGTTTGGCGAGACCGCGACTTCGACGACCGACCCCACTGGGTAGCCCCCTCCCGGTGCGTCGTCGTAGCCACCACCAAAGAGTCGGTCAAGAGCGGTCGATCCAGATGTCACGCACCATCTTTGGCTTCCCAGAGCAATGCTATCGCTCTGTGCTCCACCCTGTCCGTCAAGCACACTTGATGCGCGGCCCATGGCGGCGGCAAGTACATCGGGCCCTGCGCATTCCGCCACGGCATCCTGGACCACGCCGCACGTGTCGATGTCGCTGAGGGCCACATCTAACACAGCAGCGAGCGTGTGCCGCATGGCAGGATTGATCACGGCATGCAGCAAGGCTGTAGAGCAGACCTGCATCGTCGACGACGTCCACATCAATGAAGAATATCCGTGCCAATCCCGAATCAAGTGCCACTTGAAAAAAACTCAAGAGCGAAGGGCAAAATCTGTGTCAAAAAATTCACCACCGTTCTTGACTGTGCACAATGGTGTCGCGTCCTCAGGATACCGCTATCATCGCTAGTGAAAGAAAGAGTACAACCCCATCGCGGGTAGCCTTCGTCAGCGGTTGATTGCCCCTGGGGCTCGCAGAGTCGTTATTGATAGGGGTGTGCGCTGCGAAAAGCGCCGCGGGATCGAACTGCGACCCACATCATCGTATTTGGCTGGTAGGTTGGTCGCGTACGGCGGAGTGGCATCCACAGCCATGCGCTCCCTCGGACCACCCGGCGTCAACGATCGTCGCTTGCCGATGGGCTTCGCCACATCCTCGATGCGAGACTGCTGCAGTAAGGTCTGCCGTTGCATGGCTAAAGTGCATTTTCGCTGCCAGTTCACGTCCTGCGACTGACATTGCTCCTCGCGACGCTGGATAACGACGTCGTCGTGCCGCATGCAGCTTTTTCCCGTACTTTCCGAGGCGACGAGACGCATTTCGAGGACTCGGTTGCCCGTCCCTGGACGGGTGGAATACAACACGCAAAATCCCTCCGTGTCGCAACGCAATTTGGTTCCGACTGGCGGTGTTCGACTACGCTTTGGCATCGAAGGACTGCTGCGCTCCTCAGTATGCGCGATAATCGAAGGCGGCGATGCGCCACCGTCCGTCGCCATGGCGGTCGCCGAGCCGGGACGCGGCGAGCCTGGTTGGTAGTGGCGTCGCTGCTGATGGTGGGATCCGAGGGCAGCGTTCAGAAATGTTCCGGTCCCTTTGCTACCCGCCGGGGTGGCCTGCTGCAACTCCAATGCAAAGGGTGCGTCCTGCCGTTCCCTGCGATGAACGACCTTTTCTTTTTCAAACGGTGCGGGAGCGGGAAGGATCTTCTTGCCGTTTTTCTCGAACGGAGAGACGAGGAATGTGTCCCGGTTCTCTGGAAAATACAACACCGTCTCGGTGGTCGACGCCGCGTGGTCGTGAAACTGCCGCTTTCCGGCTGGCAGGTACAGCGTATGGGTTTCTTGATTTTGAATGCAAGATGCCGGCCGATCGGGATGGCGCTCGATGGCTGGGTGCTGCAACGCCACAACCTTTCGCTTGCTCACGCGTTCGGCTGGCTGGCCAGTGTGCGAGGCAAACCAGAGCGCCATTCGCAAGGGAGGGGAAATCACACCGAACGGAACTGGGCGGAGGGATCAGCGCTGCGGTCTCTCCCGTTTGCGCAAAATACTCCCAGCAACGACCCACAACCGAACGTAAAAAGACAGCGCAAGTTAGAGAGAGTTGAGAGCCGCCTAGCGCGGTCGCACGGTGGAAGTTCCACGACGAACTCGTTAGCTATTTGCTCCGCGAAGTAAAATGTCGAGGAAACACGCGCCTGGGAAAGGAAAATGGACGGAGAAGGGATCAGCGTAGCACTGAGGCCCACGAATACCGGCTGCGTCTTGCCCGATCAACAAAAAAAGAAAATCGGTTCGCGATGTGAAAACATCACAAAAACCGTCCATGATTGAACGATAGGAAAGGTCAAGAAAGCGCAGGAGGACGTGTTCGCAAGGGGTACAGTACAGAATGACAGTGGAGAGAGATGGAAAAGTAAAGGAACAAATGGGGCCGGGAAGAGAGACAGCTATACAAAACAGATCGCGGGCGCGAAAAGGGAGTGTCCCTTTGAAGTGGCAACACGCAACGGCATACCATGTGTTGTCGCGCTGCATCGCGAGCCATTTAGTCCTCCGCTGCCGTAGCGAACCAAGAATAGCGGGTCCCATGCGAGAAGCGCTTGCGCTCTAGTGCGGAAGCGGTCGTCGCAACGACGGAGACGGGCCATTCGCTGGAATGATGGCCGCCGCTGCTTAAGTCTATTGTCTTCACGCCAGCATCCAGACGTTCCGACGTTTGCGGTGCGTCGCATAGGCTCGTGCTTGACGCAACTGCAACCGCGGACGCCGACGGGTAGCCCCTTGCGGGTGCGGTCACGCCGCGCATGTGGCTAAGGGACACGATGGACGCCATAGCCGCATTCGCCATGTCCGGTCGCACCAGTGGCGCGAGGGACGGCATGGCGGGAAGTGGCGCCGACGCCTTCGGCTGCGTCGATACGGAGCCCGTGGAAGAGACGCGAGGCGCAAGCTTCGATTCAACCGTGACCGTGTCGCGCAAGGCTGACCAGCGTGCTTCAACTAGGTGATGCGCCGTCTTGTGGAGCATGCGAGAAGATGACGCGGCAGCAGGTTGGCGACTGGCGCAGGTGAGCTGCATGAGCTCGGACACCAATTTCCCGTAGTTTGGATCTCGGACGCGTGCGGTTACAGGCGGTGTGGGTGCGGTAATCGCTTGGCCTGCCGCGCACCGTCGCCCCCGTTGTAATACGAAGCCAGAACGTGCCAGCATCAAGGAATCTAATAAAGGGGTGCTGCGGTACTGTGGTGTGACGAAACCATCACAGGCCGACGGACACGCAAAAGGGCGGTTCTTTTTGTGAAACTGAAAGTGAATGTGGAGACTTGAGCGAAAAAGAGATGTGACTGTTAACGGTGGGATGCATTGTGTGAGCTAGCTGCTGCTTCCAACGCCATCGCATCCATGTGCTTGGCGAGAGCCACGTCCTTGACGGACACGCCTTTGCAGTCGTGGGTCGTCAGCTTGACGTCGACTCGGTTGTAGACGTTGAACCATTCCGGATGGTGGTCCTGCGCGTTAATGAACGCGACGCAAGAAGACATAAAGGCCCAGGCAACGTGAAAGTCTTTGAAAACGAAGCTGCGTTGAATGTGGGCAATCGGGGCCGCGGCAGAGGCGGATTGCGTGGTGGTGGCTTTCCATGTTGTCGGGATCAGAGAGGCATCCGTCAGAGGCACCGGTGGACCACGTAGCACACCGGAAATGCGGCGCAGCATTGGCACAGGTAGAGGAGGATCACCGCTTCAAAACACCACACGCGACAAGAAAGGTTATCGAGGTGGTAATGGTTTTGGAAGTTGATGCACGAGCGCTGTGTGAAAAAAATGTTGACGAACCGGATCTACGCTTTGACGCAGCGACGTCGCAAAGCAAAAAGGTTCCCCCCCCCTCCCCTCCGGTTGGTCCGCGTTCAGGGATCGGCCTTGACTACGAGCAACTTGTCGAACCGTGCCGCCAACGGATGCAGCGCCAAGGCCCACTGACGCTCGATCACCACTCGCACCTCGGAGTACTCGCGGGTGTACCAATCCGTGGCAAGCAATTCGTCCAGCAACGTCGGTGAAGTGCCAACCAGAATCTCGACAAAGCGCTTCTTGCTTTTGTCAAACCCCGCAAATCGGGCGCTCAATCCATACTGTTTAAATCCCTGATCCCGATAGATGTCGTGCAACTCGTCCAGCACAAGGGCGTGTGCGCCGGCATCATCGTCGGTGACCGGTTCACGTAGCGAATACGTACGCATGACCATATGCAGCCACGGCTTCACGCTCGCGTCCATCCACATGAATTGGACGTCAACCGCCGCGTAGAACGTGGACGCTTCGACCCCGGAACTGGATGGGGACAAGTGTGCCGCTGGCGCGAAGTCGGCGGACGTCCCGCGTGAGCCTCTCGCTTCACCGTCCGCGCTGACGCGGCGCTCGTCGGGGTGCATATGCAGCGCCACGGTGGCCCGGATGTTGCTCGACTCCCACGACGCGAATGCGCGGACGGTGGTAGACGCGGTACCGGCGAAAGCCAGCCACGGCTCGGTCACGGCAGCCACGGAAACGGGGTCGATTCGTATGGCGAGGGTGCAGGTCACACAGCCGGTGGTCGTCACATAGCCCGGCTTCTTTGCGTGAATTTGATCAAAGATCACGGCGACGTTAAGTTTAGAATGCTGTGGGAATGGAGGAGTGTGTGACCCTCCTACTGGGGGGTACGCTCGCCCCACGCGTGGGAAGCCTGCCAGTCGCTGCCGCGAGATGATGACACCGTATTCGCGTTCTTGCACAACGATTCCCATCGCCGCGGCTTGCTGAGCCGCGCTTCTCACGCAGGAAATGTCAGCGACAATGCGGTATGGCACCGGAATGGACACCCCGCCTGTCGCGAGGGTTGCGGCGAGGGCATCCGCAATCGTTTTCTTCATGCGAACCGCGTCTTCGCGCTGGATCATCAGCGCCGGGATGGAAACGGGCGTCGGATCCGCGACAGGTGCATCGGCCATGTTGAGCAGACCGAGTTCGTTGTTCGCAACGACGAGTAACCTAGCGCCGAGCCGTTGCGCTACCTGCGTTTTTTCTTTGAACATGCATCCCCCGCGCACGGTGACGAGGGCGATCCGCGACATTGGCGGAAAATGCTCGGCCGACGGATTGCTGCCCTGTCCCACCTCTTTCGCCTCGCTGGCACTTCCCCCTGTTCGGAGTTCTCCCAAGGTCAGGTTGTGAAACAGTTCCCGGTCGAGGGAGTGGAAATCCTCGACAATGGCGCGAAGGGTCGATGAAAACCCCCCTTCCTTGTCGGGACACAAGTCACTCTTGACGAAGACGAAGGTGTAGTCACGCGTCTGGCTGATGAGGGCTGGGGACGGGGTAGCGACGGTGGCCGTGTGGTCCGACGCTTCCAGGCCCTCGCATACAGGCACTCCAAACTGCGCGCCGGACAAAAGAACCGTCATCATGCGAGTCGATGGATGTGCCAGAGTGGACGGCCGCACCGCCGGTGCTGGGAGGGCGAATTGCAGCGCGATATGTTGAGTGGGCAAGAATAGCGACGTCGGGCGCACGAAGGCAGGAAGTAGCACCGCGCCATATTGCGACACCGCCTTTAAGACGGAGGAGGGAATGATTTGAGCGGAGGTCGTGAAGAAGGTCAAATAGAAGGGCAAGTCGTCGGACCACGAGTCAAGCGGGTCCTTCGGCACCATAAAGTTGAGTCCCTGCGCGATCTTGCCATCTGGTCGAACGACATATGTTCCGCTCTCGTCGTCGCCGGCGAGCTGTTGACCATGAGGGCGCACTTTATTGACCACCGGGCTCAATCGGCTGCGTTTCACGCTCTCACGGCACGAGGAGGCGTCGCGCGAACCTGTGCGCGACTGATGCATCCTTGCGGTGACGGGGGCGACGTCCCGCATGTAGTCGACCACCGGGCACTGCTTTCGCTGCTCCTCCAGGGACGGGGGAAACACCTCGTACTCATGGGCTCGGTGAAACGTGTACTCCTCGAGGATGAGGTTCGCCGCATGCTTGGACAGCTGTTCCTCCGAGACCAGGTTCATGCACGTGCGATGGGTGGCGAGCAGGTCGACTGACATGGGAAGCGGATGGGCCTCCGTGTTCACGACGTAATTGCTGGATAAGTCGTACAGCAGGGACTCGCGCGCACGACGCAGCAATTCCGGGTCGTTCATGAGACTAGGATCATTGTATCGGAAGACACGATGCCGTCCACCAGAGGGCAAGTCGACAAAGTTCACGGTGCCACCAAGGTCGTGCGCTGTCGGCGTAAAAATGAGGTACAGGTACTTCAGTGTCTCAGCCAGCATGAATGAATCCATTTTATCCTCGAGTTGCATGGAGTAGACGTCAAGAATGGCCGCAAAGCCACATCGAGTGCGCGTCTTTTGATTCAAATTTCGCTTGAATGCTTCTGCGACCCGGAGCAACGCGTCTTCCTGAGTCGCCAAGTACAGAAAGTACGTTGACTCGATGAACTCTGGTCGCAGCGGGTATCCCGGCCCCGTGGTCTTCTTATCCTGCGGCCTGCCATTCGCGAACGCGTCGATGTCCACGTATTCCGGCATGAACGTCAGCTCATTGACGATGCAGTGCATTTTGTCATACGTGATCAACCCCATGGTGACGTCACCGGCAAGCGCAAGCAACCCGGGCCAAAAAGCCTTCAACGCGTTGAACCGGTGTTCGAACGGCGGGTCCAACGGGGCGAGCAAGTCGACGGAAGCGGACAGAAACCAGCCGCTGTGGAAGGAGTACTTGTGCATCGCTTTGGACCCGTTGAGCCACATGCCGTAATAACGCTCGTCGCCAAAAACGAGGTACGCCTTGAGGGCATACTCGTAGAACGAATCCACGGACGCGCCAATTGTCGCTTCGGTGTTGGTCCAGTGACCGTTAGTGATGTCGATCATCGTTCCAATAACGCCGTGCCGCGCACGGAACTTCCATACCCCCATCAACGCGCGATGCGCCGCGATGAGGTACGAACAGTTTCCGGTCAAATGCGACAAGAGACCGAACTCGAGCAGCAGCGAGCCTGCCGCCGCAGGACAGCTAGTGTGGCCCTTATCGTGTTGCACCCCGCGCCGAAGATGCACTTCGTTGTAGGGAATACCGGTGGGCGTGTTGAACGCAGGGGACAGCTTGTCCGCGAGCTCCTTGGCCTTGATCAACAATTCGCCGGAGTACTGGTAAAATGCGGCATCCTCGTGACCCGGATAGTGAAGTCGGACGCCATCTCGCACCTCACGATGCAACGTCGCCGCGATGTCAACCGCCAGCAAGTGCGCCGACAGCAGTCCACCGACAATCCGAATGGTGCTTTCAAACACAGAGACGAACAAGTCGGATTCAAAGCGCACGTGGGTGCCGATGTAACGCACTTGCAAAAAGAACTCGCGGTAGTCTCCGATGAGGGCCAGCATGTCCAAGGAGTCGATGAGCGTCAAGGAGTAACCGCCGAAGGTGTTGTGACTCGTACACGAAACGGGTTTAATTTCATCGTGTGGAAACGCCCGTTCCATGTAGTTGCGGTAGCCATGGTAGAACATTTCCACGACTTCGTCTCGCAACTGGAGTTTCTCCTTCACGGTCATGCGTGGAGAAGACATTTTTGTTGCCTGCACGGCAACGATGAGCGTCAGGATCGCGATGCAAAGCACCACCGGCGCAGGGCGACGCCAGCCTGTGCTCGCCATTGGGGGGGCGAGATTCGCTGAATGGTCGACCGCCCTTGAAAATGGAGACTAAATTACTACGAGGATCAACCGCGACACGGCAAACAATTCGCGAGGCAACTCCCACACCACCCCGAGCCGGGAGAGAAAGCGAGGAGGAAGCGGTCACACAAGGGACTCATACGCCTGGTTGGCGTCATAGTTGTCGCCACCCATCCGCGCGATCATGAGTTTGGGCGTCCCCAACCAGGACACGATTGTCGCCCCCAACGTCGGATCGCTCGCCGTGCCCGCTTTCAACGCGTCGTGGAATCGAGGGGTCACTCGCTGCCCGGATAACAGTTGCAAAATGACCGTTGCAGGGCCACGTTGCGCCAGCAGTCCGACGGCGAGGTGGACGCGATTGGCTAATCCATCGTCGCGTAACCAGTTGTCGAAAAATGGAAGCGCACCGTCTGGCAGCGGCGAAAACAGCAAGTCGGCGCTGAGCAAGACGAGGCCAACGATAGGAATCACCGACGTACCGCCGACCCCTCCAACACCGCGCCGACTATTCAGGTTCTGCACGTTGACGGCAATCTTTGCCGCGGTGCATGCCGGGGACAACAAAGCCACCGCAATGTACGCTCGCGGTGACGACAACCGAACGCCAAATCGAGGCGTCGCAGGCGCCGAGAGGTTGACCCTTGGTGAACAGGCGTCCGGTGGGTCCAACAGTACCAACTGCCCGTCTATCGGGATCGTCGTAGTGGGCAGCGGACCATACTGGGCCCACAACAACGGGAACGAAGCAGACGCTGAATGTGGGTAGCGAATGACGAGAGACGCGGCTACGACTTGATGACGCGCGCGGGATGCGAGGAAGCACATCAACAAAAGCGCCACATGCAGCACCAAGGCCCGCGTTCGAACTGACTCATGCTGGGACAGTGACCCCCACATGAGTGGTTTATAGTTTGGAAGAAACCGCTTCTGTTGCGTCGTCGCAGTCAAATTACTTCACAACAACGCGGGAACATCCGCCTACCGATCGGCATCGACGGTGAAAAATGGTCAACCGTCGCCGAGACCCAAGACTTACAAGTCGAAGAAGTGTGTGTTTCTCGAAGTCAAGCGCCTGACGATTGCCATACGTGCCACACTGAACCCTTAGCGTTCCAGGTGTCGAGACCGCATCCAGAGCGGAAGACGGCCCCGGAGACGACAAGCACTGCCGGACCATCGCGCAAAATGAGGCGTATACCTCCACCCCTGTGTCTTTGGGCACTAATCCGTGATACTGTACGGCTTTTCCCTTCAGCTTCCCGCCAAGGCTTGCCTGAGGCACGATCAGAATGCTGGACAGCGGCGAGTCCAACAGCGACGCAATTCCACCCGGCGACGCAGCCGCAGATTCATCAGTGGACGACGTCGACGGCTGAACGGAGGGGAAATTGAAGATCTTCGCCGACACGAGTGACACAGCGGCAGCTGCGGCCGTCGATGGAGTCGCTTGCGCGAGGAAGGCGACATAACACACCACACCGGATCCGATCGCAACACGCTGTGAGACGTTGTCGATAAGAAGCGATGCTCGGGTGACTCGTTGAAGCACAACTCGGACAGTCGCGACATTCTCGACGAGGGCGCCTTTCGACATCCGCAGACGCACTGAAATCGAGGCGTGAGAACATTGACACAAAATCACACAAATCAACGATAAAAATAACGAAAAGCCGCACGCCTTTCGAAAGACACCTTGTTTTCCGCACGGTGGTGTGGGAGGCGATGCCGACGCGCCTAATAAATGGATGACCACTTTTCCGAAGCCGAATAGTACCAAACACCTCCCGCATAGGACACAGCGTCAACCTTGGCCCTTCAACCTAATAGATCGTGTACCGTGCTATCACGCCCTCGGGCGATGACCGACACAACAATTTCCGTACCTCCTCGATGAACAAGATTACAGGAATGGACCAGAGCGCGCAGCATGCGTTGGAGCTTGACAGAGGAGCGAACAGGAATGCCTGATTCACGCCAGGGACGTACACGAAGAAACAGGAAAGACAGACCGTAAAGCACAGGGCTGGAATCATGCGCCAGTTGAAGGTCTGCGATGGGCTGAAGACCGAGAGGGTCTGGCTGCGGCGGCACAACACGTGGATGGCTTGGCACTGCACCAGTGCGAAGAAGAATGCCGCTTGCGCGTGTGACAGCACGGTGCTGAAGTGCGCCATGAACAGCTCCATGCCGGCGGCGGTGCTGCATCCTCCGGGATGCGTCGCCTGGTACTTGGCGTTGGCTAGACAGATGTCTCGGTAGTTGGTTTGCTGCGCCGACGTCAGCGAGAAGTAACTGCCACGGTAACCAGCGCTGGGTCCCAGGATCAAGGACCTGAACGAGAAGCCGAAGTCCGCGAATGTCCAGTAAAACGCCCAGTAGCAGAAGAAGCTTTCGACGCAGCCGCCCATGAACACGTAGCCTTGTACGATCGCGCTGGGGCAGACCAGGTGATCCGTGGCCGTCCGGGGAGGAGCCACCATCACGCGCTCCTCCGCCTCTTCGTAGGCGAGGGAAATGCTGGGGAACATCTCGGTGCCCAAGTCGACCAGCAGCAATACGATAGGTTCGACAGCCTGTGGAGTCATCAGCGCGAAGTTGATGACGTACGATAGCATTTCGGGGCCGAGATGGGTCAGGACGTAGCACACGGCCTTCTTGAGGTTCTCGAAGATCTGGCGGCCCTCGC
>ERZ1292630.1041-Hain-H41-02um-R3-1041-length-27966-cov-5_pt1 | contig 25289 bp, 22 predicted proteins | sample MGYA00564408_ERZ1292630 | MGnify/ENA primary metagenome ERZ1292630 (study PRJEB36523, sample SAMEA6512641) | groundwater metagenome | collected 2019-01-08 | study: AquaDiva: Metagenomics assemblies of 32 groundwater samples
GCGGCCGGCGGCACGCCCGTCGCCTGCGGCTGGATCACCGACCACTTCGGCGTGTCGTGGCAGATCGATCCCAAACTGCTGATCGACATGATCACCGATCCCGACCCGGTCAAGGCCGGCAAGGCCATGCAGGCGATGATGACCATGATCAAGATCGACAGCGAGCAACTCAAGCGCGCAACGGCCAAATGAAGGCGAGTCGGGCAGGCTGCGCTCCGTTACTTCGGGACTGCACTCCGCCCGCCCGACCCGCCGAACCATCACCGACTCTCATAACGGCTGGTACATAATTTAGGGGCAGGTCCCGGCTAGTGATCGGCTTGCGTTGCGGCCTCATGCTTTCAACAGTTTCAAGACATGAATTCATTAGAGTCTCTAGCAGAGCCGTGAGCGGAAGCGACCGTCCAGCCGTTTTCCGGTTTCGGTAAGATGGCCCCGCGCTTGCGCTTGGGGTTCTGTTAGACGCTTTAAGCTCCTTGACACAGACGGGAGACGTCGCAGAATCGACATTTCGACTCCCGTCGCGCGGCGGGAGGTTCGCAGGTTCGCCGGAACGTCAAAAGGGAGAACGCCCATGAAGCGGTACGAGTTGGCCGGAGTGTCTTTGCTGGTGCTGGGCGCCGTCGGGACGGCGACGGTGTGGTTCGTCAGGCCGCTCCGGAGCGAGGCGCACTGTCAGGTGCCATGCGGGATTTACGACGATCCGGCCCGCTTCGCGCAGCTTCGCGAGGACGCGACGACGATTGAAAAGGCGATCACGAACATCAAGGAGTTGGCGGACAAACATGATCCGCAATCGCTCAACCAGGCCGTGCGCTGGGTGAACACCAAGGAGGAGCACGCAGCCCGCGTGATGGAGACGGTGTCCGAGTATTTTCTCGCGCAGAAAGTGAAGCCGGTCGCGGCGGGTGGCGAGGGTTACGATGCGTACCTGAAGAGCCTGGCCGATCATCACGCGGTGATCGTGGCGGCGATGAAGGCGAAGCAAAACGCGGACGCGAAATATGTGGAGGAGCTTCGCAAGGCGATCGATGCGCTGGCGGCGCATTATAAGTAAGAGTCTAAAACCCCCTCACCCTACCCTCTCCCCCACAGGGGGAGAGGGATTTCGGGACGCGCTCTAATCGGCTTGCGAGCCGTTGCGGCCAAGGACCGAGGCTTGTGAATCCGCGACGCCTGATGGTCGCGCGGGCTTAAGTCCGCGGCTCGGGAATGGGTCGTCACACCGCGCGGGCCTAACCCCGTGGCTCGGAGAAGACGGAGGTAGCTTGGCGGCGAAGCAAACATTATCGATCCAGTCGCGTATCCTGCACGAGGTGCTGTCGATCCCGACCGCGCCGTTCGCGGAACACAAGGTCATCGCCTACGTCGAGCGGTTTTGCCAGCGGCGCAAGCCGGTGACGATGACGCGGGATGAGGCCGGCAACGTGCTCGTCCGCGTGCGTCTCGGACGACGCAAGGTCGCCCGACCCGTCTGCATTACCGCGCACCTCGATCACCCGGGTTTTGTCGCGGATCGAATGATAGGAACGGGCCGCCTGCGGGCGTTTTGGCGCGGCGGCGTGCCCAAGGAGTATTTCGTCGACAGTGCGGTTCGATTCGATGTCGACGGCGAATGGGTGAAGGGCAGAGTCGCGTCGATCAAGACGCGCCGCGCCGACGGGACCGGGCGCGTGGATACGGTCGTGGTGACGGTTCCGCAGGCGATCCAGGGCGGCGCGATCGGAATGTGGGATTTTCCCGATCCCGTGGTTCGCGGGCGGCGGATTTTCGCGCGGGGGTGCGACGATCTCGCCGGTGCGGCGGCCATGCTGTGCGCGATCGACGAGCTATGCCGCAACCGCGGTAACTGCGACGCCTATTTTCTGTTCACGCGGGCCGAGGAAGTGGGGTTTGTCGGGGCGATCGCCGCGGCGAGGTCACGGACCATTCCGAAGAAGTGCTTCGTGGTGGCGATGGAGACGAGTTCGGAGCGGCCCTTCGCGAAGATGGGCGACGGGCCGATCCTTCGCGTGGGTGACAAGGCGAGCACGTTCACCCATGCGGTCACGGCATACTGTCACCGGATTGCGCGGGAGCTGGCACTGGCCGATCGCGGGTTCCAGTACCAGCGAAAGCTCATGGACGGCGGGACGTGCGAGTCGTCGGCGTACTGCACGCTGGGCTATGAGGCGACCGGTTTGTGCGTGGCGCTCGGCAACTACCACAACGTCGATGCGAAGCGGAAGAAGCTCGGCCCGGAATACATCAACCTCGACGACTTTGAAAACGTGATCAAGTGGTTCGTGGAGCTGGCCCGCGCGCCGCGGCCTTTCACGGGCAGGGACGGCACCCTCGACGAGCAGATGATAACCCTTGAGAAGCGATACGAGAAGCTACTCCGCGCAACTCGTGAGCGCGCGGGGTAAGGTGATTCAAGCAGGCTCACAATCCGCGGCGAATACATAGCCGATGGCGTGGGTCAAATCCCTCATCGCCGTAGCATTCAATATTCCGACGGGGCCGCTTGTTACATCAATGTCCGACTTCGCCAGACACGCGATTGACTCACTTTGAATAACGCAGTCTTTCGGAAGCCCGAATTGCCCTTGCCGAAGTGGAACGCAGTTGGGCAGCGCCCGGCGTTTTTCGAGTTGACTCGAAGTAACTGGCACGACGACCACGTATGTTCCGCGATTCAACTCTTCGCGCGAAACCACTACGATCGGACGTCGTCCCACCTCGGGAAAATCGGCCCAATAAATCTCGCCGGGAAGAAACGACCTCAAAACGGATTCTCTCGCATCCAGCGTATCAGGGTTCGCCTGGAGGCCGCCGCCCAAGCGCGTTCTTCTTGGTCCTTCTCGTCCATCGGCTCTGTTGTAGTCCGCTCCCACGGTGGCCAATCGACTGAGTCGATAATTACGGGTTCGATTTCGAGCGGCGTGCACTCGGTGAGCCAACCATGCGAGTTCACGGGCGTCCACCAAATGGCCCCTGCATCTTGAGACGGTCCTGCGGTACGCATGCTTTATTCCTCCGATCCGGATGCCGCCTGGCGCAGAAAGGCCGCAACGTTTTGTTCAAGATAGTCGGTTACTTCTTGTTGTCGTTGGATTACTTTGTCGAGGTTGTCCCCTGACCATGGCAAGGGTTGCTGCCACCGGGCACTAATCTCGAGGAACAGCTTTGCCGGGTCTTCAAGCAACGACTCGGCATGTACCTCATAAAGCGAATCAGTCACTTTCACGCCTTGCTCGCCCATGGCTTGGAAAGGAGGAAAGACGAGCTTTAGGCCGATTAGCTGAATCGGCCGTCGAAACTCTCGAAACCGGTCGTCGCCCATGTTCATAAGGTGTTGCGCAAGGAATGTCCGAGCATCGCCGTCGATCGGTAGTGTGCCTCGAATCATCGCGGCCGAGTCAAGGATTAGCACGGGCGAGAAAGTGTTTCCAAATGCTTTCAGGACTTGTAGTTGTCTTCCCTCAAACCACTCTTTTGCGTCGCGCGGAAAATCAGCGATCACTTGAACTTGATTAGGAAGGACTACAACCTGCAATTGACTTCGCACCGACCCGCTTACTGGTTGCGAAAACGTCCATTGATGGTCTTCAATTGATACGCTTCGGGGATCCAAAAAGCCCGACAACAAACTTGCAAATTCGTATCCCTTCTTACGCTCGAGCCTGACCGGTGGGTGGATCGAAAGGGCAAGATAGTATCCCCTTGGCTCGATGCGAGCGTTATCGAGAGGCAAGTTGCTACGCTGGTCGTTTGGAATTGTCATGTTGCCGGTTCGTGAACAATCGAGTTAGATCAATCGCGGATACAGTTCGACCTCAAAAACCCCAGAGTTTCTAGCATCATAGTACAACCATGGTCGTGGGTCTGCAACCATGTGCTGCCTATTGCTCGTTTGAGCGAATTGGCGAAGTCCGAAGTCATGATGGTCACGGAAGTGATCTCCCTTGCGTCGCCCCTTCAATTATTCTTATCGGAACGACACCCGTAGAGTTCCACAAGCACGAAATGATCTGGGCTCGTCAAGAAACGTTTGCGTGATTCTCGGTCTTTGAGAGGAACACCGTTGTCATGACGCAACCTGCGCCGAGTCGGTGACGCCCTCGCCGGGGGATACGCCTGCGAGCACGTTCTCGTAGACGCGCGTGTGCTGCTCGATGCAGCGACGCAGGCTGAAAACCTCGTAGGCTTGGCCGTGCGCGGTCTCTTTCACCTTCGCCTGGGCCGTGTGGTCTTCCAACAATTTGACCAGCGTAACGGTCGAGCTCTTTTCTCGCGTGCGTTTGAACAACAGTCCGTTGACCTTGTTGGCGATCAGTTCGGCGACGGCGTAGCCGGCTGCGGCGATGACGGCGACGTTGGACGCCATGGCCCAGGCAATCGCCGTGGTCGAAACATCCGCGTCCGACGACACCACCAGCGCGTCCGCCGTCGGGATCAACTGCTCGAATGGCGCCGCGTCTCCGGGCGTGATGATCCTTGGGCGCGAGGGAGCGGTCGCGGCGAAGCGAGCGATGCGCTGTTGTTCCGGCGAGCGGCCGGGCACGATTATCTTCACGTTGCCCGCCAGGTGATTCATCAGCGCCCCCGCCCAAAAAGCCTCGAAATGTCCGGCGTCCCGCGTAACCGGATCGGGCAGCAGGATCGCGAAGTCGTCGGGCGAAATGCCCAATCGCTCGCGCAGCGGACCGCGCCGCAACCGATTGACGAAGGCGAAGTCGATGCCCGGTCGGACGGTGACGCACGATTCCGGCGGGACACCGCCTTCGATCAGTCGCCGCCGCACCAACTCGGCGCTACAGATGATCCCGAATTCCCTTGGACGCGCGAGCGTTCGGAGGAGTTTGACGCTTCGCGAGGCGAACGCGGGATCGAACATTTCCACGACCAGCGGTCGGCGCGAAGCCATCGCGGCGACGGCAGCCGCATCCGGTCCCCAGGCGTGGATTACATCGCAACGATTGGTTTCAACGAAGCGGGCAAACAGCGGCGCGACGAGGGCGTTGAGCTTGGCGAAACGGGGGAGGACGCGGATGGGCGTCGCCAACGATCGAAGCGGCATGACGGCTGCGGGATCAAGGGCGGCGAGGGTCTGTGAGAATCGGTCGCGCGGGAGGCGATCGAGCAATTGCGAGACGGCGACGCGCTGTTCCCATCCGGTCGCGGCGTCGAAGAGGTGACAGATGCGTGGCATCGCGTTTGTGTGACGCTTTTCTCGGTCCGCACAGCGGACCCTACTCATCGGTCCGATGATCGTGGAAGAGTCGGGCGATTTCGACGGCAAGTTTAGCTGTCAAGACCTTGGAAATCGCATCCCTGGTCTTTTCCTTTAGGACAGCCCCGCCGGTCATGTCGGCGGTGACGGTGTGTCCTTCGGGGCTGGTCGGCCAGATACGTACACGCGTTCGGGACTCTTTCTCCTTCGCATTGAGGGCCTTCACGGTGACGACGAAGTAGGCGGCGTTGGTCGCTTCGGTGATCTGATCGTCGGCGAGGAAGTCCTGCACCTCGATCCAAAGCACCTGCTCGGCGCCGGCCAACTCGCCGACCTCGCGGGCGCTGAGCTTGTTGAAGTCGGCGACGGTCTGTCGAAACGAATCTTCGGTTTCGATGGGGATGATCTTCAAAGCCGACTTTGTCCGAAGCAGCTCCTGCGTCACATCGTCCCAGAGATAGCGGCGGGCCGCCGGCCAGTCCACGTGTTCATTGACATCATCGACGAAGACGAGGATCGGCCCGTCGGAAAGCTTGAACTGCGTTTTGACCTTCTCACCGTGCGAACCGAATAGGAACGCACCGGTCTTGCAGCCGGTGAGCGACGCTGATAGCGCGGCGGCCAGTACGACGAGTTGTGCGGTGCGAATCTTGTCCGAGCCGGGAGCGCAAGCGACCGGTCCTGTTCGCAAGGGGGTAGGGCAGGTCGAGGGACGAGACCTGCCGCGACTAGAGTTCGACGGTGTATTCATAGAACTTTCGGGCGACCATTTCCGCGAACTTGCGGTAGGTCGCTTCACGGATCAGCGAGGAGTTGGTGGCGGTCATGAGCACCGGCTGCTCTTCGGGGTAGACGCACTCGACCGGCGTAAGCTCAAAGCGGCGCAACGAATCGGGGTCGGCGCGGACGTCATGCACGCTGACGGAGGCGTTGACCCGCCCGCGAAGAAACTGCGGCTCGTTGGGATCACGAATCTGAAAGCCGACGACCTCCACGTAGATCACATAGTCGGCGTTGAACTGCTTGCCGACGGCGTGGGGGTCGATGCGGGCGTCGAGGTTTTTTTGCAGGAAGTCCTCCACGTCGCGCGGATCGACAACTTCGGTCGCGAGGTTCCGCTGGGCCATCTCCGAATGAAGCTTGTCACCCACGTAAGTCGCCAACTCAAAGCGGGTGAACGGGTAATCGAACAGCGTCGCCGGATCGGTCCAGACGAGCACCGCGACGCGATTCCCCGAAAGTTTGTCGAACTCCGGCAGGACCTTTTTTCGATGCTCCCCCAGGACCGCAAACGGGGTGAGGAGATTGCAGGACGCAAGCAAAGGAATTATGCCGAACAGGAGCCAGCGGGAGGAGAAATAGCGCATCCTGTTGATCTCCAGAAGGACCGGCCGGCGTTGCCTCGTCACTCGTCGCAGCCGAGTCCGTAGCGGCCTGCCCCGGACAATGTCAACCGCCTGTGGCGTCAACCGCCCGAGGCGGCGGGAAACGATGAAAACGTTACGATTTTGTAAGCCCAGCCGGCCAATACCACCACCAGCACGATGACCACAAGCCGAGCCGGCGGGACGCGATACCAGTTGATCCGCCACGTCCTGCCGGTGACCACGACACCTGCCGACACAACGCCCGCGAGCGTAACACCCAGTGCGATCAACAAACCCGCCGGTTGGGCATGAAACGCCGAACCCAATCGCCCTCGAACGGCATAAGCAAAAGCCGTCGTCATCCCGCAGGTCGGGCAGGGATACCTCGTCAGCACGGGCATCAGGCACGGGGTGGAGCCGAGTTGCTGATGCGTCCCGAACCCCGCTGGATCGGGCGTGAGCCGGGCGGAAACGGACAAGACCACGACGCACGTTGTAAGCACGGCAAAGGCAACGGCCCGCGCCCGGAGTCCGTTCTCCCTCGGCATGCGGATGACCATCGGGCCGAGCGGATGCGCGGCGACGCTCCAGACACACGGATCGACCGGGTGCGCGAGATCACGCGCCCGCATCGCCTGATGGACTGTCGGTGTCGGCGACTCCACGACGGCAGAATATGTCGCGCGCGGGGGGCGGTCAAGCCGGACCGGTCGCCGCGTCGTAGCGCAATCGCGCCTTTCAGACGCCGTATTTGAATTGCGTTGCATGGCCGTACCCCTATAATCCCGCGCTCCGAAACCGATCGGCGACGGCGCGATGGCGCCGCCGTCGTCGTTTCCGGTGACGAATACGACGATTCCGCGATCACCGTCCAACGACGGGAGGTACTCGTGGCTGAACATCAGGTCGAGACGGCGTCAAGCGACAAATACTACTTCCTTGTCCGCAGGTTGCACTCGCTTTCCGGTCTGATCCCGGTCGGGGTTTTCCTGTTTGTGCACCTGGCGGCGAACGCCTCGGTGCTGGCCCCCGGTCCGCCGGGCGCGGAGTTTCAGAAATCCATCGAGCGGATTCACGCGCTCGGACCGCTGCTGGTTCCGGTCGAGATCGTGGGCATCTTCATCCCGTTGCTGTTCCACACGCTGGTCGGGTTTCAGATTATTTTCACCGCCAGGTCGAACGCCCAGAATTATCCGTATGGCGCGAACGTCCGCTACACATTGCAGCGGGCGACGGGAATGATCGCGTTCGTGTTTATCCTCTACCACGTCTGGCAGATGCACTGGTTTGGAAAAGCGATCCCCGGCGGCGGAAAGTTTGAATTGTACGACACAAGCGGCGGACCGGCGGCTGCGGTCACGACGGCCGCCGCGATTCAGGCGGCGTGGTACGTCGCGCCTCTGTACGCGATCGGTATTCTGGCGTCGGTGTTTCACCTGGCCAACGGAATCTGGACCTCGTTGATTACGTGGGGGATCACGATCAAGCCGAAAACGCAGCGGGCGTCGGGGTACGTCTGCACCGCGTTCGGCTTGCTGCTCGCGGCGATCGGTTTGGGCGCGCTGTCGGGGTTCCGGACGTTCGACGCACAGAAGGCGGCGTCCACGGGTACGGGGCACGCGGTGACGAGCATTGAGACGAGACATTGACGAGTCGTCAGATCGGTCGCGCGGGCTAAAGCCCGCGGCTCGGGAGAGGCGACGAGGTCGCTATTGATCATGGCAAAACAGCAACATGTCGTCGTTGTGGGAGGCGGACTGGCAGGTTTGGCCGCCACGATGAAACTCGCCGAAGCCGGCGTACACGTCTACCTCATCAGCATGGTGCCGGTGAAGCGTTCGCACAGCGTGTGCGCGCAGGGCGGCATCAACTCGGTCAACGACCTCACCCGCCAGCAGGGCGACACCGAGTGGCTGCACCTCGACGACACCGTATACGGCGGCGACTTCCTCCAGCACCAGCCGCCGGTCAAGGAGATGTGCGACTGGGGTCCGAAGATCGTCAACCTGCTCGACCGCCTCGGCGTGCCGTTCAACCGCACGCCGGAGGGTTTGCTGGATCAGCGGCGCTTCGGCGGCACGCTCTTCAAGCGCACGGCCTTCGCCGGCGCGACGACCGGCCAGCAACTCCTTTACGCCCTCGATGAGCAGGTTCGCCGCTGGGAGGCTGAGGGACTCGTCGAAAAGTTTGAATATTGGGAGTTTCTGGGTCTGATTCTCGACGATAGCGGTCAGTGCCGCGGCGTCGTCGCGCAGGATATGTTCAGCATGGAGATTCGCTCGTTCGCGTCCGACGCCGTGGTGCTGGCGACGGGCGGGTGCGGGCTGGTCTACGGCCGCAGCACGATGTCGATGATCTGCACGGGCGGGGCGGCGGGTCGGGCGTTCCGGGCGGGCGTCAAGTACGCCAACGGCGAGTTCATCCAGGTCCACCCCACGGCGATTCCCGGCACCGACAAGCTGCGTCTGATGAGCGAGAGCGCACGCGGCGAGGGCGGACGAGTGTGGGTCTCGCGCAAGCCGCAGGATCCGCGCGATCCGAAGTCCATCCCCGCGTCGGAGCGGTATTACTTCCTCGAAGAGCGCTATCCCAAGTACGGCAACCTCGTGCCGCGCGACATCGCCACGCGCGAGATATTCGACGTTTGTGTCAATCTGGGATTGAGCGTCGAGAAGGGCCGGCTGTGCGTCTACCTCGACGTGACCGAGCTGCCGCCCGGCACGCAGAAGAAGCTCGACGGGATTCTTGAAATCTACGAAAAGTTCCAGGGCGTCGATCCGCGCGGCACGCCGATGAAGATTTTCCCGGCCGTACATTATTCGATGGGCGGGCTGTGGGCGGATTACGAAAAGAACGAAACGACCGGCGGGCTTGTGCTCGGCTCGCCGCGAAACCAACAAAGCAACATGCCGGGCATTTTCGTCATCGGCGAGGCCGACTACCAGTATCACGGGGCAAACCGTCTCGGGGCGAACTCACTGCTGAGTTGCATCTTCGCCGGGTTGATCGTCGGACCGGCCATCGAGAGCTGGCTCAAGGCGCTGCCCAAGGGCGGGGCGAGCGATCAACCGGTGTCGCTGTTCGACGGCGCGGTGAAGACGCACAAGCAGCGAATGGGCGATCTCATACGGAATCAGGGCGACGAGAATCCGTACCATCTTCACCTCGAGCTCGGCGAGTGGATGACACGCAATGTCACCGTGGTCCGCAACAACAAGGATTTGAAGGCGACGCTGGACAAGATCGGCGAGTTCGAGGAGCGCTACAGCCGCGTCGCGCTGTCCGACAAGGGCAACTGGACCAATCAGAATCTGAGTTTCACGCGGGCGCTGGGCGACATGATCCTGCTCGCCCGTGTGATTACGCAGGGGGCGCTGATGCGCGACGAGTGTCGCGGAGCGCATTTCAAGCCGGATTTCGAGATTCCGGGCACGACCGCCGACGATCCCGCCAAGCTGCACGAACAGGCCGTCCGCTGGTGCAAGGCCTTCAAGGAGCAGAGCGACAAGTGGCTCAAGACCACCATTGCGACCCACTCGCCGGATGGTCCGAAGTTCAGCTATGAAGAGGTCGATACGAGTTTGATCCCGCCGCGCCCGCGCACCTACGGACTCAAAGGTGCGGAGATCGTCGACAAAGTGTGGAAGGAAATGACCCAGGGCGCGCCGGCCGGCCGCAAACCGATCGGGACTCCTATGGGGGCTGGGACCGCGTAGACGCGGCATGACGAATTGCCAATTGGCAATCGACAATTAGGTATTCCGATGTCCAAACACATACAAGTTCGAGTGCTTCGCCAGGATGACGAGCACGCCGGTTCGCACTGGGAGACGTTCGAGGTCCCCTATGAGGACGGAATGAACGTTACCACGGTGCTGCAGCGGATCGCGGCGGAGCCCACGACCGTCGAACATGAACGCACCACGCCGGTTGCCTATGACGCTTGCTGCCTGGAAGAGGTCTGCGGGGCGTGCACGATGGTCATCAATGGCCGTGTGCGGCAGGCTTGCTCGGCGCTTGTGGACAACCTGCTTGCGGATTCGCCGACGCAGATCGAGCTGCGCCCGATGACCAAATACCCCGTCGTCCGTGACCTGTTCGTGGACCGCAAGCGGATGTTTGAGACGCTCAAGAAAGTCCGCGCGTGGGTGCCGGTGGACGGCTATCACGACATCGGCACGGGGCCGCGAATCCCTCCCAAGGCTCAGGAGGCCGCCTACCCCATTTCCCGCTGCATGACCTGCGGATGCTGCACTGAGGCCTGTCCGCAGTTCAACGACCACTCGGCGTTCATCGGACCGGCGGCGATCGCCCAGGCCGTCCTATTCAACGCCCATCCGACGGGCAGCGTCGAGGCCGACGATCGCCTGGCCGTGCTATCCGGTCCGGGCGGCGTGGTCGATTGCGGCAACAGCCAGAACTGCGTGAAGGTCTGCCCCAAGGAAGTCCCGCTCACCGAAGCCATCGCCAGGGCCGGCCGTGATACAACCTTGTACAAGTTGCGACAGTGGTTCGGGCGATAGTACCGATACGATGGTGGGGTGGCCGCAGGCTTCAGCCTGCGCAACCGACGTTCGGGTCCGGAGGCCACGAATCGATTTCCGACTTGATGACACGGGGTGACACTTGTTGAGACGATGGTCCGGTATTCTGGCAAAAAGTCGAGTCTTTACCGCCGTCCTTCTCCTCGCGCCAGTCCCGGCGCCGGCAGAGGACATTGACGTTCGCAATCCCCCCCAGGGCCGATTCTCCGACCAATGGTTCGAGATTTACATGGGCGGGGCAAAAGTCGGCTATGCCCACAGCACCATGTCCCGCGACGGCGACCGCGTCGAGACGTCCATCAAGTTCCAGATGAAAATCGGGCGGGTCGACAACCCCGTCACGCTGCACATGGTCCAGGGTACGACGGAATCGCTCGACGGCGCGGCACTCGGGTTTCAATCCGAAATGAACCTCTCCGTGATGAAGTCGGCCATGCGCGGTACGGTCAAGGACGGGAAGATCACGATCGTCACTACGCAGTACAACATGGATCAGACGCAAGTTTTCGATCTTCCTGCGGGAGCGCTGATGTCGTGGGGACTCTTCCGCGAACAGATGCTCCGCGGCGACAAGCCCGGCACGAAGTACACGCTGAAGACCTACGCGCCCGAGCTTCGGCTGGACGACGCCGTCTCAGCCGTCATTGCAATCGGCGACATGGAGGACTTCACGGTTCGCGGAAAAACCGCCCGCGGTCAGAAGGTCGTCGTCACGCTGGAGTCGCCGGCGGGTTCTTACGAGATGATTTCGTGGGTGGACAAGAGCGGCCTGCCGGTGCGCTCGCGCGTGCCCATGCCGGGGGTCGGGGACATGGAAATGATCGCCGCGGACCAGGCGACGGCGCTGGCCGACTTCGTCCCGCCCGAAATCTTCATGTCCACCGTGGTCAAGGCCGGTCGAAAAATCGACCGCGACGCCGCCCGGAAGATTCGATACCGCGTCCGCGCGAAGGACGCCAACGGCACTCTTGAGACGATCCCGGACACAGGTGCGCAGAAAGTCGTGGGGCGCGACAAGCAATCGGTCGAACTCGTCGTCTCGCGCATGTCCCACGTTTCATCCGAACCCGGAGCGCAAGCGACGGGCGGTCCATCCGAGCCGGGAGCGTCAGCGACACAATCCGAACCCCAAGCGCCAGCGCGGGGCCAATCCGAGCCGGGAGCGTCAGCGACCGGTAATCAGAACCGCGACCGTCAGGCTGAGGGCGACCAAGACGGGAGCCCGAAGGATAGCCTCCCCTCTTCGCAAGGCGGAACTAAGGGGGGTTCTTCTCCCGTTTCCGCGGCTGATCTGGCTGAGTACCTCGAATCCAACCTGATGATCAACACATCCGATCTCAAGCTCGTCGAGCTGGCCAAGGAAGCCGCCGGAGGCGAAAAGGAGCCATTCACTCTCGGCGACAAACTCCGTTGTTTCGTGACGGAATACGTATCCACGAAAAGCCTCAACGTCGGATTCGCGACGGCGAGCGAAGTGGCGCGGACGAAGGAAGGCGATTGCAGCGAGCACGGCGTGCTGCTGGCGGCACTGGGTCGGATCAACGGTCTGCCGTCGCGCGTCGCGGTCGGGCTGGCGTATGTGCCCGTATTCGGAAATCAGGATGACATTTTCGGCTATCACATGTGGACGCAATTCTACATCGGCGGGCGATGGGTGGATTTCGACGCGGCTTTACGCGAAACCGATTGCAGCCCGACGCGCATTGCGTTTGCGGTATCGTCGCTCAAGAACGCGGGAATGGCGGATCTTTCCCTGCCGTTGATCAACAAGATCGGCGCGATTGATATCGACATACTCGACATAGAGACAACGCCCAAATCAGAACCGCAACCGTGAGAAACAGAGCTGCGACCGTAAGGGAGCGGGCAATTACCCGATTCCTTTTTCGACGATCCGCTCCATCACTTCCGAAAACCGATCGACTTCCGCCACCGTCGTGTAGGTATTGGGCGTCACGCGGATGCCGTTGATGTGTTCGTGCTCGATGGGCGTGACGACGATGCGGTGCTTGTCGAAGAGGTGTTTGCTCAGGTCCGAAGCCTTGATCCCCTCGATGCCGACCGTGGCGATCGCACACGACTGATCCGGTTCGAGGCTCGTGTACAACATGACGCCCTTTTGAACCATCAGCCGCTTCGCCCACCGATTGCGAAGGAAGCGGAGCCGGGCGGCCTTACGCTCCGGACCGATCCCCTCGTAAAACATCATCGCCTCGGCGATCGCCAACCGCGGGGCCGTCGGATGCGTGCCGATCTCCTCGAACTTGCGGATGTTTTCGGTGCGGTCGTCGGGCGGCGGCATGAGCGGCCAGAGGCCGGCGATCTTCGACTTTCGGACGAAGAGCAGCCCCGTACCGATCGGCGCGCTGAGCCACTTGTGCAGACTCGTGCCGAAGTAGTCGCAGTCGAGGTCGACAAGCTTGAACGGAAAGTGACCGAAGGAATGCGCGCCGTCCACGACCACGGGAATCCCATGCGCGCGCCCCAGATCGACGATTTCCTTGACCGGTAGAATCTGACCCGTGATGTTGATCACGTGACAGCAGAGAATCATCTTTGTTTTCGAGGTGAGGTTCTGCTCGAAGAGCCGCGTGATGTCGGACAAGTTCTTCGGCGGCGTGGGGATGGGGAATGTCTTCAATACGACCCCGTCGCGCTTCTCGCGCTGGCGTAGCGTCTGCAACATGCGCGGGTAGTCGTGCGACGTGGTGAGCACCTCGTCGCCGCGCTGCAGATCGACGCCCAGCAGGCACGTCTCCAGCGACTCGCTCGCGTTGCGGGTAATGGCCATCTCTTCCGCGTCGCAGCCGAAGTGTTTCGCGAGCCGCTTCCGCACCGGCTCAACCTGCGGGTCGAGCACTTCCCACAGATGCCGCGACGGAAGGTGGTTGGTAAACTCCGTGTGGCGGTGCATGGCCTCGAGGACCACCCGCGGCGACGGCGCCACCCCGCCGTTGTTGAGGTTGAGCAGCGACCGATCGACGTCGTAGGCCTGCTGAACCTCGAACCAGAAGTCCTCGTTGCCCGCCAGATCGGCGGGCGAAGCGCCGTCCGTCGCCGCGACGGCGGCCTCCACCCGCGCGATCGCGTCGTCGCGAAGGATCGCCGCCGCCCCCGCCACTGTGCCAATGGCTGTCATCATGAAATCCCTGCGCGTCGTTCCCACCGTGCTCATGCGGGGCAGTCTACCACACAGGGATGGCCCGCCGCTACGCGCACGCCCCTTCGCTCTTGATGCCGTTGCGGGGGTGCATCCCAAAAAAGGTGGCGGCGAGACGGTTTCCAAGTCATACGGTTTCCAAGTCATTCTGAGCGCAGCGAAGAATCAGCGAAGCGAAGCATCCCAATCCTTCGCTGCGCTCGAGGACAGGCCCGCCGGAAGATTCTTCGCTGCGCTCAGAATGACACCGCTGCGCTCAGAATGACACCGCTACGCTCAGAATGACACCGTTACGCTCAGAATGACACCGCTACGCTCGGAATGACACCCCTGGGCATCTTTCGGCACCCCAAACGGGATGCACCCCGGTTGCGGGTCCGCACGGCACGCGGGTTGCCACTCCGACGGAGGGATACTACGCTGGATCGCGCCATGGCCAAGCGAACGTTTATCGCCGACCGCGTCCGAACGATCGGCTCGTCCGGCATCCGTCGTATCTTCGACCTCGGCGCCAAGCTTAAGGACCCGATCGACCTCTCCATCGGGCAACCCGATTTCAAAGTCCCGGACAACATCAAGGGCGCGATGATTCGCGCCATCGAGACCGACCGTACCGGCTACACCCACACGCGCGGCATTCCCGAACTCCGCGAGCGGATCAAGGCGCAGATCAAGGAGGAGTTCGACTGGGACGCCGAGGCATTCGTCACCTGCGGCGTTTCAGGCGGATTGTTCCTTGCGCTGCTGGCCTGCCTCAACGAAGGCGACGAAGTGCTCATCGCCGACCCGTACTTCGTCTCGTACAGACACCTCGTGCGGCTCGCCGGCGGGACGCCCGTCGCCGTCAGCCTGTACGACGATTTTCAGCTTCATCCCGAGCGGTTTGAGGCCGCCATCACCGAGCGCACGAAGCTCGTCATCGTTTGTTCGCCGGGAAACCCGACGGGCGTGGTGTACAAACGGGACGACATGAAGGCCGTCGCGGAACTCGCGCGAAAGAACGACCTGCTGCTCATCAGCGACGAAATCTACAGGTTGCTCACGTATGACGGGCCTGGCCCCAGCCCGGTGGAGTTCGCGCCGCAACGCACCTTGCTGCTTCGCGGCTATGGAAAGTCTCATGCGCTGACGGGGCTGCGGTTGGGCTATGCAGCCGGACCGGCGGATGTCATCACCGAGATGATCAAGCTGCAGCAGTTCACCTACGTCTGCGCCCCCCATCCCGGTCAATACGGCGCACTGGCCGCGATGGACACGGACATGTCGCGGCAGGTGGCCGACTATCGCGCCAAGCGCGACCTCGTCTGCCGCGAGCTGGAGGGCGTCGTCGAATTCGTCCGACCCGCCGGCGGATTCTATGTGTTTCCCAAGGTTCCGCAGCGCTACAAGTCGGCCACCGAGTTCGTCGCAGCCGCGATCGAGCGAAATCTGCTCATCATCCCCGGCGAGGCGTTCAGCGAGCGCGACACGCACTTCCGCATCAGCTACGCCGCATCCGACGGCAAGATCCGCCGTGGTTGCGCCGTCATCCGCGAACTGGCATCGTGATCTTTCGTCAGCGAACCCGCGCATTCCAACCTAACTTATACCTAACTGAAACGAAGAAGTCAAGTCTTTGGCGGAATTTTTTTGCGAATTATTTTTGGGGTTCGTGGCGGGCGAGGCGTCTTCCGGGCGACCCGGGCGGCGTTTCGCACCACGAAGGGCACGAAGATCACAAAGGACACGGAGACGAAAACTGATGGGTGCCGTGCTCACGCTCGCATGAGCATGTTCAGGAGGACGTAGCATGGCCACGCAAGCGTGGACCATGCCACACGCCGGGCCGCCCGCCGGGAGGCTCGCCCTCCCGAAGGCTTCGCCTAAACTGTCACGGATCCCCCGCCGCGTTGCCAATGTTTGACCAGACTCTTGGCTGCCGATATATTCGTCGCCGGAGACGCATGGCAAGGCTGGCAAGGCAGGCGACGGTTTTTCGATAATCGTCGATTTACGCAATTATCCATCGCCCCCGCTTTTTCATTTACCGTCCCCGTCCGGCGTGCTCTCCGTGGTTGTTTCCGGGTTTCGGTTTGGGCAACAAGGTCAAGCGGAGTCTGGGCGGGTCAATCGCGCCAACGCGGGGTCATCCAGCCGACGGACAGTTCGGTCCGACATCGATATGCCGTGCAAGCGCCGCCGGTGCCTATTCGCCCGGCTGCAAGCACCGGCTTGTCGTTGATGGTGGAGCGTCCTTGTACGGACAGCGATGCCCGCCGAAACGAATTGAGTAATGGAAAGCGTGAGCTAGTGAGACTCGTTTTCCGTAACAAGAGCGCCATTTGCCATGTCGGTTGACATCCCAAACTATCGCGTCATCGAAAAGCTGGGCGTCGGCGCCCAGACCCGCGTCTACCGCGCGCGGTACATGCCCACCGCCAAGGACTACACGGTCAAGGTCGTCAAGATCGTCAACCCCGAGGACGCGGGGTTCATCGAACTCTTGAAAGCCGAATACGCCATCGGTTCCTCGATCGACCACCCCGTCATCCGCAAGGTCTTCGAGCTGCGCATGTTGCGGCAGCGGTTCCGCGTTCGCGGAGCCATCCTTTTCATGGAATACGTCAACGGCATCACGCTGGGCGAAAAGGAACTCAACCGTCCGATGGACGAAATCCTCCGCATTTTCAGCGAGTCCGCCCACGGACTGTACGCCATGCACCTCGCGGGCTGGGTCCACGCCGACCTGAAGCCCACGAACATCATGGTGGCGACCGATGGGGCGGTGAAGCTGATCGACCTCGGCCAGAGCGCCCGCATCCACGAACCTAAAGCCAAGATTCAGGGCACCGTCGATTACATGGCCCCGGAACAGGTTCAGCGGGGCAAGCTCGACCAGCGGACCGACGTGTTCGGTCTGGGAGCGTCGCTGCACAAAGTGCTGACCGGCAAGCCGATCCCCACCCAGATGAACCAGACCGTCAACCTCCAATCGTTGAATCCGACGGTTAAGCGGGCCGAAGAAACGCGCGCGTCTTCCACGAATCCCGGCGCGCCGGGACCGATATGCGTTTCGCGGCTGATCGACGACTGCTGCCGATACGACCCAAGTGAACGCATTCCCGACATGCCTACACTCATCGAGCGTATCGCTCTCGCGCGAACCATCATCGCCAAGAAGTCCGCCGACGAAGGCGCTCCGGCGACGATCGTCGACGATCACGCCGATGCCGAAGACGACTGGGGCGAAGACGACAACCTCGCGGCCATCGTTGAGGGTCTGGGGCTATCCGACGACGACGATGAGCCGATCGACATCGGCGACCCGGAAACCGACGTCCCGCCGAGCTGATCTTTAGGAGCCGCACAAGAATAAATCGGCTCATCCTGGATTTTCGGAGAATGCGGTGCGGATTTCGAGGACGAAGTACTCGTCGCCGCGGAAGCCGTAGGCCATTCGGTAGATGACCTTGATCTTGTTCATAATGCCCTGTTCCGGCGCCTTTAGGAATATTCGGTAGGCACAGGAACTTCCTACCGGGCATGTTTCGCCGGCCCATCAGTCAATGAATTCACGGGTTGGATTTTGATGGCCTTGCCCGGGCACAGATAGGCACAAACCCCGCATCCCGTGCAACCCTCCGCTTGCACCCGTGGAGGGCCGCTACCATCGAATCGAATCGCGTCGCTATTGAGCGGGCAGCGGACGACGCAATAATCGCACGGCTGACCGGCCGAACGGTAACACAGTTCGTCATTCACGACAGCCAAGCCCATGCGCACTTCGTGTCGCGGGGTGGGTTGCAGCGCGCGGGTCGGGCACGACGCGATGCAGGGCATGTCCGGACAGAGATAACAGGGCGATTCGTCCAGTACGATGACCGGCGTGCCGGCGCAGTCTCCGAACTCCGGTCCAAGGCGACGGATCGACTGGTACGGGCAGACCTCCTGGCAACTCGTACATTTGGTGCAAGTGGTGAGAAAGAGCGGTTCGGGAAGCGCGCCCGGCGGACGAAGCCAGGAGCGCGCCGGCAGTTCCGCTTCGGGAGCCGTTCGGTTCATCCATTCCGAACGCAGCGTGCCCGCGACGCTGAACACATCCGAAGCCAGCGATCGCCCGAAGACGTGGAAGAAATCTCGTCGCGAGCAGGCCAACGCTTCCTCCTCACATCGCCGAAGTGCGCATTTCCATCGGCTGCTTCAACAGCCACAGACTGAATACGCTGAATCCGATCATGGCCGCCAACATAGGCAACTGACTGCGAAAGGCCGCCCGGCGATCGCCGAAAAGTCGCAGTGACGTCTTCTGCGCAATCCACAGGCTGTAGAGGTGTCCGACCAGCACGAGAAACACCTGCACGAGCCAGAGCTTGTCCAGCGAGATCATCGGCGGGATCGCCCAGGTGGCCGTTCCCAGGAGGTTCCAGCCCCAGCCGAACGGATCGGACGCCATCGCGATGACCTTCGGTCCTTCCATCAATAAATGTTCCATGTTGTGGGCGATGTGATAGAAGAGCGCGATCGGCAGCAGCGCGTAGGCGTAGCGAATGAAGTAATCGCGATAGCGCAGCGGCGTCATTGATCGCCCGCGCCCGAGCGACGCGGAAAGAGCGACAAGCCCCGCATACACCGCGATCGGCCCCAACATCAAGAGCGTCATGCTGAAGCTGAAAGCGGCGATTCGTCCCACGCCGCCGGCGTTTCGGACCGCATCCACGAATCGCGCCCAGACCGGCGTCATGGTCAGACCGTGAAAGCCGGTGATCGCCAGCATCAGCAGGGCGAGATAGGCCTCATCCGTGCGCGGTTTGCCGTCCGACGCAAGATCGCTGCCCCACGGCCTGAGGTTGACCGCGAGGTTGCCGTGCGGGCAGGCCTGCACGCACTCCATGCACTGGATGCAGTACGTGTTGGTCGCCAGTTTGCCGGGATAAAGAAACGTGGGGCAGCCGTAGGCCGTGTCGCTGCCTTGGACGCATTCCTTCGTATGACACCGCGTACAGGCGGCTGCGCTTCTTGCCCGCACCTCGACGCCGGCGAATAAGGCGTACAGTCCGCTGACGCGACCGACAAGGCAGCCGTATCGACAGAAACTCTTGCGATCGAACAGCAGCGCCGACGCGACGGCCATGAGCAGCATGGCGATCGCCAGATACGCCGTGACCCGCGGCCTGGTCGTCACGCCAAAGCCCAGTTCGATCCAGGTCAGGCCGACGAAGAGGACCGTGGCGATGGAGATGTTCCGAACGATTCGCGGCCACTTCAGGCCGGCGCTGAGCCCGTCGGGATTCTTTCGCCAGAAGGTGAGCTTTTCCGTCCACTCGGCTATCGCGTCCCACGGGCATACGTAGCACCAGGCCTTGCCCGCGAAGAGGATGAGCACGATGAGCATTCCCCACCAGACCGTCCAGGTGAGGATGGGGGCGATATTCAGCGCGGGGTTCTGATTGCCGAAGAGACCGGCGGCAATGATGAGCACAAACAGCACGGCGACGACGGCCCTCAACCCAAACCGAAAGAGGCGCGAGCGCAACGCCGCCGCGACCCAGCGTAGGGAAAGCAAGTCGAGTCGGTCGGCTCGCGATCGGGTTGCCACACTTTCGAACGCGGCGGCCGTCGTTTGCAGGATCGGCAGCGCGAGACCGGAGGAATTCGACGCGAAATGGCCGCTTCGAATGAAGCGCTCGCCTTCGCCGGCGATTGCTTCGCGCGTGAAGCGACGTGCTTGAGAAGGTGAATGCGTTGTCGCTTCAGGCTCGACGCCGCTCGCGGCCCGATTGAGCCATTCAAATACGCCGAAGCTCACAATCAGCACGATCGCGATCGAGGCGTAATACAACCACGACGGGATGCCCCACATCGTGTGCATGAAGACGGCGGCGGGATCGCGCTTGAATTCGGCGCGGTGTTCATCGCTGCACAATTGGTAGGTGTGTCCGAGATAGGTTGCGGGAAATGAACGTTCGTCGGCCAGGGGTCGCTCGCAGACCAGACAGCGTGCTTGCAGGTAACGTTCGGGATCGGCGTCGAATTGCGTCTTGCACAGTGTGGAACAGAAATGATACGTCCGATCTCCGTAGCGTGATGCAAGGTTCCAGCCGGCGTTGACCTCCATTCGGCAAACAGCGTCCACGAGTCGCGTTGGGGCCGACTCCGGTGGTTGCGCTTGGTTCGTATGCTGACCGACGAAATAATCGCGGCAGCCTTGCGAGCAAAAGTGGTACGTCCGGTTGTCAATCTTTGCGGAGGTTGCGGTTGCGGGATCGACGGCCATGCCGCATGGCGGACAGACGTTTTCGCTTTGTTCCGCGACCACTTCGGTGTGCTCTGAGTGCGACGGCAGATTGGCCGCCACGACGGCGCCAATGACGCCTGCGAGCACCACGTATGGGAAAAAGAGCATGAAACGTTTCATGGCGGTCCGGATACTCCGTCGTTCGATTCCCATGCGTGTCACAATGCGGCGTCGATACGCGGAGTCGTGATCTTCGCACCTCGTGGCGGCGCCACACGTTTTGCTCCCGTTTGGATCTGATTCAGTGACACCGCCTGTCTTCGGCGACGTTTCTTTTGAATCGCTCGAACGCCGACCAGGAAAAGCACGAAGCCGATCGCACCCGCGGCGGCGAACGAACCCGCGGCGCTGGGCTCGCCCGCGATCATCAGAAACGGAATCACCTCGACACGGCCCTCGACCGACATCGACAACTCCACGATGTATTCCCCATTGATCGGGAAGATCATGTGAAGTTTGTACTCATGGTCGAAGGGCGTCCGCGTCGTGGACGGTAGAATCAGCTCGTTGTCGCCGAACGTGGTGGTGCGCAGCACGCGAATGGTGAGCGGTTCATCATAAACCCGTTTGGATTCACGGTCCTTGATGTAGAAAGCGAGGTTGGCCGGCTCGCCGGGGACGGGAACACCCGGGTACGAAGTAAATAGTACGTCGTAGGGACCGGTCGTCGCCGGATATTCGAGCGTGGGGCGCTGCGGATAGTTCTCCTTGTACGAATAGTGCGGCAGGCCGAGGATATGATGGGCCATCGCCGATCGCGGCATGAGCAGGAGGGTCGTGAACGCCACGAGGGCGGCCGTGGTCCGGTTTCGTTGCGGCGTTTTGTTCGTCTCGAGCTGGACGGACCCGCGTCGTCGCGATCGTTTTCCGACGCCGGGCAATCCGATGGCGTAGTAAAGCGCGCCGTCGCCGCAATGGCGGATACACACCCCGCAGTTGTCGCACTCGATCGAGGCCGACTGGGTGATCGGGTTGATTCCCTCCTCGCAGACCGGGATGCAATCCTTGCAGCCCGTGCAGGTTTCGGTTCGCAGTTTGATTCGAACCGGTCGCAGCCAACCCAACAGTCCGTAAAGCGCGCCGCCCGGACACATCGTTCGACACCACCATCGCGGCGAGACAAACAGTTCGAACCCCACGATCAACCCCAGCAGCACGACCATGCCCGTTAGCGTCGTGCCGAACACCCAGGCGTGCAGTGCGCGACTAATCACGGCGGGCGGATAGATGAGCGCGAACAAGGGCCCCGAAAAGATCGCCGCCAGCGCCGCGCCGACCACGAGGAAGACATACTTGTTACGGGGAGAAAAGCTCAACTCGCCCGGTTGAATTTCCGCGACGCGCAGCAGGCTCCGCAACTTGCCGGTCAGCTCGAAAAGGACATACGCCGGGCAGATCCAGCTACAGAACACCTTTCCGAGGACGACGGTGAGCAGGACGGGCAGGGCGAGCGAGGCGATCAGCTGCCAATGCACGTGCTTCGACGCCGCGATCATCTCGACGGCGGCGAGGGGGTCGGTCCATTCCACGCCGCCGACGCGCATCGACCACAGCGTGCCCTTGTTTTTGTCGAGGAACTTCTGCGGATCGTCCAACCTGCTGACGTAGGGATGAATGACTTGCGCGACGGTTGCGCCGCGAAGACCGGTCATCAACACTTCATCGTCGATCGATCGCGCCGCCCGGTAATGCGCGTACAAACTGAGCAGTGGCAACGCCGCGATCAGCAGCAACACGCACCCCTGCACCAATCGTCGCAGAATCTGCAGTTTCATGCCGCGGTCTCCAACCCGTGCCGCCGACGCGTGCGGACCACGCGAATCGCCGGCTCGCCGCGAACCACCGTCCGGCATATTTCCTCGCACATCCCGCAGCCGACGCAATGTTCCGTGAAAACGAGCGGCGCGAGAAACGCGCCAGGCTCCAGCTTGATCGCCCGATTGCGCAGCGGACAAAACATGTGGCATTCGCCGCAAGGCCCGCGCCCTTCGGCCGCGGCTTCGACTTCCGTGGGCCGGCGCCCCAACTGCGTTAGCAGCTCCTGCTTTTCGCGAACCCATTTGGCCTTGTAGGAAAGACAGAGGTCTTCGCGCAGCTCGACGGAACCCATGTCCGCGTCGGCCATGTCCGCAAAGGGCAGCAGTGCGCCGGTCGGACAGGCCGGGCCGCACTTATTGCAGAGCGTGCAGCCGGCCTTGGCGGGATCGACATACGGCGTGTGGAACAGGTCGCCGTCTTTCTCCGTGTAGAACTGGATTGCCCCCGGCTCACAGGCGTCCTGGCAGCGGCAGCATCGAATGCACGCCGCGAGGAAGTCGGGTTCCGCCGGCGCCCCCGGCGGGCGAAGTAGTCCGGCGAGCTTCGCGTAGGGTCGTTTGACCATGGGATAGCATTCGAGCCGCGATCGCATCAGCCAGTGTGCGAGACCGCCCGCCACCGCCAGCCCGACGGTGGAAGCGAATGAGCGAATAGCTTCGCGACGAGTGAATCGCATCACGCCGGCCTAACCTTCACGCGCACGGCGTGCGGATAACGGATGCAGGAACGCTCGCAACAGCCGCAGCCGACGCAGGCTTCCGGATGGACCGTCGGTCGCTCCCACAAACCGACGGTCATGGCCTCGCCCGCCAGCGGGCACGCCCGATAGCACGCCCCGCAGCTCCAGTTGTTGTAGGAGTAGCAGAGGTCGAAGTCGATCTCGGCCACGCCGATCGCCACCTTGGCCTGGATATCCCGCTTGTTCTTATGGACCAGCCGCAGGGCCCCGGAGGGACAGACCTCCGTGCACTTCAGATGTTCGCCGTCGGCATCCATGCACAACATGCAAGCCGCTCGACGCGGGTGCATGGTCGGCGTGCCGGCGAGGGCGCCGACCGAACCGGGCATCGCTTCGAGGCAATGATTCGGACAGGCGTCCACGCAGCGCATGCACCGGATGCACGTCGACGAAAAGTCGATTTCCGGCAGCGCCCCGGGCGGGCGAAGCGGTGCGGCGCCGGTCGCATCGCCTTGCCCCAAGCCGGCCCAGTACACTCCGCCGCCGACGGTCAGCCCGACGGCGGCTGTCTGCTTGAGGAAATCGCGACGAACGAGCGAGGCCATGTTCAGATGACCTCGATCCGCACCGCAAGTTTCTTGTAGTCGCACTGGCCGCTGACCGGGTCCCACGCGCGGTGGCTGGTCGAGTTCACCAGCCACTTGTTCTTACGCGGATCGGCGCTGTCCGCCACCGACAGGTTCCACGGGCTGAACAGGTAGCCCGGCGGCACCTCCGACCGGGCGGGGCGGATCATGCTCATTTGTCCGACCGACGCCCGTGCCTCGTAGGATCCGCGCCGCGTGACCAGTCGAACGCGCTGGCCGTCCTTCAGGCCGAATCGCTTCGCGTCGTCCACATTCACTTCGACGTATTGCTCGGGCACGAGCTTCATGGTCGTCGCACCGCGAATCGTCTTGGCCGAGTGGAAGTGCTCGTAGACGACGCCTAGTCCCAGCCAGAACGGATAGACGTCGCGATCCTTGTGGTCCTGGAGTGACACGGCGGTGTCACGATAGACGTCCAGATGCGGCAGTTCCGGCGGCAGGCCCGCGTCGCGCGCCTCGACGAGAATCTTCGGTTGCCCCGCAGCCGGTCCCTCCGTGTGCAGATCGTCGATGAAGTAGGGTCCTTCGCCCGGCTTCCGCTTGTCGCCGTACTTCATCAGGCGGTCCGTCACGTCCTTCAGCTTGGTGTAGTCCTGCTCGCAGAGTTTGAACTTGGCTTTGCCGTCGGGATGTCGGAAGTCACCATAGGGTTGTCCGGCCCAGCCTTCCTGGCCGAGGTAGCGGCGCGGGGTGCCGCCGGCCTTGGCGATCTCGTAGGAGGGCGCGGGCCACTGAACACCCCGCAGGCTCCGAAGCTGATCGTAGGGCGTTACTCCGTCGCGCTGCTCGACTTCCAAAATCCCCGAGAAATCGGCGTCGGAACCCTTACTGGCGGCAAGAATGTCGCGGAAGACCTCTTCCGGGTCGTAGGCCATCAAGCCGTTGGCCATCTTGATCTTCTTCTGGTAGGGGATGATTTTGTCCGCATCCAAACCCAGCTTCGTGGCGAGCCCCTTACACTTGTCGATGGCCAGGTCCATATCGGGCCGGCAGTTCGGCGGCGGACTTGCGGTCCCATCACAGACGTACAGACGCCGTTCGGATTGGATGTACGTGCCTCCGGTCCATTCACCCCACGTCGCCGCCGGAAAGATTACGTCCGCATAGAGGTTGTTGGGCGCGTGGCGGTAGATGTCCTGGACGACGACGAACATCTTGGTCAGCGCGGGCCGAACCAGCGTGTCCAGATCGGGCATGTGCACGTGGGTGGTGTACATCCAGAACATCGCGTCCAGTCCGCCCTTCAACGCCCGCTCCATCATGCCCAGCACAAATCCCGGGTTCGGCAGTGCGGAGGTCTGCGCCAGTCGCTCGCGCGGCACGCGCCACGCATCGGCAATGTGGTCGCGCCACGCCTGGTTGCTGAGCGGTTGATTAAAAGGCAGCCTGCTTGTCAGGCCGCCCATGAGGCGTTCGCTCATCGCGTTGGGCTGGCCGGTCTGCGAATGACTTCCGCAGCCCGGTCGCCCCACGTTTCCGGTAAGCAGGTGCAGGTTGATGATGCTGATCGTGTTGTGCTGTCCGTGGAGCATCTGGTTGTAGCCGATGCCCCAGAAGCTCAGCACGCCGCCGCGACCGCGCTGGC
>ERZ1292630.1250-Hain-H41-02um-R3-1250-length-25247-cov-7_pt1 | contig 25247 bp, 12 predicted proteins | sample MGYA00564408_ERZ1292630 | MGnify/ENA primary metagenome ERZ1292630 (study PRJEB36523, sample SAMEA6512641) | groundwater metagenome | collected 2019-01-08 | study: AquaDiva: Metagenomics assemblies of 32 groundwater samples
GGTTGGAGGGGCTCACCACCTCCAAATTGACATACCCATGTTGCTGTACTGTTTCTCTCCCACATTTGTTTTTACCGTAGCAATAGCTTAATCCTGATTGGAAGCTTGCTACCGCCCTACACACCTTTCCCCAGCGGATGCGCGTCTCCCTACACTGTTTGGTTTCTCTTCCTGCCGTACCCTCATCCGGAAAGCTTGAACTCGCACGGATTGATCACCCGTCCTGTTTCTTTTTGCGGTGCATATCTCGAAATCAAAAGCAGAAAATTACAGTACAGGCATGCGACGGCATCGAACCACGCGCACGTATTGGTGCGCGAGAGCGCCTACTCGTTACCATTGTTGTAGTGCTCCTCACCTCGGTAAACGCCCCCAACCTTGACCGAAACAAAAACAAAGCCGGTAAACAAAGCCGGCCGCGCCACATGCTACGACATCGCTCCAGTGTGCAAGAGGAGGCCAACGCGCTTCACCCCCGGTTATCAAGCCGGCCGCGCCAGCCGACCTCCATGCCGTGCTGTGGGATGCACTCAACCGTACAGCTTTTCATTTTTCTTCCTCCCAGGTCAGCATCTGTCGTTTTCGTATGTGGATTGATCGGTCGCCCCATTAGACCAGCGCGCGCAACCATCAGAACTGTGATCTGTTTTAAAGGTCTCACTAGCGTTGTTGCGATCACTACAGTTGGTACGAAACGGCCAACGAGTTATGTCGCCAGCCGCGCTGGTTGTTGCCTTCTGCCTCGTGGCTGTGCTCGTTGAACAAATTGGAAACGTTCGGAACAGATTCAGCGACGGCCGCCACCCCGCCGTTGCGTTGTCGTTGAAGCCGAGGGCGCCTGTACCGCCTGCAGCGTCTACTCAAGCGGGGGGGGAGCGGCGGATTGTGCGGAAGCGCTTGCAGTTTCGCCGAAGGGCGCTCGACCACCCGTGGATTTCGTCCTGGCTGCCAAATCTGTGGCGCGAATGCGTTGCTGACGTGAACTTCACCGCGACGTCAATCAATCAAATATTTAATAATGTTTACGACCCGCAAGGACAGGTGCGATTTTTTTTCTTCGGAGCCCCTTCGGGGACTTTCACTGTGCAAAACGCGACGTGTCGCGAGCTGTACATTGTGTCAGGGTGTGACAGCGGCATCTGCCAGAATGCCCCGATCCCCATGGTCACAATACAAGGTGGCCTCATCGGGACCATAAGAATCGGAAACGGCCTTGGGTGGGACCGCAACCAGTTTCAGCTTGTGATCAACGGTGTGCGTGACGTCGAGATGATTACCTTGGGAGGCGGCTGGGCGCAATACGTCGGCCTGTACTCCAGTACGCCGTCGGTGACGCTCCGTATCATCGACGTGGTGGGGCACGCGACGCAAGGGCTCTCCATCATCATCGGCAGCGGGGGGTCCGTCTCAATCGATGCACCATATGTACTGCAGTTCTTACGACTGACCAACGTCAAATTCATCGGCATTAACGAAGTGGGCATACAGTGCTGGCCAGGGTATTTTTCTCAGTGCCAAAACAGGGGTACGGCCACAGCTGCCACCGTCCAGTTCATCGACGTGGATTACGTACCGTTGCTCATTTTTTACGACGGGTGGCCGCGCCAAACGCTCGTAACGCTGCAAAATTCGAAGTTTGGCCGCGTCGTCAGGGGCACGACCTTCGATGACAGCCGGTCGGGCTATGCTCGGCCAGCTACCAGTTACAACATGATCACCGCTGGCGGTGGCCCGGCTGTGTCCATTGGGATTTTGGAGTTCAATTGCACGTCGCTGACGTGCTTGAATACCGGGTACCGCAACCGAGGCGTGGGCGATCTCGCTGGCCCAATCAAGATTACCAATCAAATTCGCTGGGGCACGTTGAGGCAGCCAGCCACTTGGCCCGTCGTCATCTCGGTCTACTTCGCTCGCTGGCCGGAGAAAATACAGATATCGTCCGCTCAAGTGTGTACCGTCGTCGCAGGGGGCGCTGCGTGCCCAGCCCGAGCTTTCTTCCTCGAGTGTGACGGCCTCAGCCGAAATTGCGTTGCCGACGCCCGGACGTTTTCTGAGTCGGTGTCGTGGAGCTTGACCTTGTCGAGTTCCCCCGCGTCGCCTTCAACTTCCCGGACATCTTCCCTGTCTCTACCCATGACTCGATCGCGGTCTCTCTTACCAACGCCCACGGCGAGTTTCTCCACCAGTCTTTCGCAACTGACGTTGACGGCCAGCCGATTCACGGCAACGGCGTCCTCCTCGTGGTCGGTCACGGCGTCGGCCTCGACATCATCGTCTAAGGGTTCGGTTTCGGTATCGTCCTCCCGAACCGTGACCCCGCCACCGACGCTGACTGCCTCGTCGTCGGCGTCCACAACGGGGTCATCGTCGGCCACGCGGTCCGTGTCCGTGAGCCGCGTGCCGACGCGATCGTCGACGCTGGTCCTATCTGCTACGCGGAGCGGTTCCGTCAGTCGATTGGCAACGCGATCTTCGACGACGTCAGCGTCCCTGTCCGTGATGCCACGCTGCGCACCACCCGATTTTGTGTTCCTGTTCGAGGTGCCGACGGCTAGAGACGTGCTCAAACAGCGCGCCGGTGCGGCGAACGGCGACTTTAACGTCACCGTCGGAGTCGCGTTTCGTTCCACCGGCCCGCGACATGGCCGGCTGCACGGTGGGGCTGTGTGGATCAACCGGACCACCGTCCTCTCAACCGGCCCTGGGGCGTCGGCAGACGCGAAGCTGGTCATCGTGCCCCGCACCGGGGACCCACCCGTGGGCGCCCTGCACGTCGCGCCAACAAGCGCCGATCCGAAGGACGCGGTGACGCTCGTCGTCGCCCTCACGCAAGCGCCCGGCCCTTCCCGCATGGAGTCGGTCCGCGTGGTGGTCGGCAACGGCACGTCCTCCTTCTCCAGTGCGCCGGCCCCTACGAACGCGGCGATGAGCGAGGAAGGGACCAATCGGTCGGCGTCTGAGGCTCTGTCGACGACACCAGCTGCGATCGACGCCCCGTTTTATTTCACCAATGCGGCGACCTCGTCGGCAGAGATATTCCGGTTGGCCCCGGAAACGGCGCGAATCCGAATCGCGTACGTGTATAGCAGCACCGCCGAGAAGGACCGTTCCTCGTCCTCCTCCGTTGCAATCTTGAACGACACGGAGGCGGCCCGCACGTTGGGTATCGCAGCGACGGAAAATTACGACTTCGTCTTCGCTCGTGTCACGTTGCGGCTCATGGTTGGCGCACAGGACGACCAAACCTCGGCGCTGGACGACACGCGGGGCGGCCTCTTGTCCAGCCCACTCAGCATTGCGTTCGTCCCGGACGGCTGCACCACCGATGGGATGCCGCCTGTGTCCGTGATCGTGGCCCCTCCAGCCGCTGTCGCAAGTCTGTCGCCCACGCTCGTGGCCTCCGTGCAGGTGACGGGAGTGGTGGCGGCCTCTCTCGGTATGATGAGCCCGAGCACGGCGACACAACAGGCAATGATCGGCGCCGCGCTCTCGCTGTCGCAGTGCGCATTCCAGCACGACGCGCCTCTCCCTGTGTCCCTGAGTCCGAGCGGGCAGCGGATCGGGCCGCCGCTGGTCGGGAGCTACTACCGGGGCGCGATCGTCTACAACGCCGTCATTTTTCTCGCTTGCACCGGGGTCGTCGCGTGGGCGGCCGTCGCTCTGAGCGTCGTGGCGAAGCGGCCAGCTGCGGTGGCGCTCAGCGCCGTCAAGTTTCCCGGCATCCTCGTCGTACCGTTTCTGCTTCTTCAGCCGGGCATGGCGTCGTCGGCGTCCTCGCTGCTCGTCGGGCACGGGGCACGGCCCGCGTGGGACATTGCGCTCGCGTGCGTGGAATTGTGCATCGTGATCGCCTTCTTCGCCGCGCTCGCCGTGTTCCTGCGGCGATCGGTGCTAGCCAATTGCGAGTGCCATGAGGACTACTACGCAGATGAGCAGAAGGAGCTGGCGCGGGTCTTCAATGCCAAGTCTTGGTTCGTCTCGCGCGCGTTTGGGTTTTGGACCGGGCGAAAGCGGTGGGGGCCTGTGCGCGCGGCAGACGGGAGCGCGTTCGTCCCAATGCTCGAAAGGCGGCCGTGACGTTGCGGGGATGCGGGACACGGGCGACGTTCTCGAGCAGCGGCACGCCTTCGTCGCGCGGTACGAAATCATTTTTGCCGACTTCGACGAGCGGAACTTCTGGTTTTTGATGATCGACGCAGGCGTCGCCATCCTCGGCACCTTCCTGGAGGGCACACGCCCCGATACGAACGTCATGTGCCGTCAGATCATGATCGGCATTTGCATCTTGTCGGCGGCTTACACCATCGTGCTGCTCGTCCGGCGTCCTTACATTTCGCAGGTGAGCCAAGCGACGACGGTGCTCGTCTCAGCAGCAACGACGCTGACCGCCGTGTTGTCGCTGGCGGAGCTGGACTACGCCGCTGGCATCGTCACCATCGTGGCGGGGCTGATCTCCTGCGTGAAAACGTTCCTCGATGTGGCGCTCGCCATCGTTCGAGTCGCGTCCAAATACGGCCCCCGGGCGGTGCTCGTGCTCCGGAGCGGCCGGTTTGTGGATGTGTTCTTCGCCATGCTGCGAATCCGCCCTCCGCGGTCAGGAAAGGGTGGACACCTCCGCGATCTGCACGAACATGACCTCGAGCTCGCGGCCGCGCCAATCGCTGCCGCGGAGGACCTCGCGACGACCGCGGCCGCAGCGGCCAGATCGGCCGAGCTCGCATGCTGCGCGAACGAAGGAGATGGCAACGCTGGGCAGCACACCGCCGATCCGAATGTTCGGACTTCTTTCGATCCGGTAGAGTTATTCGCGCACGAATACGGCATTCCATCGGCCGCGCTGCACTGGAGGAATCCGAAAGGGCCCGAGGTTGAGGAACGTACGGCGGTTAGAGAGGGACCCGCCGCTCCAGTACGATCCAAATCGACGGCCGAGGCCCTCGTGGACACGTTCTTCGACAACGATGACGACCCAGGAGGAGCCGAAGTTGGCAACGCTCACATTGGAGTGCATTTCGACGACGAACATTCGCGAAATGACGAGCATTTATCGCTGATCGCGCCGCGCGAACCGTCGAGTCGGATGCTCTACGGCGTTTCCTCAAACCGCGGCGTCCCGCCGGAGCCGACGGCAACCGCGGATTCCCAGCGTCATGGCACGGGTCATGGTGCGCCTCCTCGCAGCGACCTGGACCGCGTGCTCGACATGCTGGAGGAAGAGGCAGCTCCGCCCCCCGACGATCGGCCAGCGCCGCCGCCGGACAACAGTGACTTGTTTGATTTGTACGGCCTCCCGCCGATCCCGCCGCCTGTCGTCCTCAAGCACCGAGCGCTGAGCGACAGCGACGAGGACGACGCGGGGGACGTCCCGGGCGCGGCAGCCACAGCGGCCGCAGTCCGCAGTGCGGCGCCGCCGCCTTCTCAGCTCATCGCGCAACGGCCCCCGGTGCTGCGTCGCCGCGTGGACGTTCCACTTTCGAGCGATGACGACGAACTTTGAATGTGTGTGTGTGTTTGGGCCCCCGTTTTCGTCTTCTTTGAGCATGCGACCTCATCATTTCAGTTTGCTTTCGTGGGTAGGTTGCAGTGTCTTCGCGTCCCCCGATCTCGCGTGTCGCCGCCTTTTTGTACTTCAATTTTTGGCCGCTGCAAACAGGTCGTCGTTTGGCTCGTGGAGACGCGCTCATCCGCCGATTTGCCTTCCGTGCAAACGCGCGCGTAGTAGCAGCCCACAATGGGCTCATTTTCGACCCGGGTCTCAATACTTTCATCCGTTGTGTCTGTGTCCGAACGAGTGTGCATATGGGATCAACCATGCACTTTGCTCCACATTTTATATCGTTGTGGTCTCCTCTCAACGACGGGGAAAAGCCACTCTCTCCTTCGCTCCGTCGATAGGTGAAGAAAAATCTCTCTCTTTTGTTTCTATCGGCACCTTTGCGCTGCGCTGTGCTGCAGGTGTGTGCCAATCCCCTCCCGCGTGGATTCATCGATGCGACGTTTAGTACGAACGGTGCTACCCAGCGCCGAGGTGCTGCAAGGCGCCGTGCGCACCTCGTGGGATCCCAACGGCCACCAGCCCGAGAGCTTCTTCATGGACCGAAAGGATCTCGCGCACATGTACCCTACTCAAAAGCCATGGACAACCGCCGGAGACTTTGGCTACCAGCGCGGAGTCTACTGGAACATCTTTCTCACCCCCAACCCCGTGATTCGTCTGCCGCACGAGCGCAGGCGGCTCAACCCTAAAAAGGCCAAAGTGGTCACCGTGTTTGGCGCGAGCGGTTGGCTGGGGATCCACATCGTGCGAGAACTGCTAGCCAATCCAGACATCGAAACCGTCCGTGTGACCACGCGCTACCCGATGCACATCCCGGCAGGCAGCGACTTAGAAAAGCTCCTCGAAGAAGGCGGCAACCGAATTGAGCTACACGAATGCGACGTGGCGGACCGAATTCAGGTCAACGTGGCGGCCAACGGGGCGGACACGCTCATCCACGCCGTGGACTATCACAGCGAGTTTAGCGGCAATTCGCACCATGATGTGTACGTCATCGGGGCATCCAACGTGGCCTACACGGCCCGGCATGTGCGCGCCGAGAGGGTCATTTTTTGCTCGGGTCTGGATTCGACCTTTGCGTCGGAGTCCAACTATGTGGACATGCGCTTTCGTGCCGAGGAGGCCGTCGCGGCTAACTTTGCCGATGCCACGATCCTCCGCTTCGGACCCTTGTACGGCAAGCACTACCGATACCGCGGCCTGGGAAAGTACATTTACCCAGCGTCGTGGTCCGGATCTCGCGTGCAGCCTACGTGGGTCGTAGACGCCGCACGCGCCGTCGTTCGCTGCACGCGGTCGCAACGAGCCATCCGCTACAAGTTAGACCTCGGTGGCCCGCAGAACATGACGCATCTTCAATTCATGCAATTGTTCTCGTCTCACTATCACAAGCGACTCGTGTTTCCCCTCCACAAAGGTGTCGGATTGTTCTTCGGCAAGCTCTTACCGTGGATCATCCCGCGACCTTGGTTTGATGATAACTGGGTGATCACCTGGGAGCTGGATCAAGTCAATCGCAACCCGGCTATTTGGGATCGCCTCGCGTCGTGGAGTCAAATCGGTTTGAAGCCGCACTCCATGGAGGAGGCGACAGCGATCGACTTCGCGGGTGCCAAAATTGAGGACCTCAACGAGCTCAACAAGGCTCAAGATGCCCTGGAGGCACAAGACGTGGCGGACCTCGCAGCAGAGGAGGAGGCGGCCAAGAAATCGGGCATCTACCGCTCCAAGGCCGAGCCAGGTCACGGTCGCGCCGACGGCATGGAGCTTGTGGCGCAGGAAATCTACCCCGGCGAACAGTTCCGCATCCGCGCGCTCGAAAATGCAAAGTACCCCTCGACCGTCAAGAATCCCCATCCGGTCGCGATCCATTAGGCAGTGGCTCTCTCCTCTCGCGGAAGGGGAAGAGAGTTGTTGTTGTTGTGTGGGTGGAGCAAAGAATGGATTCGAGGCCCCACCCTTTTTCCCGTTCTCCACCCTTTATCATCGAGTGAAAGGGTCCGTGTGCCTGTGTGTGTGTGTGTGTGGAGAGCGCGAAAGGTGAAGGTGATGAGAACGACCCTAGGGGGGGCCGGACGACGCGATGACGTGGGTTGGTCGAAGGACCGCACACCGACGCAGCATCATCAGTGCAACCATTTGTCAGTGCCCCGTCGTTGTCATCTCCCTCCCTACTACTATTGTTGTTGTTGTTTGCCACAGTTGCAGCTTTTCTCTTCGTTTTGTTTCATTTTTTAAAAATCACGGGAGACAGCAACAACCTCGAGAGATGCGACTTCTCAGCTTCATGGTCTTAGCGGCAGCCGCCTTCGCAACGTTCACGACGTCGAACGGCAGCCACATTGCCAGTGCACTCATCGCCTCACGCGATGACTTCGAGTTGCTGCAAAAAAACACTGTGTTTGTGGACAGCGTTGTTGCCGCGGTCGAGGCCAACGAGCAAACGTCGTCCGGCCAGCGAGGGGGTGGAAATGGGGGTCATTCCATCGTCACTGTTCAACTTCCATCGTCGGACGCCAACACCGCCGGCCCCCATCGTCCGCGCCACCGTCATTTCGTCGTCTACACCTATGATCAACGCAGTGGCGTCATCTCCGGACTGGGGAAGAACGGCCAAAACGTCAGCGGCATGGGCTGCGCCGGTTTGGTGGGACAATGTCGCAACAATCCGCAGGACCAATGCGTCCCGGGCTGCGGGCCGTTACCGCGAGGAATGTACTGGATGAACCACCCCATCAATTATCGTGGCTACAGCAGTTCGTTCGCCTTGCAGCAGTTTCATGGCAAAACCTGCCAGCGCGGGGGGTTTTTCATCACGGGCGGCAATTGCACGCCGCCGCACAATCCCAGTACCGGGAGTGTCATCGTGCCGGAACTCTTAGACCGCGCGCAGTTGCTTCCTGGATCCGTCTTGCGCGTGATCGCTGGTCAGGAGGATCTCAAACAGTTCCGATAGGCGACGAGGGCGATGATCAGACGGAACCTGGGCGACCCGGCCTCTTTTGCAGTCACACTTGTGGCGACGTTTTGTTCAAAGTTTCTGACATAGTTTTTTCTGTTTTGGTGATAGCTGATCGTAGCTGTGAGGACCGTTTCCGTCTTTCCAAAAAATACTTTCAAGAACGAGGTGGCGCGCTAAACAACAATGGGTTTTTCCTCCGCGGTGAATGGTCAAATACGCAGGAAACAAAGATTTTTGTTTCTTAACGAACCGGGCTGTTTGTTGTGAAACTCAGTTGTTTCCCCCCTCGCCACCGCAGAAAACGTAGAGGTCATTGTGTTTCCACCCAGCGCTCCGCTCAATCGAACAAGGCAAAGCAGCTTCCCGATTCCGATTCGATCCCCCACCGCTCGTTCATGGGTTTAGCTTTCTCAGCGCTAGACCTTGGCCGGGACGACGATGGGACCCCGACCACCACCCTGATCGGGGAGGGGGGGAACGGTGCTCACCGTTGCGTGGTGCCTCGGCACGCCGCCAACGATGCCGTTCTACTGGCACTGTACCACGAGCTGGCCACGCGGTTTGCGGCCGTCGAAAATCTCAAGGCCGCGTTTCCCAAGGGCGACCCGTTCACCGATGCGTCGTGGATGTCCGACGACGACGACCACCTGCAGGACGAAGATTCCGAATCGGGGGGAGGAGGAAGCTTCGCCCCTTCCCATGCGTCGTCGGCGGCATCGAGACCACCGCCCACAGCAATGGCGGAAGGCGGAGGGACTTTCACCGCCGTTTTAGGCACGGCGTCCGGCGGAGGCAAGGCGCTGCGGCTTCAAGAGGCGGCACATCGTGCACGCACCCGGCGACAGCAGCTCATCGAAGCCGCTGTGCTCTTCGATACATTGTTCCTCGAGCCGTTGGTGTGCGCGTCGCCGGTGCTTTCAAGTCAGGTACTGCGAGAGTATTTACGGGATGGCGGCGAACTGGGTCTAAGGGAGCCTCCTCCTCCTCGACCAGCAACCAGCATTGCCACGGCGTCATCCAGATCGTCGCAACAGGCGCACCAGCACGACGCGACATCGCGAGTGACTTGGCTGCGCTGGCTGGATGTGCACCCCACGGTGTCACTCGTGACGACTCGCGGGGAAACGCCGTTCGCGGCTGCCCTCGCCGCGTCGGAGGCCGCCCAGTCCGCAACGACCGCCCGCGCTCCTGGGCTCCATTGGTATGCGAACGCGTCGCAAGCTGAAGGCGAGCGACGCGGCGGGCTCGCCTCCGTTCCCGGCCTCGCGGGAAGTCGTTTGCCCGCGATGTGGTCCCGTCGTTACACGCTGAGCAGCGTCTTGCCCTCCGCGACCCCCGACGCTCACCAGTTGAGTGAGCCAAGCGGCTGCATGACGGCGCTGTCGCTGCGTTCCGTCATGGAGCACATCGCGCTGAGTATGTCGATTGCGCCACGACTAGTACAGGGCCAGGCCCCTACTGCACTGCGATTGTTGGGCTCCAGTCATGCGGCCCGTTTTGCTTACTCCCTCGGTCAACGTGAACTGGACAGCCCAACCGAGCGATGCCTACGTCCACGTCCAAGCTTCTTGATCCTGTCCGACGCGGGGTCGCTCGTGGATTCGGCAAGTCCTCCCTCGCCCTCACGGGGGCACATGACTCGCGGCACGGCAGGCGTTTCGGTGCCCTCTGGGCAAAGCCACGGCGGCAGTGGTCGCGGGGAGGTACTCCGGCAGTCGACTGGGCAGCGCCGACCGGCGGCTGCCGTGCGCGTTTGGCCTCATTTCGTTCTCGCCTCTCACGTCGTGGGCGACGCCGAGGCGGCGCTGGAAGCGTTACTATCGGTGTTGTACGCCGTGATCGACGGTGTGTTGGATCTTCCCGACCGGCTGAGAGAGGACGATGCCGGCGGCAGCGCCGTGGGGGGAGGGGCGACGACCGCAGCGGGGGGGGGGCCGGTGTTGTCTGGCCGGACGTCTCCATGGACTGCGAGCAGCAGCGTCAAGCCCCTCGACCGTCGCCAGCGCTTGCAGACGAATCTCCATCATCTACTAAGCACTCGGCAGCTCCAAGGGCTCGTCGAAGGCGAACGGGTGGATCGCCACGATGAACTCGATGCCGCCTACCGGCACTTTGCCTCGATGTTGAACCTGACGTCGTCATCGGCGGCCGCCGCCGCATCCACCAACGCCACCCTGACGACCGAATCTTCCGGTGACGGAAAGGGGGGGCGACGATGGTCCACGAGTCCGTCTCGCCATCGCCGATCAACCGTCATGGGCGGCTCAGCCGATGCGGTGGTGTTGGATGACCATCCACTTGCGGCCATGCCCCCGACGCTCCCCACCTTGCACGCCCCTTCATTGACCAACGTGCCCGCCTCAGTGGCGGATGAGCGCCGCGGCGCGGCCGCCTACATGGCACAAGGTGATGCCTTGGGTCTCACGACGGTTGACTTTATCCCCTCGCAACCTGCCATCGGGACCGTGATCAGCCACATCAAGGACGCCCTGCAGGTTCACGGCACCGTTCACGCTATGTCGTCCGCGAGTCCGAGTCCACATCGCCACGGCGTCGGCAACGTGGCCGGCGGCAGTCCGGACCGGACGAGCGCGTTCGATAGCCAGCGAGCCTCGCCGATTCGGCGGGACCTGGCAGCAGATCAGCACGTCTTCTCATTTGACGTTTTGTCAACGGCCGAGAGGGACACCGTGGACGCGTTGGCACGGGAACTTCATCTAGAGGGGGACAGCACCCGACGCCGCCGAAATCACTCATCTGCTACTGCGGACGGCGCGGGATCATCGTCCGCGTCTGCTTCGTCCTCTTCCTCTACCTCGGAGGGCGCGGAACACCGAACCGCAACAGCCCAAGGCGACGACAGATTGCGTGCCCATGGTAGCGAGCGCCGGGAGCTTCTGAATGGTGCTGACGGTGGCCCATTGATGCTCGATGGGATCGCACGCGTGGAAACGATGGATGTGGATGGCGCGTGCAGCGACGACGACGACGACGTGGCTGGTGATGGCCCGACCGCGTTCGATCGTCTTTGTCATGTCGTGCATGACGATCACGGCGCCGCCGCTCACTACGTGGCCGCGCGGTTGGAGAAGCATGCCGTGCTGCCGTCGCCCCTCCAACTATCATCGCAGCCCGGTGGGGCGCTGACGTCGGCTTCCTCCTCGGCGACGAAACCGCCCGTCTCTATTCCTCCCGCCCTCTCTATTCGAAAGGAATCACCTGTGGTCTCTGTGGTCGTCGCTGGCTCCCCCTCAGCGGGTGGCCGGAACGCACCGCGCCGATCTCACAGGGCGCTCAATAATGGTCACACCGGGGGCGCCCCCGCCGCGGAACGACGTGGTGGGAACCGCTCCTCGCCGGGCCATTCCGTCCAGGACGAAGGTGTGATGTCGCCGCTCGACGGCTTCTTCGTGAGGCGCTATCTGCAAGGAGGTAGTGACAGTGCCGCGCCTATTGCGGGGCCTCCGGGGCAACAACAGCGACTCGCCAATCGTCTGTCCACGGCTCGGTCAACTCCTGGCTTCTATATGGTGGTCGCCCAACGCATTATCCGCGCTGCCTTTTTTGCGGCACTCGACGAGGTGGACACCGCCGTGCTCGCCACACTGAGCGCCGCATCCTCCTCCCTAGCGGGCGGCGCATCGTCGTTGACGGGCCGCGATGCATCGATGCCGCCATACGCATTGCTGGCGCACGTACAAGCCCTGCCAAACACACTGCGAGACACTCTCACGTTCGTGCAGGTGGTGGCCGTCTCGGCAGTGCCGATGAACCTTCTGCCCATCACCACCGCCATGGGCACCAGGGGCACGACGATGGACGCCGCGTCTGGCGTCGCGTCGTTCGCGAACGACTACTGTCTGCAAATGACGCTGGTGGTAAGCCCGCCATCAGTTGGCGCACGACGATCGCCCATCGTGGGCGTTACAGGAAGCTCAGCCTCAGCGCCGAAAGCAACGAGTCACGCAACCGTATTCGTCGTTGCTCGTAGCGGCGCGCGCACCGCTCAGGATGCCGCGTCGCCCTCCCCGCCGTCGGCATCATGTGTGCTTTGGTTCGCGCTCGCCGTCGACGGCATGGGCATCAACGCTGACTACCGGCAGCCGAGGCTCGTCGCGACCCCATCCTCCGGGCACGGTACGTTGGCGACGCTTCTTGCCTCCATGCTGCAAACAGGCGCTGAAGTGGAACTCGGCGACTACCGGAGTGAGGCCGCCGCCGACGCGGGCAAAGAAATTCCGTTACTCGAACAACAAGGGCGAGAGGGGCCTCTGATCGTGGGCTCCCCCCCACCGTCGTCAGTTGCCGCTGGCCCTTCGCCGATCCTCCTGCATGATGCCGCTGCAGGTCATCCCCCCCTCCTGCCAACGCCGGAAATATCCAACGCAGTCTCAAGTCGTTCCGCAGCCGCCACTCGGCCCGGGGAAAGGACGCTGACGGCACTCCGTACCATGACGAGTGGTCCACACCACGAAGCGGCGACGAAGGCGGCGGTGGCGATATCCTCCGCACCCTGTCAACAACAGGACAACCTTGCCGATTTACGCGAGCAGTGGCACCGATCTAAGATGCTCGAAGACGCGGAGGTGGACAACGAGCTCAACGAAGCACGTTTGCGGCTCGAGGAGCGGCGGCAGGGCATGGCGGTTTTGCGACGGAGGTACCGCCATGGCGAGCTCACCGTGGACGGACCCCCGCTCACGGAGGATGAACTGGATCGTCTTGTTGCCACGATGGAGGGGCACTACGCGGCTGGGCTTTCTTCGGCGGGGCGTTCAGCGGGGAGAGACCTAGTCGGCGGCACCCCATCCGCGAGCGGCAAACCGTCGCAACAAGCGGCAACGTCGTCGCTCGTGGACCGGCTGAGCGCTCCACGTCGGATTGCGCCTCGCCGCGTCATGCGCAGCTTCCGCCCGGATGGCCCCCGCCGTCGTCAGCACCACAGCGAGAAAAATGACCCGCCGCACCGCAGCGGTGAGATTTCCGTTGCGCTTTCTCAGTCGCCATCCGGCATCGTCGGTCGAAATGTTTCTAGAATTTCCGTCCCACCGCTGCCCTTCGCATCGGATGCGCTCGTCACACTCCGCGTGACATCGCAGCCGTCATCTACGACCGCCGTCTGGATGCTCGTCCCGTGGGTGTCCGTCGCGGATGTCGCCCGCAGTTCATCCGACGTCATGGCGGATAGCCACGCGCGAATGGGGATGTCACCGTCGCCGCCCCCGCTAAAGGTGCCCTTTCCGCGTCCCGCGTCCGGCCGACACAAAGGTGACGCTTCAGCGATTTCAACCCCTCCCCCGTCAAGAGGGTCCGCTCAACCAGGCAGCAGGAGGAGGCAGGAAATGCTTCCCGGCCACTGGCTCGACGCCGCATCCGCGCGGTTTGACGGCCGACCTCACGACTGCCGGCATCTTGACGACCTGCCCACCGGCCATCCCGTCTTGCGGGAGCTGTTGGGGTCGCGGCGTATGGAAGGAACGGCGCCGTCGTCCCGCAGCGTCCCTCAGAAAGGAATCCCGGGGAGCATGTCGCTATCCGCTCACGAAATGGTGGTGGACTTTTCGGGCGGCGTGGATGTTCTGAAGAGCTCAACGACGTCGTCCGGCAGCGGGGTGACTCCGGGCATGGAGGTCACGATGACCTTGACGTCTCTCACGGCGTTCTTGGCTCGGCATCCAGGGCTATGTCTGTCGCATGACGCGACCGCGGCGGCGACGGAGGCCTTGTTACAGCAAGATGCCGAGCTGTCGTTTCCTGCCCAGCGCGGATGCCTGGCGGAGGTCTACGTACGAGCCCTCGCGTATCTGTCGCCGACGGGGCGGCCTGGTGAAGGTGGGCCACTTGGGAACACTGCTGCCGTCATCGGGGATGGGGAGCGATCGTCCTTCGGTCACCGCGACACCGCCGCCAGTAGCCGTCGTTCCTCGTTACAGCAACCGTCAACAGCCTTTCCGCTGATATCGCCGATCGGCGACGCGTCCCGGCCGTCGCCGCGATGTCTCTCATTACACGCTGGGTCGTCCGACGCATTCGTGCGGCTTGCTCGCATCTCGGAGTTGTGCGCGTTGCTTGGTGGGCTACCTCGCGCGACGAGCGCCACGATGCAGCTGGACGACGACGACGACCCCAACGGTGTCGCCCCAGTTCGCTGGAACGACACGGCAGCGTCGCGTCGCACCGCAAAATATTTTGGCGCGTCCACCGCAAACCTATTTGCAACAGTTGGTAGCGCCGTCGCACCGACCGCGGGTATGTCACCCCTCGCCTGCGTTCGCAAGGCGGCCTCGCTCCTTCGCAACGTGCACCCGAATCCCCCGGTGACGTCCGTCACGAGCTGGCTGCGCCCCTATCACACGACAGAGAAGGCGACGGTGCAGCTGCACTGGGTGGAGACGTTGACGGCGAGCGTGCAGGCCTACTCGCTCGGCTTGCTGCGCGGCGTCGTTACCTCCGACGTTCGTTCGCCACTAAACACGTCGGTCGATGTGGGTCTCAGCGGCACCGGCCTCGTCGGAGACACTACGGCTGCTGTTCTGGAGGAGGAGCCGCCAGCAGGCGGCAGCAACAACCACCTCGCCACGACGTGCATCAGCGGGACCCACCATGCGTCGATCCAATTTGCGTTAAACTCGCTTCTAGAGGTGAACTTGTGCGAGCCGCACACGCTGCGCCGACTGCTCCGTCTCAACGCGCATGAGCCGTTAATGCTCTTGGCCAGCGACACGATGCTCCCTTTGCCACTCAAGCTCTGCGCCCTCCGCGCCGTGCTGTCGCTGACCAACGACGCCAAAATTGCGGCGGCGATGCACGTGTACCGGTTCGAAGCCGCGCTGAGCGCCGAACTGGCCGTGCGTGCGCAGCGGCAGGCCAAGGCCTGTACTCTGATCATCCCCGGGGCGGCGACGGTGTCACTGCCGACTGGCGACGCACTGCAGATGCTCATCCTTGAACTGCAAGTCGCAACGCTTGTCATGCTGATATCTGCGTCGTTAGCAAGCTCGTTGGCCGTCAGTGCGCACCGACTTGAGGCGCTGGGGGTGACTTTGCCTTTGGGCGCAGTCCCCGCGCTGTCGACGGCGCCTTCGCGTGATAGGAAACGGCCGCCGTCCGCGAATGATGATCCGAGCCGAAGTGATCACAGCGGCCCATCGCCAAATGAGACGAGAGGCGAGGCAGCGTCACCCGGGCCTCCTCCGTCTGCCGTTCACCCGATTGCCTGCAACACGGGCTTTCTCCACCACTTGGCGTCCTGGATGATGAGCTGCGCGACGCTGTTATCGGTGGCCCCGCCGATTCAGGTCATGTCGCTTCTCTCGGTCGCCGTTGACAACCCGGCCGTACCCGAAGGTGGGCCGCCGACTCAACTCGGCATCAACGTCGCAGCGGCGGCATTCTCGCAGGCAGCAACGTCCAAACCGGGGATTGGCGCCTTGTCGGCCTGGCAGAGCATCAGCGAGCACCGCGTACAAGGGGCCATTGCCGCCCTTCTCGCCGCGCGCAGCGTCATGTTTCCTCGCCGCGTCGTTCCGCCGTCGAGCAGCGCGGTACAGCTGCCACTATCAAGCGGGACTTCGGCTTCAGCCTGGCCCGGCACTGAAGGCCTGCTGATAGCGAGGGGAGGCACCATCGACTCCAACAACACTCTTTCCGCCATCAACGCATTCGTCGCGTTCCCGGCGCTGGCGAAAGCGGTCGGGCGGCTCGAGGGAGCGCTCTTACAGAGGTGGGTCGGGAACACCGATGGCGAGGCCCCGGATGAGCACCACGGGGCCGCGGTGGCCTCTTCGCTCAGCGGCGCCCGCGAGGGACTGTCTGCCGTTGGCGACCCCTCGATGGCGGCACCACAGCCGCAGCTGCTGGCATCGAGCGTCGCGTCCGGTGGACATGGCGAAGACGGACTCGTCACCGGGCTAGGTTCGTCGATGCCCTTGGTGCCAGCCTGGGCCTTTGTCGACCAGCTGGCGATTCGACAGGCCCTGCTCCTCGCCACCACCAATACGGCACTCATGCTCGCCTCTGTTTTCGATGCGAATACGTCTGGCTGTGGCGGTCTTCATCACGATTCGGGCCCCATGCACAGCTTAATCGACAAAGGTTTCAGTCACATCAGTTCCGCTGTCCTTGTGCTGGCCCGGACGGGGCTGTCGAACATGCTTTCCGCGGGACAGACCGTTGACCAACGGCAGTGGCTACTGCAACTGGACTTGGATTGCCGCGTGGAGCATGCCCTCCTCTCCGCCAAACAGCGTCGGTCCTCGCGCCGTGGGAGCCGCATCGACCTCGCCGACACCGCTGCCAGTGTCGAAGAGCCCCCGACCGTGCTGTCGCGCCGTGGTTCACTCGTGATCGACTCCTCCATGCCGCTGGCGACCGCGAGTGGTCCGCATCACCATCACCACCAGGCTGTGAAGACCATGACCCTCAACATGCGGCGCGCACGACGCGTCGCCGACGCCGACCTTCTGCTCGCCACGATTGTCGCTTTGGACAGCGCGGTGGTCCTCGCCGTCGACCCATCGCGGCCGACGGAGGCTCAAGGTGTGCCGCTCATAGTGGCACGCTGCGTATTGCGCGGCGAATGTATGGCTCAGAGTGGCCGGCTTGCTGCGACTCTGCCGCCGGCGCCTCCTGCCCTCAGCCTGCTGCGGCTGGTCGCGGGTATTCTGGGACCGCTTCTGCGACTCGACAACATAAGCGCCACGCCGTCGGGCTGGTCGACGACGGCCGTCGTGCTGCCTCCGGTGTTGGTTCCTTTAGACGCCGCCGGACGGCCCCACTCCGCCGAGGCGTTCGACACCCCTCTGGCGTTCGTGTACCATACGTTGTCGCTGCTGCGGCACAGCTGCTTCCGCGTATGGTCGCCTGCGAACGACGTCGGGACAGTTGATGGCGATGAAACGTTCGAGACAGCTGAGACGCGAACGGGTGCCGAAACAGCCACCCCAGGTAGCGGTGGCGGAGGCTCGGTTCAAGAAGCGGTGGCGGGTCTCCTAAGCCCGTTTCTACCTATGCTGGTGAAGTGTGTCGCCCTCACAGACTTTCTAGGCGACCCGAGCCACGCTGACCGATTCTCGACGCCTACGACGGTCCGTTTGTCGCTTGGGGTCGCGGCGCATGCCGCCTACCTGCTACAATGGATTGCAAGCGGCCGGACTATCGCGACCGACGCCTTCGTGCTGGCGATGCCGGTGCTTCTAACGACGCTGCGACGATCGCGGCATCGACTCCTCACGGCGGCCTTGCTGCGCATGTTCGCCGCCGTCGCGCAGCGCCTTCCTTTGGGGCTGTCCTGCGCCCAGGTCGTCAGCTGCGACGTTCACGGAGCGTCGGAGACGGCGTCGGCACCTGGCAACCTATCGTCTCGTCACGACGATCGCGGGAGCTCCTCGCCCATCGACTCCATCACGTACCGCGAAATGCTTTGGCATTACCACGCGGCCGCCAGCTCACTCACCGGAGGCTCCACAAGCGGACCTCCATCGCGCCCGGACAGAAAAACGCCGGGCGTGAACAAGGCAGCAAACGAACGCGCGTCGCCATACACAGCCGTAGAAGACCGGCGAGCGGCGGACGACGCGCGACTGTTGTCCCTGTTCGAGACGAGCAGCCCCTTCGCGTACCATGGTCGTGCCTTGCTGGCTGTGGCCCCCATTATCTCGATGGAGGACGTCGGCTCCGCCTCGGAGGGCGTTGCCGACGGAGGGCGCGGGGGAGGCGAAGAGGGCGGCGGTAAGACCTCCGCGGCGTCACGCAGCAACGACCGGATCGCCGCCGCGCGGCGTGTGCCGCAGTCGTCTTCACTCTTTTCCACGATGTGTGAAACGCTGTTGAGATGCGACTCCCGGCTGCGCGCGCATGCCCTCCACGTTTTGGGAGTCATTGTGTCAAAGGAGACGCCGGAGGACCGAATATTGGGACCCAGCGATGCCGCCGACGAAGACCGCCCTCGTCGTTCGAACAATAACTCGAAGACGCGTAACCGAACCGACGCAAGCGCGCTTTCCGACGTCAAGTCGAACGCCGTGGCATTTACGCTGCTACCGTCGCTCGCCACGATCCTTCAGGCAGTCACGCGCCCAGCTACGACGACGGCAGCACCACGACCACCTTCGTCCACCGGTCGTCCGCGTGGTGAGGACGGCTGCACGTTGCTGCTGACCCATGCCTCTGGCCTGCTGTGGCAAGCCGCCCGTGTCGACGCCGTCTTGAGGCAAGTGTGCGCGCAATCCGGCGCCGTGACCGCCGCTCTCGTTTGGCTCGACGACTGTTGGAAATGGATATCGGGTGAGGTACCGTTTCAACCGCAGCGTCACGTAGCTGAGGGAGCGAACGAGATCGATGGAGAGGAGCCTTGGTCCGGGGGCTGGCACGGCGTGCTGCGGTGCGTCCGACATGGCTTGGGCCTCATTCTCAGCACGGTGGGCTGGCCACCGGCGTCCTCCCCTGAGCGATCGGCATGGCGTCTCACGTTGACGCCGGTGATTCCACTCTTAGTCCGGTGCATTCGCACGTGTCTCACTCCCACGATCAGGTTACCGCTTCTTGGGGCGGCAAGCGTGGGCGGTGCCGGTGATGAGGACACCCAACAACGTCGAGCTGTATCCAATAGTGCCGCAGGGCCCGCCGCATTGTCGGAGGCGAAACCTGCCGTGGGGAGGAGTGCGGGAGGAGTGGCCGTCAACCCTCCTCCGGGGGGGGTGGTGGTGGCCACGAGCACCAGTGACTATCGAGTGGCCCTCGGCATGTTGAAAGGGTTGCTGTGGATCTGCGACACGGATGGTGGTCATGGCGGACCGACGCGGCCGCCCTCTCGCACAACGACGGGGGGGATCGCTTCCAAAGCGGCCGCGGCGGCGATTCTTGAGGCTGGTATCGCGGCGCACGTGGTCCGTCTGCTTGGCCACCCCCGAGACGCGGAAACGCGGCAGCTGGCCAAGGGCGCCATGCTGGCTCTGCGGGGCATTGTGAACGGAACCGCATGAGGCGGCGGCGGCGCATCCACTCCCTTATCCCTGTAGATCTCTGCCCCCAAAGTACCTTGTGGTGCGATTGGCGAAAAATGGTGGGTGCGCGTGTCACATTTTCCGAAGTGTGGCTTTGCGCGATGTCAAGTGGTGTCAAGGGCGCCCTTCCTCGTACCCCTCCGTACTCCTTCTTCTCCTCCGCCTCTGAGCGAGACTAGGATGGCCGAAGGGAAGGGGCCTGCGTTCAAGCCGGCGCTGCTCGTGTGCTATCTGTGCGGCCAGCAGTTCGGCACCGCATCGTTGGCTATTCACCAACCCCAGTGCTTCCAGAAGAAGACGGTCGAGTGGGAGCGAGCGGATCCGGGGAAGCGCGGCCCGCGACCGAAGGACCCGGCGACGGCAGAGGTGAACGCCCATCAAATGACGAAGGAGGAGTTCAACAATCAGCAGTTTTCGCAATTCACGGAAAACATGGCCCAGTGCGAGAACTGCGGCAGGCGATTTTTGCCCGACCGGCTGGAGGTGCACCTACGGTCGTGCAAGCCGGGGCAGGGATCGAGGCCAGTGGGCGGTAAAGAAGCGCCTCGCCCGACGACGCAGAACGGTCGTCCGCCGACAAGCGGTTCGGGCGCGAATGAGGGCGAGCGACAAAAGGGACCTGCGTTCAAGCCGGCGCTGCTCGTGTGCTATCTGTGCGGCCAGCAGTTCGGCACCGCATCGTTGGCTATTCACCAACCCCAGTGCTTCCAGAAGAAGACGGTCGAGTGGGAGCGAGCGGATCCGGGGAAGCGCGGCCCGCGACCGAAGGACCCGGCGACGGCAGAGGTGAACGCCCATCAAATGACGAAGGAGGAGTTCAACAATCAGCAGTTTTCGCAATTCACGGAAAACATGGCCCAGTGCGAGAACTGCGGCAGGCGATTTTTGCCCGACCGGCTGGAGGTGCACCTACGGTCGTGCAAGCCGGGGCAGGGATCGAGGCCAGTGGGCGGGAAGAGCAGCTCCTCGTCATCCGAGGTCGGCCGTCGAGCGGCTGGAACGTCCACGAGCAGTGGGGCGACGAGCGGCGAACGCGCCCCGGAAGAAGGCCGCCGTGGCCCCGCCTTCAAGCCTACGCTGCTCGTGTGCAATCTGTGCGGCCAGCAGTTCGGCACCGCGTCATTGAATATTCACCAGCCTCAGTGCTACGAAAAAAAGCTGACGGAGTGGGAGCGAGCGGACCCGGGGAAGCGCGGCCCGAGGCCGAAAGACCCCGCCGTGACGGGCGCGGCCGTCCAAGGCATGTCACGGGAAGAGTTCAACAACCAGCAGTTTAACGAGTTCACGGAAAACATGGCCCAGTGCGAGAACTGCGGCAGGAAATTTCTGCCCGACCGGCTGGAGGTGCACCTGCGGTCGTGCAAGCCAGGGCAGGGATCGAAGCCGGTTGCCGCGCGTGCCTCGTCAACAACGGCGCCGCGTCCAACCTCGACGGGGTCCGCCTCGCAGATGGGCCCCGTTCCGGCGCCGACGCGAGGGAGCGCGCCGCCCTCTTCCGTCGCGTCATCGTCCAAGAAAAAGCTGCCACCCAAACTGCGCGCTATTCGCAACCTGCTTTTCGACGACGTGGACACGAACGGCGATGGCGTGATCGACACTGCCGAACTCCGCAGAGCCGTGAACGACATGAAGGGCTGCGGAGCCGATGACGAAGAGCTCAACGAGCTCATTCAGTCACTCGACCTCAATCGCGATGGCGTGGTCGATAAGGCGGAGTGGCTGGCCATGCAGCGGGAGGCAGCCCGCCTCGAGCGGGACCCTCGCAATGCAAGGCTGCCTGCGGCAGACCAGCCTGCCCTGGCGCCGTCGGGGGATACTACGGAAATGTCGACGACACGTCCTGTGACGTCTCGCCGGTGCGTTTGTGGCACGTTGGAACCGAATGTCACCGTGAAGTTCTGCGGCGAATGTGGGTCGCGGCTGCCCGCGGCAGCCCTTTCGTCAGCTGCCCTTCCCGCTTCTTCTGCCACCACCGTTCCCTCTTCGCGACCGGCGATGGAGCCCACGAGCGGCACGTCGTCATGCCCCGCGAGCGGCACGTCGTCATGCCCCGCGAGCGGCACGTCGTCATGCCCCGCGTGCGGCACGTCGTCATGCCCCGCGAGCGGCACGTCGTCATGCCCCGCGTGCGGCGAGGCGATCGACGCCGAGGAGGACAACGTCTGCGAGTCGTGCGGTTGCTTACTGCGGCAAAACGACGGGGGAGCTGCTGCGAACGTGCTCGCCGTAGGTGACGACGCGGATGGGCCGGATATGCTGTGCGAAGAGTGCGGCGAGGTGTTCTCTCCGGGGTCTCGATTTTGCGAGACGTGCGGTGGGGAGCTGACCTCGATGCCGCAGCGCCACCTCACCACCCGAGACGATCAATCGTATGCCGCACAAGAGGCGCCGGGAAGCCGGCTGCAACTCGCCGACCACGGAGCGAGTCGAACGGCTGGGAAGAGAAATGACCACGATCACGACGGCGACGATGCCGCAGACGTTCCGCCGGAGACAGTCCAAGTAGAGCGTGCGCCATGCTCGAATTGCGGCCGGAAATTCGCGGTCGATGTCCTTGGTCGCCATGAGCAGATTTGTCAAGGTCTGAAGTCGCGGCGGGCGTTCGACAGCCGAAAGCATCGAGTGGAAGGCACCGACATGGCCCCGTTCGTCTCGAAAGGAGGAGGAGCGGCCGCCGCTTCGTCGCCAATCCCGAGGTCGAGTTGCGCGGCGCCTCAGACGGCTGCCGCGAAGCAGTGGAAGCAGCAGAGTGAAGAGTTCCGGAAGGCGATGCGGGCGGCGCGCGATGTCGACAAGGTGCTCAAGGCGGGCGGCACGGCGAAAGACCTTCCGCCGCCTGTGTACAGCGAAAACGCACACTACAAGCCGTGTCCATTTTGCGGTCGCAAGTTCGCGCCGGACGTGGCCGACCGGCACATTCCGAAGTGCAAAGACACGGTCAACAAGCCGAAGCCCCCGCCTCGGCGACATTGATTGGTTCGGTGGGGTGTATCCGAGGGCTGTCGTCCCCCGAGTGGGGTCCTTCCCTCCCTCTCGTGTCGAACGTCGCGGAAGTGGGCTCCCCTTCGATGATGGTTGTTGGTTCGGCGTCCCCCGGGGGCGCGCAATATTCACTCCGCGTTAGTGCCCCCTTTTTTGCACGGTGGCCGTTCGTGTTCCGGTCATCTTTCTCTTTGTCGCTCTCTTGTGTGTCGTTCTTTTCCTCCTCGTCGCGCGATGCTCCGCCGGACCTTCGGCCTCAGAGTGACGGGTCGGCACACGCTTCCAACGATGCCCAAGCACATTGACAAACCTGGCCTCTGGGGCGCCAAAGGGGGCCCGCCCAAGGACACGCTAGCACGCAGGTGGGAATTCTACCGCAACGTGGCGATGCACAAGATCGGCACGCTGACGGCACCATTCAAAACAGACCGCGTGCGGTGGGGTTGGAGAAAACTGCAAGTGCGCGTGTGGAAGGGCACGGTCCTCGTCATCGTAGGACTTAGCATTCTCATGGTAGGAAACATGGTCGCCATGATGGCGTATCAGGCCTACACCGTCGGACCGTCGACTCCCGTGCTCGAACGAAAGGTGCGGGAGCATAGGGTATCCAAGCAGATTATTCAAATGGTGCGAGAGCGGGAGCGGGATGTCGTGCAAGCCAAGGAGCGTGACGACGTGCTGCAATCCATCTCCACGCAACAACATCCAGCGGGGAGCAACTCCCCTCGCCCGTCCTCTTGAGGAAATTAGTCGCGACACGAATATAGGCAGTTGTGGACCTCACACACAAGAGAAGGGGCAGTCCACGCACTAATCCTGCCTGCCCGAAAAAGGAATGTTGTCTCTCAAGATGGAACTGTTTCGGTCAAACTCTTTGCAACCTAGCCAAGTGTTGGTGCTCTCTTTCTCTCTCTATCTCTCTCTCTCCAAAGATTCACCCGGTCGTCCTGGTCCTCTCGGTTTTTTTTCTCCATACTTTCGTTCATCGCTTCCTCTCTCCGTTTTCGCTTATTTTTCCCTCTGCTTATTTTCTACAGAAAGGGAATATTTGCAAACGACGGCGTTCCACACAGTCTTTCCTTCCCCAGTCAAAACGCCAGAGACTTATCGCTGACCGGCATTCTCTCGCGGCGCACCCATCGTGTGGCACACCATCAAAAAATTTCCTTCGAGAGCCTTTTACTTCATCAGCACATTCTGTCGCTGCTCGCCACGCGACACCACAAATGAAGCAACGCATGAAAGAAGAGGCGGAACGCCGCGCTCTGCAACTCCAGCAGCAGCAGCAAGGCGGCCATCCACCCACGAACGACATTCTCGCGACGATCGACCCGCTCGCGCAGCCGAATGCCGCCCCCCGGGCTCCTCGCGACTACTTCGACATGGAGCCTGAGCCGATTGGAAAAGGGTCGTTCAGCGTCGTCCACCGTGGCACGATGCGGCACAGCCAAGAGTCGGTCGCCATCAAGGTCATTAGCAAAGAGCACATGGCGGGTAACTTTGCGATGCTTCGCTCCGAGGTGACGTTGCTCCGGCGCATTCAGCACCCCTTCATCGTGCGCCTCATCGACATTTTCGAAGACCATCTGTCTATTTATCTAGTCATGGAACTCATGTACGGTGGCGAGCTCTACAGGCGGATCACGAACACCTTCCCGATGGGGTTCGCCGAGACCAACGCGGTCTACATCACATATCGCCTCGTCTCCGCGCTGCACTACTTGCATGAGAATCACATTGTGCACCGTGACTTGAAGCCAGAAAATCTCATCTTCGTGACCCCGCATTCCGACACCGATATCAAGCTCAGTGACTTTGGACTCGCCAAACTGCTTTCCGAAACGGCCCAATTCACGAAAACAGCCTGTGGATCGCCAAGCTACGTGGCCCCCGAAGTGTTGTCTCGTTTGCCGCAAGGTTACTCGTACGCCGTGGATATGTGGTCGGCCGGCGTCATTACCTACGTACTCCTGTGCGGCTTCCCGCCCTTCCACGACAACCACCTTCCGACCCTGTTTCAACTGATTCAACGCGGGGAGTACCACTTCGCCCCTGCGGCCTATTGGGACCGGGTCACGCCGGACGCAAAGGACTTCGTGTCCAAACTCTTGCTGCTAGACGCGACGCAGAGGATGACGGCCGGCATGGCGTTGGAGCACCCGTGGCTGGCGCCATTGCACGCGGAGTTAGGTCCTGTCGTGCAGCAACAAATCCAACGGTTTGCCGCGGCGCAACGTGCGTCGGGCTCGGCCGCATCTCCGCCCCCGCCTGCAACAATGGATGGTCCACCACCGGGACAGGCACCCCCCGCGGCGGCAACTCCTCAGGCTGCCTAGTTCCCTCCCCGCGGAGGGGGCGCCGCCTCTCCTGTTATCACGCTGTCCACCCGACACCTCTGGTCGCTTCCCCCCGTCCCTCTTTAACTGTGGCCTACAAGTTCCCCATGCGCATGGGCGGCGTTTCGAAAGGACCGCGATCGCGCGACGATTCGCTGTCTTTTCTCCTTCTCGCTTTGTCCATTCCGCAACGGATTTGTCCTTTCTCTCTCTCTCTCTCTCTCTCTCTCTGTCTCTCTGTCTCTCTCTCTCTCTCTCCGCTTCCTTTTCTTCCGCCTTTGATTCCTTCCCCTCCGTACTGCGACCCCTACTATTGACAACCACACACATTTCCATTTGTTTCGGGTTTCCTTCCATCCCCGTCGTTTACTTTGTTATCCTGTAGGCAACGCACCCACCCACACAAC
>ERZ1292630.1251-Hain-H41-02um-R3-1251-length-25239-cov-193_pt1 | contig 25239 bp, 22 predicted proteins | sample MGYA00564408_ERZ1292630 | MGnify/ENA primary metagenome ERZ1292630 (study PRJEB36523, sample SAMEA6512641) | groundwater metagenome | collected 2019-01-08 | study: AquaDiva: Metagenomics assemblies of 32 groundwater samples
GGACACCCCTGACACAGGAGGAAGAACTGTCGGATATTTACGGAGAATAATGCGGCATCTTGACCCTTTCAAAAACGCTGTGTTAGATTACGGATTCACGAGATACCACTCACATAACGTATGCGTGTTATTGCCGGATCCCACCGAGGTCGCAGATTAAATGGGCCACAAGGGACTGCACTGCGTCCCACATCTGATAAGGTTCGCGAGGCCATTTTTTCAATTCTCGGAGCTCAAGTACCTGGAGGACGCTTTCTCGATTTGTATGCCGGTACTGGAGCCGTGGGGATCGAAGCGTTGAGCCGTGGAGCCGCAGCGGTCACCTTTGTTGAGTCGGACCCCACGGCTGTTCAGCTGTTACAGAAAAATCTACAGACCTGTCAACTGGTCAACCATGCGCAGATACATGTGGGACGGACTTCCGCCTTCCTTGATCGAAAAGATCGCTGGGATGGCCCCTACGATGTACTCTTTGCGGATCCACCGTATGCCGCGCTGGATGAGATAGACATCCTGATCCATGCCTGGAAACCGGGACTCTTATCGGAGCACGCGACCGTCATGATTGAGCAAGACTCGCGCGCCGCATTGCCTGCATCGATCGACCAGGCCACCCTTATTCGACGATACCAATATGGCGACACCGCACTGTATCTCTATAGTGTCTCCACTTCTGCGTCGACCGCATCATGAAGATCGGCATCTATCCGGGCACCTTTGACCCCATTACCCACGGACACACCGATATCATCAGGCGAAGCTTGCGCGTGTTTGATAAAGTCGTGGTCGCTGTTGCGCCCAATCCATCAAAACATCCACTCTTCACCCTGACTGAACGACTGGACATGATCAGGATCGTGATGAAGGAGTTGGAGCACGTCGAGGTGACCCACTTCGACGGCTTACTTGTCGACTTTGTTCAGCGATTCGGTGCCCATGCGATTATCCGCGGCTTGCGGGCCATCTCAGATTTCGAACATGAGTTTCAGATGGCCCTGATGAATCGAAAAATCGCCAAACAGGTTGAGACCGTCTTCCTGATGCCCAGCGAAGAATATTCCTATCTCTCCTCAACCATCATTAAAGATGTGGCCACTCATGGTGGAGCCCTCACAGCATTTCTCCATCCAGAAATTGCGCACCGATTGCAGGAACGGATTAGGAGTTTGAAATCATGAGGCTTGCTGCGCGAGCAGGGCGAATCGCCCCCTCCCCTACCTTGGCGATGGCTGCAACTGCAAAAGCGATGGCCGCACAGGGAATCGACGTCGCCGATTTCTCGTCCGGCGAACCGGATTTTGATACACCGGAACCGGTTAAAGCCGCTGCAGAAGCCGCCATTCGTGCAGGGTTTACAAAATACACCCCCTCGTCAGGCACCGATGAGCTCCGCCATGCGATTATCGACAAACTTCAACGAGAGCATGGGTTGCGGTACGAGAAATCTCAGATTCTGGTCTCCTGCGGCGCAAAACATTCGCTCTACAACCTTGCCGAAGCGCTCCTTGAAGCAGGTGATGAAATCATCATTCCGGTTCCCTATTGGGTCTCCTATGCCGATCAAGCGCTCCTGAACGATGCGACACCGGTGTTCTTGCAAACGAGCGAAGAAGACGGATACGCCATTGATGCCCACGCATTGGAACGGCTCATTACCGCACGTACCAAAGCGATTATCGTCAATAGCCCCGGCAATCCGACGGGAGCGACCTACGACCGAAGGACGCTCGAACGCCTTGCTGAGCTGGCACTACGTCGGGATCTCCTGCTGATTTCAGACGAGATCTATGAAAAAATCCTCTACGATGGGGCGACGCACACTAGCATTGCCTCGCTAGGGCCGGAAGTCGCAGCCCGTACCGTTGTCATCAACGGTGTTTCCAAAGCATACGCGATGACTGGCTGGCGGATCGGCTATGCAGCAGGGCCCAAAGACCTGTTAACCGCAATGGCAAATATTCAAAGTCAGAGTACATCCAACCCTTGTTCTATTTCACAAAAGGCTGCGGTTGTGGCGTTCCGCGACGGCGATGTCTTCACGGAAAAGATGGTGGCAGAGTTCGATCGGCGACGGCGCGTCATGATTGAGCGTTTGAATGCAATGCCCGGCGTTCACTGCCGAAAGCCTACCGGAGCGTTTTACGCATTTCCCAATGTTCGTGCGTTGCTCGGAAAGCAGGGTCCACATGGAACAATCCATACTCCAACCGATCTTGCAAACTATCTCTTGCATGAGTTCAAGGTTGCGGTGGTCCCCGGCGAGCCGTTCGGAAGCACCGAGCATATTCGACTATCGTATGCGACCAGTATGGAGACAATCGTTCGCGGAATGGATCGCCTCGATGCCGCATTTAAGCAACTGATCTAGCCTGGAGGAACGAAAGGACACCGGGGTTGAGGTGGCAATTGAACTGTAACATTTCAGGAATGGCGCTGATTGATTCAGCGCCTTGAGGCTGGAGGAACTGAACCGTGCCCATCTACGAATATCAGTGTGAGAGCTGCACAGACAAATTTGAAATCAAACAAAGCATGAAGGACGATCCTCTTACAACCTGCCCGCGATGCGGGAAGTCCGTACAGCGCCTTATTTCATCACCGGCCATCATGTTCAAAGGCAGCGGGTGGTACGTGACGGACTACTCTGACAAAATGAAGCCCTCTTCAGGCAGTGACGCACCAACAGCTCAGACCGGGGAAAAGAAAGACTCGCCGCCAAGTACCTCTGAGCCATCGACACCCGCGGCTCCCGCTACTCCAGCTCCTTCCCCTTCATCCCCACCGGCAAGCACCCAGTCGAATACAGCCACACAGGCAACAACGGCCGCGCCGACGCCTTCCACCCCGAAGTAGCTCACGAAGGTGAGGTCAGTTAGCAGGATGCTGAAAAAGTCTACCGGCGCCGTTCTCGCGTCGCTCAGAGGCTCAACGTACCAAAGCGTACGCCTCACCTCTTCGCTCGCTGCGGCCTTGCTGGACAGCCTTTTTGAGCATCCTGCCGGTGATCCGGCACTATCAGCCTACCTATTACCACTGGACCTAGCCGCGCAAAACTGAGTTTTTCAGCAAACTGTTAGTGCTTGCTTGTGATCTTCGCTGGAGCCTTCTTCTTCAGCGGGGCCTTTTGCGGAGCCTTATGCGTAACTTTTTTAGGCGCGACCTTTATCGACGGCTTGACGGCGCCAACCTTCGGCGCGCCAACTTTCGCCGATTTCGCTAAACGCTCCTGCGCTGCGGCCAGGCCGTTCTGCAAACTCGCTATCATGGTCGATTTATCCTGACTCGCTCTCGATAGATCGTTCACTTGCGTCTGCAAATCGTCTTTCACTTTTGCCATGGAGGTCAGCTGACTCTGTAATTGAGCTTTTTCCATCGTCGCACGCTGCATCTCGGATTGGAGTTGTTCGATTTGCGTTTGGAGCGCCGGAGGCCAGTAATCGCACCCGGATACACTCACCGAGACGAGCGTTATGGCGGCTACCGCAACCAGGTTACGCACCATCGCTGTTCGAATCATCGGGATTCTCCTTTCAGTGTAAACTAGACGATCAACTTTACTCACTATTAGGATCGAGAGACAAACCGTGGGCAGCCAACTGTGCAACGATGTCCTCTCGATCGATCGCACCATCGCGGATGATTCGAATCGGACCCTGGACATCAATCACAGTGGACGGCCGCCCACCGGGCGTCGGTCCAGCATCGACGATCAGATCAAGTGCGTCGCCAAAATAGTGCCGAACTTCTTCAGCAGTCGTAGGCGGCGGCATACCTTCACGGTTCGCACTGGTGCCGGTGAGAGGCCCGACTCGCTGCAAGAGTTCACACAGCGGCTGCCAGGCACTGAAACGGATGCCGACAGAGCGAGTCCCCGCCGTGACCGCGTCGGAAAGTCCAAGCGCTGCAGGGAAGACAATGGTAAGCGGCCCGGGCCAGAAGGCATTCATCAGCACGGTGGCGGCAGGTGGGATGTTTCGAACGAATGGGTTCAACTGAGCCCCTTCTCCAATAAGCACAAGAACCGGCTTTCCCTTCGACCGGCCTTTGACCTGCCACAATTTTACAAGTGCCTGCTCGTTGAATGGATCTACAGCAAGTCCGTAGAAACTTTCTGTCGGCAGGGCGATCAGTCCGTTCTCTCCGAGCACACGGCGCATCCTCTCAGCAAGCACAGAGACGGTGGATACACCGTAGCGCTCGATCCGTCCCATGGCAGAAACCATCAGTCCCCTTCAGCGTGCTGTACGGTGGGAGAACGCACGGCACGCGATATCTGTCCTATAGTGAGCACCTTCAAATGTAATCGACTTGGTCACACGATAGGCCTCAGCTTGCGCAGATTCGAGTGTTGCCCCACGCCCTATCACTCCCAGCACTCGGCCCCCGGCTGTGACGACTTCGGTACCAGTTCGCGCTGTACCTGCATGAAATACCATGCGTGTTGCCTCGGTTGTGCGTAGTAATCCATGAATGGCTCGGCCGGTCTGGTAGGCTCCAGGATAGCCTTCTGACGTCATGACAACGCACACTACCGTATCATCATGCCAGTCCACGGCTAGTTGATCAAGGCGATGCTCGACCACCGCCTCTATCACTTCCAGTAAATCGGTCTTCAACAACGGGAGGACCACCTGCGTTTCAGGGTCTCCCATTCTCGCATTGAATTCCAAGGCATAGGCTGTGCCTTTCACAATCATGAGTCCGGCATACAGCACACCCTGAAACGGACAGCCCATGCGAGACAGAGCTTCGACGGCAGGATACAGGATCTGCCGGGTGACCTGTTCACACAATGCTCTGGTACCAAGCGGGGCAGGGCAATAGGCGCCCATACCTCCGGTATTGGGTCCCGTATCGCCGTCTCCAACACGTTTATGATCTTGTGCCGGCAGCATTGGCACCACAGTCAGGCCATCCGTGAATGCCATGATCGTCAGTTCTTCGCCGTCAAGAAACTGCTCGATCAAGACGCGCCGACCGGCTTGACCGAACCGCCCCTGTTCCATCGAATCACGGACCGCCTGTTTAGCCTCTTCACGCGTCGCCGCAACCACCACGCCCTTTCCTTGCGCCAATCCGTCGGCCTTCACGACGACAGGAAGTTCATGCTGATCGAGATACGCCAAGGCCGGGGCGATTTGATCGAAACTTTTCGCGTCCGCCGTAAGAATCTTTGCCCGGTCCATGATCTCTTTGGAGAATACTTTGCTGGCTTCTATGCGCGCAGCGGCTTTCGTGGGACCAAAGACTTTGAGCTTCGATGTGCGAAACTCGTCGACAATACCCAACGCCAATGGGACTTCTGGCCCGACGACTGTCAGGTCAATCTGCTCCGATTGCACAAATGCTTTGAGCCCGGCAAGATCGTTGGCGTCAATTGGAACGCAGGTCGCAAGCGATTCGATCCCCGCATTGCCAGGAGCACAATAAAGCGTCGGCTTACGGGGGCTTTGCGCGAGCTTCCACACGATCGCGTGCTCTCGGCCCCCACTGCCGATGACGAGAATTTTCATAGGTGCATGTATCGCATAAAGAAAAAGCGGCTGCTCAAAATGGTTTCTCGCAAGGCCGCAGGAAGCCCGGTCACCGAGACGTACGCTTCGGTACGTTGAGCGTGGCCGGGCGATCGAGAACGACGCGAGAGGCCATTTTCAGCAGCCGCTCAATGGCGGAAGTGGCGCATGCCCGTCATAATCATCGCCACGCCTTGCTCATCGGCGGCTTTGATAATTTCAGCATCGCGAATCGAACCACCTGGCTGAATGACTGTCGTGATCCCTGCTTGCACGGCAGCGTCTAATCCATCCCGGAATGGAAAAAACGCATCCGACGCCATCACACACCCCTTAATCGGCATCTGGGCTTTCATCACCGCAAGTTTCACTGAATCGACTCGGCTCATCTGGCCGGCACCGATCCCCACGGTCTGCCCTGGCTTCGCATACACAATCGCGTTCGACTTCACATGTTTGCAGACCTTCCAGGCAAAACTGCAGGCCGCATATTCCTCATCCGTCGGTTTGCGCACTGTCGGCACGTTGAGCGTCTTGAGATCAGGCAAGGCCCCGAGATCGCGATCTTGCACGATCAAGCCACCAACCAATTTCTTGAGATCGAATCCCTCTTGCTTCACACGGGTAAGCGGTCCCACGTCGAGCAACCGAAGATCCTTCTTTCGCTTCAATTCGGCCAGGGCATCGTCCGCAAAGCCCGGCGCAATCACGACTTCGACAAAGGTAGCGGTAATTTCCTTGGCCGCAGCCATATCGACGGGACGATTAAACGCAATGACGCCGCCGAACGCCGAAATAGGATCGGTCTCACGGGCCTTCACATAGGCATCGAGGGGTGTCGAACCCAAGGCCACACCGCATGGATTATTGTGTTTGATAATGGCCACGGCGGTGTCGTCGTATTCTTTCGCCAGTTCAAGCGCTGAATTGGCATCAAGGAAATTGTTATAGGACATGGCCTTGCCGTGCAGAATCTTCCCACGCGATACCGACGGCTCAGTCGAGTGCAGCTCCCGATAGAAGGCCCCTTGCTGATGCGGATTCTCTCCATAGCGAAGCATCTCTGCCCGTTCGAACTGCAAGGATAATATTTTGGGAAACTTAATCTCACTGCCCTCTATCTGTCGCTCGAGATACCCTGCGATCAGACTGTCGTACCGTGCCGTGTGTTGAAAGACCTTCATCGCCAACTCGCGACGTAGCTCACGCGACATCGTCCCCGCCTTCGCTGCATCAAGCACCCGCGGGTAATCAGCCGGATCGACGACCACCAAGACATCTTCATGATTCTTGGCGGCGGAACGCAGCATCGACGGCCCGCCAATATCGATGTTTTCAATGGCTTCTTCAAAAGGACAGTGGGGCTTTGCAATCGTCGCCTCGAACGGATAGAGATTGACGACGACGACGTCAATCGGCCCAATCCCCTGCTGCGCCATCTGCTCGACATGGGCCGGCACCGAACGGCGTCCCAGCAAGCCTCCATGGATCTTCGGGTGGAGTGTTTTGACCCGACCATCAAGAATCTCCGGTGAGCCTGTATAGGCCGCCACATCGGTGACCGCCACTCCGGCCTCTCGCAACGCTTTCGCTGTTCCTCCGGTCGAGAGGATTTCAGCACCCAGAGCCTCAAGCCCTTTTGCCATATCCACCACGCCGGCTTTCTCCGACACGCTAATCAATGCACGCTTGATACCGGCCATAGATGACTCCTTACGTGACAATCGTTCGCCGCAACACACATCGGAAGGCGCGCGAAGAATAGCAAATGAATATCAGCCTGACAAGTGGATTTGAACCTCGCTGTCTTCACAAATCGATTCTTCCATGTCACCCCAGATTAGGTTATCAGTAATATTCATCACTATTCGTGGTGACACAGCATCAGAAACCGGATGAAAGAGAGCCGCTAAACGTCGAACGGAAAGCACCCTCTTCTCCCCACCGTTCTCCCACAGGTTGGTGATTGAGAACACACGCACGCCTGAACGCGGCAGACTAAAATAATCCAATGACGGCTCAAATCCTGTCTGGAATGAGTCCACGTAGTATGGTAGGGTGAGGAAATTCAATCAGCCACCGTTCGTCCGAGAGTTGATCCAAAATGCGCAGAGTGATTCTAGGCGCTGGCGCTGTCGCACTTACGTTTCTTGCCGCGATCTGCATCCCTCGCCATCTTCCACCATCGACAGCGTCGAGCCCCCTCACTCCTGCTTCGTTTCAAGCACGGTTAGAGCAAGGCACGCTGACTCTTCGTGGCTCACTTCCGAGTGAGGAGATCAAGGCCAGTATTCTTCAGCGAGCCCAAGATCTCTATGGCGCAGGGCCAAACCGCATCGTCAATCAATTGGTCGTAGACTCAGATGTGGGATCTGCATCGTGGGCAGGCGATGTCCCCAAAATCCTCCCCATCTTAGGGCACGTGAAGGAACGAGGCTCCATCATGATCGATGGTCGCTCGATTGTTCTCAGTGGGCAGGTCGACGACGATCATGCCAAAGCCGCCATGCTACAAGACATGAATCCCCTGAGGCAGTTGGGGCTCGAACTGGAAGATCATATCGTCATCACTCAGGTCGCAACTCCCTCCGCTCCGCTCCAGAAGAAGATCAATGAGATTATTTCGCGCGGCTCCATCGAATTTGAATCAAACACCACGACGATACTCCCTCGTGGCCGTGCCATACTCGACCAGCTGATACCCCTATTACGGCAAAGCCCTCACACGTCGATAGAGATCGGCGGTCATACAGATAAGTACGGCGCAGTGGACTATAACTTCGAACTCAGCCGCAACCGCGCCGAAGCGGTGCGACAATATTTCATCAGTCACGGACTCACGAACCAGTTCAACGCCGTCGGCTATGGCGCGTCTCGACCATTGTCGGGGGCCGGTTTTCAACATAACCGCCGCATCGAATTACATGTGAAAGGAGTGAGTAACCAATGATTGCATTCATAGGCCAGATCCTAGGATGTCTTCTCATTGCGGCAGGGATCGGCGGCGTGGTTGGATGGTTCCTGCGGCAGACGTCCCCAGGGCCGCACACACAAGAGTTCGAAGACACGAACACCGCTCTGAGCCTCAAAGAAGAGATGCTGGAAAGTGCGCAGTTTGAGCTGAAAGTCCAAGCTGCAGGGATGAAGGTTCTTGAGAGCAAGGTCCTCGAAGCGGAAGAGCTTCATCTATCGACCAGCCAAGAAATTTCAGAACGCAATGACCGGCTCCAGGCGCTACAAGAAGAGTTAGCCGTTCGTACGCAGCGGCTGACGGGCTTGGAAGCGCAAGAAGTCGCTATTCAGCAGCGTGTGAGGGAGTATGCCGCGACCGCTGCCACGCAGTCGGAGGAAATTCAGACACTCCAACGCCAATACAAGGTCGCTCAACAGACAATCCAGTCGAATGAACAAGAACGGCGAGACTTTCAACGCCGTATCGCCGAGATGGAAGCTGCCAGTATGGAAAACGATCGGCTCCACTCACGTGTGGAGGAACTCGAACCGGCCCAAGGACGGGTCCATTGGCTGGAAGTCCAACTCTGTGACCGGGATGCTGAGTATCGAGCCGCACTGCACCAACTCAACAGCCAACTCGCCGAACGAGATCAGCGCATCGGCAAACTAGAGTTCCTCTCTCAACATCTTCAGGAGCATGAGCAGGCAATAGCGCACTGGGAAACCAAATATGCCCGCGCCATCACACAACATGACGCGCAGATCGCGACATTACAGCAGCAGCATACCGCGCAAGAGCAACTCCGAGCCCAACTCCAACTCAATGAAGAGCTCCTGCACGAGCGAGCCGAACACATCAACGGACTGCAGCAACGACTTCAAGAGTTCGAAACACAGCAGCAAGATTTGGCAGATCAAGCGAAAACTGCGGAAGAAAAGCAAGAGGAGATCGCTCGCCTCCGTAAGCGTCTGTTCGAAGTGAGAGCGGCGCTCCGCATCAAGACTGACGGGGGATCCGTTGCTCCTCGCTTGAAGACCCGCCCGAACGGAAGTCAACTGAGTTTGGAGATGGAACAGGCGAAAGCGGCGAAAGACAAACTGAAAGACAAACCGAAAGATGGGCCCAAAGACGACTTGAGTAAGATTCACGGAATCGGTCCCGCCTTTGCGCGGACACTCTACAAAATGGGATTGTACAGCTATGGTCAGATTGCGCGTTGGACGCCGGAAGACATCAACAAAGTGGCAAAGAAGCTCTACACGGCGCCCGACCGGATCAAACGAGATAATTGGATCGCCGGCGCAAAGCGGCAACATCGAGAGAAGTACGGAGAAAACCTCTAGCCTGAGCCTGACCTATCAATTCACGTCGGCTTCACTGCCTCTCTGATTGACCTCACCGTCTTGTAGGCTCATACCTACACCCCTACCTTTGAGGGGTAGATCAGCTCCTAGAGTTCACGTATGCATGAACAAAATTCTTTGCCGATAGAAATACTCTCCCGACATCATCATCGCCAACACAGAGGCACTGCGTTCATGAACGGTCTTAGGATCACCAGAAACATATTGTGGGTTTGCTTGTGTATATGTGCGGCGACCTTCGGCCTCAGTGCCTGCAGCGATTCCAACAATGTGTCGACTCCTGAACCTCCTGCGCCACCGGCTCCCTTGGTTATTACAACAGCTACGCCACTGAACGGAACCGTTGGCACAGTGTTTAGCCGGCAATTGATCGCAGGGGGCGGAATCCCGCCCTATACGTGGTCGATGAATGGGGCACCTCCAGCGCCAGGCCTTACATTGAGTTCTGCTGGGCTGATCAGTGGAAATCCCACTGCCTCTGGCACCACCTTACGTACCTATCGAGTCACTGACGCAGCGAATCAGTCGACCCCAAAAGACCTGACCATCTCGATTGAAGAAGCTGCTTCATCAGTGTCGGGGGCAGGGATTGCGTCGATCACAGCCGGCATTCAAGTATCACCAACAATCACACCCTTCACGCTGCCGAATGGAACGGTCAATGTGGCCTACCCGACTATTCAGTTAGCGGCGACCGGCGGAGTACCGCCCTATACATGGTCGGTTTCTCCTGCGTTGCCCAATGGATTATTCTTGAACCTGCTCGGGCCAGGAATCATCAGTGGAACTCCACTGAATGCGAATAATGGCTCGACGGTTTATACAGTGACAGTTATGGATTCCTCGGTGCCAACTGGTGAGATTGGCAAATTAACGCGTGACTTCACTGTGAATGCCGCACTGACGATCGACGCGGGATCACCATCAGGTCCCCCACTTCCTGCTGGAACCGTCGGCCAGCCGTACCACGCGTTATTGTCGGCATCAGGAGCAACGAGCCCAGAAACCTATAGATGGTCGATTGTCGGAAATCTCACGCCGGCTTCAGGCTTGCAACCGTTGAGTGCAAGCGGAGTCTTAAGCGGAATCCCGACTATTCCTGGATCATTTACGAGAACCTATCGAGTGCAGAGTGAGGACGGGGCAGTCGTCACCAAGTCTTTAACCCTCAACATCAATGCCGTGCTGAGCATTGACACTGACGACATCACTTTGCCATTGCCTCTTGGCCATGCGAGCCAGCCGTATGGCCCTGTTACATTGACAGCCTCAGGTGGCACACCGCCCTACACCTGGTCGGTTACTCCCCTACTCCCGGCCTCTCTAACGTTGAACACTCTCTCAGGGGAAATGATCGGGACATTGGACGCAGGTAGCGTTGGAACTACGACTCACATATTTACCGTGCAGGATTCAGCGAGTCAGTCGATGAAGAAGTCCGTACATCTGACAATTCATCCGTAACATGACGTCCCTGCATCACTGACTGTCAGCAACGAGGCTGGTTAGCTTGTACATCTCATTGTTATAATCCTTCTCCTATGCAAGTCCGCTATGGACTTGACCGGTTCAGTACAAGCATGAAGCACGGCCCTCCCACCCTCTACTAATGTTCCTGTGAGAAAGGCACCAGGCATGCTCTATCGCTTGGTAGACACTGGTCTCTACTCGAATTACTAGGCTGTCGTGTTTGAGAAAACTTGGTTTCAGCGCATACCGGTGAAGAAAACTGACCCTTGAACGAACAGGTGATTGAGAGCATCTGATGCGATATCATTCTTCCCGACCAAACATGGTGCTCACAATTCTTCTCGCGCTATTCACGGCCTTGTCTTTGAATGCCTGCGGCGACAGCAACAATGTGTCGGGTCCTCCAGCGCCTGTCCCGTTATCGCCGGATGCAAAGCTTTCCAGCTTGACAATCACCCCTGGGACACTCCAGCCAGCATTCTCAGGCGATGTTCCGAACTATGCGGTGGATGTCGCCAGCAACGTAGCGAGCGTCAGGGTCACGGCGCAACCGCAGGACGCCGGGGCCACGGTCAGCATCAATGGCCAGACGACAACCAGCCGGTCGGTATCCCTCACGGCAGCAGGGTCTGGTACCCCGCTCACGATCGCCGTGACAGCTCCGAACGGGAGTCAGAACACCTACATTGTGACCGTGAATCGGGCGGCACTCGCGGGCAATAACAGTCTCCAGCGTTTAACTGTGTCGCGGGGCACTTTGACCCCCGCGTTTAATGCGAACACGCTAAACTATTTCGTGAACGTCACCAGTAACGTCGCCAATGTTTCAGTCACGGCAACCCTTCAAGATACCAATGCAAGCATGACGGTGAACGGGCAGGGAACCAGCTCGGGCCAGGCGCGTACGATTCCTCTTTTTGGAGCCGGATCGAGCACACCTATCACGATTATCGTGACAGCACCAAATGGCACTCAGAAAACGTACTCGGTGGCGGTGCAACGGGCGACTCTCGGTGGGGATAATAATCTTCAGCGCCTGACCGTGTCACCGGGCACCTTCTTCCCAGCCTTTGATGCAAATACGACAGGCTATTTCGTGAACGTCGACAGTAACGTCGCCAATGTTTCAGTCACGGCAACCCTTCAAGATACCAATGCAAGCATGATGGTAAATGGGCAGGGAACCAGCTCGGGCCAGGCGCGTACGATTCCCCTTTTTGGAGTCGGATCGAGCACACCCATCACGATTATCGTGACAGCGCCAAATGGCACTCAGAAAACGTACTCGGTGGCGGTGCAACGGGCGGCTCTCGGCGCGAATACCAATCTCCAGCGCCTGACCGTGTCACCGGGCATCTTTTCCCCATTGTTAAATGCGAGCACGACGAGTGATTTCGTGAACGTCGAGAGTACCGTCGCCAATGTTTCGGTCACGGCGCAACCGCAGGACTCTGGGGCCACGGTCAGCATCAATGGTCAGACGACGACGACCCTGTCGGTCCCCCTCGGAGCAGTAGGGTCCAGTATCGCGATCCCGATCGAAGTGACGGCACCGAACGGAAGTCGGAAGACGTATACCGTACTCGTGAATCGCGCCGTGGTTTCACTTTCGGGAAATAATAATTTACTGACATTGGACCTTTCAGCAGGCGCACTTGCGCTGGTGTTCGATGCCGCAACCACAAGTTACGATGTGGCGGCTACACATGCGACAGCGGACGCCACGGTCACCGCGACAGTGGCGGACTCCACAGCAACATTGACGATTAACAATTCACCAGCAACTTCTGGGGTGCCGTCAGTGAGTATTCCTCTGGCCCCGGGGGCGACGACTTCGATTCCCATCGTCGTCACCGCAGAAAACGGAACACCGAAAACTTACACAGTGAATATCACAATGCCCTGAGCCAGAGCGGAGAAAAAGATAGGGTCATTGTGGGGTGGCTCCGTAATCCAGACAGGTGAATAAAGACCCAATACTCCTGCGGCCCGCTTGCCACAGCTCAGTTTCCGAGCCTGTGCGAAAAGCATACTGAGCAGGAACGAACAAGTAATCGAGGTCATCTCATGCGATATCATTCTTCCCAGCGAAACATTGTGTGGACCGTTCTCTTCTCGATACTCCTAGTCGTGACATTGAACGCCTGCGGTGATTCCAACAATGTGACCGGGCCTCCTCCTCCTGTCCCACTCTCGCCGGATGCGAAACTTTCCAGCTTGACCGTCACCTCTGGACCGCTTGGCCCGGCATTCTCAAGCGATGTTGCCAATTACTCGGTGGAGGTGGCCACTGCGGTCACCAGCGTAACGGTGACCGCGCGAGCGCAGAATACTGGGGCCACGGTCAACATCAATGGCCAAGCAGCAAGCAGTCAGCCAGTCTCCATCGGGGCGCCAGGGTCCAGCACGGCGATCCCGATCGTCGTGACGGCTGTAAGTGGGAGTCAGAACACCTACATTGTGACGGTGAATCGGACGGCACTCGGAGGAAATAACAATCTCCGGAGTTTGACCGTCACGCCGGGCTCCTTGGCTCCCCCATTTACGGCGAACACCAGGCGTTATACAGTCAGCGTCGACAGTATCGCAGCCAGCGTGCTGGTGACGGCACAACCACAAGACGCCGGAGCCGTGGTCAGCATCAATGACCAACCGACGACGAGCCTGTCCGTACCTTTAGAGGCAGCGGGGACAAATACGCAGATCGATATCGATGTGACGGCGCCGAACGGAAGTCAGAAGACGTATACCGTAGTTGTGAACCGCGCCGCGATTGTACTGTCGGGAAACAGTAATCTATCGGCGTTGGTCGTCTCAGCGGGGGCATTTGTGCCTGCGTTCGCGGCTACGACCACCAGCTACGGTTTGACAGTTCCAAATTCAACAGCGGACACCACGGTCACCGCGACAGTGGCAGACTCCACAGCGACATTGACGATTAACGGCTCGCCAGTGACTTCTGGGGTGGCGGCGCCAAGTATAGCTCTGGCAGTGGGGCAGAATTCAATTACCATTGTCGTTACTGCAGGAAACGGAGCAATCAATCCTTATACGGTTACCATTACGCGAGAAGACCCCCCAGCCCCTTGAGCCAGAACGGAGAAAGAGATGAAGGTATTGCGTGACAATGCACTTCGCCTCACGTACACCTGATCAATACCTCCCACATTTCCAACTTTTCTTGCCCTGAATGACGTACCCAACGACATTACTGGAACAGCAGATGTCGATACCGTTGGGACAACGACGCACACGCTTACAAGATCTACTTTAATATGAGACTTATTAAAGTGGATCTTGTATTAGATAATTAATCTATAACTTAATACTTTCCGCATCACTGCTCTCAGCTGCCAACCCATCTACTCCACTTTCCCCACGTGAGTGAGAGCGGAAGATTACTGCCCGCGATTTGTGTGGTGTCTCGTGCACCGTACCACTAAATTTCCCGTGGGATCGTGGCGTAACCTTGTACCTCGACTAAGACCTGTGAATGGGACAGCGACACTGGAACTATTCTCGCGGGGGCAGAAGAGGCACTTGCTCATATGGATTCATTGGTTTGGTTCAGTGAACGCACAAAAAACAAGATCGTGCCAACCCCTCCAATATTCCTAGTAGAAAGGCGCTAGCCCTTTCTATTGACAGACTAGACACGGGTCACCTGAATCAATTATTATCCCTTCCCGCTCGCAACGCTTCAGTTTCCGAGCATGCGCGCGAAGAACACTGAGCAGGGGCGAACAGGTAATCGAGGGCACCTCATGCGGTATCATCCGGCTCAGCGAAGCATTGTATGGACAGTTCTCTTCTCGCTTTTCACGATCTTGTCTTTGAATGCCTGCAGCGATGCCAACAATGTGACCGGTCCGCCTCCTCCTGTCCCACTTTCGCCGGATGCAAAACTCTCCAGCTTGACGGTCAACACTGGACCGCTTGATCCGGTTTTCTCAGGCGATATTGCCAATTATGCAGTCAATGTGGCAACGCCGGTCGGCAGCGTCACAGTGACGGCGCGACCGCAGAATACCAATGCGAGCATGACAATCAATGGACAGGCAACCGCCTCGGGCCAGGCCCGGGCCATTACGCTTGGGGCAGCGGGGTTGAACACACTCATCCCAATCGTCGTGACGGCCGTGAGTGGGAGTCAGAACACCTACTTCGTGACGGTGAATCGGGCAGCCCCCGGGGGAAATAACAATCTCCAGAGTTTGACCGTGTCGCCCGGCCCTCTGGTTCCGCTGTTTGTGGCGGCCACGACGAGCTATACCGTGGATGTGGGGACTTCCGTCACCAGCGTGACAGTGACAGCCCGAGCGCAGGACGCCGGAGCCTCGGTCAGCATCAATGGTCAACCGACGACCAGTCGGTCAGTCTCTCTCGGGGCAGCTGGGTCTAGTACGCCAATCTCGATCGAAGTGACCGCGCCGAACGGAAGTCAGAAAACCTATGTGGTAACGGTGAATCGGGCGGCCCTTGGAGGGAATAATAATCTACAGAGTTTGACCGTTACGCCAGGCCCCTTGATCCCAGCCTTTGCGGCGAGCACGACGAGTTATACGGTCAACGTCGCCGTCACCGTGGTTAGTGTCACGGTGACGGCGCGAGCACAGGATGCCGGGGCCTCGGTCTCTATCGCTGGCCAGCCGACGACCAGTCAGTCAGTAGCCCTCGGAGCCCCAGGGTCCAGCACGGTTATTTCAACCGAAGTGACAGCTCCGAATGGAAGTCCGAGAACCTACCTGGTGACGGTGAATCGAGCGGCGCTTGGGGGAGATAATAATCTCCGGAGTTTGACCGTCACGTCAGGCTCCTTGGTCCCAGCCTTTGCTGCGGGCACGACGAGCTACACGGTGGATGTGGCGACTTCGGTCACCAATGTCACCGTGACGGCACAAGCTCAAGACGCCGGAGCCACCGTCAGCATCAATAACCAGACGACAACGAGCCTGTCCGTACCCTTGGGGGCAGCAGGGACCAATACGCCGATTCAGATCGAAGTGACCGCGCCGAACGGAAGTCAGAAAACCTATGTGGTAACGGTGAATCGGGCGGCCCTCGGGGGGAACAACAATCTCCGGAGTTTGACCGTCACGTCAGGCTCCTTGGTCCCAGCCTTTGCTGCGGGCACGACGAGCTACACGGTGGATGTGGCGACTTCGGTCACCAATGTCACCGTGACGGCACAAGCTCAAGACGCCGGAGCCACCGTCAGCATCAATAACCAGACGACAACGAGCCTGTCCGTACCCTTAGGGGCAGCAGGGACCAATACGCCGATTCAGGTCGAAGTGACGGCGCCGAACGGAAGTCAGAAAACCTATGTTGTGACCGTGAATCGAGCGGCCCTCGGGGGGAACAACAATCTCCAGAGTTTGACCGTGTCGCCGGGCTCCTTGGTCCCTACGTTTGCAGCGAACAGGCTGGTCTACACGGTGAACGTTGCCAGCACTGTAAACAGCGTCACGGTAACGGCACAACCGCAGGACGCTGGAGCCACGGTCATCATCGCTGGCCAGCCGACGACCAGTCGGTCAGTATCCCTTGGGGCACCGGATTCCAGCACAGAAATCCTGATAGAAGTGACGGCGCCGAATGGGAATGAGAAGACCTACGCTGTGACCGTGAATCGCGCCGCATTTATACCTTCGGGCAACAATAATCTATCGGCATTGGCTGTTTCAGCAGGGGCACTGAATGAGCCGTTTGATGCCGGAACGTTGAATTACACTGTGACTCTGGCCAGCACCACAGCGGACACCACGGTTACCGCGACAGTGGCAGACCCCACCGCGACATTAACTATTAACGGTTTGCCGGCAACTTCCGGTGCGCCATCAACAAGTATCCCTCTTGTGGGAGGGGCAAATCCCCCTATTCCTGTCGTCGTCACAGCAGAGAATTTAACAACGAAAACTTATACGATTACGATCACCGTAGTACCCTGAACTAGAACGAAAAAGAGGTGGAAAGAGATGGGATCATTGCTCGACTCTACACCTCGCTCCACATATACCTGATCGATACCTCTTCCACTCCCAACAGCTCTTCAGTTGAATGACATAATCGGCAAGATTACCGAAACGCTGGCTGACGTTCAAAGCTCCCCTACATACGCCCTTTCCCACGCGAGTAGCAACGGAAGGCTTCCTGGCGCCAACTTGTGCGGCGACGCATGCATCGCGCCGCACAAGTTCCCATGGATCATGGCGTAACCTTGTATTTCTATCCGGACCAGTGGAGCCCCACGGCTTTACAGCCTTGGTCCCTTTTGTGTTTTCGGCGGAACCCGCCGAAGCGTGTCCTACTTCGCCAAGGCTTCGGAGGACACCCGCTGCGCATTCCTCCACAGCTTTACAGCTGTGGCTTCCTGCGTAGGCGGGTGAATGGAACAGATACGCTGGAACTATTTTCGTGGCAGTCGGAGTGAATCTTGTTCATGGAATTGATTGGTTTGGTTCAGTGAGCCCAAGGAACAAGGTCCCCATTCCTTCTAGCAACACATGGGAACAAATAACCCTCGGCTCTCTACATTGGTAGGGTGAACACGGTCTACTGTGGGGTGGACACAGACCTACTACCCGACTACCGTGATCCTATGCTTGGAGGGAATAGAATTTCGAGCGGGTCTCCTAAGAGCACTGACCAGAAACCAACACGTAAACGAGGTCGTCTGATGCGGCATCATCCTTCCACGCCGAACATCGTGTGGACCGTTCTCTTCTCGCTACTAACGATCTTGTCCTTGAGTGGCTGCGGCGACAGCAATAATGTGTCGGCTCCTCCTGGGCCTGTACCTCTATCGCCAGATGCAAAACTTTCCAGCTTGACGGTCACCCCTGGAACGCTCCAGCCGGCATTCTCAAACGATGTTACCAACTACACGGTGGATGTATTGATTTCGGTCACCAGTGTCACGGTGGCGGCGCAACCGCAAACCGCTGGAGCCACAGTGAACATCAATGGCCAGGCAACAACCAGTCGGTCGGTAAATCTCGGAGCAGCAGGATCCAGTACAGTGGTCACGATCGTCGTGACGGCCCTGAGTGGGAGTCAGAACACCTACATTGTGACCGTGAATCGGGCGGCGCCCGCTAGCGACAACAATCTGTCGGCGCTCAGTGTGACGGGGCAAACCTTGGCCCCAGCGTTTAACGCGACCATCCTGAACTACACGGTGGACGTCGCCACCACTGTGACGCAGGTGAACGTCTCCGCCACCAAGTCCGATCCCAATGCGGTAATATCCGGCTCGCTGACCGCCGGAGCAGGGGTAGCCACCGGACAGGCGACAATACCGCTCGGCGGGGCACCGTCGAGCACTCCGGTGTCGATCATTGTGACCGCGCAGAACGGAAATGTGAAAACATATACCGTCATTGTGAATCGGGCGGCGCCCGCTAGCGACAACAATCTGTCGGCGCTCAGTGTGACGGGGCAAACCTTGGCCCCAGCGTTTAACGCGACCATCCTGAACTACACGGTGGACGTCGCCACCACTGTGACGCAGGTGAACGTCTCCGCCACCAAGTCCGATCCCAATGCGGTAATATCCGGCTCGCTGACCGCCGGAGCAGGGGTAGCCACCGGACAGGCGACAATACAGCTCGGTGGGCCTGGGTCGAGCACACCTGTCACACTGCTGGTGACTGCGCAAAATGGCCTTCCGAAAACGTACTCCGTGACCGTGAATCGGGCGGCGCCCGCGGGAAACAATAATCTATCGTCCTTGGTCGTCTCAGCGGGAGCACTTGTGCCAACGTTCGATGCAGCGATCCTGAATTACGATGTGGCGGTTCCAAATACGACAGCGGATATCACTATCACCGCGACGGTGGAAGACTCTACAGCGACATTGACAATTAATGGTTTGTTTGCGGCTTCTGGGTCGGCGTTTGGTCCTATTCCTCTCCTAGTAGGACCGAATTCAATTCCCATCGTCGTTACCGCAGGAAACGGAACACCGAAAACGTATACTGTTATCATCACGCGAGACCCCTGAGCGAGAACGGGTGAATCAGGAGGAAGAGGGAAAGAGTCCGGCTCAATGATTGGCTTTACTTCGCCCCACCCGTGCGCATGTGCATAGGTCGCCAACCTCGCACGGAATAACCTTGTCCGCTCTACGGCCACATCACTCACGGCAATAACGTGCACCCGCTCGTTCTCGACGGGACTGATCGGCAGTACTTTCTGGAGCTATTTGTTCATAAAGCCCTCTCACAGCGCCAGTGATTCTCTGCCTATTATCTCTTGGCCGTTACTATCGTCTGATCCTTGAAACGTCAGAACCAAACATCCGTCTGCGGATACGCAACTGAATGGAAACCTAATCAGCCCTGTAACTCCAATAATTCCAGCAACGTGCTACGAGGGCTACCTCTATTCCCATGAAACCCTCGACTGGTTACGGGCGCTTCATGAACTCCAACCAGGTAGAATCTGTAGTCTGACTCGCCCTCTGCTCGCCTCTTTCCTGCAGGTACTTACCGGCAAGTAACGAATCACTCGTACCTACCTTCGTAGGGCAGACCGTATGAAGGTGCGCCTTGTATGATACGGGTCTAATTCGTGATGTGGCTGCACATCGTTTCCCTGCAACGATTTGTGTGGATCGCTGGGAGATAATGTGTGGAGGATGAAACATGTTCCATCATGTGCAGGAGGTTCGCCTCTGTTTCACAATAGTCTTCGAATGTGAGTCCTGCAATATCCTGCAGCTTACTGAGGAGAACGTCATGCCTCTTTTGGAGTGAAACCAATGTCGCTGATCCATTTCCATCTAAACAGCCTGAAGTTTCTTCGCAAGTTCATCATACATTCATTTCGAATTATTCTTTTGGCATTAGTCTATGCCTCCGGCCTAACTGCCTGTGGCGACACCTCTAATGTCTCGGCTCCCCCTGCCGGACCAGGGCCGTTGTCGATCGCCACACAATCACACCTCCCGAGCGGTACGATTAATCAGCCCTACGCCGCCGTCGTAGGCGGTTCAGGGGGGACGACACCCTATACATGGAGTCTCGCAAGCGGATCTCCAGCCCTACCGGCAGGCCTCTCATTGAATACAACAACCGGCGTAATCGTCGGGACACCGACTATCCTTGTGACGACCACTCCGATATTCCGATTACAAGATGCGTCTTCGCCGTTGGGGGTTGTCGAAAAATCCTTGACGATCGCGATCTTGACTACTCCGCAGGCACTATCAATGACAACCGCCTCGCTTCCGAATGGTGTGGTTAATCAGCCTTACCCAATCACGACGTTGGTGGCCACAGGCGGACTCCAGCCCTATTCGTGGTCGGTAAACCCTGCGTTGCCGAACGGGTTGCAATTAAATGTCGTGTCATCCGGCACAATCAGCGGCACTCCACTTCCAGGAGCTGATGGCACGACGAACCATACCTTCACCGTGACAGATTCTATGTCCCCCTTCAATCAAACGGACAACCAGCAATTATCCTTGACGATCAATCTGACCGTGCCACCTCTCACCATCACATTCCCTGCCGGCAATACGTTGCCAAATGGGAGAGTGGATCAACTCTATAGTCAAACCTTACTCGCCTCAGGTGGAACCCATCCTTACACATGGTCTGTCGCGCCAGACTTGCCGGCTTGGCTTCAACTCGATGAGTCTACTGGGTCTCTTACGGGCTCACCGACCATAACCAGCAACTTCAGCAGAATCTATACCGTTCGCGACTCCACGCTGCCCACAAATCTCACCGTTTCACGATCGATTTCTCTTCGAATCAGGAGCTAACCTATATGTTCACCGCGCTCCCCTTGCGATTGGTTTAGCGTCACTGAGCCATCGAAACAAAATACACCCAGCTCGACGTGCCCTCTTCCAAAACTTCAGGCGAGCCAGGTATGCCATCATTTAACGTGCTCGATCTCGGAAAATTTCTTCATGGCATCATGCACAGGTTCATTTTATCAATAACTTACAGTCTAATTATCAAGTGCTAGAGTTCATATGAATCTGAGCCACCTCGATCATGTGAATGATGCACAGACTATTCAAGTTGCCCCTTGTGATTGTATTGGTTCTGTGTACCCTTCCAGCTTGGGGAAATGATCAGTCACTGGCAGACCCTCTTGCTCAACGCTGGACAGGGTTGTTCTCCGATCCTGATCTCCAAGCTCAATCGAAACAGGCCACCCCGTCGCTCTACCAAACCAGTCTCACCATGACCTCATTTACTCCACCCACGGCCTCGCCTCGTCTGCGCGACCTCGCACCAGAGTCCCATCAAGCTCGCACGCAAGGTTTCCTGTCTTCGACCACATGGCTACATGGAATCTTGGTCACTGAAGCTGAGCTGGCCCAGAATCAAGGAGGAGCCGGGTGGCTCCAAAACAGGATTCCAGGCGATACGACTGGCGATGCGTCACAACGCATGATCCGACTCGGTCTCACAGGCACAGCAGGGTCGGTCCGTTATGGGATACTGTCCCGATCCGCAGGGCAGGTCTTTTTACAAGTGCCGGACCAGGCACGGCGTGAGGTGTGGGGAGAATGGACATCCGGCGGGACGTCGTTTCGGAGCGCGATTGGACAACAATGGAATAATGTGATCGAAGACTCTACCCGACCCAGGCTTGAGCAGACCTATGGGAAATTCGGTGTAGCTTGGAAGCGTCCCGTCTGGCCTGAGCTCACACTGACCTATGCGCACAACTCCTTGAACAGTACCCTTGACCCTCTCGGCATCGCTCCTCAACGAAACCACAGTCACAGTCTGGAAAGTGCACTCACCTATGACGGCATGGGCTGGAATGCCCGCCTTGCATCGACCTATATCCTTGGGAACGATCTCCTTCGTGGTGGAGCAGAGTATACGGTGAGGATGCAGACATTCACAGCGACCGTTCGTCCTTTGGATACCCTGACTATTTCTCCTGCCCTAGGGTATCGAGAGGAAGTACGGGATTGGTCGGGAGTCCGAATCCATTCGCCCTCGGCGTCGGTGGCTCTGCAGTACAAGCAGAGTCCTGAGATATTGTTCAGCGCGATGGGCAACTACGCCGGAATACGCTCGAGCGATGGACTCATTGATACAGTGCACATGGGTGGAAGAGGAAGGCTTGCATGGGATATCCAGAAATCACGGGGATGGACAACGCTGATCTCCTTAGAAGCCGGCTATAACCGGATGACACATCGTGCCACATCTGCTACAGGCACAGAAGATATCTCTGGTCTCTTACGCGTCGTTCTGGCCTCCCTCTAACCATCGTACCCCCCCATACCTCCTCCGCCTGGTTCATTTGAATAGTAGTGTCCGACCCGAGCGATCAAGACAAGGTGTAAGCCAGGGTTTTGGATCCACAACCAATTGAAACTAAAAGTAATACGCCTGCCGTTCACCCTTGAACTTGCCCGACTATATCGATTCTTCCAAGCAGGCACGCGAAACATTCGCATTAGACTGGCAGGGTGAATTCATCGCGTCCAAGACCCGTTAAGACCTCCGGCAATCCTGTAAAACCCTGTCGCCAAGAGTCACAAACTGAAAAGTTTATTGTGGGCTGGAGTGACTCGGCACATTTTTCCACATATCTGCTAAATTTTACTGAGATCGGAAGACGCCTGTCCGTCCCTGGGGTGAACCATGAAGAGTGCCGCAATTTTAGCAACTGGAATTGTTGCCCTGGCTCTCCTTGCCGCACTTTGCCTCCCGCGACACCTTTCCCCATCGACCGCATCGCCCACTCCGACCCCCGCGAATTTTCATGCGCGCGTCGAGTATGGAATGCTGATCCTCCGTGGCTCACTTCCCAATGAAGCCAGCAAGGCCACCATCCTTCAACGTGCCCAAGAATTGTATGGGGCCACACCAGGCGCCATCGTCGATGAACTGGTGGCGGATCCGAGAGTGGGATCTGTCGCCTGGGCCGACAACGTCTCCCGAGCCCTCCCCATCTTTGAGCATATGACAGAACGAGGCTCGATTATCATCGACGGTCGCACAATTGTTGTGAGTGGCCAGGTTGACGGCGATCATGCCAAGGCTGCTGTGCTGCAAACGATTGCCCCTCTGATTCAAACAGGGTTAGAGTTAGAAGATCGGATTCTGATGAGTTCGCCATCTGGAAAAGCCTCCCCAAAAGTTCACTCACCCTCTCCGTCATTCAAGAAAAATTCCTCTCTGGTGGTGGCCCTAGTGCCGAAGGCTCCAGCCTTCGTACCCTCAACGCGCCCGACGGCTCCTCCCGTGGTGGCTCTGGCCCCAAAGACTCCAACCCCACCGGTAGCCCCATCAATGGCAGAAGCTTCTCCTGCCTCGCTACAGAAGAAGTTAAATGAGATCCTCGTGCGTGGGTCCATCGAGTTCGAATCGAAGAGCTCGACGATCACTCCCACCAGTTTACCTACATTAGACCGACTGATTGCCGAAATGCGGCAATTCCCATACACAACCATTGAGATCGGCGGCCATACAGATAAGTACGGCGAGCCTGAATACAATCGTCAACTCAGCCAGCGCCGTGCCGATGCCGTGCGGCGCTACTTTGCCAAGCAGGGTCTACCCAAGCAGTTCACCGCCGTCGGCTACGGGGCCTCACAACCGTTGTCGGTGTCGGAGAAACGTGCCAGCCTCCAGCGCAACCGGCGCATCGAACTACGTGTGGAAGGGCAGCCCGAGTTATGACGCTGATCTTTAATCAAATGTTGGGATGTCTCATCATCGCAGCCGGCATCGGCGGCGTAGTCGGATGGCTCCTGAGACACGTCTCCGCCGACAAGAGCGCGCAACAACTCGCAGACGTCACCGCCATGATGCATCTCAAAGAACAGATGTTGGAGAAGGCCAGGCAGCAGCTGAGAGGAGAAACCACCTCGAAATTTCCGCCAGGAGAAAGTGGGCTGCCGGCATCCCAAACCCTCAGCCATTTCAACCAAGAGGACCTCACATCGCAAAAGCCGGTGACGAGCTCAAAACGTCTCGGCATCGATACCGATCGACTTCACGTGCGATTGCAGGAATCGGAAGAGGCAGGGGGATGGATCGAGTGGCTAGACATACAACTGACGCAACGAGATGAGAAGCATCGAATCGCGCTTGATGAAGTCATGCTCCAACTTGCCGAACGAGATCAGCGCATCCGTGAACTCGAACAGCTTCAGAAGCAAGCAGAAGCCCGCGAAGCTGTTCCAACCGACAAAGCAGCATGATTACGAAAACGAGCAGTTGAATGCCCCGCCCTTTCGTGCGGGCTTCTTTCCTGAGCGCATCGAACGGCACATTCTGATCGTGCGCGTTCTGCGAGAAGGAGGACAACTAGGCTGCCCATCCCGTCCATCTAAACTTGCTTGCCTTCTCTTCAGGGAGGGCGACCTGCTTGATCTCCCACTGCGTGCGTCAACCGAGGGGAGTCTGCGACCGCGCGTTGCGCGAGCACAGGAGATCGACAGGCCGCCCTCCCCTCTCCCTCGTTTGACTTCCCTTTCCCCGCACTCCTAAAATCTCGCTCAACTCGGACTTGGCAGTATTCTACTTAGCGTGGGAATAAGGAGGTGATGCGTTGGCGAAAGAACGGAAATACCGAGGCAAGGTTCCTCTGCATGACAACTATGGTCCTGAGGCTAAGTACGCTGTCGAAGCCGAAGCGCTCTTGCCGACCACGAAGCATGAAGAAGAAATAGCCCGTGGACTTGAACTAGGTTTGCCAGGAGCCGCTTCCATTAAAGACAAACGGATTCCCACGTTCAGCCGGGGAGAACTCCCTCACTTCGCCGGGATTAACACATTTGCTAAAGCTCCCTACATTGAAGACGTACGGAAGTGTGGCCAGTACGACGTGGCCATTCTCGGGGCGCCGTTCGACGGCGGCACAACCTATCGGGCCGGCACACGATTCGGTCCTCAGGGCATTCGCAAAATTTCAGCGTTGTATGGATCCTATAGTTTCGAACTCG
>ERZ1292630.1252-Hain-H41-02um-R3-1252-length-25238-cov-7_pt1 | contig 25238 bp, 23 predicted proteins | sample MGYA00564408_ERZ1292630 | MGnify/ENA primary metagenome ERZ1292630 (study PRJEB36523, sample SAMEA6512641) | groundwater metagenome | collected 2019-01-08 | study: AquaDiva: Metagenomics assemblies of 32 groundwater samples
GGAACGGACGGCGCGGCAGTGGAGGTCGCGTTGGAGGCGCCCGATGCAACGCTAGTGGACGCAGCTGGTGGTCGCCGCCCGTGTTGTCGTCGTCGTTGCCGTCGTCGTCGGCGTCGGCGTCATCGTCGCAGTGGTCGTCGACGTTCCCGTGGCCGTCGACGTGATTGTTCCAGAGGCGGTCGGGAACAGCAAATCGTCAGCGTCAACTGTGCAGGACAACGCATTCACTGCTGCACATTGCACCTCCTCTGTGCTGTTGGGAAAGTAGCTGAGGCGGAGACGAGCAGCCCCTGCGAGCGGGTGTCGTTGCCCACGACGACGAGCGGCGGTCTTCCCGTGGACGCGTTCGTGGCACTTCCAAGCCGGGTCACTGGCCAACCCCACAGGTTACAGCCCCAACTCGACACGCCTAAGAAAATTGTTGAGGCACCGAAGCCGGCGGGCCCGTCGTACCACCCATGCGAAGACAGATTTGAAGCCGTGAATTGCCTGCTCGCGCGGTTAGCGTGGTGTTCAGCACACTCCACAAAGAGGACTCTCCGGCGATGCCGTAAAGATCCATCACCGAGACGATCCCGGCAGAGCTCGCAGGGTGTATGTGGCCGACAGCTGGCTGCGGCACACGGACAGTGCGGAATTGTTGAGGGGCGCTGACTTCGAAAGGAGCACAAAAGCTGCGGTGGAAGGGCCCGAGCCAGATGCCAGCAGGGTGCAGCTCACCACCGTCAGATTCGACCGCTCGACGATGCTATCGAAGTAGAGGATAGCAGCCCAGCCCACGTTCGAAGTGCTCTTCGCAATGACCCTTACCTCCTTCAAAGAAATATTTACGTCCACTACGGGCAGGAAGTCCAATATTTAGGCGGTCACTCCGGTTGCGTTCGCACTGCAATTTGCAATGAAGATGAGGGACGCTCGGGACCAAGCCCGCGGAACGTGAGAACCGCAGCCGCGGCGGCCGACACACCAGCCACAGCATCGACGGTGACGTTGCAGCCCACCATTGAGATGGATGACCGCTCCATCGCACTTAAAGTCACCGCGAAGGCGGTAGGTGCTGTCGCTGGACCTGCACGGGCGCTGACCAGGAGGCTCGAGGATCGAATCTCGAGCTCGCTATCGATGAGGGCGTTGATACTCACGAGCGAACAGTCTGCTTGGGCCAAGGATTGACTACCCGAAGTGAGGGCGATACTGAGCGTACTTTCCTCCACGGAAATGCGGCTAGCATTGGTGACGGGCACGGCAAAGTACACGACCCAGGGAACGCTGTAGGCCGTGGCGGACAGCGCGACCGTGACGTCGGCTGAGACATGGCGAATCTGCACGGTGCTGTGGATGGTTTGCTGTTCGAAGTACGCAAAGCGCACATCACGGCCCTCGTACGTGCTCGGAGCGGAAGTGGCCACAACGCCCGTGTGCTGCACGGTAACATTGGACTGATTGACGGAGCCGGCAAAGGTCAAGATGGCCACAGATCGGTTAGAAAGAGTGGACAATGTCGCGGACAGGTTCGAACCGCTCACAAACATACTCGAGTTTTGCAAGAATCCCAAAAAGCTGAGCACGACCGCGTCGTGGTCGACATCTGGAGCAGCCGACAGCCGACTGTCCGGACGTCAATCAGCGCGCCCCGGATTCCCAATGTGAACAACAAGACAGGAAAGCCACCGCCTGACGAAATGACGCTGTTGGAGATGGTGATGTTGCTGCCCTCGATCAACGCCAAGTTGATAGAAATGCCGCTCGCGATGATGACGTTTGAGAGCCACAGCTGGAGGGGCTGCGCCGGAATGGCCGCATTGATAGACAAATGACTCGGGAGAATGCAGTTGTGTGCCTCCATCGCTGCGTTCGCAAGAACCATCCCACCACTGCCACCACTGCACACATCTTGACTGGCGTCCGCCGCCCAGGAACGGTGCGAAAGGGCTGACCGCCGTGTGGATGAATGCTCCACAGACGACCAACGCGTTTGCCGGCAGCAGCTAGATTGACGTCGCGGGACAGGAAACCCGTCGCGGTGACGACGAGGAGAACCGTGAATTGCACGACGGCGGATCGCGGCGGGAAACCATCCATCGCTAGAGGAATCATTTCTCGACTCGAACTAAAATAGCCTCATCACCTTTAAGGGCCGGATCAATGGGAGCAGCGGAACCAGCGACCGGCGTCAAAAGAATAACATCATGATGAACGATCACAAATACATTTTCAAATCATTTTTATCCGAAAGGACAGACTCCAGATCTTCGTCAGGTGAAATCACCGAAATTGCAAAGAGCAGCACCGAAGCCGCCGCATTTTAGGTGTTAGAAGTTGACGTCGAGTGTGAACAGAATGTGTGACCAAGCTACGGGGAGGGGGGATGTGGCCCTCTGTCCTTGTCGGCATCGCGACCGTTCTTCGTCAGGTGAAATCACCGAAAGCGCAATGGACAACCCGGAGGCGCCGCATTTCCGGTGTTAGATACTGACGTCGCCATTACGGGGAGGGGAAGGAAGGAGGCGGCACCCTTCCCTCGTTGTCAGGAACAAACGATTTGTCGATCACTCGTCATATTCGTCAGATTCATTACATCAGTGTTGTTGACGCATCACAAACGGCGGCCTCTGATGACTGGTGGATGGGGCGAAGCGAACATCGGTGGAGGAGAGGCAGACAGGAGTTGAAGGAGGGCTAAGCGACGGCTGCCGAAAGTGAGTGTAAGAGGAAAGCAATCCACGCCTCATCAACCAAGTCGTCTTCGTCGAGAACTTTCCCGCTTCTGGTAGTGGCCACGTAGGTGTAGGAATGGCGACGCGATCACGCGCGGTGGTGAGAGGAGAGTGGGTCGCGGAGGATCATTTGACGCGCTCGCCGGCGCGGTGAGGAGGGAGGGGTGAAGGAAGCAATACGGCGGGGGGAGGAAAACAACGGGCGGATGGCCGCGCTAGAAATGACGGTGGTAGAGGACAGCGCCCCGGCCGGGTCCTCAGAGGGTCCGTCAGATGAAAGCTTGTGATGGAGCACACGCAATCGTGGAGGGTGCCTTGGTCAGCGAGGGGAAACAACGGTCTCTCCGGCAGTCGTGAAGTGGCTGCGAGCTGACGGAACACGAAGTCCCACAAGATCAGAGGGGGATGTGAAAGCAGAAGCATCCAAAGGGGTAGCACATGTGGGGTAGGTAGGGGCGTCGCCCGGTGCCGAACTCCGCAAACGGTGTCGAAAGTGAGGTGAGCACCGAATGCGGCGCCCGCGTTGCCGCCCCCATCAGAGGAAGACACGAGAAGGGAAGAAACGAGAAGGGAGGTCACGTGACGCAACAATCGGCACAACATGCTCAGCCCGCCTCCCGATATGAAAGGCGTCCACAGCTCAACGGCCGCCGCTGTGCGCCCACTGTCCATGGAGGCAAGCGGCCCAGTTGGAATCGGGGGTGCCCTTCGGGCCCTCGCGGGGTATGGGGAGTAGAAGGTGAAAGGTCGAGAGGGGCCGTTGGGAGCCGTCCTGGGGATGGAAAGGGAAGGGAAAGGGCCAACCGTTATCGTACGATAGGAGAGAGGAGAGGATGGGGCGGGGAGTAGAGCAAAGTAAAATAAACGAAAGGAATTCGCACAACAAAAAAGAAGTCACCGATCATCGGCAGTACCGTCGGAGACCGCAGAGCGGCAAAAAGCACTCTGTCGGGCAAAAGCCGCCGGGGTAGGGACGACTGATCATAGTTCCTCGGCGCCGGGCGCCCGTGTGGCGAGTGGGGCTTCGCGATGAGCGGCAGCGGGTGTGGCGTCCCGGGAGAGATCATGTAGCGACGCCTGGCTGGCCGCCCGCGTGGGCAGCGCGCTGCGGCGGTCGAACGGACCTGCGACGCCCGAGCAACGAACGGCGCCGCCCGCCGAGTTGATGGCGGCGCTCGTCGTCGTCGAATCCGACATGGACTGCTCATCCCACGCGTGAGGGCTGCAACTGTTGGTGGGAGCAGCGACGAGGTGGGCCCCGCCGCGGCTGGCATGCAATGCGACGCGGTTCAGCTGCCCCCCAGACGTCGTGGCGTCCTGCGCACGCTTGACATGCACTGTGAAGGCGGCTTCATGCGTCACATCGAACCCAATAAGGGTCAAGAACGCCAGTTCCATCGCCAGCAAGTCGCTGAGGGGAACACCGCCAACGGACGCGTAGTACGACATGGGATAGTACTCGTCGCAATGCGCCTTGACCGCGATGACGGCGGCCGCCAGCAGCAAGCGGTGTGCGCTGAACACCGTGAGCTGGACTCGGTCCACGCCGCCTGGGCAGGTCGCCGACGTCGTGTGTTGGTGGTGACGGGAGGGTCCGGTGATTCTGTCCAGGAAGGCCAGCGCGATGAACAGCGTTTCAGCATCCAGCGACAAGTAGGTCACCAGCCGCTGTACGTACATCGCCAAGGTCATGTCGCTCGGCACGGAAACGAGCACAAAGATATCGGCGAACCGGCAACCTGTTGGCTTGGCGGCCACGACGCTGGTGTCCATGTTGGTTTCGATGACGCGAGCGACATAACGCGCCAGGGCGGGACCACTGCGCAGGCTTTCGGGCACGGGCGGAATGGAGTCGGCGACCGGGGCCGGAGCCACGTCCAGCGCACATATCGGACCGCACATCGCTCGTCCGATGTCAATCGCATCCCCTCGTTCCTGTCGGACGAAGCTCCGCGGTTGAGCCATGCCGGCGGCCGTCATTGTTGCCAAGCGATGCTAATAGGGGTAGTCTGTTCGCAATGCCAGCGGGGAAGGATACAACGTACCCCACGCGCATTTGATGATGATGAACGGGAAGAAGCATCGCTCGTCCAGGGGGGGTGTCGTGTGGTGGTGGTAAAAACACGGGAGGGTGTCGTGTCGCGTGGCGGTGGACACGGGAGGGGTGGCGCTGGGTCGTTACAAGTCAGAAGAGGAGACAAAGCGGGGGGGGGATCAGCCGACGCGCAATTGGCGGCCGGACTGAAAAACGACCGCGCCGCTAGGCGATGGAGACGCCTCGGGCGTTGCCGAATTCAACAGCTGCCGCGGAGTGAACGTGGACGCCGCAACGACGCTGCTGCGGCCACCCCCCGCGGCGAACCTGGACTGCTGGGAGTCCTCACGCCGCAGCCCGCCGTCACTCGGGAAGGCGACAAAGCCACCGAAGGAAGCGTCGGCCACCGCCGGCGCCGCTTCCGCCTCGGCGGCAGCTGCCCCGTCTCCGGCGATCCGCGCATTCAAGACGCTCCCCAGTGGATCGGACGCCGCGTACTTGCGCAGTCGCACCTCGAGGCATCCGTACTGACCGAGCAACGCCGCGCTCAACGACGAGGCGCTAGCCGCCGCGTCGCCCCCGCCGACTCCTTCGCCGGTCGGCCTTGCCGTGCTGCGGCCGAGGAGCGCGTGCCGCCGCTCGTGGCTCGCCTCCACCTCTTCAAGGATGGACCGCACCAGCGACGCCTGCCGGTTGGCAGGCCGCAAGGGCACCGCGATGGGCGTGTCGAACGGCACGCACTCGTCGATGATGATCCAGCCCTCCAGCATCGGTGCCGCGAGGTCGGCGGAGTCGTCGTAGACGGTGAACACGGCTTTCCACCCTGGTGCCATCGCGTCAAACGGGCGGGACACCTCGCCTGGCCAGAGGAACGGCGGCGATGCGGTGCCCGACAGCCACACCTTGGCGCCGTACTTCACGTGGATGAAGGCGCGCACGTCGTTGTTGTAGCGGTCAGGTCCCAGCAGCGGCGTGCCCTCCGTCAGGGCGCGGAGGTTGATGCTGCCGCCGTTGACCGACTGCCGCATGCGGTCGATCGTGACCGAAAAGGAAAAGGGGGCAAACGCCGGTGGGGGCGTCACGGTCGCCGCGCGGGCGGAAGGGAGCAGCAGGGACCCGTCCGCGCGGTGGATGGCCAACCGTTGCGCCGTCCACGTCGCCGCGCTGACGGCGGGTACGAAGAGAAATCCAACGATGACGACGCCGAGGGCGACCCAGCGGACGGAGAAGGAGAGGCCGACGACGTACGCAAGCAGGAGCGCCGCACCGAGGAAGCGCCGATGGGCCCATGCCTGGCGCCGCCTCTCATTGATGGCGTCGACGACCTCGAGCGCCGCCCGCAGCGCTTGCGGGTCGACGGCCTCCGCATCGGACGAAGGGGGTGCTTCCGCGCCGCCACGCAGTCGACGCGCCACGCCGAACAACCACATGACCGCCGGGACCCTGGTGCGCCACGTCACGGTCGAAGCCCGCGTCTCGACGTCCGAGTCATCGGCGAGCCGGCGCACCCTCGTATTCATCATATACAGTGACGTCGCCAGCACCGCGTCCAGCAGCCAGTCGTCGTTGCCCACGAAGGGCAGCCCGAGAACCGCGAGCGACAGAGCGAACGAGATCGCGGAGCGCAGCGGGTGCGTCCACAAGAGGGCGTGCACAGCGGTGACGAGGAACTGGACCGTAGCGGACACCAACTCCACCAACGCGGCATCTCCCTTTTCCCTTGCTTGAAAACGTCCCTCGTCGGGCGAGAGTGCCGTGGCGTCGGCGGCCGGAAGTTCGCTTATGGTGTCAGCGCGACCGGCGCGTCGCATCAGGCGCGATGACGCGGGAGACTGCGGGCGGCTTACCAGTGGATCCCGCCGCCGAGCGGAGGGCACCGGATCGGCCCTTGGGGATGCGGTCGGACTAGCAACCAACCCATCGTCCTCGAGTTCACGCGGGGGCGGCTGTTGCTGCGATGGACGCCGGTTGCGCGAGTGCGCGGCCTCCCTTGGCGAGAGCGGCAACCCGGTTCCGTCCACGGAAACGAACTGTTGAAAGGTGGAGTCGGCTCGCAGCGATCCCTCCAAAAGCATCTGCGACGCGGACGCGTCGTCGTCGGGCCGCGCGAGCGACAGGCTGGGCACAGCCGGCCGTTGCCGTGGAGTGACGCCTCCGCTGACGAGCAGCGATGGTTGCCTGTCCGTCAGCGACACCGTGTTGTCGGCAAGCAGCTTTCCCAGCTTCGTCCTGTTGTTGCCCAAGGCACGTTGCAGCGCGGCGAACACCGGCGCAGAAATACCGGTGCGGGAGACGTCGAGCTCTCGGAAGTCGACGTGCCGCTGGATATGGTTTAGCAGTGCACGGCCGCCCGTGTCGGTGATATCCGGGTTGTCGCTGACATCGAGTATCGTGATCGAGTGAAACCTCGCGGCGGAGTGCACCAAACCGTCGATCATGTCGTCCGTCAGCCCACAGTCCCGCAGCTTCAGACTGTTGACACCAGGCGCCACCATGGCCACGTCGATCAAACACAAGAAGACGTCGACCCGCATGCGCACGCCGCTGAGATCGAGCTCCGTCTTGCGGTCTCGTTCGCCGTCGTACAAGCGGCGGCACACCTCGGGATGGGCAGGGATGCCGAACGTTTTGCACTTTGCCTTGAACATTCCGCGGAGGGACGTGGGGCCGATGACGTTCGAATCACTGCCTAACGCGGCTGCCGCCATCGCCGACGAAGGCCTGCGCCGAACAGCCGCCGTGGGCGATAGCATCAGGTCTCCCCGGCGGTATTCTTCGGCGCTCGCTCCTTTGCACACCCCCAAAAATACAACAAACTATCTTCTAACTCAGCTCCTTGTTTGACTTGATTTTCTTCAGGTCACAAGGAAGACATAAAAGCCGTCCAGGAAACACAAAGGTCAGCCACTACTAGCTGCCAAGCGCTCACACCGCCTGCCACAGCGCCGTCCCTCGCCACATGTCTCCGTCATCCTAGAGCAGGTCGTTGCCGATGAATCGATTGCCCTCGCTCGTCTTGCCGCTGTAGAAGTGGCGCTGCTGCGACAGCACGGCCTCCGCCGGTTGGGACTGGTCCTTCGCCAGTCTCTTAAACACGTCGTCGGCGCTGTTCGTCGGCGGCTGCGCGCTTCCCACTGACGGCTGGCTGTCGGACTTGGCACTCGGCGCCGAGCCGGCGACGGGCGCCGACGCGGCAGCAGCAGTCCTTGTTTGCATGAAGCGGCCCCGCTCCCGCGCCTGCTCTGCCTCCTCGTCGGAAACGGCCTGCGCGTCGAGCATCGTCAGCGTGGGCAGCCGGTGTTTGACGTAGATGCGATAGCGTTGGTACTCCAGCTCGCCCTTGCCACTGAGCAGGTGGGGACAGCACGGGTTCTTCAACAGCGACAGGTACTGCAGCTTCGGGCAGTAGGTCGCAAGTACCCGGAGTACCTCCTCGATGTCTTCCAGCTGGTTGTTGTTCAGCCACAAGGTGTGGAGGTTGGGGAAGGGCGTCGACATCCCGCCGACACTCGTGAGTTCGTTGTTGTCTAGAACCACAATGGCCACGTTGCTAAACGCGTCGATGCCACTCAGGGAGCTGAGCCGGTTGAAGCTGAGGTTGAGCTCGCCGCCGTCGCATCGCCCCGCGCGGGCTTGCTCCACCACGCTGCTGCCGATATCCGACAGCGCTTTCAGGTCGCAGTTCACTGCCTTGAGCGACGAGCCGACGAGTACGACGGAGGCCGCCATTCCAGCGTGGCGTGCTCTCTTAGCTGGGAAGTGAATAAGGGAAGGAAGGAAGTCGAACCTCACCTAGCACATTCTCCGCTTCCGGCGGTTAAGGGGCCCTTCGGTGGGCGCCGTGGAGGAGTCGCTTTGTGGGAAAAATCGCTGCGAGGGGAACGGAAACGGTGGGCTGAGCGGCCAACCGCGGCGGTGGCGGCGACGATAACGCCGCGCTGCATGGGACCGGCGGGACGTGTCAAGCGAGACGAAAGTGAGGAAGAAGAAAAAGAAGAAAATACGCGCGCACCACGACGACGGCGCGGGGGACTGACCCCACCGCGCTTTCCCGTGTGGGTCGTGAACGAAGAATAGGAGGGACGACCCCCAATGATAGGGCCGACGTCTGCACCGACGTGCCTACCTACGGAGGGGACCTTCCCACGTTGAATATCGCGCTCAACTCGCCGTCGTCGCCCCGCATGGGGCGGCCGCGCGTCGACTGCGACTCACCCCTCGGGGCCTTGAAGATGAGTCGCACGGCTTTGTTGTTGGGCGCCGCCTCGGCGGCCGAGGCTGAGGAAATAGGCGCATCGTCGTCGTCGTCACCACCATCGTACTCGCGCCGCCGTGCGGACGTGCGCCCTCGCTTGCGGGCCGCGAGGTGGTTATCTCCAACGGCGTCGTCGTCGGAGTCGAAACTGGGCGGCGGCAACAGCAGGGCGGGGCCCGCCGTCAGGCCCAGCGGCGACAACGGTGGGGGATCGGCCGCCTCCCTGCGCCCTCCGAACATTGTGAGTGATGACCATGTCGGAGGCCCCTTCCAAAGACGCTCCCACAGGGACGGGCGGAACGGCGCGAGAACCGCCCGCTTGATGAAGCTCGCGACGGCGTCGATAAGTGTTGGCGGCCGCGGCTGATAGAGAACGAGCGCCATGGACTGCGACGGGGGCGGCGACAACGCCACCGCCTCTATGGAAGGCTCAGGTGGCGGGCTGACGTCATCGCCCGGCGCGTTGTGAGAAGCGAACGACGACGCTGCGGCCGCACTGACGCCGGTGAGGCGGCCGCGAAATGGATCGCGGCGGCGTCGCTGCGACACGGGTTCGTCGGATGAAGCGCTGCTGTCGTCGCTCACCGATTCGACCTCCGAACCGATCCCAGCCGACGCGATCTCGGTAGTCCGCCCTCTTTTGGAAGACTGCATAGCGTTCACGAACGACCCAAGCAGCTTCAGAGGAGCGAATGCGGGCGAGGCAGAGAGAGAACGGGCAGGGGAACGCAGCAATACATGGCATCGCGCAACAATCACGGAGTGTTCGTGAGCCCCAACGAAAGGGGAGGGTGTGTTGCCACGAAATCACGCGCTTCTACGCTCAACGGCAAAGGCAACGACTACAAAGCAACGAAGACGCGCTGAGCCTCAAAACAGCCGCGGCGCGTCAGTTCAGTATTCGTCCTCCGGGCGCGGAGGAAGATCCCCTGCGGGAAATTGCGTGTTATTGCGACCCGACGGCGGCCGCTGTTGTTCGTAGCTGGCGGCGCGACCGCGGGGCGGTTGATCCCAGAGTTCACGCTGTCGCGCAGCGGCCTCATCGATGCCGATTTCAGTCCGGGCAGGGGTCGCCGCGGACGTCCCTCCTTGGAGCATCTCGCGGTCCTCGTCGTAACGTCGTGGGATCGGAGCCGACGACGAAGGACCAACGCGGTCGACCTGTGCGAGGTGGCGCCGCCGCGCGCACCGCCAAAAGACGCAAAATATCGCGAGCGCCACCACGCCCACCAGCAGCCCGACGAGAATGGCGACCCCTTCATCCGACGGTGATATTTTGGGCGAGTAGTCTTCTCTCCTGTTCGTCGTTGTGGGTGACAGCGTGCCCGTCGCGTTTGGCTGCGTGGTGTTCGTCGTGTTGGCGCTCGTCGTGTTCGTCGGCGGTGGCGGTGGCATCGCCGTCGACTGAGAACGGCTCCGCGTCGGCTTTCTTCGTGTCCGATTCGGTCGGGACACACTCACCGATCCGCTCAGCGACTTGACGCTGTTGCTGGTGGTCGGTGTCATTTCTAAGGTGCCGCTGACCCCTAAGGATCTCGTGGGACCGGAACGGGATGCGGTGGCCTCCATCGTGCCCGTGGCGGACGACGAGTTCGACCGAGTTTTGTTGCCTCGCGCGGCGACCAGCACGATGCCGGATGACGACGCAAGCCGCGATTGCCGCCGAGCCTTGTGCCCTGATGGACCGCAATCGCCATCCAGCTCGGTCGAGGCCAGACTCCAAAGTGCGATCAATATCACCACAAGGCTCGCGGTCGGGGCCGGTGAAGAAGTGCGCCGCCGCATTGCGGAGAGAGAGAGAGAGGAGGGGCCCACTGTACTGTGTTCGTGCGCCGTCACACCCCGGCTACCGTTGTTTCCCCAACCCCGACTTTCGTGCAGGATTGTTGTCTCAGGAAGAATCAGGGTTCTTGACCGACGTGCCCCGGGAGCGCGATTTGGCAGGCGTATCGTACAGGTGTCGGGTTCACACACAATCAGAGGTCCGTACCGCCCAACGGTGTTTATCCGGTCGCAGGACCGATCACATTCGAAATAGAGGCGCTAAGAGGCGGAAGGGTGGGAGGCGGAAACGCGAGGGCCACCTAGGAAACGTCGCGCTAGACGACGGACGGGAGAGACTGCACCCTAGGAGTCGTCCGAAATGAAATTCGGAGTGCAAGGTAGGGTGTGGCGGAGCTGTCATCGGCGAGGTGGCATCGTTCGTGCCAATCCCTAGCTCCTCTTCGTCGCTTTCAACATCCAGAAATGTTTCGGGGGCACCGATCACCGCAGTCGGCACAGCCCATTTGAACAAGTGGAAACCGTGTCGAGACCAGTCCACGTACGTTGATATGTCCGGCTGGGCGAAACACGAAACGTCCCATTCCACATCCGCTTCGCGCAACGCCCTTGGTGTCACGACCTGCTGCCAAGGCACCTGGGTGACGTTGGCTTCGGCAAGGAGCGACGCCAGTTTGGCACCCTCGGTCCGTGGATGGAGCACCATGGCGATGTGACCGATTCGGCGGAACGAGCCGCGGCGGGCACCGTCGAGGTGCAACGGCGACTCCGGCGGCCACTGAATCTGGCGCCGCCTTCCGTCCAATTCCTTCGCGGGGAGCCACGGTTGTGGGTGATGCAGCTCCACGAGATGGCACGCGGGAAGCCACTGCGGTCGGGGAGGGTGAAGGTCGGGGCGCCTCGTGGTGTATCGCAGGACCCCGCTGCCTTGCCTCACGCACGGGAGCATCGGCCGAGGTAGGCCGCTCAATAGGAGGCCGCGATCCGTCACGGCATTGTCTTTTGCAACCAGCAGCCGTTGCCCATTTCCTCCCGGGCTCGAGAACGCCGTCAACAGGCCTCGATCGTGCGGTTGGGCGGCGAGCCGCTCCCCATTCAACGTTAGGGATTCGATTGCCCGCCACGCCAGCCAGCGAAGGGCGTCGAGGGGCAGCGGCGTATCGCTGGAGTGGGCGGGCTCACCGGCATCGGCCGTGATCGCTGCCGGGCAGCGAGCGGATGCCATTGTCACATCGTCCGCCAGGGCGCGGGCACTCATCACCGGTGGGTCCACGAGCGAGATTTCGCGAAAAATGCGGTTGCACCCCACGGCGAGCGACTCCTCCAACGCATCTGGAGGGCAAGGCCACCCCGGATGACGGCACGTGGCCTCAACCGTCACCGTGAAACCGTCGTATTGAAGGGCGTTACACACGACTCGCAGACACTCACCTGTGTCCGTCGTTTGCAGGCTTTTGTTTGGCGTCCAGGCAGCCGACACAACCAAGTCCGTCCTAGCCGACCAGCGCAGAATCGTGATGGCCTGGGACGACGACGCAACGTCGGTTGGGCTGCAGGAGGCGGGGACGATGGGTAGACGCTGCTTCAGTGCAGCAACGAACGGCGCCGAGACGCTGAAGGTGGTCTGCCGATGGACTTCGGTTCCAAGGGCGGTATCGAAGAGGCAACGCACCAGTTGCGCCCTTACACACAGGCGCCTGGTCCCGACCGTGGCGGCTTCATCGATCGGGAGGGATTTTGCGAGAAAAAATGAGGCGCGGAGAGCGAGCTGGCCCCACGTGTCGGCAGCAGTCGCTAGTTGCGCCCAGGATGGAAACGGCCGTCGCTTTGACGAGCCGTCGACTCGTGCCTCAACTAGCTTGCCCTCGACGCAACCGCGGTATAACGGCTGCCCAGCGACGGATTCAACTGCCACGCGAACTGGTCGAACCACGACGTCCAAGTGGCACACGGCGGCGTTGGCATCGCACGGCAGCCACACGAACACGGACGTCGCTCCGCGGCTGGCGAGGGAATCGACACTCCCCACATGCGGCGCCGGGATGATACCTTGCACCGGCGTCGGAATGGCGTGAACGCGCTGCGGGAGGAGCGGGGTGGCAGCGAGCACGCGTCTCGCCCATTCAGGGTTCTCCTTCGTGGCGGGGTCGGCCTCGTGGAGCCAACGGACCACCTCCTGCATGGCCCACCCCACGGTGACGTCCCCGCCGCACGTCTTCGCCGCGGTGGCCGGCAAGACAAAGGGGCCCGACACCAAGCCGACCCCCGCCGGCACCAGTTCCACGGTCACGCACTTGGGCGCCGCGGCTGGTGGCATCACAACGCCAGCGCGCACGATAGGACTGAACGATAGGATGCGGATGCCCCTCGTGGACGCGTGCGGCCGAGCGGCACATTGCACGGTGAGGCAGGTGCCAGCGTCGATGTCGACAATGCCCTTTGGAAGCGACGCCCGGCTCGCCGCCTTCGGCCCGCTGGCCCTCCGCGCGGCCTTGTACCAGCTCCAAGCCGTCGCGGCAAAGTGATCCAAGTCCACGCCGGTGAGTTCGGGTGGTCGGTGGTGCACCTCAAGGAATGATGCCCACGACAGGGAGCTCGCGGCTTGGGGTGGCGATTCGCCCATGTCGTGGCGTGACACCGGCAACCGCAGCAAGGCGCGGCTCTCCCGCGACGCGCCCCACGCGGTTGCCTCGATGGTCTGGGATGGCGCCCCGCGGGTCGCCACCGGTGTGTCGCTTTCCAAGAGAAAAACCGCGATGCGCGCGGACACCTCGCGGCCAGATCCGCTCGCCAGCGAGAAGCGCCCAGAGCACCGAAAGAACGTTGCGCGGCACGCGTCGCGGTGGTCGTTCGGGCACAGCGCCTCTGCGACGTCCTCCGCGAGCGGCAGAACGCCGCGAGGCCGAACGGATTGCTGCGGGGGGCTCAGCAGCAGCGTGAAGTGCGCGGCGGGCTTCGCCAGGATGGCGACTCCGGCCGCCATTCCTTGGTGCCCTGCAAGTGACATTGAGTCAGCGAGTGAAGGAGTCTGTGGATGGATACTGCCGAGGGGGACATGAAGGGTGGGTAGTCCCTGCGAGACGGTATCCCCGCGTCACGAGGATCGTGGAGGAAGTCAGCGCGAGGGGAAGGGGATCGACGCGTCTATGGGTTCCTTCCCCCGCTCGATTCTCCTCCTGTTACCAGTCGTAGCACGTAAGGTCCCCGCAGGTGTTCAGGGTCCACAGCTGCGCGACCCCCGACGCATAGGCGAGACCCGCGGCGGCGCTGGCGGCCACGCCTGCCCATCGCGGGCAATCCGCCGCGGTTTTTACGATCTGAGATGACAGTTCGCCGTTGCCTTCCTTGTTGCCCTCGACGAAGTGCACCTCTCCGGTGGTCGTCTGCACCAGCGACGTCGACATCGCGCCCCCCGTTGAGGCGACGCGGGCAATGGCGTGAACGCTCGAAGCGGTCCATAGGCCGGTCCCCGCCGTGTCGCTGCGCAGCGTCGTTCGCGGGGTGGCGGTGCACACCGCGCCGGGACGCCGGACGTCGAACATGGCGACGGCGCCGAGTTGCGTTCCGACCAGCAGCCATGGAACGGAGGGGCCCACGCTCGAGGCTTCCACCGACGTGATCGGGTCACAGGCGTCCCAGGACCACTCAAGGGCGACCGACTGAAACTGGCCAGGTTTCGGCGCCGTGCGTTCGTCGAGAACGACCACAATGTTGTGAAACGCGCAGACCGTGACGGCACGGTCATCCCATAATCTGGCGCTGGTCAGCGCGGCCATCGGCGGCGAATGCCGCATCCCGTTGATGGAGCGTGGTTCGTCGTGCCACTGCTGCGTCACCACGTCCAGCCGCGCGGCCGTGCCGTCCCTCCAGGCCGCCGTGAGGGTCGGGCACGACGCGTAGTCCATCCCGGTGGACGCCATGACGTGTGTCGGCCGACGGCGAGGCACGTCGACGCACAGGATCGTGTTCGCGCGGCATCCTCCCGCCGCATCGCCCGTCTCGAAGCGCGTCAGCTGCAGGGACTGCTCCCCGATAGTCGCGAGGTCTGCCACGAAACTGTGAGACTCAATGGATGATGGGCCGTTGCGATTGGCGTCGGCGCCGGACGAAGGCTCCTCACTCAGCCGCGACTCGTCGTCCTCGACCAGCACTTCAGAGGGACCAGCGGTGGCCGTGACGAGCGACTCGGTCCAGGACAGCGCGTGCACGGGCCCAAAGTTGGGCATGTAGTACTGCTGGGATCCGGCTCCCACCACTAGCGTGTCGCCGGTTTTGCTTGAGGCCGCATCGATCCCAACCGCCCACGTCCCGTGATCTGAGACATCGAAGCACGTCGGTGTCGCCTCCACGTGGAACAGTTTTGGCGTCGACGGAAACGACATGAGCGTCGCGCTTCGAAAAAAGCGGGAGGACGGACAGCGATCAACCACCATTGACGCCACGGCAACACAACGACGTTAGAGAGCAATGAGAAGGCAGGACGTTAACCGATGAGCACTTGCCCGGTGGGTTAAGTTACCCGAGAAGGAGGAGCGCAGGAGGGAAGCGTTACGGCTCCGCTGAGTCGATGCTCGGTAGGTCGTCGTCGTCCACGGCGGGCGGCGACAGGCTGTCGGCGGACGTGACGCCGTGCAGCGTCGGCAACCGGGAAACGTTGGCGTGCGAAAGTGTGGATGAGCTCGCAGCGGGTGGCCGCTCCTCCCCGGGCGGCGTGCGGGGGCGCTTGGCATTCTCCACCACTAGTGGGTGGGGCGGAACGGAGGCAGCGACCGATTCGTGACGGAGGGACGAAGGCGCAGTGGTCAGCGGCTGTGTTTGATGGCCCGTCACGCTAGCAGGAATTGCTTCGCCTGGCGCGGCACGAACGTTGCCGTCTCCGGGAGGCAATCGCGCGGTGTCCATACTGATGGGAGGTGTGGCCGCCGCACCGAGAGAGGGAGCACTGACGGGAGGCACATGCGCATGGAAGATGGTTGATGATGGAGCACAAACCGCCGCCAGCGGGACGTACAGCGGCACGGCCCGCGGAAACGTGACGTTGCTACATAACAAGCGAAGCAGCTGCCCAGAACAGTGGACAGAAATGCGCTCGTCCACTTCAGTCCGCCGCACGAGTTCCGATGCCGCCGCCAGCAACGTGGCGTTAACGATCGTGCCGTGGAGGAGCACCGAGCCCACCACCCCGAGGCGCTCCGAGGCCAAATCGGCGGCCTCATCCGCCCCGGCGGCCCCGCTGGACGCCGCGGCGGTTGCAATCCAACCGCTCCATGCTGAGGCGGCGGCGAGCTCGGTCGCCACACGCTGCACGACGGAGGCCGGGCACCACTGCAAACCGCACAGCAGAAGTCGGTGCCACTGCGTCAAGCTGGCTGCCGTGTGATACGGTGGCGCCACCCTTGCCTCGACCGCCGAGGCCCCATCGCCGCGGAACGACACGATCGGGGCGTCCATGGACACAATCGCCGAGATCAAGTCCGCAGCAACGAGGCCGCCCCCTACGGACGCCGCCACGCGAACGGCGGCTTCCCAGGGCTCGGGCCACAACGCGGTGTGCCGCGCGGTGCACAACGCGCTGAGGCGCATCACGAATTGGTCGGCGACTGGAGCGAGCGAAGTGCCCATTAGGACGGCCGTGGCGATGGTCACGTCGCATGCCGCTGCAACGTCGGTCTGCGTGCTGCCCATCCGAGCGGCCGCGTCCAGCTGATCCCACGCTGAACGCAATACTGAGTTGCTCGACTCAAACGTCGTGATCGGCTGACCGTTGCCACCGGGCGTCCTGCCTTGTTTCGGGCCCTTGGCCGCGTTTGGGGCTTGACGCGCGGGCAGCATTTTCTGTTGAGCTCGCGAGTGAGTGTAAAATCGGTGACTGCTTCTCAAACAACCACGCGGTATCAAGGGGGGAGGTTGGCCGAAGTGGGAGCGGCGCGTGGCATGTTTCGCGGTGCCTACATCCCGCTGCCTACATCCCCATCACGCCGTCGACGTCGTCGTTCTCACCGGAAGGGGTTGGGTGACGTCAAATGGTCGCGCCATGAGCGATTTGACGTGGTTGCCAACGGCAAAGACCACACCATCGGAAGACGCGAATTCGACGTTGGAGTAGATCAACCGCTTGCCCACCTTCGATAGCTCAGTCACGGCTATTACAGAAGACGCCTCGGGCACCGCGGCCACGAATTTCGTACTTAGCGACACAGAGACGTGTAGCGGAAGAGAGGTGAGGGTAGCTGGGTGGCGCGACGCGCGGCAGCCATCGCCTACGGAGACCGACTCGGGCTGCACCGAGTCGTGCATCATGTGCATTGACGTGAGGATATCCGTCAGCGTGAGCAACACGCCCCCGTGCATCGTCCCGAAGATGTTCGTCGCACCCGTGCAGCACTTCAAGTGAAATCGCAGCCATCGACGCACCGGTGTTGCCGTAACACTGTCGCGAGACGTCACGACCTCCACAAGGGGCTGCGTGTCGCGTGAACAAACGAGGCTAACAGGGGTATCTGCCCACCCAACCTGGCTCATGCAGTCGCGCGTGAAGGGGTCGTTGGACAGCAGCCACTGCCACACCGACTGGCTGACAGGGTCGATCGGCCCCACTTGCACACCCCGCGCGGGTGCCGTCGACAAATGCATTTTTTGCAGCACGCAGGATGAACCGACCAGTCGATGGCCCGCCCTCCGCGATCCAAGGCGTGCGATCATGGCCAACGCTACCGCCAACGCTACCGTCGACGGGGGTGGGGGTAAGGAGCGGGGCACACAGCAGGAGTTGCGCGGCAGCAGGTCGCCGTCAACCGCGACAATTCGGGCAATGACAATGGGCCACAATAATGCGATAGTTAGGGCCGCAGCGGGGTGGAAGGGTTAGCGAGGAGAGGAGCGGAGATTGCATAGGGGACGACGGTGGCGCGAACAACTGAACACACACACATGGGGTCGTCGAGCGAGCGAACGCGGTGCTACTGCTGCTGGCACTGCACTTGCTGCATTCCCGGTGGCCCGCCGGGACCTCCCCGCATGCCGCGTGGACCGCTGTCGTCGTCATCGTCGTCCGGCGGACCCCCAGGGCGCCGCCTCGCACCTCCTCGGGACGACGCGGCGGGCTTTGCGGCCGTCAATTTCACCGGCGTCGATCCGGGCGGTTTGCCAGTGGGGCGGGTGTATCCTAGAGCTGTCGAAATGGCGGCAATCTGAGCTGGCGTCAGCGACGTGGGAAATTCTATCTCGAAGTGCACGACAAGGTTGCCGCGCTCGCAGCCGCCTGTGCCTTTAACGGGCATTCCCTCCCGCGTGACCACCCACGCGTGGTCGTGATTGACGACCTGACCTTGCGCCACCTTCAGCAGGATCGTCCGACCATCCAGCGTTTCAATCGGCAGTTCGAATCCGCACAGTGCCTCGTTGAGGCTGAGTCTATGGTTCACCAGTAGGTGGTTGCCGACCCTCCGGAAGACGTCGTGGGGCTTTTCGTTCAGAATAATGAGCAAATCGCCGCTGAGTCGGACGCCGGGGATTTGGTCTCCCTCCCCCTCGAAACGAAGGTGGTCGCCCTTCTTCGTGCCCTTCTCGATGACGACCTCCACGATTTTGCGGTCCTTTATTACTTTGGCCCCGTTGCAGCCCTCGCAAATGTCCTTCGGGTTGATTTGAACGCCCTGGCCGAGGCAGAGAGGGCATTTTACCTGCATGCGCTGTACCATTCCAGGCAGCAACTCCCGAAGCATGATGCGCACGCCGCGGCCATCGCAGCCGCCGCAGGGGTTCGACGACACACCAGGCTTCAGGCCCGACCCCGTGCAGGCGTGGCATAGACGATCTCGGAGGGCAGCGATTTTTTTCGTTTTTCCGTTGTAAAACTCCTCCAATGAAATTCCAAGTTCGTGGACGATGTCCTTTGGCTTCGGCTCGCCTCGGGGTCGGCCACCACCAAAAAACATTGAAAAGATATCCGATGCATCAGCGCCACCACCTCCGCCGTCTCCTCCCTCCAACCCCTTTTCTCCTCGAGCATCGTACACTTTGCGCTTGTCGGCGTCGCTCAACACCTCGTACGCGTGGGACACCTTTTTGAACATTTCCGAAGCTGCGGCGTCATCTGGATTCTTGTCCGGGTGGTACTTCAACGCTAGCTTGCGATAGGCACGCTTGATTTCGTTCTCATCGGCGGTCGGCGGCACCCCCAGCAGCTCATACAGCGCGGTTTCTTTGACCATGGGGAGTGGTGTGACTTGGGGTGGAAGGTGCCATGCAAACGCAACCGTCGGTTTCATCATCAACATCGAGCGCAACCTCACGGGCGAGGACTCGGTTCCTTCTCCCAGTAGCAGCCCCACCAAAAATGTAGCGCATCGCAGCGCCGACTACACCTGAATCGCTGTCCCGCAGCGCGTGCGTGCGTGAAACGCGCGGAATACCAGCCCTTAACCTTCCTTCAACGTGTCAAACTGATCAAGGAAACTGTCAATCAGCGACGGCCAGAACGAGAGTTCGGGAGAGGCAGGGCTGGTAGCACTGGCGCATGCGCCGTCAACGGTGCCATCCTGTGTTCTCTGGTGCTCGGAATGTCGAGCGAACTCCAAAAATGAGTTCCACACATCCGCGGAGATGCCTGTCGTGTGGGACTCGTACTCCACGAAGGCGGTGAAGGGCAGGGTCACGGAGAGCTGCGTGGCGGTCGTCGTGCGCAACGCGTGGCACGCGACGGAGGTTGGCAACATGCGGCAGTGAGGACGCAAATTCAACGGGAACGGATGGGCCTCAACGCCCTCGCCGCCGCGGTGATGCGCGAGCAGGAGATCAAACACAAATCGGTGAAACGTGCAGTACTCGCGCGAGGTGGCGGGCGGCAATGACCGGCGCACCGCTTCCGCGAGGTCGGCAGGGCTGCTGACCCGGTAGCGATGCATCGCGGCAATCCAATCCGTAGCGGTGACGATGACGCTGCCGACCTCCCAGCTGTCCGGGCGGCGCGGCGAAACTGCTCCAAACAGTCCGAAGGCGAAGTAGAGGTAGGCGGCCGGGCAGATATTGGTTGACCGGGGGCCGATGCGGCACACCGACGATTCACGAACAACGGACCGCGCCATAGCAAGGGGAACGGCGGCTGACGATTCCCCTCCCTCCCCGGAGCCGTCTGAACTGCTGCCTTCGGCGCTCCGAGGCCTCCGCCGCCCGACTTGGGTGCAATGCCTTCGCGGGTGGTGGTGATTCAACGGCGCATAGTAGCGCGACAGCTGCAGCGCGCGGCTCTCCTGGGCGGATGGTGGCACCATCCACCCGAGGCTCCGCTGCAGCGAAATCAGGTGCAGCCCCTCGATGCAGTCACACCTGGAGCCACCAGAGCACAGCCGGAATGACTCGAACGACTGATCTGCGTTGAATCCCGACGGGCCTCGCTCAAACTGGCTCCAACCAGACGTGGCGGGAAGCCGTGACATCAAGCTATCGAGGGACGTCGCTGGGTGAGCCACGTCATCGCCCCCAGGCAAGGCGCCATCCGCAAACAGGAAGCACTCCTCGTTGGTGCGATCACGGCCGCGCTTTCCGCGACCGGGTTCCAGCTGTGACGCCACCTGGGCTTGAGGCGATTCATGGCCCCACATGCGACGAAGCGGCTGGAACGAGCAGCATACATCTTGGCCAAGCGACATCGTGTTCGGAGGGGGACAACACGGGAAACCAGGGCCGGGGAAGGTGCTAGGTGCTGGAAGCGTTTGGGGAACCTCACGTCAGAACGCTGAAATCCTTGTGGTCCGCTCCAGATGTCTACTCTAGCTCCAGTCTGTACTCTAACGGGTCAGTTTCTTTTCTCCCAGACGATGGCTCCAACAATTCCACCCTTACATACGTGCCAGATCTTCAGTAGGGATCGGATTTGTAATGTCAGCGACGAACGGTGTCAGCAGTGCGAGGAACTCCTTCGTGTCGGCTCTCAGCTTGCAGTCGACGTGGCCCCCACCCATCCAAAACTGATGCGTCGCCGCGACGTTGCGGCTCAAAACGATAGGAATGTCCACTGCTTCGGTGGTACCAGACCACGTTTTTGAGAATCCGAACGGCGGGATCGCGTTATTGCTGAAGCCAGTGATGTCTTCACCTTTGTCACACACGCGGAAGTTGAACTTTTTCTTTCCCAGATCTGGGTTCATGCCGTGCACAAACCGCATTAACTTTTCTGCGTCGAAACGCTCCACGTATTGAAACAGTGCGACGTAGTAACGTGCGTTCTGCCGATCTTTGCAGTCCGAACGCGTGCAGTGAGTGTTTTCCAGGATAATCGATTTGCACAGCTGGTTCACACTTCCGGCGCGAAGGGTCTGCCGACGCCAATCCAGTGGCCGAGAGTAGTAGTCGTTGGGGACCCAGGCGAATGTCGCCGACGTCAAGCCCGCGGCGGCGCAGTGCCGGCGAAGCGCCGCAACTTCTATTGTGTCTTGTGCACCGGTTCCGATGAGAGTCGTTGGGGCGGTGTAAACATCCGGCGTCTTTGGGCATGTCGTGGTCGCAGCTGTCGCGTCGGCTTTGACACTCTTTTCGATGGCGTCGAAACGCCTGGCGAGCGCCTCGATTCGCGCGTCCAGTCCACGATAGCACTCGGCCGTCAATTTCCCAGCGTGTGGTGCCACCGACTTGAGGTGGATGTTGATGGTCGCCATTCCCGTCCGAAGACGCGAATTGACACCTCTAACAAGGGAGGCAGACAACTTCTCAAACACTCATTACAATTGGCGATGGGGGCATCGCGCGGAAGTGTGGTCAAAAAAAATTTCACACAAAGCAGCCCGGATGCGTGGTCAATCGTCGCGGTCCTTAACCACAAGAACCTTCGCGAGCGGCGAGCGGGCCATGTCAGCCGTGACGTAGAGAGCGCTGACAGCGATCAAAAGGAAGGCCGCGATGAGGGTCACGACCACACCAGCCTGCGGGAGCAACGTGTGCTGCTGGACCCACTCGTAACGTATCACGAGCGAACTGGGGCGGTGCTCTGAATAACGGGCGGAGTACCCCACCTCGAGGATGTCGCCAAAGGTCGAGTCCACGCCGCGCACCTGAAATCGTAAAATGAGCTCCGCGAGGTAAGGGTGGGGCGTGCGCGAGCTGACTCCGGTGACCGGGTCCGTCGCCACCGACGGCGCCCGCATCGTGATCCATGGCGTGCGCCTTCGTACAACGCCGAGATCCGCACGGACCTTCAAGTGAGCGGTCGAGCGGCTGGCGTTCACGATGACCTCTTTCATGGTTGATTTGACTTTCTCGTGGGGAATGTCCACGACCCTGTCGATGCCGAACAGGGGACCATAGTTGGCCGATATGCTCTGCAGCGCGGTGGGCGGGCCGTCGTCTCCAACTCGAAATTGCAAGAAGAGAGGCACGACGTCCCCCTGACTCCACCCATCGCAGGATAGCGGACCGAGCAGCACGACGACAAGAAGCACCAACCACCCGAACAGCAGCGACATGCCAGGGGACCGGTCGAGCAGAGTCACTTTGAGTGTGGGAGACGATCAAATAGCGTAAATCCATCGTCAACCGGGCGGTTCACGAGACAAACAAAACACATCGGAAAGGGCCACTGTAAGCTACGCTACACGACCGACACGACGAATTGTATAGGGCACACGAAAGGCTACTGTAGGGTACACGACCGACACGACGAAGAGTGACGTCGGCGACATCACTGCTAGCCGGGGATGAGCAGCGTGGAGAGCTGCTTTTCGCGGGCGGCGCACATCGACAAGGTGGTGTCGATGCCAGCCACAGCATTAGAGGCAATCCGTCGTGTCCGGGCAGACGCCCGCTCCGTCCTTCCGCGCGTCGAATGCTCTCCGCCAGTGGCCACGTGCGTGGTAGCTGTGGTGACCAGCCGTTCCCGAACCCATTGCAGCTCCGCGGCGCGTCGCATCAATTCGCCGAGTCTGCGCGCGTGACAAAGGCGACCGACCGGAGGGCGTCGCTTCGCGTCAAGCGAGGAAGCTCCCTCGTGGGCAAGAACCGTCTCGTGGATGTCTTCGACGAGCCTCCTAGCGATGTGCTGCAATGCCTCGACACTGTACGTCTCCTCGTCGCCTGCCCTTGGCTGCATCGTCAAAACACACGAGTGTGTTAGTAATTCCTAGATAGGATACCTCTTCTGCACAGGAGGGTTTGGGTTCAATTCACATTGAACACCACTGACTTCCCCAGCTCCAAGCCATGCGCAGGCAACCGGAAGGCCGGTACACATCATCGGGAGGGAGGGGGGGTGGGGGCTGAGGGGTAACGAGTATGCGCTCTCGCGCACCGTATGAACAGTGTGCACCGTACGTGACCATCCGTCCGTGGGAAACGTAATAATACGCCACGACACCCACCAAATCACGTCAACGTGTGGGAAGGGTCACAATGTACACACGGCAACGACCCAGCGGCGGCTACTTGTCGGCGCCGCTTGCGTGGCGAAGGTACCTTGCACGGGATCGCACGGTTCGAGGGCTACAGGGCAGCGTGGGAACGACCACCTCTGCGGCCAGAAAGGGCTTAATCAACCGATATCCCCCAGTGGTCTCGCCCCTGGAGTGGCGTGGCTTCGGAAACACGATTTGCGAAGCCGTCGGTGGCGCGGGGAAGCGCATTTCGCGGTTGCCGACATCATCCGCAGGAGCACGATGTGCCGCGAGGAGTTCGACTGCCAATGCCGCATCAAAGGGTGAAAGCGGACTCGGAGGCGGGCGAGCGGACGCTGGGACCGCCGGCACGATCGATCCTGCGTCCTCTCGCTGTACCGCGCGCTGAATGCGGCTGGTTTCCTGCGCACCTCGTCGGTGGTGTCGTTGCAGTTCCGCGACGCCATGCGCCGCCCTCACACGTCGAGTCCGCGCGGCAAGGTCAAGCTGCCGCATACGGGCCCTCGACTCGCGCTCGCGCTGAATGGCTGCCTCCCGCCACGGGCGGCCGACCTCGCCGCTTGCAATGCGACGGACGCCAACCGTGCTCGTCCAACACTTTTCGTTCATCCAGCCGTCTCCCTCTAGACTCAGCGGCCGGAAGAAGGCCTGCTGCTTCGCGAGCTGTTGTGCTAATGTGGCAACTCGGTCTTCGCCCGCTCCGGCTTGCTGCGTGGGTGAGAGGCCTAACAGCTTGGCGAGAACGCTTTCGCCTGTCGCCGAATCGGCAGGACCCAATGTCGCGCTGCGTCGCCGCTGGACGACGGATCCTCGGCGCCGGGCCGGTCGCTGACCACGTCGCAATTGCTGTTGCTGTTGAAAAGCCGCCCGAAACACCTCGGAAATCCGTGCCAATTCGGTGTCAACTTGGCGCGTTTCCGCTGTCACAAGGGGGCTGCGAACAACGTCGGCGAGCGCGACGGTCCCTGTGCTGGCTCCCTCCGACCATGCCTGCTCACTGCTCGCGATGGGGGCCATCAGTGAGGCAATCGTGTCCGCCGTCGGCAACCGCTCGACCTCGAGGCTGTCTAGGGGAATGTCACCCTCGCGCTGCGACCGGGTGAGGAACCACGTCCTCCACACCTCGCCGTCGTATTGGTCGACATCCGAGAGCGCCACCAGTTCCGACTCCTTCAGCATCGGCTGGCGGCCAGCATCATCGGAGATGAGCGAGGTGGACGACAGAATCCGAGAGACATCCCAGTCGTTGCCCGACGCGGTCGTCTGACGCGATAAGAGCCGCGGGATCATGCACATCCTAGCGTGGCGCGTTAACAGGTCTAGTAGTGAGGCGCCGGTCGGATCAAATCGTGGTCTGCGACGCTCAACGAGCGATGCGATAAAACGTCGGATGATTCTGAAAATTCGAGATGACACGGCGCGCGTCTCCAACGCCAGAGTGAAGAAGTCTTCGAGCTGTCCGCGGATGTGAGAGTTCCACGAACCCGAATCGATCAAGAAAGCCCGGCAGGCAGCGCGATGGTGCGCCCTCAGCACGAGACTGCGGCTGCCCTTCGGCACGAAAACGGACACATACTGAAGAAACGAAACGCGGGCGGACAACTTCGCGTCGAAAGCGTCCCACGCGACGGTGAGCGCGGCAAGTCGTTCGCGCCGCTTCGTGATGTAGGTGCGAAACACCCTCTTCAGGGCCATGCGCGCCTTGACCATCCGCTTCGCCGTCATCGTGAACAGGGCCCAGACGTGGTACGTGCTGCGACGCGAACGGTCGCACGTCCGTCGCAATGCCGTGCGCACGATGGACGTGGCGCTAATGAGACGGAAGTATGGCGTACCGTCGTCGAGGGCGACCAGCATGTGACGCTGTCGCGTGGCGTCGTAGCACGCGGTGATCCGCTGCTGCCTAGAAACGTTTTCTTGAAAAACGTCGCTGTTGTCGGATGCCGACATCAGCGTTGTCTCTGTGTGCCGCTGCTTCGTGACAGGATTGGGGGACAGGTGTCTTGGTGGGCGGCGGACGGCGCAACCCATGAATCAACCGCCGCCCACACGTGAGCATTAATTAA
>ERZ1292630.1096-Hain-H41-02um-R3-1096-length-27338-cov-6_pt2 | contig 25220 bp, 12 predicted proteins | sample MGYA00564408_ERZ1292630 | MGnify/ENA primary metagenome ERZ1292630 (study PRJEB36523, sample SAMEA6512641) | groundwater metagenome | collected 2019-01-08 | study: AquaDiva: Metagenomics assemblies of 32 groundwater samples
TCGTCGTCGTCCTTCCTCGAACCATCGGGCTCCACCGCGAAGGGCCATGATGGTTCGTTCTTGTCGCGAGCACTGCCCCCCTGGCGGTCGGGCGGCACCGAGTTGCCTCACGACGGACATACGACTGCGCTGCCGTCGGCACCTTTCGCCGTCCACGATGTTGTCGTGTTGCTGGTCACGATCATGTTTCCGCCAGCCAACTTGGGTCCTCCGCCCGGCCCCTGGGCTGCCGACGAATCCGGCGGCACGCGACAGACTCCTGTGGAAACGGCGGGACGCACCGCGGATGCCTTTTCGACCTCAGACGCCGTGCCGCTGGCATCCACGGTCGTCGTCATACCGCCCGGGGAACCCTGGGACCTGATAGCCGCTCACGTCTACGCGATCACGCGCGTGTTGCTGGCGCCGGACGAGGTGCGGGCGGTGTACGGCCATGCATTGTGGCGCGCCGGGGCCGTCGGGGGGCGGGACGACCCGTGCCGGACGGCGGGTCGCCAGCGGCTATGCGATTGGGCTGGGCACCATCTCGCCGGTATTCGGAACGTGTCGGAGGAACGCCGCGCGGAAGCGCAGCGACGAGGGGGGCTGCCGGACGACAGCGGCGGTGAAGGCGCGTCCGCGGCCATCGTCGACCCGTCCGGGCGAGCTGCGGGTGATTTCCGGCGCTGCACTAACGCCTGGTGGCGTTGGCGGACAAGGGCAACCGATGCATCCGTGTTTCGTGGCCCGTGGCCCCATGCGCTGTTCCTGAAACGGCCGCTGGTGCCCACCTCGAGGGTGACCTCCATCGTCAGCACCGTGAATCACTCAACGCTCCCTCCGCCGGAGCTTGCCTCCTCCACGCCGTTTGCTCCGTCACAGGGTGCGATGGCGGCTCTTGGCCGCATCGAGGCCACTGTCATTGGCGCGAACACGGTCTTCAGGGAAGCCGTGCCGCCCCAGACTAGGATGGTGGTGGCGAACGCCGATTTGGGGCCATACGGCACCGTCGTTCACCATCCCACGCACCTTGGACTGCTGAGGCAGCGCCTCACCGCGACGGGCGCACCGAACCTCGGGGCTTTGCCGGCGACCCACCGGGGGGGCGGAGGGGCCGGTGCAGCCTCCTCCTCGTCGAGCGTCGCTCGCCGAACGCTGAACGCCTGCACGGCGTCGTCATCCACCGCGAACGTCGATGCCGAGTTGGTCAGCAGCCAGCTCCTTCTGATGGCCGCGAATTGCGTCATGTTCAATGCCGCAGAGGGTGCGTTTCCCGGCACCGCGCGGCAGTTCGCGGAAGGGGCACTCGCGGTTGTGAAGGACCACGTGAGTAACACCGACTAGTCTTTACGGGACGGACTCAGCAAAATGGAAGGTGCGGGTCGCCACCGGGTTTTTTTTCCGTCAGAGATATCGGGAACGCCGAAGAACGACCGAAGGTAAATATCCAGATAGAGTTTTGTATCCTCCACTTGGGGCAACACAATGAAAATTTACCCTGTCACCGCGCGGTACCCCCTCCCCCTCTCACACACCAAAGTATCAGACATTCCACCAGACTCGCCTTGCCACCGCAAAAACCCCACTCACCATATGGACCCACGAGGTGTGAAACTCCTGGCACATCTGTATGATGTGCAAGAGTCCACGATCACCGCCCTTGACAGCTATTTCCACAGCGTCTTCATTGGTCTGGACAACGGCACCGTTCAGAAGCTCGAGGTTGTGGTCGGTGAGGCCGATAGCATCCACACCCGGCCGTTGCTGTCGGTCGCCGTCTCGACGTCCACGCGCCGGCACAAGATCAAGAAGCTCGCTCACTCAGACGCGGAGCCTTTGCTTTTCGTTTTGTGCAACCGGAGGGTGAGTATGTTTGATTCCGCGACGTTGACGAAGTTGCGCGACATTGACTCGGATGTGGCGACCTTCGCGCTGTCCACGTTGGCGACGTCCCTTCCGGCGTTCGGCACGCCGCTGCCATCCATCGGCAGCAAAGGGTCGGCGGCGGCACCATCGAGTGGAAAGGGCACAACCGTCACAGCGGCAGATGGCAACGCCCCAGCGGTGGAACCCTCCTCCACCTCCAGCCGATCCATGCTCGCCGCCGTGACGTCATCGGCGAATTTTTTGAAATCGTCCATGACAAATGCGGCACAGGCCGAATTGAATGCGACGGGGACGACGACGTCGACGGCACGCCCAGCCAACCCCACCGCGGGAGGCGGCGGAGGGCGAACCACGGCTCTACCCAACCCCACCATCGTGGCCGTGCACCGCATCACCTGCTGCCACAAGGACACTCGCGATGTGCTCGTCCATGAATACCGATCGGACGTCAACGAGTTGCGCGAAGGGGGTCACTATTTGCTCCCCGAGGTCGTGGAGGTGGCGGCCGAGCACAATGGCCTCCTTTGCGTCGGGATGAGCCGCGAATACAGCCTCATCAACTTGAGCAACGGCGACAGTCGCAGCCTCTTGGCACTCAACGGCCGCTCGCCGAACCTCGCATACCACGCTGGAGAGGGGAATGTTTATCTCATCTGGCGGAATGCTCTCTTTGTGGTCCCGCTTTCGAAGCTGCCCGCGACGTCCCTCGACGCCATCAGTCGGACGATTCCGCTGGAACACGAACCCAGAGCCGTCACGGTTCGATATGGCCTCGTGTTCGCCTTCTCCGCGCAACGTTGCGAAGTGTTCAACAGCTATGAGGGCGAAGTCGTCCAACAGCTGCCCGTCGCGGACTGCTGCTTTGTGTCTGACAAGGTCACCGAGGATGATATTGTTTTTTGTGCAAGCCGAAAGCAGCTGTGGTTCATGCAATCCTACACTTTACAGGCCCGGCTGCACGACCTCGTCGCGCGGTTTAAAATTGAACCCGCGTTCGACCTCTTACGCAAGCACGATCAACAAACGCCTGCGTTGGAACACGAAACCAAGGTCGCCGTCGCCTACGCTTTTCTCCGCCGGCCCATGCGTAGCTTTAACGCCGTCGCGATGTTCAACGCGCTCGTCGACGTGCGTGAAGTGCTGCGATACGCACCCGGCCTCATTCCGCTCATGCCGCCCCATTACGGCCGTCGCGTGCCGTCGTTGGCCGACTGGTGGTCGTCGGTGTCCCCACTGATGGCGTGGGGTCCTCCCCCTCCTGTGCCGGTGGGGGGCGTCACCGCGGCCTCCGTGCCATTGACTAACGACGAGTCGACGAAAACCGTCCCTCCTCAGCAGCCGTTGCCCGTCGGCCGCGGCGGCTGTTGGTGGCCAAAGCAAATCGCGGACGCGATGCAGGACATTCTCGCCGCGGTTTCGGACAGCACGCGGGCCGTGTTGCTGGACGACGCCGTGGTGAACTCAACCAAGGCAGGCGCCGCGTCCTCAGGGGCTGAGGGGGGTACCATCATCGGCGACGAAGCACCCGCCGCTCCCCCGCCGTCCACCGTCGGTTCAGAAGGCGCAGGATCCAGCCGGCCGTCCAATCAGCAGTCTACGGCGGTCGCCATGTCCCGCCTCGCTTTCTGGCTGCGCTACACGCGACATTCCGTATTTGACCCGAAAATTTATTCGCTGCAAGAAGAGTGGTCGCGTCGGCTGTCCAGAAAGAGCCGACAGAGCGGATCACAAGCCGCACCGTCCTCTTCCACAGCCGCCGCAACGGCGGACAGTGGGGCGCAGAAGAAGCCGGGAGGCTCCCGCGCCGCGGCGGCCTTAGGTCACGGCCAACATCACCCCCTGAGCGGCGCGACGACGACTCGAAGCGCGTCGTATGACGACGTGGGCGAGGCGATCGAAGATAGCCCCCAGTCGCCGTTGTCGCCCGGGACGGAGGGGCGGGGAGAGGGCACCTTCGGCGATGACCCCTTCCACCCGGCGGCGGGGCCGGTCACCGTGGCGCGGTGCTGGGACGACCTGCGGATCCATTTGCTTCCTTGGCTGCGCGCACGCCAAGATGCTCGGGAGGATTTGGCCGATGGGGAGGCGCGCGCGATTGCCTATGCCTTGCTCGCCCTCACCCTGGAGATGAACGACCACCCGACGTTCTTTGCGGTGTTGACGTCATCCGTGGACAGCCTCGAACTCTGCGACTGTCTGCCTTTGCTCGTTCAATACCGACAATGGAGAGCGCTGTACTTTCTCGCCTCCCAGAAAGGTCCCGCTATGTCCGATTTGGCAGAGACGGTCTGGACGCAAAGGATTCGCATTCAAGTCGGGTCGCTTCACGGCCGTCCACAATGCCGTCCGCAGTCGTCTTCTTCGTCCTCTTCGTTACCGCCGCCGCCGCCGGTGTTGCCGTCGCCCCTCTTTGTGCCCCTCGGACTTCGGCGGACGACGACGGACGACGACGCTCTCAACGAGACGAGCGCCCACGCCACCAACAAGGAGCAGCCCAGCGCCAGCTGTGCCGAAATATTCTTCGCGGTCGAGGGCCAGCTGCCAAATCACGTCGCCGATGTAGTGAAGCGCTGCCCCGAAGTGCTCACGACCACCGTCGACAAGGACCACAACACTCCACTGCACGTTGCCGTCGCTCGCTGCGTGGTGGCGGCCGCGGCGCCGTCCGCGACGTCTGGGCAGATGATCACCGACGACTTTCGCACGGCGCTGTGCATCGTCGGTTTCATAGTGTCGCGTTGCCGCGGCCGTTTGACGGCGGTGCGGGACGGCGTTCATCATGTGACCCCGGCGGAGCTGGCGCTGCGGTTGGTGCGGACGAGGACCTTTCGGGCCCGGGAGGCCGCGCTCGTGGCTGGCGCGATCTTCGCGTGCGACAACCAGGCAGTGGAGTCCGCGATGTCTGGATGGGTCATTTCGGCGTAGATCACTCGTCCTGTGCACACTGTTCACGTGTATTGGTGCACGAGGTGAGCGCCTACTCGTTACCATTTGTTGTAGTGCTCCTCACCCCGGTAAAGGCCCTTCGCGCCTTCTCCAGCCTTGCCCAAAACGAAAGGTGAGTTCGCCCCCCCCCCCTGTCGCGTTTCGTTTCCATCGTTCACATCCCCCGGCAGCTGCGTATGCAACCGGATCGTAGCCATGGTTCGTTTGCACATTTGTTGCCTCTAGAGAGAGGGCGATTGATTCTTCTACGCCCAAAAGAAACACGAGAGTGCCACGAAGTCCTAGAGGGTTCCCCATTTTTTATTTCGGTGCCACAACGGACCGCACGGAGAAGACTTCGTGATGGCCGCCGCTTCCACAACGGTTGCCGCGGTTCCGTCGCCGCCCCCGAGAGACGCGCGCCCCGCCGTCGCGACGCCGCGCAAAGTCGCAACTACAAGCAGCTCGTCGCATCACCAACGCCACTATTCACCGAGTTCGCTCGGGAACTCAAAGCCGTCACCCGTGAAATGGCAAATGACCGATTCTGAGTTTCTAAAGGCAAACAAGTGCGCGATTCTCGTTGGGAAACTGTGGCGCGGGGTGCGAACGCGTCGCCAGCTGAAATCGGAGCAGCTCTTCAAGGAGTATCTCAAAAAAAAGTGGATCCACGTGCAGTGTTTCTTTCGCGTCACAAAGGCGCGCCTCGTACAGCGGCGGCGCCGCGAAGCCTTGGCGGCGGCGCTGCAAGCGAGGACCGCCGCGTACCATCGTGAGCGCGTGGAGGAAATCAACGGCCGCATGAGGTGGGAGCGGAAGAATTTGGAGGCGGCCACCATCAAAGTGCAAAAGTGGTATCGATGGCTCAAGCGAAAAGCGGCCGCGCAATCGCAGGGAGGAGCGGTGGAGCCTTTCCCGCTTCCGTTGCCGCGAAAAGTGTGGTTGGCGTCGCCCGAAGGCGACGGGCAGCGCCGGGCATGGGCGCCCAAAGCCGCACCCGTGAACGCCTCGGGCCGCCAGGGGCCGCCCAAGAGCTCCCGAGACATAGCGGTGACCCCGTCGCCACCGTCCAAAGTCCGGAGGCGGATCCGCGACTACGAGTCAGTGGATCCGCTCGTCGGCGTGTACACCGAAAGCGAGATACTATACCTAAACAACATACAACGTGAGCGGGAGCAGCGCCAAATGATCCGGAAAGAGGAAAGTCGACCTTTGCGACAGCCCTCGAACGCGCTCGCCTTAGTGTCCCGGGACTTGGATGCCTGCGCGGTGCTGGTGCAACGTCGCTTCCGGCTGGTTCGCGCCGCGGAGGACGTTTCCACCCGAAAGGAGTATTCGCTGTACTTACGCAAACACGCGGTCGTGATCCAGTGCGCGTGGCGCTCGTACCGGTCGCGTGTTAGACGATCCCGCGTCGCGAACATGAAGGCATCGTTAGCGAGGACCAAGACTCGCGGCTATCACGACTCTCAGGTGCAGCGCATCACGAGCGAAATCAAGTGGAATCGGCACACGCTCGAGCGGGCGGCACAAGTGATTCAACGAGGGTGGCGCTGGTCGAGGGATAAGGTCAAGGGAGGCAGTGTGGCCGCTAGCTTACCCTCCAAGCCACCTGTCTTCGAGCTGCTCGATGACACACGCGTTCGGACCAAGCGCCGTCTGCTTCCAAAGACGCAAGCGCAGGTGGCCGAAGCCGCAAGGGAGGAGGCCGCGGCGTCGCCCAACCGGCAACGGCAAGCGGACTCCACCACCGCACCGTCGCCGGCGGCATCCCAACCGGCCGAGGCTCCAACGATCCACTCAAGTGGAAACCCTCCTTCATTGTCAGAAGGGCGCGCCGCGCTGCACAACATCGCCAAACAGGATGTACGTGAAATGCAGGCGTATGCTGTACCCCCGAAAGCGGTTCGTCAGGTCGTGGAGGCAGCCCTTGTGGCAGCCGGAAAAGACCACGCTGGGGAGTGGAATGCCGCGCGCGGGGAGCTCCGGTCCTCCGACTTTATCGGCATGCTGCAGAGGGTCGAGCCTGCCACCATGTCCGCGAAACACAAAGAGCGGCTGAAGCAAATCGTCGCGGCGCCGGGCTTCACTCAAAAGGCCGCACGACACGCCTCAAAGGCGGCCGAGTGCCTTTTCCTGTGGGCGCTGTCGGTCTCGGCGGCCACCGCTGCTGCCTAAGGACGCGGCGCGCCGCCGTCCCCTTGTCGCCTTTCGATTTTTCATCTTTCATGCGAACCGCCGACGAGGAAAGCCACACCCACTCGCACGTGGAAAGGCGCCGAAAAGGAGGGAAGGGGAGTGTACCGATTCTAGCACGCATTCGCGTAGCGTAACGGGGTGGTAGTTGCGACTCGTACTCCCCTACTCGTGTCATTTCTCTTCCGCATTTTTTTGCTCCCTCCCCGTTTCGGTGTGCGCGGCACGATTGCTTTTGCCCTAAAGTCGTGGGGTGGGGGATCCGAATACGGTGCAACCCCTTGTGACGCTACTGCCCGCAACAGTTTCTTATCGGGCGAGAGACCGGGGAGATTCCTTGGGCACTCCTCCGCGGTCCGTCTTCACCCGTCCAAAAAAATGCGATCGAATTCGAAACTCGGAACCGGATTCGTGCAGCCACCGACCCCGGTTCACATCAGCGCACCTCACGCAGCGGCACCGACGCTGGCGGAGGATGATCTCTACGTGGGCAGCCGATTGGACACTGTGCAGCTGTCAAGCTCGGTCATCGGCCCTTGGCGAGCGGCGGTCGCGCAGTTTGAGCGTCGCGACTTGGCGCGGCGCGGCGCGGCTGGGGCAGAAAAGGGTGCCGATGGCCGCACGGCGGGGGGTGGCGACGACGCGCGCAATCATTTTCGCCGCATTCGGCTTTCCGCCGACGATGACGCCGCGGCGCTGTTGCCGCAGTCGCGCGCGCGCGTCGTGGATACCGTCGTCGCAGCCGGCGATCAGGCGCTGCGCTCGAGCCACTTGGTGCTCGGTGACTCGACATACACGTACCGAGACGCCGACGCGGGTGGCACGTTGGTCTTTCAGCCAAGGTCGCTCAAGCTGAGCGGCGACGCCGCGGCGTCCAGCTCAAACCACCTTTCGTCTGAAGCGGCCCTGTTGGCAAAAGGGACGCATGACATCGCCGCCGTCTACCGGCATCACCGGGCGTCCTCGCGAGACGAAGTGGCCACCGAAAATCCATGCATCGTGCGCCGCGATCAGCTTAGCCCAACGGACCGAGTTGCGTTCGATCAACTGCTCAAGCTGTGGCGGCAGGGCAGTCAGCAGCAGCGGAGAGCTAGCGCAGAGGGGACGGCAGGAATGCAACGTCATGCGGGTCTCAAGCGAGGACGACGGGACGTTGAGTCGTCCGACATGAGCCAACTGCCGAGCGGCGGTAGGCCAACCAACCGCCGACGGTTGGGCGATGCGTCCCATGCCACCACGGCCGCGGGTGACGAAGGCGGAGGTCTCGCTGCTGCCGACGTTGACGACGTCGCCGAGGCGATACGCATGGCGGAAGCCACTCTCAAGCGGCTGATGGCTATGTAGCATGTTTCGTAGCGCTGCTACCCTAACGCTTCCCCGTTTTCCCCAGATCGATAAATTACCGACGCCGCGCTGTTCCGGGAAACCTGTTGTAGGTGTCGATGTGGTGAGCACTAAAGAGCTTTAACCCTCTCGTCAAGATTTTTCGTGTTGAAAAAAGCATGAATCGATACCTTCTGCGCGTTTCGTCGCGGTCTGCTGCGTCGTTAACCTTCGCGCCGCATTCGAACGCGTCCATCAACCGACTGGAGTGTGGTGTGGCCCATCCTTTTGTGTGGCGGCGGCCGAGCGTCAAGCGGTGGTCTAGTGGTGGAAGTGGGATCTGCCCTCCTCCTGCTCCTTTCCCATCCCCACTCGACCATCCGACGGCTAAGAAGACGTCACCGACTACCCGAGGCGCCAACTTGCTATTCCAAGGGGTGGGGAAGGGACCTCAAGCCACCATTACCGTGACAGCATCATCATCTGCTCTTCGCTCTCCGCGTTTATATCGTCTGGCAGCAATGACAGCGTTGCCGTCGTCCGGAACGGCATCCGGTCAGTCGCCGCCGCCGCCGCAGGCCAGCTTCTCTGCCACCCAACTGATACAGCGGCGGACGGCGGCCCAATCCTCGACCGGGGCATCGCCATCTCCCTCTTCCGCCTCCTCAGAATCGCCGAAGAAAGGAGAGGAATTTCCCAAACTGTGGAAACTTCCGCGCCGCGAAATGCTGATCGTCTTCTTCATCTTCAGCATCACCGGTAGCTCCGCGATGTACGTCAGTCGCCACGTGACCGTGCCCTTTGTGGCCAAGCTGTGCGGCATGGACGCCTCGCAAACTCCGTGGTCGGGGACCTGGAGCTTCCGGTTGCTGTATCTGTGCGTGATGATGCCGACGTACAGTGCCTTGCTGCTCTCCTACGGCACGCTGTTTGGGCGGGGCGCGTACTTCATGCATTTCGTCAAGAAAATGTGGAGCCGCTTTTTGCCAGCTCCCGTGCGGAAGCAACTGAAGATGTGAAGTGCTCCCTTCGACACGAAAAAAGAGAAAGAGAGTGAGACCTGGTGAAGCGAGCGGGGCTGAGAGGAAAGGACGGTTTCGCTTCGAATTCCGCGCCACACGGTGTTGTGGGCGCTTATTGCGACCACATTCGTGACGTAAAATGGATTGCCACGACAGTGGGCTGCCCCCTCTATCTGTCTTGGCACACACGCGTTTCCTTTAGCGCTTTCAACAAGAAACAATGTCCGGATCGCTACGGCAGAGCGCCGGCGGCGAAACTAGTAGCCTCACGCCGGCCCCACACAGAACAGGAGGTATCTCTTCGGTGATTCCGAGTCGATATTTAGAAGAGCTGCATGCGGCGTCCGACGCCCAAGCAACCGTGAGCAGCATCATCCGCAATTTCGTGGAAGCTCTCAAACTCGTCAAGCACTACGCACGGCAAGCGGAGGAGACGCACGAGGAACGGCTGCTGGCCGTCCTCACCACTTTAGGATCCACGCGCCGGCGCGCAGAGCAAGCAGCGGCCCGGGCGGCGGCACGCACCGCGCACCACGAGACGACGGATACCGTCGACCTCTATGCAAACATCCTCAGCCGCAGCAATGATTTGCTCACAGAACTGCAGGAGCACGCGGGAAGCTATTCCCCTCGATTTCTGGCCGCGATGGTGGTCGTCGCGGACGAGGTGAAGCGCGTCCCCTGGGGCCATCCTCACGTGCCGGACCCATGGGCCCTCATTCCGGCCTTCTTCGACGAGCATCTCTTGGAGTGGGCGCACGATGTGCCGCCCACCGCCATCGAGCGCACGGCCCTCAGCATCACGAAGGTTAAAGAGTGGACGGCGGACCACCACGCCCATCTGCGTCCCGTGATGCTCGCGTCGTCTGCAGCCGCCGCCAGCTCGTCGCCGGTCGTGGCCGCCGTGGCGACCCACCTTTCCACCGTCGCGCCTGGGAGCGTCGGCTCGGCAGGGCTGCCCGGTTCCACCAGCAGCCATACCCAAGTCAGCGGACCGCTCACGACGCCTCCATCCTCGGTGCTGTCGCCGCTAAGTCCGGCGGCAGCCATCAGTGGTGTCCCCATAGGCAAGCCGCCCCCCGGTAGTGCCTCTCCCCCGTCCCCGGGCAGCCCTGCCGAGGCGACCGCGGCCTCTGCGACGTTTAGCAGTCGCGGCGTTCCGACCACCAACGCGGGTGCCCTGTTGCTTCACGGGGCCGGGTCGTTAGTCGAGCGTTCGCTACGGAGCGTCGCGGCGTCGTCGTCTCCCGGAGGCGGCAGCCGCCCGCCAGCGTCCGGGGGCGCAGGCAACTTGGAGTCCCTCATGGGCCTAGGAAACGGCGGCGGGATGAGCATCGCCGATGTGGCCGCGTCAGCCGCCATGTCGTCCGCTTCCGTGATGACGGGCATCGCGAGTGTGTCGCTATCCGCCGTGGCGGCCACGTCGATGGGATCTGCAGGTAGCGGCTCGCCTGCGGCGGCGACACTACCTGCGGGAGGGGCAGCTTCGTTGCCGCCGCAGCCCTCGCCGGCGGTCTCCACCTCCGTTCAGACAGCCGCTCCGCTGGCCCCGTCGGCACTACACTTGCGGCGGCCTATTCCGGCGCTGCGAATTTCGGCCCTCTGCAGTGACCCGATGCCGCTGGAAGGCGCGGGCACGATCGACGTCGTCTTTCTCGGTGCCCTCAACGGGACGGTGATGTCGGTGCCCACCTCGACGCTGACAGAAAGCATGGACCTCAGGACTCGAGCAGCCCAGGAGGCATGCCAGCACACAGGCGGCTCGTTGCTTGACGCGACCCGCGGCGCGGTGACGGCGACGCAAGGAACGCGCCGGGGAAATACGCCAGCGGGAGGGTCGCGGCGTTCGACGCCGGGAGGTTCGGGCGCCGGCGGCATAGGCCAAACGCGGCCAGGTGGCCCTTCCGCCTCGGGAAGTGGCGGCGCGAATTCGTCACTTCCGAACAGCCGCCGGGGAAAGAGAGGCGGCGGCCGCGGACCCTCGCAAAGCGCTGGCGCGGATTCGCGAGGAGCCTACACGGACGAAAGCCCTTACGCACACATCCCCGGCGTGAAAGTCTACGCAGGCCATTACAACTTTGCCGTGAGATTCCTCAGCGTCGTGACGTCAGGCCGGGATGGCACGAAGCTCCTGGTGTCGGCCGCGGACGACAAGGTGATGAAGATTAGCAATGTGCTGACGGCGCAGCTGCTCCACCTCGTCGAATCACCCCGAGGCGGCGCCATGACGCAGTGTTGCACGTTGCCGGCACACGAGCTCATCACGTCCGCGGCGGGCGCTGCCGCTCCTTGTTGGAGAATCGTGGCCGGTTCGCTGGATGGGCTCCTCTCAGTTTGGGACCTGCGTTCGGGCGAACGCGTGGGTGCGAAACTAGTCGACCTAAAACAGCCGGTGCACTCGGTGGCCACCGTGAGCACTGGGGGTGGCAGCGGGGCGACATCCGCATCGTGCTGGGGACTCAACGCCCCTCCCCAGGCATCGGGGGCAGTGGCGGGGGGTAACTCTGGGGCGTTCGACTTGATTGTCGTCGGAGGGCGGCGCGGTCACGTCTACCTCCTACGGGTGACCCGTGCCGATACTCGGCAGCCAGAGGCGTGCTGCACGCACGCCTTTCTACCGATGTTGGATACCGTGACAACGATCTTCATCGAGCCCGCGTGGAGGTGCCAAGTGGACGAGAATGCGAGCTTGCTGCAGACACCGCCACTCGGCCACCGGGCCGCCGTCACGTGCATTATCGCGGCAGGGGGTGTCCTTATCACGGGCGCCGCGGACGGCCTTATTATCGTGTGGTCGGCGACGGAGCGCCGGCTGCTGCGTCGTCTCGTGCACCACGTCAACGCCGTGCATTCACTGGCGGCGACGAAGGACGGTTTCTTGCTTTCCGCGAGCGCAGATGCTAGCATTGCCGCGTGGAGTTGGCGCGATGGGCTTCTGCTTCAAGTTCTCAGGGAGGGCGCCCATTTTCACGAGGTGTCCGCGGTGCTGATCGGGTTACGCGCTCGGGCGAAGGTTGACATCGCCTCGCTGCTGCTTGCGCAAAAGAGCTCCGCTGACGGAGGGACGGGGTCTGGCGCCGGAGGACGACGTTCCTCTTTCGGTGCGCTGCAAACGTCGGCGGGGGCCAACGAGGAACGTCTCTGGGGGTCGCAGTACATTGCGTTGAAGCGGTTACCGGAGGCGGTCGTAGAGTGCATCGCGATGACCGCCTCACTCGACGAATCCATCGCCATTTGGAGCGTGGGTTACAACGCCCACCACCACCACCCAAGCATCAGTAGTGGCGGCGGGCCCCTCTCCGTGTCGGCGGAGGACGCCAACGAGGATCACGACGGTCTGGCGGCGTGAAGACCGCGCAGGACGTGAAAAAATCTGACTTCGTCTTTCTCTCTCGCCTTCCATCTTTTTCTCGTGCTCCCTGAATGGCGCAGAGGTCTTGGGGGTCCCCTGCAGGGAAGGTCATGTACGGTTGTAGACATTTTTGGGGGAATCGACGTCGTATCGCAGTAGCGTGAGCATTCACAACCTCTCTGTCCGGCGCGGATCCTGAATTGCTGAACGAATACGAACGAAATTTGTGAAATCGCCATCATTGGATTGGCCTTCGGTGTTTTCCCTCCGTCTCTCTCCCCCAGGTTGTCCACAGAAAACCCCTTTTGCGCGCGTCATTTGCGAGTGGATGATCCACTCTTGCGGCTCACTCACCGCGACTACCACCACCGGAAGCCATTCCGTGCGTCGCCGTCGAGGCGTCGTGTCCGCGTTGTGCATCCCGATGCTGCTGACCGTCACGGCGATTATTTTTGCAATTCCCAAGACATCCTTTATTTTCGCGGCCGCCCAACAGTCCAGTGAAGTCGTCTGGACTTTTTCATACGCCCATCCGAGCCTTCCGTCTGCCCTGCTACGAGGCAAGCCACAAGGCGACGCGACCAGCTATCAGGCGTTCATTGATGCCTCGGATCAGCTGGTCGTGCCCGCGTCGGAGAATCCGCAACCAACGCCTGCCCCCTTCGCGTCCTTCACCATGACCGACGTTCCCAGCGACGCGGATCGCTTGGACGTGTCGGTCGCCTTTTCCTTCCTCGCCGGTGCCGACTACCATCGCTCGGAGATTAGCTTCGAGCAGGGTTATCCCTTCCTCAACGGATTGTCGATGCAGCAAGCGGAATTGCAGCCGCCGCAGGACGTGGCCACGTTATGGCCGACATTACCGCCATTCCGGAAATTTGCTGCTCTGAGGTTGCTAAAACTGGCGACGCGGGATTATACCAAGCCCAACAGCTACTGTTTCGATCGGGAAATGGCCTACGTGTTTGACGGATTCGAACAGAACGAGAACAGCAATCCGTGCTCGATCGACCTCGGCGGACAGTCCTTCGCCTCCGGGGACCTTATTACCATGAACATTTCCTTCTACCAGAACGGCACGGTGACGTTACGACCCACCGCCGTTGGAGGGGGCGCGTCCTCCATGCTTACGTATCAGAGGCTGACGTTGCTCGGCATGCCGACCCAGGTGCGCCTCTCCGTCACCGGCGATGTGACTCCCGGCTCGGGTCATTCCGCCGTGAACAATCAGATACGTTTGCAGTCGCTCAGTTATTCGTACTTTTTGAAACCTCTACGCACTGAGACGTCGGTGCCATTCGCGACGGGGGCGATTCCGACGAAGACGACGTATTTTCGGTCCGCGAGCACCGAGGGGTCGGACACGTCGTCCCCTACCACGGATGTCTCGGGGTCCCTCATCATACGCAACGGTGCGCTGACCGCTAGCGGTGGGGCCCTCACGGAGACGTTCGCCGTGATCGAGTTGGACATCCCGAGCGACGCCACCACGCTCAGCGTCTCCTTCATCTACGCATTTTCATCCGGCTACTTCGGCGCGAAGAATATCACCGGCATCGTCGCCTTCGAAGTCGGCAGTGTGGTGCCGTACATCGACCCCGCGGCGTTCGTTCCTGATCCGACGCCGCCGCCTCTGACGTCGGTGCCTCCGCCGATGTTGCACCATTCTGCCCTGATGGTCTCAAACCTACCCAGTCGAGACGGACATGGCACAGGCTATTGCTACGAGCGCCCAGCGAGCGTCGAATTCAACGTGTTTCACTTTGGCAATGAATCGGTCCCTCCGTGTACGCTCGATATTAGCGCCACGTGGTCGCCTCAGTCCTTTCAGCCTTTCAACGTCACCTTCGACTTGGATGGCGGCGTGCAAGTCTTGACGGGCGATCGCCCTTCCATGTTTTATCAGCGGCCCGCGTGGGATACGGTTTGGCAGCTGCCAACGAGTTTGATCTTCGCGGCGGAGGGCCCCTTGATGGAGGGCCGCATGCGGGAGCTGAAGTACGTCACCACCCGCGCACCCCGCAGGACAGCGACCGCCACCATGACGGAAGGGGCGACCACCTTGGCGCCAGGCATGACCTCGCTTCAGTGGAATTATGGTTGGACGACGATCCCCGTACCCTTCGTCCGCGCCGTGAGGCCGGAGAGGATGACCTACGTCCGCGACCATAGCGTCGCGAGGATGCCCTCCGTCAACGATAACAATGAATTGGTCATTGATCAACAGACGTCGGCTGCGGCCGTCAGCTACGCCGTGTACGACTTCACAGGGCTCATTCCAGCGGCGGAGGCTGAATGGTTCTCCATTAGCGTGTCGATGTTTATGGACGTCGTTGACGGCGGCAACGCGCTCGCGGGGCTATACTTCGACCGAGGCGGCGTTCCGTTTGATAGTGCATCGCAAACGGCCGATCCGGCGGCAACCATTTCGAACTCACCATACTTTGTCCCTCTGACAACGTTGCGCGTTTACCATCGCCCTGTCCGAAACGAAAACGTTTCCTGGTGCGTCGATCGCCCCGACGCCATGCAGTTTGACACCTTCGACGACGGCAGCAGCGGTGGAGGAGGAGGTGCGGCCGTCCCAACAATGTATGGGTATCGCTGCGGCACGGATTTGGGCTCGACCTTCCCTTATCGCCAATGGCGCACGCTGAATGCGACGTTCTATCGTGCCAGCTCCCGAGTCACCCTGCGGCCGGGGGACGAACGCGTCGTCGAGGCGCAACGCGGACCAATGGACCCCACGGGATTTCCGACGTCGCTGCGATTGCTGCTTCAGGGAGATCGGTCAGGACATTCGGTCAGCTTCCGCGACCTCGCTTACTCATACTACGTGCCGCTTCCGATCACGCCGACGGCGACGCACACTCATACGCCAACCCCCACCGTGACGTCGTCGTCCACCGTCACGTCGTCGACGGGAACGCCCACGGGCACCACCTCCGGCACCACGGCCACGGCGGGGCCCACCCTGTCATCTGCGACTCCGACCACCTCGACCACGTTCGCATCGACGACGTTCTCGTCCTCCGCATCCGCCACGGTGCCACCCACATCGACCACGCCCCCTTACACGCCAGCACCGCCACCCAGCATGGCATGGTCCGATCTGCCCATGGGGGTCACCTACGTCGAAACGGCGGTTCCCTTTGCACAAGGAACGGTCCCGCCCCGCGCGACATTCCTGCGACTCGCGGTTGAAGGTGCCAGCCTTAACAACCACAGCCACGTCGACGGCAGTAGCCAATCGGTTGTCGTCAATAGCCAAGCGTTCCAAATCTCCGAAGAAGGGGGCCGTAACGTCACGCGAAACGGCACCTCGACGGCTGCCTACTTTCAGCTTGCGTTGCCTGCCGCCGGCGCCGCCATTGCCGTCAGTGTCGCCTTTTCCCTGTGGACACAGAACCATCTGTTCGGGGCGTCCGACATGGAGGCGGCACTCGTGTTTGACGTGACCGACTGGGTGCCCTTCTTGCTCACCAATGGCTTTGCATCCGACCCCGCGGCGGCAGCGACCACCCAGCCACCCGTACCACCGCCGAACAACAGCGGCATGTTTCATTATTCGGCACTTCGGATTCGAGATCAGTTTTCCCGGCCTCCGCCGGCAGCGGCGAATTCGTTCTCGACCGGGACGGGAATGACAGGGACGACAAATCCAAGTGGTACAACTTCCTTTCTGGGGACGACCTACGCCAGCGCGACCGGGACGACCTACGCCAGCGCGACAGGCACCACGATGTATTCTGGGGGGGCGACGACGACAGAGACGGCCACTCCAATGGCGACCGGCCCTGCCACGCCGTACAACGACACCAACGTCACGTCCTCTTCCCCTCCGGAATACTGCTACGACCGCAACCAGAGCGTTGAACTCGGCGTCTTCCACAAGGCAGGCGCGGACGCCGCACCTGCTTGCGCGTTAGACCTCGCCAGCACGTGGACCCACCAAGAGTGGGTCGACGTGAACGTCACCTTCTCCGTGACGGGGCTGATGCGAGTCATTGTTGGCAATCAGAGTAATGCGACAGCCACCACCGGCGCGTTCTTCCAGCGACCTTTCGGTGGCGACGATATCCAGCCGTGGTGGCTCCCTGGCTACTTGGGGCTGTTCGTCGATGGTAAGGACGCGGAGGCGCGCATCCGGAATCTCCGATACTTCACGTTGGCAAGTTACCCCACGACGACCGTCACGGAGACTACGACGATGACGAATACAGAGACGACGTCCACGAAGACCAATAGTGTGACGAAGACGACCACGGCACCGCCGCTGACCAACGCGACAGTGAATGCGACGACGACGACGACGGCGCTGCCCGTCGCGGCACGCTGCCCGTCGTGCGGCATGGCGGCTTCCGCGGTACCCACGGCAGCTAACCGAGATCCGTTCGTTCAAACAGCTTGCACCACGTCCGCCGCGGACTTCGACACGGGTTACATTTACATCACGGCGCGAGACGTCGCGCCGATCGCGCGGGGCCGCGTCGTGTTAGGCTACCCCATTCCTCCCAATACGTATATCAGCAGCAACAGCTCCACCGCTGCGTCCGTCCAGCAGTCCCTTGCACCCTTAATGCAAACGTTCGTCGCGTCGGCGATGTGGGCCGCGAGCGCTGAGAAGCGCTGCTCAGCGGAGGTCGCCTCGGACGTTGCCCTATCCGCCGCGATGGATGCGCCCTCGTCGCTCGCGATGACCGCCACCGGGGCATCACCGCTGGTGACATCGGCAACGACCGACGACGGGTGTGCGCGAGCCTACCGCGCCAAGTTCAACATTTTTGCAAATGTCACCACCGTCAACGCGGGGGCGACGAACCAAACCGGCAGCCGCTATTGCGTGGAGACCGCACCCAATCCGCTCGGCGGCCGGCGGACGACCTGTTCCTTAGTGCTGTCGGCCGCGGGTCCCGTGTGGAAGCCGGACGGCACGGCGTGGCAGGACAACTTCACCATACTGTCACAAAAAGTGTGCAACGTGTCGTGGTTTTCGCAAGGCGTGGGGAGCGGAACGGAGGCGGAGCCCATGTTCATATGCGGAGTGGTGCGCTCGTCAGCGGTGGACGCCTCCTCCTCGCCATCTTTCTTGCAGTGTCGCTCTCGACCCGTGTCCAATTATCTGGCAGCGACGTTGCGGCTCTCGCTGCCATCCAACCTCGTGGATGCCTCGTCCCTCGCGTCCTGCCTCGTTGTGCTTCCTGCGGCAGGCACCAACGGCACCAGCCGCTCGTTGCTATGCCCAGTTGCACTGAAGTCGGGTGTGGTCGTGCCTCCCGGGACCGTGATCACGGCGGTGCTCAACGTCACTTGGGCGTCGTCGTCGACCACCGCGCGGAGTGCTAATAGCGTGGTCGTCGTCGAAGTGGATTTTCCTGCGTCGTCCGCGGCGACGGGCACAAGCGTGAGCGATAATAACCAGTTGCTCGAATCGCTCGCCCGAATCACCCTCCCGAGTCACAGCGTGCGACCCCTGACGTCCAACACGCAACCGTTTGAAATACAACTCGCGCTTGTGGATACGGTTTCATCGACGGTGACCGTCGCCAGCGCGCAACTCGTGAATGCACTTGGCCAATCGCGCGACGTGCTTGGCGATAGTCGCTTTGCCTTTTTATTCTCGACACCGGAAGAGGTCCAATCCAAGAAATCGCTGTCCATTTCGTTCTTGCCCTTCGCCCTTCGCGCGTCCGAGGCTGCCTGGTACGGCGCGACCTCCTCCTCGTCAACGACCACCACCGTTCAGCTGAAACTGCAATTGTTTTTCTTCTCCACGAATGTGACGACGACGACGGCCGGTGCGAGTCGACGAGACTTCGTATGGCAACAGGCAGCCGCCGCCCCTTCGGTGGCAGACGCCGTTCCCGACGCGGGAGGCATTAATGCTCGCGTCGTTCCTGGAACGTTCGCCGTGCAGGCCGCCAACGGCGCACAAGGGAACACCACGGCCTTCCCGACAAACCTCACCACGTTGCAGACGACGACGGTCATCCCCATCGACGAGGGCGTGCCGGCCTCCCCCGCGTATTGGCCCTACATCATCGCCGCCATCGTCCTGGTGGTCATTCTAGCGGCGATTGCCACCATCATCGTCTGCGTGCGGCGGGCGAAGCGAAAGCGCGAGAGCCGCGTCCAGGCGGCGAATAGCGGCTTCCCCAAGTTGAGTGACTATGGAGGAGGAGGAAGAAACGACGACGCGGACGATAAGAGCCCTGGGCCCGTCGCGTCCCGGTACACGGTGCCTTCTTCTTCGGCACAGTATAGCCCGAGAGAGCAACAACCGTCGGGGCCGAAGCGGACCACGTACGACGAGGACGGCGGCGGCTTTGACGGACTGGACGTCGTGGGCGCCGCGGACGATACCCCTGCGCCGGAGGATCGCCCCGCTCGACGGCTCGATGCAGTCTGATGATCGACACTGACCGACTACGCTCTCGAGAATCCGCGAAAGTCCACCAATCGCGCCCGAGAAACGATCGCGACCGCAGATGGTCCCTTCACAGCTTCTCTCTCTCTCTCTATCCCTCCACGAATGGTGATCGATCCGGACGTCGTTGTGTGTGTGTGTGTGTGTTCGTGTGAGGGTGCGAGTGGCTCCGCTGTTGGCGTTTTTTTTGTTCGTTCCGATGGACGCTTCGATCACGCGTTTTGTCACTTGCGCGCCGCGCAGTCGAACAGCCGTCACTATTGCCAACTCTCCGCTGTTTTTGCAACGGAGACGACCAGACCCCCCCGCCCCCCCGCCGCCACCCACACACTTCTCATGGCGCACGCCCCACGCGGCGCACGCACCGATGGCCGAAGTCATCCGCAAACCCCCAATGGTCACGGCAGGACGCCTCCTCCTGTGGCCCCGAGCGGCGTTGCCGCGCGGCCTCAGCGCGGTTCGTTGTTGTTCGACGGCCCCTTTCGCGGGACGGACGGCCGTTATTATTACCTGTGCACGCTGATCAACGTTGAGATGTCGTTTCCTACACCTGTGATGATTCCGTTCGTTAAGCACGCAGCACCGGCAGCCTCGGTGCCCAAAGGGGGGAATACCAGCCGCGACACAACGACAAGAGGGGCGCAAAGCCAACCGGCCGCCAAGGCGGCAGAATGCAAAGCTGACGGTCTGGTTCTTACGCGCACATTCTGCTTGCGTGACAGCACGATCATGGCGTTCAGTGCAAAGATTCAGCACGCGCTTCCGGGTCGCGTGATAGCCCATCCAACGGCGAAGTCGATCTTTCGCAGCACCGCGGAGGCCGCCTCGAGCACCATGGGCTCCGTGTCCCGTTACCTCTGGGGAGCGGGGAGTGCAGCGTCCAGCGGCGCATCGGCCGGACAAAGCGCCGCGACCGCCCCAACCGTGGCGGATGTAGATCCATCTCTAGCCACTCCGTCGTCGTCACCGTCCGACGCACGGTCATTGGAGCTACTGGCCTTCCTTGCGAGCGTCCTCGACGACACCGAGGACCTCCTGCAAATCCCCATTGTGGGCTCGTTCTTCATGACTAAGTTGGAGGCCGACGTCACGACGCTTGAGCATGTTCCGGCGTCGGTGTACTTGAAGCATATGCAAAGCATCCCGGCCGATTTACAACCGTCGTGGTCCATCCTTGCTGCGTCCACCTCTCCAGCTGCGAACGCATCGTCGCGAACGCCGGCAACGGTGACATTGTCGCTACGTAAAGAGACGCCAATGTTCGTCATGCCTAGCGTCGCCGCAGCAGGTCACGACGGCAGTCCCCTCGACGAGGGCACCATCCGTCTGGTTGAGAAATGGGAGGCGAAAGGTGGGTTTGCCAACAAAATTAACACCGAGTCAAAAAAGCTCATTGTGCCAGAATCCACCGATGCCAAAACCATGACTGACCATTGGAATGAGTTGAGCAAGGCCATCCGGCAACATCCCATCAAACCATCGCCAGCGGTGCCTCCAGCCACCGCCGCGGACGACCCGCGGGTCACCACGGAGGCGCGCATGACCCTCTCCGAGACTCAACGCATCATCGACTCAGTGGCCATCGTTCTCGACATGGCCCATCGCTTTCAGACGATGGCACACGCGGTGCCCAGAAACACCAACGACGAGGAGAAGTACGACATCGGGTCCGCTCTGCAGATTGCGATTCCGCTGTGCGAGCAGAGAGGGGACGACGAGGCGACCTCCGCGCGGTTGGTAACGGCTCAGCGGCAAATGGACGCCGTCCTCATCGGTAAAGGCCAGCGAGCCAGCGACTTGGAGTTGACGACGGCCACGGCCGAGGCTCTCGGGCAAGTCACCGCCCTGGTGGCCGACGTGGTCAAGCAATCGGCTCCGCCAACTGCGGCGTCATCCGCGTTACGTGGCCTGTCGGAGAAGCTCTGGTGGGACGACGCGCGGAAATGCCTGGAGGCGCTGCAGAAGCCGTCGACGTTGCCTCTGCCGCCTGTGACCGCCGCGGTCGCGACCCGGTGTTTGAATGGCTCGCCCGCTGTGGGGGTTGCTGCTGGTGGCCCACTGGACGTCGGAGCTGAGGTCGCGGTGTTGGCGGCTCAACTCCTACGCCGTGTGACACATCGTGCAGAACAAGTATTGTCGCGCATGAAGGACAGCCTCTATCACTGATCCCCGTCCCCGCTCCCCGTAGTCCGCTTTTCGGCTCTCCCGCTGAAGGTCACTGCTGGTGAGAGTCTACACAGCCGCCCCGAGGTTGGCCCGCGCCCCCCCACCCCGTCCGTGGTGCCACTTTTTTTTTGCATCTTTGTTCTCTTTATTGCTGTCGAACACATACCACTGATGCCCTCCGCCTCACTCGTTTCAACGGTGACCCACTCGATGGCGTGGTGGTTCAACAAGTCTGGGGTTCGTTCGGCGATGGTCGACTCAACGAAGTCGCCCATGTCCGGAATATGCGGACCCCTCGTCGATGCGCAGAGGAAAGGGCCACATGATTTTTCGTCAACTTTTTTTTTCTCCGATTATTGACCACATCTGTACTTTTTCTCACTAGTCTATCGGAAGGGCGTTGCCGCGTTACACCCAACATATGTCAGGGGCGGCGCGGTCGCGAGGGGTTTGTCGAATCCCCGGTCCCGACGTCAGGCGCCCGGTTCCCGGCCGGCCGCAACGCGGAACATTATTGTTAGACGGTCCGTATCTCGCGACGGACGGCTATCACTACTATTTGTGCACCCTCGCGAACATTGACATGTTGTTTCGACATGTAACGTGGTTGCCAATTGCCGCGAAGAATGGGGAGGCGAAGCGAAAAAAGTCGACGACCGTCCAGCCCATCACAGCTTGTTTCCCGGCCGAAGGACTGTGTTTGACCAGAACATTCTGTATCCGTGATAGCTGTATTTGTGCGTTGAGTCAGACACTCACCCAGTACTTCGCGGATCGCGTGGTGTTGCACCCGAAGGCAAAGCCGACGTGCTGCAGCGCGTTGGAAGCCATGATCACCACCTGCGGTCGATTTGCCGGATGGTTTGGCGTTTCCAGCTCGGCGACCGATGACCTATACCCATCACATGCACAGATGGCGCCGATCCCATCAGGATCAGCGAACCCCGAGCGAGCCGCTGCGGCAGCATCATTGTCGTCATCGTCGTCACTGCCCGCAACTTCCGTGCACACAGCCAGGCGCGCGGAGCTTCTCGCGTTCTTGGCTAGCGTGCTGGATGACACGGAAGGCCTCTTGCGGATCCCCGTCGTTGGCGGTTTCTTCATGCAGACGATGGGAAGTGCCGCCGTCACGCTTGAGGGCGTCCCCGGGTCGGTGGTCGCGACGCACGCTTCGGTCATCCCCGCCGCGTTGCAATCGGAGTGGAGGAAGAGGATTCACATTGCGTCGACGTTGCCCGAAGAGAGAGCTGCCTCTGCGGTGGGGATGGCGCGTTCTTCTGTCGCGGGTGGTTCTGGTGTGTCCTGGCCGTCAAATCATCAGGAATGTGTACGTGTAGGCTTCAAGACAATGACCCCTACGGCTGATGACTCCAGGACGGAGGACGGTCACGGGGGAGAGCCTCTATTCACGTTACCCCTAGGCACCGACGACGACGATGCCGTTGCGACGTGGCATGCCCACCACGACGATTCTTCCGCCGCGGACGGGCTTTCGATGTGGCAAACCGGCAGCCCTTTCACCGCGCGATTGAACGGGCTGTCTGGCACGTTCACGGTGCCGGAAGTAAAAGCAGCAGCGGCTCTCGCCGCGCACTGGACGACGTTGCACGCCCAAGTCGCAGCCGCGAAAACAGCCGCGGATAGCGTGTTGTTCGCCGCCGTGGAACCGGCGTCGCTATCGATGGGTCTCGCCCGTGGTGACCCATTTCTGCAACCCACTGCCCGCGTGTGCCTCGATAGGGCGGCCAGTATCATCGAAACGGTGCATCACGTCCTCGTCGATTTGGTGCGAAGCGCCAATGTCACCGCGACAACAGAAGTTTTGGCGGCGAACCAAATGGAACCAAATGGATACGACGTCGGTTCGTCGACCTTGGGACAGGAAGTGCCCGGCGTGGGCCACCGCACGCAGCCGCTGCCCGTCGCGGCCATCATCACTGAGATGCAACGGCGGCGGGTAAGAAATGGCGGAGCCGCCCGTCACCGCGCGGAACGGCTCATTCGTGAAGCGACATGTTTGGCCACGGATGTCGCGACGCGAGGCGCCGGCAGCGGCGGTGCGTCGTTTCCTGCCGTGCTCGGACAGCGAAGTATCGCACTTGTCCCGGAAAGTACTTGGTGGGACGCGGCGCGTCGCAGCGTCGCGATGCTGCGCCAACCGTCCAGGCGTCCGTGGCAGCCAATAACGACCGCGTTTGCGGCGCACTGCCTTTGCGGGAGCAGTGCAACCGGTGAGGGGGTGGCGACGACACGGTTGGCTGCGTACGACGTGCGGAAGGAAGTGGCGGTGCTCGCCGCGGAATTCGAGCAACTCGTGATGCGCCGCTCGTTGCGACTTTTGGACCGCATACAGGATGCGACACGTCCATCCTCATATTATTAGGATGCGACATCGACAGACACCTCAGTGGTGGGATCGCTCACCCCATGGTTCTTCGCTCCCGCCCATCCCCATATTATTAATCCCCGTTTGACCCTTTGCACATCGACCCCTTCCGTTACTCTCTCGTCGATGCCTCTTCATCCCCATAATAGCAGCGGGGGGGATCTCACATCATGATGATTATCATCCGCGCTCGATGATTATTACGTATTAGGGGTCGCCGCGTTTTTTTGCTGTCCGTGACACACACACTGCGTGTGCCGCGCGGTATCAACAAGTTCACACGCACACACAAGGGCACACACGCACGCAGTGGTGCCCAATTTGTAACGGACATTCACACGTTTTATTGTACTCAAATCATTCCGTTCGGGTCGTCGACACATCGCTGGGCTCATCAGAAGGGCAACACTTAGCTCTTACCTTATTGCATCGCTCGCCGCTGCCGAACCGAACAACGAACGTATGTGGCGAATCACCTCCGTAGGGTCTTTGACGCTGACGGCGTTGCTGACGATAGCGACATCCAGCATTTTACAAGTACACGGGACGAACCAGCTCCTGCCGCTAGTCGTCGGCACGACGTGCGCGACGGGGATGCAGCCGGGGGTGCGACCTGACGGTCGTCAAGAACGTCGCGGTGCCGGAGTACCCGTCCGTGAACGGGGCGGGGGAGCTGGTCACGGTGCAGCAGGTGACGGACAAGTTCTCGTGGGCCACGCTGCGGCTGCGGACGCCGCCGGGTGCGCCGTGGGTGAGCATCCGCTTCCAGCACTGGTGGCACCCGGCGAACGACAACTTCAAGGGCTACGTGTTCTTCGACCAAGGCGTGCCGTTCGACCCCGCGGACCCAACGACGACGTCCGAGCCCGCGCTGGCCGCATCGACGCACACCCAGCTGGCGGTCCTGCAGTTCGCACGGCTCGGGTACCGCGACAACCACCCGGCGTGGTACTGCTACGAGCGGTTGAACAGCTACCAGTTCGATGCCTACAGCGAGCGTTCCCCGCCGGCGAATCCGTGCACGTTCGATCTGGGCGCCGACTTTGCGACCGAGGCGTGGCACGGCGCGAACGTGACGTTCTTCGACAGCGGGCGCATCGTGCTGCGGCTGGACGACGGGCGCGTGTTCGAGCACCAGCGCCCGGCGACGGACACCGTGGGCGGCCTGCCGACGCACGTTCGGTTCGCGGTCTGGGGCTGGTACGCGGGCCACGAGGGACGTTACCGGAACATCGCGGTGACGTACCCGGCCGCGCCGCGGGTCGGCGTCGACGTCGGGCTGACGCCGGGGCAGCTGTCGGCGGGGATGACGGTGCTGCGCCACGTGTCGGTGCCGCAGTACCCGTACGTGAACGCGGAGCTGACGACGACGGTGCAGGTGACGGACCGCGGCGGGTGGGCGGCGCTGCGCTTGGCCGTGCCGGCCGATGCCGACTGGGTCAACGTCCGCCTGCAGGTGAGGCTTTGGAACTCGCAGGGCCCACCCCGGATGACAAACGCGTCTGTAATCAAGAACCTCAACAAAGGGAACAGCTCGGTCATCATCCGCTGCGTGCT
>ERZ1292630.1254-Hain-H41-02um-R3-1254-length-25205-cov-9_pt1 | contig 25205 bp, 8 predicted proteins | sample MGYA00564408_ERZ1292630 | MGnify/ENA primary metagenome ERZ1292630 (study PRJEB36523, sample SAMEA6512641) | groundwater metagenome | collected 2019-01-08 | study: AquaDiva: Metagenomics assemblies of 32 groundwater samples
AGAGAGAGAGAGAGAGGGCCGGAGTTGCCTATCCGAAGGGTGGGAAGAGGTGTGATCAACACGTGAGAATCAGTGCCACGCGCGGCTACTAACCATCGGGTGGGGCGAGGCACGCCTTTTTACTACCGGGGTGGTAGCGACCGACCAAGGCGCACGGTGCGACGGGCCTACGCTCGGGGCACCATTCCGCGGCTTCCACAGTTCGCCACTGCATTCTGATTTTTCAGCAATAAAGGAGAAGTTGCACTTCGGGTCCTTTTCACACCTATTTGGGTCGTCACGCGTTGGGGTGGCGCGATGGCTGCGTGACATCGATCGTTTTCGTCGCCGCATTGTATGCAATGTCAAGCGGGTAGTCCTTCACAGGCGACCAGACCGCAAACGGGGCATGCACGACGGCGGTGGCGACATCCTGTCCCGTGGCGCTGCTCGTCCCCACGTCTTGTGCAGTAATGTCCAATTTGAGGATGTGACCCGTGGCGACCATGGACCCAATCGTGACCAGTTTTTGTGGCACAGTGAACGACGCGCCGGGGCTGAGCGACGTGGCAGGGAGGGACTCCGACGTGCCGGTAGGAGGCACCTGATAGGTCGCTGTAACCGTGAGCTGATGTGGTGTCGTCGACGTGTTCCTGACCACCGCAGAATACACGTGCCGCGGAGGCATTGAATTGGTCTCCCGAAAGTGTTGCATGAGCTTGGTCGTGGCGTTCGCAAAACGAAACGTTCGTTGTATCGTTATTTAAAGTTAATATGAAAACAATTCTGTGGAAGCAAGCTACCTATCAAAGCGTTCGCAGCAGCAGAACCTACCTCGTACGATTCCACCCTTCCCATCCAAGAACACAAGACATCACGAGCTTCGACGACTGATAGGTTATCAGTGAGCTGCGCTTTCCCGTAATCTGCATCATTGAGAACTCGACCTTCTTGCCAAAAAAATCAACAATGCGGGTGGTCCAATTAACTGCGACCTCGCTTTGCTTGGACTACGAGGCAGAAATTGTCGTGGCGCTCCCTATTTTATGCGGCCTCCGATCAGCTGCGGCGCTTTGTGCCGGCGCGCCGGGTTCATTGTGCGTCGAAACGACGTTGCTGATGAGGGACGTCGGCAGTCGAGTTAACGAGGCGCTACCCGCAACCGCCGCGGCTGAACTGTTTGCGCGCTCAACTTCATCCACAAGGCTACGGTTGTCCCCTTGAGGAATCGTGGGCAGCGATTTCGACGTCACGGTTGTGAGACAAAAGCTGAACAAGAAAAAAGCAATCGTGTAGACACCGGCGACCCATGGATGAGGTACACCAGCTTTGCAGATCAGAAAGCTCCGCAGCGCAACCGTGAGTGCCAGAGCCGCGGTGCAAGCGCAGCCCCAGACGATGCGAAGGCCCCGTTCGCCTTCGTGACCGGATCGATCGCGACAGCCGAGCAAGAATACGATGGTCAGCGCGAATACCAATACAATGTTATGCACACAACGAATGGCGGCCAAGCCGTCGTTCCGCGGGCGGACCGCGGTGCTGGCCACGTAGGATTCGCTCACGACGAACACCACACCGGCGAAGATGGCCAATGCAAAACTGTACGCGTGGTCGCGCAGCTGCTGCATCGGGTGTCTTGTGTGGCGCACCATGTGTGCCGTGGACGCAATTTGGAAGAGCAAGGCGATGACGACGCAAATCGCTAAGGTGCCGTCCTTCTCAGGAGTCGAGAGTAGTGCCAACGCCACTTCGCACGAAACTCCCGCGAGGGGCACCACCACGAGGTTGACAAATTTATTGACCGTGCCGTATTGGCGAACCGCGGAGAAACATGAAATCTGTTGCTGAGAGTGGAAGTCTTCTTCGCCGTCCAAATCGTCAATTTGCGCACGGTCGTCGTCCAAACTGTGTTGCCAGCCACGCGACACGTTCGCGGCCAACAGCGGCTGTTGAGGCTGGAGCTGAGCGGACGAGGCGAGCTGGATTTCGTGCTGCCTTTGCTGCAGCTTCAGTTCCCATGTCAACGCGTTGATGCGGATGGTGGCGAACATGAGCGTGACTAGCAAGAACAGCTGCGATAGCGCCTCGAACGTTTGCGCCACTCGTTCGTGGGTGTCGATGTTTGGTCCCTGGACAAATTGCGTCAGCGTAAACTCGGTGAGCACGCCGGTTTGAAGCAGCACGACGATGATGAAGAGGGCCAACGTAATGGAGCAACACACGATGGAACGCTTCAACGCCGCGACGTGCCTGAGGCGGGAGTTGGCCTCGTCAATCGATGCCAGGTGGCCCCCCTCCCCCGAAGAGGAACCGGGTGTAGAAGGATGTTGCTGCTGCTCGTGGTCATCGTTGCTGCCACCGATGAGCGTCAGGAAGGTCATCATCGCGACGAAATCCAAACAAATGCTCGTTGGATGGGCCGCGGTGATGGGATGCGCGAATTTGACGCGGCAGAGCGAAAACGTCAGGAACAAGACCATCGACATGCAGACCGGGAGCATCGTTGAGTTGGTTAGGTTGGGCACAAGTGGTCGCTTCAGCGCGAACACCCAAATTGCCAGCAACAAGCCACAAAAAACCAGTCCGTAGCCGCTGAGGGCCGTCATCTCGGTTGAATTCCCAGAGGCCCAAATAAGCGACGTATGATCGGCTCGTCGGATGCTGTAGTAGATGGTGAAGTAGCTCACTTGAAACATGCCGAATACGAGTTGTAGGAACGTTGCGGAGCCGCCGCATTGCGTCACAAGCCACCGCAGCGCGCGGGAAGGTAACTGAGCTGTGTTCGCCGCAAAGCTGTACGACGCTGGCGCGTGAACAAATCGGTCAACCGCCAGCGTGAAAAGTTCGAACAAGAACACCTCTCGGCTTGAACTCAATAGTATCGCCACCAGCCCGTTGCCGTGCTCCTCGCTGTGGCCCTCTTCCTCCACGGCGCTCTGCTCGAGTTCCTCGTCGACGATGGAGGCCAGAATGCGGAAGAACACGAAGACCGTCAGCATCACAATGACGATGGCCCACAGGCTGCGGCGGTAGCGGTAGCCTTCCCACGTTGGGTTGTAACAGCGGAATTGCATCAATAGAAGCGTGAAAATGGCCACCGCGACCACTGACTCATCCAACGAGTAGAGGAATATTGGCAGCTTGGACTGGGTCTGGTTGCTGCCCGTTTTGCCGATTAGCGTGATGGCCAAACAGATGAGAAACAAGACGTACGTGACGATGCACATGATGAAGGCAACTGGCAAGTCTCCGAAGAGAATCCGGTGGATGTAGGCGTATCCGAACCAGCAAAAGTAGAGCGACGCGACTGCCACAATGAGCCGCAACGAGCACAAAAAGATCATCGACCAGTCGTTCTCGTTGCTTCCCGAGTCGATGACTACCTTGGCCACGGAGAGGGCGAAGAGGGCTGTGAGCAGCGTGAAGTAGACCACGTTGTACCACGGCGGGATACCATCCGCGACGACGGCTAAAAAGGCGGCCTCCGTGCTGTCAGCTGCCGCCGTTTCCTCCTCGTTGAGGACATCATCGCGACTGTGAGTTAGCGGATGGCCGACCAACGCCGAAAGCGATTCGCGTTGCGCCGGACGCACTGGCGGCGAAAGGTGGACAACGGCCGATGACTCCACCGGCGGTGGCCGTCGTCCCTGGGCGGCAGCGGATGATGCCGTCGCATCATGGGAGGCGGTCGCTGCGCCGTCGACAAGGGCGTTCACGGAGTGCCGACCGACGTCCGGCTGCAGTTCTTCTGAATTGTCGGATGCGGTCGCTTGTTGTTGATGATGGGCTGCAGAATGGGCGGCGGACGCGGCGGAGTTTTGACTGGCGACGTGGACGCCATGCTCGACGGCGACCCGGAGGTTCTGAAAGACCCAGATGCTGGTCATGACGTTTCGGCCACGGGCGAGGGAGAACACAAACAGACTGAATCCGGCCTGAAAGGCACCCACGGTTCTCCGCACGAGCATCGACACGCCAAACCACACGTAGACAATAAGCAGTGCGAACGCGTGCCATCGCTGCCAGCTGTACTGCTCGACGTCGAAGGCGAGCAGCAGTCGAAGGGTCGTGAAATCGGCCACGGCCGTGCGGAGTGGAATGAGTACCATGAAACCCGACAGATCAGAATACAGGCATATCCGCGGCGTGGCAGTCGATGGTGAGCTGTGATTGGCGGCCGCCGGATCGGAAAGGATCAGCGATGGCCACGCGAACATCATGGCGCCATCAGAAGGGGCGCCTGGGTGTGGAAGGACGGGGGTTTGATAGAAATGGTGGTGGGTATGGTTTCCGCTCATGCTGCTGCCTCGGCTGTTGTTGGCCTGGATCATGGCGCATTGATCGGACATCACCACGTAGAGATCAATGGCGATGGTGATGAGGATGGGTATCGAGCAGCACACGATGGATCGGTATCGCTCGAGCACCGTGTGCGAATCGTGGTGGCCGCCATGATGAGTGCCGTCGTGGTGGTGGTTCGCGGCGGCGTCGCCATCACTTTGGTTGTTCGCTGTTTGCCCGCGCGGATCGAAGCCGACGCTCTCCCGGTGGCGTGGCTCGGGATGTCCAAATGATGAGGACTGCCGATGAGCTCGTCGTTCAGCGTGAGATCGTTGTTTTTTGGAACGGTTTCGCTGCCACTTGAACAAGGAGACCAGCGCGTTGCATCCGATGGCCACGATGATCGTCGCGATGAGAATCCAACGCACTTTCCACTGCGTCGGATCCACCACGTACGGTTCCACCGCCACGTGGTTGGCGTCCTCCTTGTTGGTCGAGGCGGAAATAGTCCACGCGGAGAACGCGTAGAGCACGAACCAGCCGATAATCACGTTGAACACCCTGCGTTGGTACACAACGTCGCCGTTGGCAACTGGACGGGCATTCGTCGTCGTTCGGTTCGGACCACCTCCTCGGACCGTGCCGTCACCGTCGACACCTCCTGCGGCGACCGATGATGCCTCCTCCCGTGGTGGGTGGTGACTCGTCGACGACGCCCTGGCCGCGCCGTGATCTTCAATGTGGTGAGCCGACAGTTCTGCATGCAACTCGCCCGAATTTTCGGAAAAGTTCGGAAGCGACCGCTTGCTACTGGCCTTTGACATATTTTTTCTTTTTGATTTTTAGAAAAGAGCCGTTGAATCGCTCGATTGGCTGCAGCGATGAGGAGCCGTCGCAGTTTTCAACGATCGGCTGTCTCCTCTCTCTCGCAAGGAAAAAGCGGAGGAGTTTGGAGGAAAAACGCAAACAGCAGCAAATTGCGCTTTCCCCAGCAGCGAATCCATGACTCCAGACAACACACGTCATCACGCTGATTAAAATGATAACTGACATGTCACACGTCTATTGATCTACGAATTGGAAATCACGTTTGTAGCCGCTACGGTGCGCCACTCTTTTGTTTCTTCACATCCCGAATTAATCGGCTTCCGTGTGGCTCGGGAAGACGTACCGGGCATCGCTCTGGATGATATCAGAGAGGGTGCCATCGCCGCCATCGTCCAGTTGTTGCTGCTGGATAGGAGCGGTGGGCCGGCTGCCGTCCTCCATGGCCAAGGCGAGCTGCGGGGCGTCATTCTCGCCAAAGTCGCGAGCTCTGAAATCCGTATCGATTTCAAAGCACGACGTGATTGCGTACATGACGCGGGCGCGCATCACGTCAACAGAACTGTAGTCCGGGAGCTCGAGAGCAAAAAAGCACGTCGCCGCCCGTGGCAGCATGCCATCGGGGTCCCCAGCACCACCGGACGGAGCGGCCATGGGCAACACCCTCAACCGCACCGGCAACCTCTCGCGTCCGGACACGAAGCGGAGGAAGAGTCTTCGCTCGGCGGGCGTTGCATCCTCCAGTACCTGCCACAGAAACGTGACCCTGCGATCAAACGGTGACATCCCCTCAAACGACGTTGATTCCTTGAGTTCCGCTACCGAGAAGTCCGCCTGGCCGCAGATCCGGACTTGAAGCTCGTTGGGCTCCAAACAGGCGAGCGCGATGGGCGGAACAACGCTGCAAAGACCGTCACGAATGGCCAAGAGAGGTGAGGCGAACTCGTTTAAGCGCGTCCTCAGGACGCACGCCGCGTACTCTGCCGTTCGTTCGAGCGTCACCGGCGTCGTTGATCCGTCAGCAATCACCTCAACGGTTGATTTGTCCGAAAGCTGCGTCACGAACATTTGCGTCGTAAAGGCGTCTTCAAACGCTTCCGCGGCTTCGGGCGCTTTGGGGTCGAACTCGGCGAAGGCATCGACAAACTGTACGCACAGGTGATCCCAGCTGGCGACGTCTTTGCCGGAGAGCCGGCGGAATGCCAATGCCTTCCAAACGGCACGCGGGAAGTACAAACTCAGCGGTTCTCCGATGCGGAGCGCTCCTCCCATAATGCGCCCAAGAAACCGGAACATGTCGAGCTGCAGCGACGACACGGCGGAAGGGTTGGGAATCCACGCGTCACGATCCACGCCGACGTTGTGCACTTGATTTGGGGCGGGGATGAAGAGGTCGAGTGCGGGGGACATCAGCTCGGCGCAGATGGCCGTGAGGTGCTCGCGGAACGGGCCACCGACGTCCTCCGCACCTTCACCGCCAAACGCGACCGTCCAAAAACGCTGAGAAGAACGGAATATTTTCGCCATTTGTGCGCCCAGCAGACTGTACGTTTGGCCAAAGAGGGAATTCACGCCGGTGGGATCCAGCGACGTCGGGTGCGCGTTTCGTCTGGCGGCGAGGGTTCGGTTCAGAGTTAAGCGCACTTCCGTACCGCTGCGGTGAACGGCCGTCTCTTTGAGAGCGCGTGTGACCACCGCGAGTCGAGAAGACTGAAAAAACAACGGCCTGGCTTCGAGAAAGAGTCGTGTGATCGGAGACGAGGCGACGTTGTCGAGCGATGGCCGCTGCAAGTTGCCAGACGTCGCCGCGGCCGAATAGGAGGGCATGGACCAGGCCGGCAGTCGCTGCCGCTCTCCATCGTCATTGAACGTCACGTACGGGGCGACAGTGAGGAACAGTCGGTCAAAAAGTTGAAGCGCCCGGATTCTGTCTTCAATTTCCGAAATGGATCTGAATTTTTGCGACCCGCTGGTCGTTGTCGCGTCACCACCAACGAGCGTAGGCGTTTCCAGCCACGGCGTCCATGCCGTCATGGCCGTGTTGGTCCTGGTGTCCACCTGATAGACCGACGCACGCCCTTGCGCCACGCAGAGGCGGTCAAGTGTGGAAGCGAGCGCCGCGTTGACACATTTTTCGGCTGCGCCGATGGGAAGCTGCGCATCTTTTTCTAGAGAGACCGGGGCGACGTGCCCTGCGGCCGTGAACGAGGCGTTGTAGTAGAGGTCGATTCGCTCGCGCCATGTGTCTGAAACCGACATTGAGCGATAACCGTCGGGTTTGTGACGCAGCGGCAGCGATCCAAAGTTGAAAGTGAGGACCGTGCCCGACCGAAGCGATGCGGCGGGGATCAGACCATCTTTGAGCCTGATGCCGACGTCGCGGGCGCAGAGTGTCAAAAGATTGTTCCCGTTCAGCGAGAAGGACAAGTTTCCCGAGGCGAAGTCGACGCTGCAGCCGACAATGTCCCCCGGCACCCACCTCTTGTGTGTGGCTCCCGGAATAGGCGTTGCCGTGCCTTGCCACCAGTGCACCCGGCGCCCCATGTCGATGGCGATCGATTGCGAATCGTCGCCGACGCCTCGGCCGGACTCTGGGGCGCATGCAAAACTCGGTGTCGTCCAGCCTACCTGCACCGTTCCCGTCGTGTGCAGTTGCACCTCGTAGTACCAGCGGGAGGCATGCACGGAGCAATCGGAGACCACCGTCGCGAAATGGCGGTCGTTGTTGCGCACTTCGAGTAAGGAAATTGTCGCCGCCGATTTGGCGTTCGCGTTCGCGATGGAGACGAGCGGCGGGCCCCGGCGCGCGTCACCGAGCGCTTCAAATGGATTGCGGTCCTTGTGCACGAAGGCTGGCATAGGATGGGTCGGCGACGGTAAGGTGGTTTCCGTGACGAGGGCGTAGAACAAATCGACAAAGCCGCGCATCGGCCGAAGTGGGAGAAGGGACCCGATCGCCAAGGCGGCGGGGTCCAACGGCAGATACCCCACAGGACAATCCCCTTCGAAATGGGCACACCCGAAGTTGATCACCGCGACGGTGCCGTGACGGAACATCAGCGCCGGAATGAACACGGAGCCGCCTTGATAGTATTGCCCACCCGGGAGCGCCAGAGGTCGTGCCACCGGGGTGCCGTTGAGGGTCACCGCCAGCTGTCGGCGGCTCATGTCCATCAGGACGCCGATGACGTCGCGCGCGCGTAGACCTCGCGGTGCCACTGTCCGCTGGTTGAGGTTCAGGCACCACGAGTCACGGGACGTGTCCAGAAAGTCGACCTCAGGATCAAATCGCTCGGAAATGAGCCCCACGGTGATCTCGTTGACCGGCGCGATGAGAACCACTTCGTAGTACCAGAGGCCGTGTCTCAGCGCCGTGGAGGCGCAGACCATGGCACCATGCGCCTCGCTGGTCACCGTGACCGTTCGGTCGGGATTCCCGTCGATGCGGAGGGCCTGAGGGTAGCGGCATCGGTGAACGTGAACTCGCTCCGGCCCACCGGTCAACGCGCCTGCCTCACTGAGGGTCGCGAGATGGGTCGGCGCTCCGCTGCCACCGCGATCCTGGTAGAGACTTCGGATGCTTTGCCGGAATGCCGTGAACTCCGTCGCAAGCTGCAGGGATGCCGTCGACTGAAGCGGCGGTTGTTGATCTGCGGGGACGACCTCCTGAGAAGGTGTGCTTTTCGTGATCACGGCCGGGTCTTCCTCTCGTTCGCCTGCGACTGTCGAGTTACCAGACGTCAAACGCCGCTGTATGTTATTCTCGGCACCCCCCCCTGATACTGTCCTGCTGTCGGTCGTGCTTCGATACGTCAGGCGGCTTCGTTGAAGCGTCGCCTCGAACTCTTCCAGTGCCACAAACAACTCAGTCATAGCTTGACAGCACCTGGAACAAACGATGCGACTTGCTTCGCGTCGATACCGGCGGGAAAACTGCCTCTCGAGCGTCGCCAGACGAGCGCTGAGCGGAGTCGCGACGGCGGCACCGATTGGCTCGCCGGTCACGCGCTGCAGGACGAACGCGCCGTGCGTCGTCAGCAAATCCATGGCCGTTGAAAACAAACGGACGCTGGACTGCTGCAGCGAGCTGGTGGAACCAGGAGGGGCCAGCAACGCGGACGTCCGCTGAAGTTGCTCCGGGGACATCACAAAGACATCTCCGCGGGTAAGTAAGTGAGAGAGTCGAGCTACGTAGCGCGTGACGAGCGTTGCAAGCCGGCGTCGCACGACCCCGACGTTTCGGCACATGGCGAACACGAGCCCTTCGACGACCAGCGCCGACCAATCCACCACGCGCTCGAGGGCGTCGCCGACCACGGAGGGCGGGAGCTCACTGCGAATGAGCTGCTCGATGGTATCCACCGCGCGCAGGAGCTTCATGGTGCCCAAGTGAACCACCATTTTGTAACCCCAAAGATGGGATGCCGTGCTTTCGAGCCGAACGTCGAAATAAAAGCGCGACGCGTCGATTCGGATGCTCGGCATCTCGGCGCCCGCGACGCATCGATAGACCGCGCACGTGAGCGAACTGTCGAGATAGAAAGTCATCTGCACGTTGCAGCTCTGTGTCATGTGGCGATCAAAGTGCACATCGTAGGAGTAGTTACCCGCGACGAACACCTCCCGTGGAGGCTCGTGCATCGGCTTGCACGGATGAGCGGATTCGTAGATCAGTGGCTCGGGCGGACACGCGATCACGTGATAGACAAGCTCCGAGAATACCTCGATGAACAAGTCGTGCCCGACGGGTTTGGCCGCGGGTGCCGTGTGGGCGACCGTCGACGACGATGCGAGGGGCAGCATCATCAAGGCGTTGTTCAGGAACAGCTGCGACACGGCGGCGGTCGTGGTGGTGGCGGCCGACGCGGTGCGGCTGCTGTGGAGCAGCCCAGAGGCGCCAAGATCATCGCCCAACGGAGGTCGGGGATTTCCGCCACTGATGGTCGACAGCTTCGGCAGCGCAAGTGCCGCGCACGCCAACCGCGAGGGCATGGTGGGGTCGAAGATGGCGGCCGTGCCAGTTGCGCGCCACATCACTGGACCCACGACGGCCGCCCAGTCGGCCGACGTCACGAGCGACACGAACGTGGCCAACATTCGTGGATGCAGCGTCTCGACGAGGTGGCGCGCGGATCCAATCGGCGATGGGGAAACAGCGATCGCCGCTGTGCTGCTGCCGAGTGCCGTCGTTGGTGAACCGCCGTGTTGCTGCGGTTCGTTGAGCTCGGTCGCCAGCCACATCGGCAGCGCTCCCAGAAGCCGTGCAACAATGCCGACAGCTCTGTACCACGCGAGGTGGGACGCCACCTCTGTGAAGGCCGATACGGCCTCCTCGGGCGTGTACTTCTTGACGCTCCGCCACGCCGCGCACCGGTCATAGGTAAAGGGAGCTCGACGGACGGAAAATAATTGATTTGGCTCCAACTGAGAGCCATAGTCCACCTCCGTCGCGACGTCCATGGTCAAATTGGCGTCGGCGATCGCTGCCGCGGCGACTCGCAACGCGAGCGCGGCTTGAGGGGCGGTCGCACCCGCGCGATGCTGCTGCGGCTGCTTGCCAGGGGACGATGCGTCGTCACCACCAGCAGCGGCCGATGGGTCTGGGCACATTGGGACGTTTGCCGACGGCTGGAGCCACTTCAGTTCCCCAAGAATGTCGACGTTCACGTTCCATCCACTCACATCAGACAAATTGCAAATGCCTTCCACCTGTGCCGTTTCGTCAAGTTTTAGATGTAGGACGAGGCGGCCACGGTGAGCGGTCGAAGGAAAAGACCAAATCCCCGCAGTTGGTTGTCGACCACTTGTTGGGCGCGATGGCGACGGTCGATGCTGCAGCGGCACTGCGGACGACGAGGCATAGATTTTGACCTCACGGATGGTGCCTCCAGAAAAACGGCACAGGCGCCGGGGGTCGGATCCAATGTCGATTGTCCGGCGCGTTGGAGGGCACCAACGCTCTCCGCCAACGTGCCATTCGGCGGTTTGCGCGGCGCAGGCGAGCTGAGTCATGGTGAGGGCGCGAACTTGTTGGGCTGGGAGGTCAGATGTGGCATCAAACTGCCGGACAAATATAGGCGGAACGGCCGCTTCGGCGCACTGCGTCCTCAGCATGAGGGCGATGCGATGCGGGCCGAAGATGGCGCCGACGCGTAGCCAGCATCCGAGGTCCCCATTGGCAAGTGCCATGGTGATGGACCGGGGCACCGTCTCCATCCGTGACGAGCAGGACCAATCCCACACCGCTCTGCAACTCAAGTTGGATCCACCCAACGGGCTCGGATGACGACACGTCGTCCAGGCTCCGGGCCGTGATGTTCGGTATGGCGCGGGCGAGGACGACCTGACGCGCCACTGAACTCAAGTCGGTGATCCGAAGGCGAAGCTCAGCAAACAGTTCGCCGCTTGCAGTCGTCGGTAGGAATGCCGCGCGACAGAACTCGATGGCCGATGCGGTCCACCCATCGCCGCTGGATAATTGCCCTCGTCGTTCGGCGGGAGTCACGAAAATATGGCCTCTGTCGAACAAGGCACCCTGATGGCCGTGATGATTGCTCGATGAGGGGTGGGAACGAGCTCGACCTCCGCCCCGGGCAGCATCGCCCCGGGCAGCATCGATAGGCCGAACGACGCTGTGGCTCGCGTGATTCACTCGCGCAGAGGAAGTAAGACCCGTAATGTTGCTGTTGCGATGTTGCGACTCAAGTTCCGCACCGTTCGTGGGCAGCGACGATGGATCGAAGAGCGCCTCAGCGAGCGACGCGAGCCCTTCTAGGGTCGTGGGGTGGCCGTCGTCGCCGACGCGGAAGCCAAGAAGGGCATCCTCGTCGGACGAGTCCCCACCGTTGAGCAGTGAGGAATGTCGCCGCCGCCGACGTCGAGGCGGGCTGCCGTCCGCTTCATGAGCAACAGGATCGACCGCGGTATCCAGAGGGCCGTCGTCAGCATCATCTTCATCGAGCCGCAGAACAAAGGCGTCGTTCACGTTCGCGGTTCGCCCCCTCCGTACGCTACCGCCTGAGCGGTGTCGATCTGTTTCATCCGCCGCAGCAGCTTGTCGGCGTCGCGGCGGCGCGCCAGATTGCAGGAAGTAGCTGTTGGCTTCCTCGTCGTCGTCCTCCCCGTCGCTGCGGTTGTTGTGGTTCCCCTGCGAATCACCGTCGTCGTCGCTGCGGCGGCGCCGCCCTCCGCGGAGTGAGGAGGAGTGGCGGCGGCGACGGTCGCCTCCGCCGCGTAGGAGCGGATCGTCTTCGTCACCCATCATGTCGTCGTCGTCGTCGTCGTTGCCTCCATCTTCGTCGGTGTCACATGGATCCGCCGCGTCCGATTCTTGGTCCTCCCCCTCCTCCTCCTCGTCGTCGTCGTCGTCGTCGTCGTCGTCCGCGCCTTGCGAGGATCCGTCGCCTCCATCATCATCGTTGCCGCTCGCCGATGATCCATCGGCGTCTGACCCCTCCTCCTCCTCGCCGTCGTCGGCATCGTCTTCCGGCGCTGCGATGCCGGTGGAGTCTAGCTCCGCCCCGTCCTCTCCGGCTTCGTCGTCTTCTTCGCCTTCCTCGGCGACGCCTTCAAAAAGCCGATACAATTCATCCCGTTGCTGATTCAAGAGCCGGAGGGCACCGCTTCGGCTGTAACTGGCCTCCTCCAGAGCGGCGGTGCACCAGTCCAGCGAAAATCCGCGCATGGCGAGCTGCTGCGCCATTCGCATCCGACCTTCCGAGGTCAGGCACTCATCACTCGGCGGTGTCGTGCCTCGCAGCGGGGGAGCGGCGGCTTTGACTTCACGCAGGTCGTCGACGACGGGCAAGCGTTGATGGGGGGAAAAAGCGGGACTGACGAGAAATCTCGACAGCATGAGAGAATGCTCTAGCTCGCGGCGAGGGTCAAAGTCACCCTTGGGCGACGTCGATGTCGTGGCGTAGGTGAGCAGCGAAGGCAACAGCGAGAACACCGACGACGCCAGGGCACTGTGCTCGTGCGACGTCGTCGGGGTCGCTGGCGAGAAGCGCACCTTGAAATCCGCGTGTTGCGTCCCACTGCTGATGGCCTGATCCAGCACCGTCAGCAATGACGACGCAAAGAACGCGGCGCCAAAGCTGCGGTGAGAGCGCGTCACGTAGCTGGTGTGACGGAGCCGTGCGAGACGAATGATGTCTGGCACGAGCGACGGCGGGAACGGCAGAGGCGGCGACGCGTGGGCAACCTCAACGGTAGAACGGCTGCCGTCTGCCGCTCGCTGAGGGTTGCCCAGGGGGCACGGGTCTTCTTCCGTCGCGACGATGGAACGAACATCGTTCACGGATGTCGTGAGGTAAGTCCAAGATGCTGGGCGTTGGAAAGTTGCTGTCTCTGATGGCGACGAGGTCTCTGCGGGGATCAAACTCCGGAGATCGACTAGGCCGTCGTCGAAGTCGATGTCGACGACCACGTAGAGGTGACGACGCGCGGCTTGCTTCCAGGCGTTGATGACCACCGTTCCCGCGGGCGAGCTCCCGTCTGCCGACTCCCCTCCATGAGGCATGCGGCCGAGCCCATCGTCGTCCTCGAGCATCGCGCTTGACAGCGTGGCCGCCTTTCCTGGATGAAGCCGAACGACTGACCCTGGGCCGATGGAGAGGGGCTGGCCACCGAGAACCGTGAGGGCCACGACCTCTTCGAACACCGATCCACTTGCTAGCATGCCGCTGATGGTGGCCGTCAGCGCTTTGGTCCACGTAACTAGAGACGACAGCCGCCCGTTGGTCACCACCGCGCCAGGCTCTCCGACACTTCCATAGTGATGTAACAGCCGCTGGAGAGCGCAGCATGAACTATTCGTTGGCGGCCCAACGAAAACACACTCAAACGAGTCCTCAGAGGGTAACGCGCCAATGCTGGTCCTGGCGCTTTCCGCAGTTCCGCGAGCCGAGCCCGGGCTACCAAGTTCCTGTTCGACTTCAAGCACTCCATCAGTATGACGGCTGCTGGTCGTCGCCGCCGTCGCCGTTTTCGTGGTGCTCAGTGCTGCTGGGGATCGCAGGGGAAAGCTCCGCCGTGTTTCGTGGAACAGCAATGCGATGATTCCCCCCAATGGTGTCGATGATGCGGCGAAGAGGACGTCGTCCCGCAATCCAGGCGGCGGTCGGATGATTTCCTTTTCCACACACAGGGCGAAAATGTCGTTGGCCGTTGCGACGGGGACGCTCGCGGCGATGGCAGGGAAAAGGCGCCACGCGGCTGCCTCAAGCGCGCTCGCGTCCCGCACGAGACTTACCGGGCCATGGCCGATCCGACACCAAGCGGTAGTTGGATGCCCACGTAAAATTTGTGGCCGAGGCTCGTATCGCAGACCGCAGACGCCAAGAAACGAGACCAGTAGAACCTCGGCGGTCGACGCCCCTGCCAACGCTTCCGGAATCGCATCCATGCCCGCGACGTCCAGCGGTGGCTGGATAGGGTCGGACGCGCGCTGGGGACGGAGAAGTGCGGCGGCGACGTCGACCGTGCCGCTGCGTTCCTCGAGGGACACGACTTCAAGCATGGTCCTGCATAAGTCGAGTAGAGTGACCACGTGATCCCAAAACCACGGCAACTTCCGGAGCCGCCACACTTCCCACGCGAGGGCGCGAATCGTCGCCACGAACAGATCTAAGGCTCGATGCCGTGGAGGCGATGCGTGCGACGGCATCAAGAAACCGCCATTGATGGCGGACGGATTGGTAGAACCGGTGGCGGCAGGGGGGCGGCACGTCTCCTGGAATGACGCTTGAACCACGGGAGGAGGCGCCGCGGCACTTCTCGCGAGGCGAATGCCGAAGTTGATTAGGGCGTCGGTCGCCTGGTAGCAAACGAGACGCGGCCTCGGCTCCGATGTCGGATCCACCACCGCGAGGTCGAACAAAAACGGGGACTGCCCGAAGTTGAGGACGACCACACCGCGCAAATCGAGAGCGACGAGAGGGTACACGTCGTGCGTTACGCCCGCGCAACGAGCCGCCGCTATCAGCGAGCCGTTTTTCGTCCAGAAGCATTCATGCGTTTCGGCGTTGAGGCCACATCCCACGGTGTCTCCCACGCCGAAGGCGACGTCGACTTGCTGTCCGGTTGTCGTTTCGCTGAGAAGCGTGCCATCCTCGCCATGCAGCGCGAACGAACCTGGCTCAGAGCCCGGGGGCCGCGCAAGGTTGAAGTTGAACGGACCCACGCCGATCGCCGCGTAGCCCCGGGGCGCGAGTTCCACAATGCACATCTCGAAGTAGTACACACGGTGAGGTGCGATGTCGCCAGAAGGGGTCGTGATTGGCCTTTGATTCCAACAAGCGCTGGCCCGGCAGGTGCCGCGACCCGCTGTCCACCGCAGCGCGGTGCCGTTGCGGCAGACAGTCACCGTGGACGGCGCGGCGTCGATGACGGCATCCTCGATTCGGCGTGGAAGGCCATTGACCGACGGCTGCTCGATCCGCGGGGCACCTGCGCTCATGCGAGCCGCGGTGGGCTGGGCCCTCGCGAAGCGCAGCAGCGTCGAGGTGACGCCGTGCAAGCCCAATGAGTCAAAGTCGACGAGTCCCCATGGCGACGACATCAAGACAATAAAGGCGCGCGCCCACGGACTGCGCAGAAAGTCCCTCGGCCGCAACAAGTGAACGCACCGCGAGACGGCGTCGGTGACCAAGGAGAAGTGGGTGGCCCTCACGCGGCCAAGCACGTCGGTGGGACAGCCGGCGATACTGTCCAAGGGATGCCAGCCGACGAGGCACTTGACGACCATCGGCATCACAAGCGCAAGGTCCTCTGCTTCCTGCAAAATGTCCTTGAGAGACTGCAGTCCACTCAGCCGCCTCGCGGCAACGTGCGTTCGTTGAAGGACGTAGGCTTCAATGTCCGTGACGGGAGGAACAGGCGTGCCGGCATTCGTGTCTCCCTGGAGAAAGCGAGCTGCGGTTTGGATCAGCAAGGTCGCGCTACTTGCCGACGCGAGTTGAGTCGGGGTTTGCGTGATGAGACTGCTCAAATCTCGCAGCCGCCGAACGCGCTTCCACGTTTGAAACACCAGCTTCCACTCGCGTCCATTATTGCTGCTGCTGCTCCCCCCCGCGGCTGCCGCGGCGGAAGCGCCCGCCACCCCCCCGCCGTGCTGCGTGGGGGTTTGGCCACTACTAGCGTTGTCGAAAGCCGCTCGTCCCTTGCGAGGAGGGGATGGAGAGGCGAGGGCCGCCGCGGTCACGTTGACCTCGGGTTCCACACGGCAAAGCAGCTGAGCCCGATTCCTCACATCATCGAGCGTGCGCTTTTCGCCTTGCCTAGCGAAGAGTAACCATCGACGTATGTTCTTGACTTGCTCGAGCACCAACCGGATCGTAGGGGGCGTGGACGACGACGAGGAGGATGCCTGGCTCCACTCCGACACCGGTACAATCAAGTTGCAAAACGCGCAGAATATGGTTCGTTCCAGCGGTAGCAAAACCGAGGCCGATTTGGGTTCAAATCCGATGCTTTGATTGGCCGCTTGCCAATCCTGCAGCAGCCGGGCCATCGGTCCGAGCCCCTGCAGCAACGACCGAACAGCCGCGTCACGACTGGACCCTGCGCGTAAAAAGCCACGGCGAAACAAAGGCCCCTCGACCAACTCGGAGAGTCCTGCGGTTTGAGCAGGCGCTCGGATGAATGCGCACGCGAAGCTGACGGTCAAGTACCGCAGCGCTTGAATCAATCCTGAGATCCAACTTCCCACCTCCCGGGCCAGGCGTGCATCGGGACCACTGCTCTCAGACGCTGTCAATGCGGATGGTGCCCTCACCAAATCAGACACCGCTTTGGTCGGGCGGCGAAGCTCATGCAAGGCTTCGACGATGGCGCGAGGCGGCTGCTGGCGGATCATCGCGAACGCGCTCAAGCATCGAGACAGAATACACCCCACGTAACTTTCTTTGAGCAGCCGCGCAACGACCACCGTGGGAAGGCTGCGAGCGCCTGGTCGGCCCGGCGTGGAGCTGACGGGTCGTGCTTGCTGTGAGGACGCCTCCGACTGCGCAGCCCGGAGCGTATTGTGCGCGCTAGTCAGCGTTTGCGTTGCTGCTCTCACGACGACGAGGACGTAAGCCGTGGCTTCTGCGATTGCGCTGAGGGGTTCCGTGGTGCTGCTAGCGGAGGGCAAGCTGCTGGACGGCTGGGTGCCGCCGGTGACCGAGTCCACGGCCGCAACGGTAACAGGGCTGAACATCGCATGCGCAAGAAGCACATCCTGCATCGCGAGGAGCGCTTGGATGGTGAACGAAATGAGACCCCCCGCTGTGTTGTGACTGGCCGCCGATGACGACGACGACATCGCGGCGGCCAGAGACTTCGACGCTTCAACGAGCAACACGACGAGAATTTGGCGAAAATCCTTGGGACCGACGCTGAGGTAAAGGGACTTTGCGGCTTCCGGGGCCGAGAGGTGTTCGAGGAGACATCTTAGGATCGCTTCGACGGCGCCATGCTGCGGCGACGAAGAAGCACTCACTCCTCCGCGAAGTTGAGACGACGCGCCTGCGGTAGGAACTGATGGCTGCGACATCATTCGCTTCGTGAGCCGGGTGAGCACGCCGAGGACATGCTCGTCGGGCACGAGCAACGCGAGCGACTCTTGCAGCAAGGTGCTCGCCGCAAGGGCGACCTCTACGACCGGCGACTGCTGCAAGGGAAGGGCCACGTTCAAAAGGTGCCGTCTTAGATCGTCGCGTGACGGAGCCGCAATCGACTGACATTTTGCAATTTGGAGCGCCCGCCGTTTGTAGGGGTTGAGGTGAGGGGAAGCCGCTGGCGTCGCTGCGGGTTGCAGCCACGGCGATGTCGCCGCCGTAACGGCCTCCTGCAACCACACGTCAAAATGCTCGGCGTACTGGAGTGGTAGAAGTTGTGACGTCGCCGTGGAGGCCCGATGCCTCGGCAGCGACATGCGGGTCATGAGGGCCGCCAAAAAGAGCAGAGGCGCCAAGTTCGGGTCGGGGTTCCTCGTTGAGTCGGAGGGGCCATCATCGTCTTCGGCGTCATGACGCCGACTAATCTGCTCGATGAAGCGAAGGAGGGTTTGAAGGTCATCGACGGTGGTGTCGAGCAAAAATGGCAGCACGCCCAGCTGGTGGGTGACCGCGAGCAGCGTGTGTTGCGCGAAAGCGCCGATCTGCTGCACCAAGCTGTTCACGACGGTCAAGGCGTTGCCCGGGCGCAGCTCGCACGCCGGGCGGCCAATGGGCAGTTCATACGTGCCGAGGACCGGAACCGATACGCAGTGAGAGACCATGACCTCCGAGATTCCAGCGGTGCCGACGGGTGACGTCCGTGTGGAAGCTGACACGATCACCACGAATTCGGCGCTCAAGATCCCACTTGTGATCTGACCAATGGATGAATTGGGTAGCCTGCTAGCCGCATCGACGACGAGTCGGTGCGAAGCAAGCTGCGCGGCAGAGATGTCGAATTCCATGACGTCGGTTACCAAGGAATGGGGCGGTTGCCCGCCGCCGGTCGGTGGAGGGCGCGAGAGAATAGCCAGCATCAAGGTACCTCGAAGGGTAGTCAGAGAGGTTTCAACGCGGGGCATTGGAAATACGGAATCGTATCCTGCAGTGGTGCTCGCCGTTGCGAGGAGGCGCGAACAATCGACCGTTCCTGTGGGAAGAAACACATCATTTGTCGAAAAATTTGCGACTTCGTCGGGTTCGAGCACTGGCGCCGCAACGCCCTCAGGCACAAGTTGGGTCCGCACAGAGTGCCAACCACCGGCCACCTGCACCGGGGGCGCGGGCGACTTGGCCGTTGCAGGTGGACTGCAATACTGCACAAAGTTGGAAGCGGGCAACCGCGCATGAAGTCCATGGGGCCCGCGATCGAGCAACCAACGACCAGCACCGTCCGCGGCGTCGAGGCACACGACAAGGCCGCCCTCGTTGCCGTAGCGAGGCCAACACCGCTCTCGCTGAATCTGCTCGTTGGCTTTCGCGTCGTCCCACACACGAAGAAATGAGATTTTGCCAACGAACGCTTTGCCGACGTACCAAGAAAACAACCCTCGCTGCCGGATGGCATCGACGATCGCTGGGCCTTGAAACGCGGTGCTGTGCAAATGCAAGACGGGAAACGCCGTGGCAGCGGAGCAGCGTCCATCGACGACCAGATGACACTGTCCTTGATTGAACACGGCCGCAACGTGACACCACCGACTACTGGACTCCCCCCCAACGCTTCCGACGACATTGGCGTAACAGAGGCCAAACTTTGGCGCTCGCCACCCGCACCGCCACGTGCATACCGCCGCGCCTCCTCCGTGCTGAGCAGGCGCAATAGACGGATCGAATAGAGCATCTACGAAAATTTCGAGAATCTCCTTGTCGCCGAGCGAAAATATCGTGCGCGGCTCTCCTCCTTGACTTGTTTTTGCCATGTCGACTTCGAGGTTGACCCAGCACTCGATCGTGGCGGAAGACAACGGCGTGCACAAACGACTTCCAACCGTGGACGCCAAGAGGGGCCTGAAGGCCGTCAGCGAGGCACCGGCTGAACGTGAAAAGTGAAACAGTCCTCGAGAGTGCAACCGGTAGCGGCGGCGGAGCGAAGTGACGTCGGCTGCCGCCCTCGTAAATTGAAGCGCCGAGGTCGTGTTCAATGCAGGACATTGATAAGGCGAGACCAGCGAAAAGGGAACTCGCGCGAGGTGCATGTGGCCCTTCCGCGACTCGATTTTCGTGTCTTCGATGAAAACGAGATCCAAAAAACCATCCGTGCTGCTGCAGGAGGCCAGCAGCCGCAGCGAAGGCTGACCCCACGGCACGATCGACTTGGGCGAATCGCGATAGCGCAACGTGACTTGCATCACGCCATGCTTCCAATTGCTGGCCGCCGCGAACGTTGGCGCGGCATCGCTGCCGGCTGTGGACATGCCAGCGCCTCGTGGGCCCGCCGAGTTATCCAGGAAGGAAAACGACACATTGAACAGGGACGTGACGTGGTAGAGCAGCCAGCCGGCCGGTGCGGGGAGACGGCTCGCGTCGTCGGTTGGCGGAGCAGGAACGAGGACCTCTGTCGCCGTTGTCCGGCGGTCCGGGGCGGTGGCGACTTTCCTTCGGTGCAGGGGTGTCACGGTGCAAAGTGGTAACGCCACGCTCGCCATGCTGTCCATCGGCACCTCGTACACGGGGGACCATCCACGAGTGCCCCAGCCACCTAGCGCCGATCGCGGACCCCCGGACGCCAACACGACGGTCACCGGCGTCGTGAGCCTCGGCGAGCGTGCCTCGTACCCAGACCCGACACTCGCACCGCAAAGCCTCATTCGCGAACCGTAGTCGCGGCGCAAGAAAATCAGCTCACCCATCACGGGGTCAAATGCGTACCGGCCTTCGTTGGCATACTGCTGGCGTTGAGCCGCCGCACCGTTCATCACCAGCGCCGCGGATGGCGCAGACGCCGTCGCTAGCAGTTCCGCTGGGGACAAAGGTGAGGGAGGTGCAAAGGGTTGCCATTCGCACTCCGACGCCTGCATTGCGGCAACGCGACTCGCGTGAATCACGCGAAACGACTGCTCAAGCGAGATATGCACGGCCGAAAACCGATGCCGGTGAGCGCTCAAAAAGAACGTCTTGGCTAAAAAGTCGAGCAACGGTGAAGGCGATCGGGCATTCACCGCCAGAAAGAGCAACGTGTTGATCGCATCCTCTGCGATATGAGGGAATCGATCCAGCATGCGCAACACGAAGGCGAAAACAACCATCACGCCGGTAGGGGGATCGTCCTGGGCACAGCCTGACGCGATATCGTCTCGGATCGCGAGCGCCAATGCCCGGTCGACGCTGGCTGTTGAAGTTGTCGATTGGTTGTTGTCGCGTGTTGACGACGCGGCGCACCGACCTGTCAGGTCGCGCATAAAACCGACCGCGCAGGAGTCGTTGTCGGCGAAGAGTTCAAGAATCGTCATGAGCGACGCCAGATTCATGCCCTCCGATCCCGCCGCTCCGTAAGTGGTTGAAGCGGTTCGGGCCAAAGAATTAGGGTCCACGAAGTTGACCAATGGGAGCCGCTGAGGTACCGAATTCACCGCTGCGGATAGCCATAAGTTGCGAAACGTGCCGGACGATGGATTCAAACGGTGTAATTGCGTCATTTCCTGACGCCGGTGGTCCGCCGCGTCGACGACGGAGGATGCCGTATTCAGGCGGAAGGCGTCGATCGCGACGCGATGTGAGCAAGCGTCTGTTGCGGCTTGCCACAGAGGGGAGTCGGCCACCCAGGCGGAATAGGTGAAGACGTCGGAGCAGACGATCGCCCGCACGGGTAGCTGCAGCGAATGAGGTACGGACGACGTGGCGGGCGGCAGACGGCCGGCTGCGCGGTTTGACGCGCTTGGTGCGGCTGTCCATGCCGTCGAAATGCTCGTTGAATCCGCAGCCCCCGCCATCGAGTCGAACGATCGAAACCGGGGGAAGGAAGGAAGGAAGGCGGGCGCAAAAAGTGTGTTAGAAATGCTTTCGTACGAAGGAACTTTGCCGAGCGAAGAGAGGACGGACCGACAACGCGTCGCTAAAGCCGAATGATTACCTTGAAGCAAGAGGGAGCCTGAGCAGCACGAACCCACACCCCCATTAACCGTTTGTGAGGAAAGCACAGGGAACCAGGACACTATTGACGCTAGTGGCGACTCACGGGGTCCGGCACCCAGCTGTTTTAGTAAAACGACAACGACCCAAACACTTTTTTTGAAGTCGATGGTTTCGATCAACGTGCTTTGAGGCGTCTTTGATTTACAAATTACAAGGCCAGCGAAGGCTTGGCACGCGACGCGGCGGCCTCTTCTGCGGCGGCCCGGTTGCTGTAGATGTACGATGTGAACGGGCCCTCGAACCACTTAGTGGCCACGTAGTACACCGCGGCGACCAAACCCGACAGGGTCACGCCGACGTGGCTGTTGGCCGCCAACGCCAAACCGACGAACTGCATCGTCGCACCGGCGTACATCGGGTCGCTGCAGACGTTAAAAGGGAAGCCCGACACGCGGGCCGACATCAGGAAGCCGAAGTAGTCGCCGAGATACGTTCCCGTGACACCGAGGCGATACATTGAGCTCACCACTAACACGGCTCCCATGCCTGTGAGCGCCTTGCCCGCCGCCGCTACGTAGCCCTTAGTGTTCGAGTCGTTCGTCAGCACGCTGTCGTTATTCATCATGACGGCTTTTGTGAAAAGCACGTCACGGTACAGAGACGAAGTGAAGATCCATGTGGCGAGCAGGTAGCAGCCCCTCCTTGGCGAACCCAGGAGGCGGCTTAGCGTGTGATTCTTGTACTCGTTGCGCGCGACGATGTTCCAAATCAGCGGGCAGGCCACAATGGATGCGGCGGCGACGACGATGGGACGCGGCGAGTAGACTTTGCCGAAGAGTAGCTCTTGCATGATGATGATGGGGGGCCGATGGTACAACGGGTGGGGGGAGTGTGTGTCAAACCTGCGGCGACTTGACACGGAAGAAAGCAACCATTCCGCGACACGAACAAGACAGGACACTTTAAACCTCATGACGGGGCAGGGGACCGCCCCCCACCCTCACCCTTCACCAAAAGGGAGAAACCCAGAGACTTCTTTTACGACGCGACCGCGAGCGGCCCTTGCTCACGCTCGTAGCCCCGGGCGATGCCGCTTCGGCCTTCAACGATTTCACGTTGAATGGGCGTGGCCCCCACTGCCGGGTCGAGACCGGTCCACTGCCTTTCCGCGAGCCGCTGCAGGGCGCTCGAACCTCCCATTTGCACGACCGCCACGTTCAATGGCCTCTGGGCGACAAGCTGACCGCCAGTCGCCGGCGCCCCGTCCGTCGAATCCACCGCAAGTCGGCATGCCCGCTCCGCGGCTCGCAGCACGAGGTCGCCCCGCGTGGCGAACGACGCGGGGTCCGACCAATCGATGGCATCTAAGGCCAGCAAGGCCTCGACAGGGGACACCAGGGGCTTCATGAAGCCGTCGGATTTCTTACCAAAGTTGGCGACTTGGCTTGCCGCACAGGCGATGACCACAAAGCAGTCGAGCGAGTCCGCGAAATTCGCCAGTTTCTGGGGATTGATACAGCCAACATAGATGACGTAGGCGCGGCGGCCGCTGCGAATCAGCAGCGTCCGGAGACTCTCCGCTAGCGGCCGAGCGTCGCGCAGTCCCGCGCCGGAGACGACGATACCCACGGCCGAGGCTTTCTTGACCGCCTCGACGTTGAACATTCGCTGGCGATAGCGAGCGTGGATAGCGGTCGCGGCACCGGACGCCATGTCCGCCGCCGACACGCGCACCGGCTGGCCCCCACCCGTGCTATCCTCCAAACTGTCCGACGCACCCGCCGTCGGAGAAGAAACTGACGATGATGATGGCCGAACGGCGGCGAGGTGTCCGTAAAGTGACAGCCCACCCTCGGCCACCTTTAGCCCTCCGTTCCATTCGTTGTGCATCGCGATGAAAATGAGCTCGTGAAGGAGCGGAGGGAACGACGTAATCGTCGCGTCTCGCCGGTCGGATGGTGCGGTGGCCGCCGCGGCCACAATGAACGTCGGGGCCACGTACAAGATGGATTGAGGCGAACCCTTTCGTACAGGAAACGTCACCCCCCCTCCCACGATCCACTCGGATGGGAGGGACTGATCGGCGGCGCGGCGGGCCGACGTTGTTGCTGTTTCACTTCCATCCGTGCTGCACACGTGACAAATGGCCAAAACCACATCTCCTTCCGGCGTGATGAACTGGGCGGCGGGGTTCGACTCGGAGGAAAGCATTGCGCGCGAGGCCGGGTCACCTCGCTCGAGTACTGCTTGGGAGACGCGGTCCGTTAATTTTAGCGCGAACGCGGCGCTGTTGGCACCGTGCAGGACGACCACGGTGCTGCTGTGAATGCTACGTGTCTTACTCGGGTCGTCGGCTGGCTCAAGTTGAGGTGGGGCATCGCGCGGCCGTCCCGCGCCGAGAAGCGCCGGCGTCAAACGAACGACATTTTCAGCGAGCTGCGCCGGGCAGAGCGACGTCGGCAGCCGCGGCTCGCAGATGTAAACCGGAAGAGAGACCGACTTAGAGTGACATGAAAATCCAATTTGAACAAGTGCGTCCGCGCCGTAGCGCTTCGCCGTAATCTCATCCGGGCAGCACTGCGACACGGTGTTGTCGGCGATGAGAAACACTCGAAGTAGGGGCCGCTGGGCGGAGCAGCCCCCCTCTGCTTTGGTAGCCGTCGCGTCTTCTTCGACGTCACACAGCGCGGCATTGACAAGCATCGTGACGCGCGCGATAATGGCGTCGCTAAAGCATAACCAGTCGTCGTTGACTTGAACGGCAAGCTTGCTCTTGACATGCGTTTTGATGAACGCGACCAAGCCGGGGTTAGACGCATCATCCCCTTGCCCTTCGGTCGCCGTGGTAGACCAGTGGCTACCTCCGTCAATCAACGATCGAGCCACGTCATCGTCCGTGACGGCGCCACTGCCGTGGTCGGCTCCGCACAGCAGAGTGGCAAGGCACTTGCGATTCCGCTTACTCTCGGCAGCGTGGGCGAGAACTGTGGCGGGTATCGCCCCTGACGTCACAAGGGACGTGCCATTGTGCACAGGGACGGATGTTGAAAACATGACTAAAGTGGCGGGCAGTGTGAGAGAGTGGGGGATGACAAGCAAACAAATAATGCCTGCATGACGGAGCACCTGTCGTCTCAAGGATTCTCGAATGGTCTTCCTTGACGCAGAGTGAGAGTGGGAGGGTAATGTTCGTCGCGTCGGAAGAGCGAACGAGTCAAACAGGGAGCTGAGAAGTGGTGACACTGGGTACGGCTGATATCGACGAGAGAAGGATTAGAAGGAGCGCTTCAGGAAGGGGGGAGAACGTTTGAAGACAGTTTCTGAGAAGGTGAGCTTCGATGCGCGACTCGACTCGAAGGGTTGGCACCATGGCGCGGTCTAGCTAGGAAACCTCACCCCTTCAGCTGTCTCAGAAAGAGAGCGAATGAGAGAGAGAGACGAAAAATAAAAAAAGGCACGAGACTGGTGGTTGAGGGAAAAAAAGGGAGGCAATGTGCAGACGCGCAAACGGGGAGGAAGGAAGGAAGGAAGGAAGTTGTGGTTCTGGCCCAGGTGGGCATAACCGGC
>ERZ1292630.1255-Hain-H41-02um-R3-1255-length-25205-cov-7_pt1 | contig 25205 bp, 10 predicted proteins | sample MGYA00564408_ERZ1292630 | MGnify/ENA primary metagenome ERZ1292630 (study PRJEB36523, sample SAMEA6512641) | groundwater metagenome | collected 2019-01-08 | study: AquaDiva: Metagenomics assemblies of 32 groundwater samples
AATGATACAACGACGAAAAACGATGTCAACACGCCGGCAGGTAGCCCTTACGGCTGTCTCGGCGGTGAACCCCCGAGCTGAGAGGCCGCGGCGGCGCTCGCCGTGCGTTGACTGACCCCCCCACCGTTGCTCATTCCGGCGGCGACGGCCCCCGTCAGCGCATACGTTCGCACTGTCAGGGCACGCCATTTTGCATCGCGCAGCCGTCGCACGATCGTGGCGAAATCTAAAAGCAAATCCGCGTTCGCCACGACGTCCTTCGCGGTCGTTAGCCGAGCCTTGGACTCATCGCCGAGTCCATCCCAAGCGATGACCATCTCCTGGAGAGCCACGTAGGTGCGGTCGATTCGGTGAGACGGCAATCGGTCTTCAAGCGCCTCGTGCGACACCGGCCACCGGTCGCAGCCGTGCCGCTGAAACTGCTTGAGTTCCTCGGAGGTCATTGTCTGTCCGATGGATATCTTCACCTCGTTATGCGACGCTTTGAACTGCTGCTCGCGCTCTAAGGTCGTCAATTTGAGCAGGGATTTGATCTTCGGCACGTCCTCCCGGAAGTGAATGACCGTCGACTTTAGCAGCGCCATGGCCTCGTTGAGGCGGCGAATCGCCTCCATGGACGCGGGTCCAATGACCCTCCCGGTGGACCCCGTCCCGGTGCCCCCGGAGGCAATACCCCCCTTGCCAACGCGGCCCTCCGACGCGTTCAGAGTATCGCGGTGGTTCCCACCCGCCAGTAGCGCTGCCGTCACGGAGCTCCCGAGCATGCCCAGCGTGACGGTTGGCTGCGCCACCAGGCTGGCCCATTGCCGCTTAAACAATCCGAGCTGCTGCTCTCGCAGCGACTGCACATGGCGCCGGAGGGTCTCGAGTTCGTGCAACTGATCTCGCAGCTGCGACATGCGCGCCACGGCTTCCTCGCTGTCCGGGGCGAGACCCACCGGAGAGGCCAGCCGCCGCTCCAACATGGTGGCCGCTGCTTCCACCCTGCGGGTGGCGAGCCACTCGCGCTTCACTCGTCGAAACTCTCGCTGTTGCTCGGCGAGCTGCCTTTCCGCGGCGCGAAGTTGAGCTACGTCGCCCGTGGCCCCCGTTGACGGGGTGCTGCCAGTGAATCCTCCGCCGCCTTCTTCAAGAAGCGAAGAGGAGGCTGCGGCGGCCGTCGCCGCTGTCATCAGTGGGCTGGCGATGCTTCGTGCCGATTGGGGCACACTATGCTCTGCCGTTCGTGGCGTGGACGGCGATTGACCCCCCATGGCCGTACCCGCGGTGGCTGCGTGCAGATGGGGGTGGGGTTGATTGCCGGACAGCTGCCGACCGTGCTGGACCGGCAGCGCTGGCGCGCTGGGGGATTGACGCGCGACCGTCGCGACCGTTGCTTGTGGTGGCGGGTACTCTTGCTTCTTCAATTTCCAAGTGCTCGTTTGCTCGGCAAGTCGTTGCACCGCGCGGATGGAGGCTTCAACCTCAGGTCGCAGCACGTTGCTCTCCGCAGCCACAGCGTGCTGCTTCGCCGTCAACAACCGCCGCAGCTGGCCAATTTTCAACGTGGTATCCTGCAGTTGGTCTCTCGCCAAGGCGCTTTCCTGCCGCACACGATCGAGCGATCTTACCAGTTGGGCGATTCGCGTCGATCCGGCACCTCCGTCGTCGGCCTGCAACACCATTGTCGTGGCGGCCGATGCCGCTGCTTCACCGTCGTCCACCTTGCCATCTCCGTCGGCGTCGACGGCTCGAGACCTCAACGAAGGGGGTGGTGGGTGCCGGACGAGCTGTCGCATCGCGCGATGGAGCCTCTCGACGACCTCCACGCACTGCTCCGCGGCGTGACGGCGTCGTTCGGTCGCGTCGAGGACGGTCACCGCGACGGCGGCACGAGTTGCAAAGTCTGTAAGCGGCTCGTGCATCCTTGGGATGGAGTCCCTCTCCACACCCCTTCCCTTTTTAGTTTTTGCAAAGTCGGAAGGGGTTTGCAACCCAAAGGACAAAACCCACTTCGATCGTGTTCTGGTCGAATCGTGCACGAAAATCAATGAGAGAAAAACCTGCCGCCCAGTGCCTCTGATACTCTCAATTCTCTCTCGCTCCCTCTTCGTGATCGCTGATAGGCGGAACAAAACGAGAGAGTCAATACGGAAACGAACGACACAGAGATCAGACCGCTGTGGGGGGCAAGGGGTTGCGGAATAAGGGGGGAAATTTAAACGCGATGAGAGATCGATTAGAAACTGAAACGGGTTATTTCGCATCGGCGAGGCTCGACGACTCGAGCACGTGGGGAACGACAACGAGAGAGAGAGAGAGAGAGAGAGAGAGACGGCAGGGGCCGCTCGCACAGACAAAGAGAAAAACGACGACGCATCCGGAAGCAGAAAGAAGAGGGAGAAGGGAGCTGGGGGGCGAGATTCGTCGACGGCACAACGCAGGCCAACGACGCACCAGATTCCCGTAGCTATTTCGTCCTTTCTCTCTCTTTCTTTTCGATCTCTGACACTCCTTCTTCTCGCGTCGATGTTGTCGTTGCTCTCCTTGCACGCCATTTACTTTCTCCTGCCCCTCTTGCCTTTTGCCTTGCCCGCGCCATCGGAAGGCTTCGATGTCAAGCGGAGGGCCTCAGGAGTCGTCATGTCGATCGAAATCCCCTTCTTCCGCTCCTTGACGAAGTCTAGGAGGGATCCTGAAACGGCCGACGTGGCCGTGGCCGCCTGAGCGTAACTCGACGTGGATGGGCCAGCGGGCGCGGCCACCTTGGCGTGGTGTCGTTGTTTTTCGTTACCCTCCACGACGTCTCGGCCTTTACCTTCGGCTCCGTTGGCGGCCGCCGCGACACGACGAGTGGCCGCCGGAGCTGCCTCTTCTTCCTCCTCCTCCATGGGGGCCGCGGACGATAGCGGAATGCTGACGCAGACCACTCGGTTGACGGCCGCTCGCTGCACCCACCACCGACCATCTCGAGGTTCTTTGCTGACCGTGGCGTAGAGCCGGAAGGAGGCGCTTTGCGACGCGCTTCTGAGGAGCGACGCTTCGGTGGCCGCCGCTTCGCCGCCAAAGGCGAGACATGTGATGGCACCCGCCCCCAAGGACAGTTTGGCGAGACGCTCAATTCTGCCTGGCGTTCGGCCTGTGGATCCCCTCGGGTGGGCACCACCCCTATCGGCGGCCGCCGCAAAGCCACGGGAGGACGCCCCTCCCGTAGGCGCGTGATACCGCCACAGCTGAACGACGCCATCCAAGCTACCGGTTGCGAACACATCCGAATACGCTAAGGACGCCATCGATAGCACGGGGTTGCGCCGGTAGAGAGAGTCCGGTCCGTCATCTTCCTTTGACGGCGCAGCTCCTTTGACCCCCGTCGGGGGGGCCGATTCACGTGCGAGTTGCTCGAGGCCGCAGCCGTCGCACGGGGACATATTGCCATGCGCCGATGTTTCGCGGGCCACCGATCCACGGCGCACCGTGTCGAACACGGTGAGCGAGCCCGCTCGGGTACCGTAGACCATGGTGGACTCGTCGAGCATGCACACCGCGGTAATGGCCGTGTCGACGACTTCAAGCTCCGTTTGCATAGCGACGTCGGTTTTCCAGAACCGGGGAACGCGGTCCTCCCCCCCCGAAGCGCACCGTTCGCGAGCGAGGGTCGCCACGGCATGGATGTGACCGCGATGGCCAAAGAGTTTGTCCAATGGCGCCAGGTCGCCAATCGACCAGACGCGCAGGCATCCGTCGTGAGACACGGAGGTAAGGATGCTGGTTTGAAGCCGAAAGGCGATACTCGTGACCGGACCGCGATGCGCGGTGAGATCGCCGACGTGAACGAACCCCTCCGTGCGCCACACGCGGATGACCCCGTCGTACGATGATGAGACGATGAAGGACTTCACGGAGGTGTCGGCGGACGTCCGTTCACCGCCCGTCAGCGGGGCCACGTGCGACGTATCTGATATGGCGACGGACAGCACCGCGCCGTTGTGCGCGGGGTGCAAATACTTAATCGTGTCTCGGTCGACCGCGTTCATAGGGGCGGAAGGCGCCTCGGTCGGAGATGTGCTGCTAGGTTGCGTGGACGTTCGCTGATGGCTTCCGCGGATACCGCCGGCGGTCGTAGTGAAGAACCTGTTTGGGAGGATGCAAACCCCGACCACGCCCTCGCGGTCTCCATAGGCGACCATGCGCAGACGCTCCGAGACGGCCACGCTCGTCACGCCGTTGCGGTTGTGCGGAATGGTGAGCGACGCCCGCGACAAAAACGAGGAGGACGCAAGCCACGACGAGTCGGAGGCATCGTCTCCATGTTTGCTACGCCCAACGGCGGTTCGGGTCATGGCGTCTCGATCGACGAACGGGGCCAAGGACGTGTTGACGACGTGCTCCGCCGCTCGGCTTTCGTGAATCATGTCGTCAATCGTCGGATCGACGATACCGCCGTCGAAGTCGTCGTCATCGTCGTTGTCCGTGCCATCGCCGGCGGGGCCGCCTTCAACGGTCGCTACGGCGTTTGCAGCACGGGCACCGTTTTTTGCCTCCCCTCGCCGGGCGTCCCCCTTAGCGGTCGAGAGCGGCGTGGACCGCGACTTGTGGCCGCCGCCGAAGGCGGCACCGAATGACGCCCCGAGGCCGTCCCAATCCAAATCGGCCGCCGGCTGGCGTTCGTCCACCGCAGCTGCAACCCCCTGCCCTTCGTCGTCGTTGTCGACCGCGGCGTGATCGGCGACCGCGTCGAAACTGGCCTTGCCGGGATGTTCCGTCGAACTGCGTCCCCGCTTGCCACCCGTGGCTTTCCGAGATTTGGTAAACGGAGGCGGCATGGTCGCGTTCCCACTACTAGTTAAAAGAATCGTTATTTAGAACAGCGCGAGGTGACGAAGGAAAAGGGGAGGCCACGCGCGATTGTTCTACAAAGCGTACGGTAATCGGCAACCAATCGATCACATGGAAAGAACGACTGAAAAGTGAGAGACGTTTTTCCCGCATCGATACGTGACTTTGATGTACGTCACGGAGGGCACCAAAGAGTCGGAGTTGGAGGCATCTCAAAACAGGAGGGTTGGGATAGGGATAATGCCACCAATACGGCTCCCGCATCAAGCTGCGTTGCAGAGACAGAAGGTCGAGGGTGAGTGGCCAACAAACCCGGTGGTGGGGGTCACCAGCAACTAATCTGGCTAGAATCTCGCCGTGTAATAGTGAACCAAAAGCAAAATATGTCTCAACCCCCCTCCCTGGAGGGAGCACGCCACACAGGAGGACCCCTCACCCGCCACGTCACGTCATCGTGCAGGTCGGCGTGGCCGCGCGGCGACCTCGAACTGCTACCCGAGCGCGACGATGGCGCGGAGTTCGTGGTTGGAGAGGAAGGCGCAGCGATGGGAAGCTCGGGTGTGGCTAGGTAGGCGTGATGGGTGAGGTCGCAAAGCGTGAGGCGCGGTTGCCCCGGGTCAGCACCGTCGCAGAAAGCAGTATGCTCTGACGCCAGGAGTGCGATCAAGTTGCCAAATTCGGTGCTCCGTGGGAATTCATGGAGACACAGGTGTTTAAAAATGAATTCAGCGGTCCGCGCGATACACCACATCAGCAAAACGGTCCGTTCCTCATCCTGGACGACGCTGGAATCCACCATGGACTGGTTCATCATGTCCCTCGCGGCAACACTGCTGCGTGACGCCCAGGACGACGACGCGCCCGCCGCCGAAGACGCACGCCCCCCTCCTCGCATCGTCAAGTCAACTTTCTGTTGCATCCAGGTTGGTAGGAATGCCACGGTGGCGGCCGCGGCGTCAGGATGCGGCATGCTCCCACCGTTGGAGGTGGTGGTTTGAGAGGCACCACCACCACCACCACCGCATTTGGCCGCGAACTCCACGGCGTGAACCAAATCCACGGGTTCCATGACGAGGTGAAAGCTCTGTGCCAACCTCGCAAAAAGGTTCAGAGGGGAGCTATCGTCGTCGTTGTCGCTCGCATGGTCGTTCGGAGCCATCCACAAGTGACACTCGGAGGAAAAATACGCCGCGATTTTGTTCTCCGCTGCCCATGCGCAGACTTGAACGAGTTGCGTGAGCACCCGTTGCGCCACATCGTCGAGAGCGAAGTACAGGTCGTTCTTCTGATGCGATGCCCCGAATAAGCGCCTGGCGGCCTTAGACACATGGTTCAGGTACTCACTGAGACGAAGCCTCTTCCCGGAAAGGTACAGACAAACATGAAACTTGTCGTTCCGGGTCCCGATCCAAAAGATTGGCTGGAAATTTGGATGAATCTGAAAAGCAGACGTGGCAGTGGATTGATCTGTCCGTGGTACGGATATCAGTTTCGCCTTCGTTGCGGCATTATCGCTCGTCAACAGTGCCGTGAGCGCGTCCAGTGTCGTGTGCGCCTGCCGGTGTTTGGGGCCGAAGGTCATTGTAAACACCCCGGTTGTCCCCGCTGTCGCTCCAAACTTACAGGCGCGGTCCTCCTTCACCTTGGCGCGTTGGAATGGGTAGTCGGAGAGTTTGCGATGCGGGGCGGGCAGGCAATCACTAACGAGATATTCGATCGCGTGCGGTTCAAGGACAGCTTTGGGTCGTTGTGTCGCTGAACGGGCGGCCATGAGAAACGTGGGCTGGGTGATACAGGGAGGGGCGCTGGTGGTCCGCTCAAGGCTTTAGACAATCAAATTCCGAACGATACGACTGTCTTACGGCGCCCTCGGATCGTAATATGCCATAGCCGCGGGGGTAACTTGTGATCGGTCGGTTTACCAAAAAGTAGTGGGGCAACACAGGGGCACCAGATTGAAGGCAAGCAGAAAAGAGGGAAGGGTAAACGTAACAATATGACAACGGAAGGCAAGTCCTCATACTCCTTTGCCTCTCTTACCAGGCAATCCTCACGGTGGAGCGGACAGGTAGCAGTGTGACAGCACCGTGGCGACCGCGGACGGTGTCGCAAAGGTCGACGCCCCCGTGACGTTGCGGATCTCGGAGGCCCCCTCATCGCTCGTCAGCTTCGTCGCCATAACGTCTTGCTCGTCCTGCTGCAAAGAGGCGCGCACTTCGCACACCGTGGCCCCCTCTAGCCACGCGGCGAAGTGAACGGCTTCGGAGCTCCATGCGCTCCGCAACACGCCCAGGTCGTCGCTCAGGCGCCGCATGGTGTAAGCGACGGACCATAAGGCCGCGCGCAAGGCCGCCTTCGGCGCGTCGAATAGCCAAGACGTCACGGAGCCATCGTGCGCCGCGCCCCCCATGCTGCAGCTGCCGCGACTCATAGAATCGGCGCGCGACCTGCCGCGGCCACCGCGAACCGACGTTCGGCTCCTGCGGCTGCCTGCCTGCTGCTGCTGTTCGGTTGTCGGTTGCAATTCTCGGTAGCTTCGCAGCTTCTCTTGCAGCGTCGGTGACGTGAAACTGTTTCGCCCGGGCGACGCCTCACCCCGGTGCGTGGCTTGGATAATGGGGTGGAGCCAGCAGTTTGGCAGCCACTTCAAGGACCAAGAAGGCAACGTCCGGGAGCCTCCGGCGGCGGCATTCGCAATCCCCTCCCCCCCTGGGCTGGGAAGCCGCCCTAGCGGGGTCTGCGCACCTCGAGAGACTGGGGCCGGCGCCGACGCCGTCGCCATCGACTTAGGTGAATGTTGTTGTCGCGAAAACAAAAGCGACACCTCCGGATTGAAGGCGCAAGGTTCCACTCCACACGCTTCGTACCAGGCTAGCACGTCCACGATCTGCCGGATGATACGCGCGACCTCGTGTTCCGCGGCGAAGTGGCGCGCGATGGGCGTGAGGCTACTATGGTCCTGCAACCAACGCGCGACGAAGTCCTTGCGGTTGAGATGGCCACCTGCTGGAGCCTCCATGATCAAGATTGCGTACTTGAGCATGGGCTCAGATCCGGCGGGGAGGATGTCGTAGAACCTCACCACGTTGGGGTGCAGCTGCTGTGGAAGGGGCGGCGGCGGCGTGGCGACGGTCCTTGAGGTCGTCGCGGTGGCTACCGTTGATGGAGAAGGAGAAGGAGGTGAAGGCGGCAAGACGGATGCGGCGGACGTCGACGATGATGCGGCGGGTGGCGCACCACTGCTGTGGTTGGGATCGACGTGGCGCTTGACGCTGTCCGCCTCCGTGCTTGGTACCGCAGGCACCACGGCCGCCCGCCGCTCCGTCAAGCATTGCAACAATCCCTTCACCGTGGCCGCGTTCACGTCACTCGTGCCTGGCCGCACGTCCACATTGACGGCCAGGATGAACGCTGCAGGAGGGGTGTGCGCTGACGGGGGGGCCTTCGTGAAAAACCGGCTGTGGCTCATCGGTGCGGCATACTGAAATGGATGCTTGGGGTCGTAGATGTCGAGCCCAATGACCTTGTAAAAGTCACTGCGCTTGGCCGGAGCGGCTTGCTTGCCCCCCTCAGTGGGGACAGGAGGTTTGCGATTCGACGTCGGATGGAGCTCTGCGTCGTGTTGCGGCGGCTTCGGAGAGATGTCGTCACCGTCTCGGCGCTGCGTGTCTTGATTCATTCGTTTGGGGGATAAATGTTCCTCTTCGTTTGGGATAGATGTTCCTTCTTCTTCTTTTCGTGTCGTCCTCACACAAAAGGCCAAATGGGAGAAATTTTGACGGAAAACGAGTTTCACAAGCCCAGTATACTGTGATGCTGTGTCATCGACTCATGTTCCGAGGTGAAGCGGCGGAACAGGAACTGGGGGCGGGGGGAAAGGGCAAAGAAAAAAGGAGAAAGAGTGTAGTTAGATAATGAAACGCAAAGAGGGTCGCAGCATCAACACCAGAAGGGTCTCCTTTCACTGCAAACGTGTCCGAGCCCTGACGATAGCGCTTTGCACAAATTGTTCTCGCTCGCTGGCGCTTCCAACAATAATTCGGCACGCCAAGGAGCACGTGGGGCAGCGGGCCACATCCTCTCCGCTGGAAAATGCCGCCAGTGCGAGCTCGAAGGTATCGCCACAGGGGCAAGGATACAGCAGCACGATGCCATCCAGGGAAGGTGACGACGAAGAATCTTCCGATGCGGCGTGGTCGAAGCGCAGTTGCACGTCGCAGAGCGGGACGTCTTCGTAAACGGCCTCACCGGTGCTGTCGTATGGGTGATGGTGGTGGTCGTCGCGCACCGCCGCTTGGGACGAGTGAACCATAGACGCAGCCATTTCCCAATGCAGAGAGAGGGTTTGATAAGGGGAGAAAAAATTGGCTGAAGACGCGCCCAACCCAAGTGATGTTGGCAACCCAACAGTTGGGTTGAATATCAAACTAGTATCACCAAAGGTGCGCACTTTGTAAAAGGAAGCTTCCTCATCCGGCTATTTCGGGTGATTTGGTTAGAAAAAGTAAGAAGATATACGCGCCGAAGCGGCTAGTTAACCACCACGGGGTCCACAGGGCGACCGGGAAAAAATGTTTGCCGAACCCCTCAGCGCGCGAGGGCGTCTCACGATCGGTATCAATCAATGACCGCCGTCCGCCGCACGTTGACGGTCGTGCTCTTTCGCCATTCCCAAAAGGTCGGCCAGTGTTTTCGGGCCAAGGGCCTCCGCCATACGACGCAAGTGACCGCTGATCAAGCTACCAGACGTGTCGCTTTCATCATCTTGGCGCAGGATGAGATTTTCGCCGCCGTTAGCACTGTCGTCGCCAGGGGCCTCAGCCGACGGCATCGCCGCCAGGGACTTAGCATCATCGGCGTCCGTTCTGGCCACGGCTTGAAGCAGCTGCCATGGCGTCCCCTGCTCCACCACGGCACCACGGTGCATCACGAGGATCCGGTCTGCGTCCATCACCGTGTGTAGCCGGTGGGCGATCTCGACGGTCGTGGTGCCCGCGAAGGCGGGAGAGCGAACGACAGTCTGGATGACCACGTCCGTAGCATGATCGACGTTCGCGGTCGCTTCATCGAGGATCAGCACGGTCGGTCGACGCGAGAGAGCCCTTGCAATGCAAACCAATTGCCGCTGGCCAACACTAAGGTTCGCGCCCTTTTCGGCGATGTGATACTGCAACCCATGCTTCGCGACGAACGGGCCAAGCTGCACGCTGTCGAACGCCGCGGTCACCTCGGCGTCGCTCAGCACGTTCGTGGGGTCGACATTGGATCGTAACGTGCCTTCGAATAGGAAGGGATCCTGCGGAACGATCACCATGCCCCCCGATCGCAAATCGTGTAGCCGTAGCTGCGAAATGTCCTGCCCCAGCACGCGGATGAGCCCGCCGCTGTTGCCTTCCAGTTCCCGCAGCCGGAAGAGTGCGACGGCCAGGCTGCTCTTTCCGGATCCGGTGCGGCCCACAATCCCCACTCGCTCGCCTCGACGAATGCGGAACGACGCCCGGCGCAGGACCAACGGCAGGTAAGGCTGGTAGCGCATGCACACGTCCTTGAACTCGACAGCCGCGACAATGCTATCATCGGCATCCGGGATCGAGGCGTGCCTCGCAAATCCACCGGCCGTGATCGTCGGTACGAGGGTGGCGGTCATCTCACCATCAGTCGACGAGCCGCGACGGTTCAGCGGCTCTTCGCAAGGTAACGCATCGCGGAAATCGACCAACCGCTCCACGGAGACCAGCTTCGCTTCGCCTTGGGCCGCGTCGGTGATCAGGAAGCCGAAGACACGCGCGACGGACGACGCCCCAATAATCGCAAGACCGACTTTGTCCACGGGGACGGAAAAACGCAGACCCCACAGCAGCAGCACGACGCCGAACATTAACAACGCGGAGACGAGCTCGGCCCTCAGAGCGAGCCAGCGCTGCACGCACGCAGAATTGTAAATGGCCAGGCTCGACGCATCCGTCGACGTCATGACGCTCTTCAAAAAGGTGTCTTCCAGCCTGAACGCCCGCACCGTGACGGCGCCCGTCAAGGACTCGAAAATGACCCCCTGCATCGCGGAACGACTGGCCGCTTGGAGGTGTTGCAATTGCATGTTCGCCTTCCGGAAGAGCCAAAGCAGCAAATAGATTAGAAAGGTGCCTCCCAGTGTGAACACCAGCATCTGCGGTAGCACCAAGGCCGACACGATCGTGCCGCTGAGCACCCACCCTTGCGAGGCGATGAGTGTGTTCAGCTGCGTGATCATGGGCATGCTGAGTCGCTCCACGTCGTGTGTGAGTCGGTTAATTATGCGCCCAGTGGGTGTTGACTCAAAGAAACTCATCGGCGCGGCGACCACGCTACGCAAAGCGGCGTCTGCTAATACGCCCGCTGCGCGCCACGCGGCGAAGCCCACCAACCCGATGCGCATGTTGCCGAGCAGAAAGCAAATGATGGTGAGGACGGCGTACACTTTGTAGTACCATCGACTCGCGTCGACGTCGCCTTCGGTTTTCGGCAGCGTGATGCCAGTGGCGTTGTTCGAAATGCCAAGAATCTGCGTGGGGGCCGCGTCGGCCGCGCTCGTCCACACGCTGAGCCATACCTCGGTGCTCATGTAGCCGCATCGTTCCACGGCGACGCCCATCACGATCGCCGCAAGGAACACCAGACCGCCGAGGGCTTTTCCGTAGCCAAGATAAGTGGCAAGCGTCACGGCCGTGTCGGCGCTCTCAGCCGTCGCCAATGCGCGTCCCACGCCTGTAACCTTTGGTGGAGGTGCGGCACTGGTGCCCAGATCGACGACGACGGAAGTTGTTGGTGTGGGCTCTTCACCGTCGTCCTCTTGGGCCAATGCGCCGGCCGCATCGACCGACGCGCCAGGCGGGGCGACGGTCTTGATGGTGCCGTCCTTGTTCATCACGACGACGGTGGCTCGTAACTGCGAGGCCGCGCTCAGTGAGTGGGTCGTTAGCACAATGCACGGTGGGCGCTTCCACAGCGCAAAGGTGCCTTCCGGCGGTGGCGTCACACCGGCAGCGCGGATGCTGTTGCCGACGGCACCTGACGCGGATATTCCGCTCCTGCGGTGAGATGCCAGAAGGCCGCTCATCAACGCCTTCCCCGTGCGCGCGTCTAGGGCGCTGATCGGGTCATCCAGCAACAACAGGTCCGCATCCGCCGAGGCGTACAGCAAGCGAGCCACGGCGACGCGGGCTTTTTGCCCCCCGCTGAGCGTCACGCCCCGTTCCCCAATGAGGGTTTGCAACCCTTCCGGAAAGGTGTCCAAATCGGGCTTAAGCTGGCAAATGTCGAGGCACGCATCGAGCCGGGCGACATCCACATGGATCGGCACGCGGCCCAATGTAGGCACGAAGATATCATCGGACTGGCCAGGAGGAGGGGGCCGATGGGGATCGGCGGCCATCGCACCCTCGGCCTGTTGATAAAACAAGATGTTTTCTAAAACTGACGCCGACAGGAGCATCGGCTCTTGCGCCGCGTAGGCCACCTTCGCCGCGTCCGAGCCGACGGTATGACCCGAACTGGACGCGTCGCGCGCGTCATGCACCGACGCCTCACCGAGGAGCCCCGCGAGCAACAAGGACTTGCCACAGCCTACCGGACCCATGACAGCGTACAGGCCGCCTTGATCGAGCGCGAAATTGAGCTCGCCGACCGCGTGGACGGCGGGCGTCGGCGATGCGGCCGACGTCGCGGAGGTCGGACGATGGTCGCTCCACCGAAAGTTCGCGTGGTCGAATCGCACGAGCGGTGCGAGAAACGGGGCAGCCCCCTTCCCAGGAAACCATACCACCGGCGTGGCCCGTTGTGTCTGTTGCTCAAGCCCGTCCGCCACAGCAGCAGCAGCAGGAGCAGGAATGACGGTGGCACCGCCGGGCACACCGCCGCCGCGGGCGACGACAGCTCCTTGTTCCGCCGCTGGCACCTCGCCACGTCCTTTCGTCAACGGCAACGCGGAGGATGACGAATGCCGTTGCGAAGCCTCGCGACGATCGGAATCCGCCTGCTCGTTCTCATCCGTCGTCTTCTCCAACAGTCGCGTGATCTGACTCAGAGCCACGTTTATGTTAATGATGGCCATCAACGCGTTCGCGAAGTACATCACGGGGAACTTGATCGTCGTCAGCGTGCTCATCGTCGCGAAGGCGGATGCGCCACGGAGGGCGCCAAAGTACTCAATGTAGACGCCGAAGGCCCCGAGCGAGGCGATCTGCGACACCAAAATCATCAACGCCCCTTGCATGACCCAAAAAGCGACGTCGTATTTAAGAAGACTGAATTCCTTGCGACGCGTGTCGATGATCTTTTCCAGAAGCAGGGGCTCCCAGCCGTTCAACTTCGCCACCCGGATGCCTTGGACGAGTTCGGCCACGTGGCGAATGCGCGTCCGAGTGATGGGCACGATGGTCGCTCGGATCCAGCCTTGCAGACGGGACAGCAGCATTCCGACCGGATAGACCCCAAGGAGAACGGCAAGACCCACCACGGCGGGTGTACTGAAAAACGATAACATGACGTACGTGGACAAGCCGACTTGCAACGGTGACGCCCAGATGAGGTGGAAATGCGGCGCGGCGTCCAGGAACCGTTGTGTCTCCGTGGACACCACCGATGCGACGGCGGCATAGCCTCCGGTATCCATGCGATGCTGACGCATGACGAGCACGCGGCGGTACACCGCGAGCGCTGCGACCGCTCGAACTCGCAAGGCGGCCACTTCAGCGTACTGAAGGCATACTTGATTCATGCACAGCCCAATCCACATAGAAAAGAAGAAACCGAATGCCCAGCCCAACCCCTCGTAGCCCGCCGACGCTCCCCGCTGGCACGCGTCGATGAAGCGGAACACTGTGTAAGGGTAGAACGATAACGCCCCGACGTTGATCAGCTGGAAGAAGGCGGCAAGCCAGAATGGACTTCCCGCGACGTCGAGCAGACTGCGGGTTACCGATCGGCCTTCCGCGATTGACGCGTCAAAAATTGGCATGAGGGAGGCGGCGAGATGCGCCTCGTCCAACGGAAGCAAGTCCGCGACGGTGACTCCTGGGTGCAGCAGATTCTTTTTCGAGGCAGCCGGCACGCTGGGGTCATGCGCCGGCGACGTTGGCTCCGCCGCGGCGGCCTCAAGCGGCTCTCCTGCGCGGTTGCCGATGTCGATCAGCCTCCCGGCTGGTAAGAAGAGGAGCTCGCTCACGCAGTTTGGCATATTCAGATTTCGTTAAGGGGATTGCTACTGTTGATCGTGTGGTTAAGGCGAGCGACTCACTCACTCACGCTGCGAAAAAAAGAGTCCTATGCCTCGCAAGTAACGTTATCTCGTGTCGCCCGCAGCAGTCGCACCCAGCTGGGGGCTGCTCGAGACCTCAAAACGTGATGACGGCGTTGTGCGTAGCAACCGCTGGGCAGCCGCAGACCCCTTCGGCATCGATATCCAGTCGCTCGCAGCTTCCTTTCTCGTCACGAGGCGGATCGTCAACAGCACCGATATCGGCCGGACGAAGACGACCGGGCGGCGGCTTCGACTCGTCGTCGACCCAGCGGCAGGGAAGGGTTGACGTCAACGCGCTGGGAGAGGACGATGTTTCGATCGGATGATAGGACAAGCGGTGCTGCCAGCCCAGCCGCAAATGGTTCATGTCGACAAACAAGCATCGAGCCGCTCCTCGCGACCGCCAGAAGCCGGTGTCTCCGAAGCCGCTCTGCGCCATCACCACGAACCGACTCAGACCGATAATGTAGTGGCTGACGAGCGTTTCGAGGTAGCGGCGCCGGGCCACCGCAGGGTCGGTGCGGGCAAACTTATGCGGCAAGGCGTACCCTGCCATGATAGTGTCCGTATGGTGATAGGGATTCCCGCCCACAGAAAACACCCGCCGCCGCCGCCGTTCCTTCTGTCTCACATGCCCACCGCGAGGCGAAGAAGCCCCTGCTGCTGGTGCTCCCCGTTCCACGGGCACCGCGAACTCCTCGAGGCGGTGGATGGCGCCGCGTGCGGCGAATATTTTCCTCATGTCCTCGTTCCCTGAGGCAGAGAGAAAATCTTTTCCGTTCTTCGCGTAATGTGTCACCGTGGCTTCGTCGAAACGGTGAACCGTCAGATTCACCAAACGTTGGCTGTCGGATGTCACAAAAAGGTCGCAATGTGGGCATCCATCGGGGTTGCGAGGATCAAGCAACTCTTCAATGTATCTGAAAAATAGCGGTACGGCCTCAGGACTCGTGCGAAAGGGCTCCTTCGCGAGCAGTCCCCCGGCCCAACTGCCCCCCATACGCACTTGGACGGCGATCAGGTTGCGCGGTGGATCGGCCGAGTCCACCACGGAAAGATGTCGTTGGTCAACCACCTTCGCGTCGCCGACTGGTGGGTTGGAACCATCAGCAAGAGCGGCATCGTCCCTCAAGTCGTTCCCATTTTCGTTACGCTGAACGTCCACGGGCGGCCGCGTGGAGTGGGACACCCTCCTTGACGCCGCTGTCTCCGGAGGGCTACGGTGGTCGACCGTCTCGCGAATCAACCGTTTGACATCCTCCGTGGCTTCGAAGAGCAGCTCAAAGAGACATCCGAAGTAACACGTGATGTTGCAGTGCAGGCTCAGGCCCAACTCTGACGTGATGCGAGACTTGAACGCCGGCACCCGTTGCAGGTAGGTGTCGACCGAGAAGCTGTTACTTTGCACGCGGATGTCGCGCGGTAACCACTTGGGATCCGACAGGGTTTTTATGAACGCAGCGTGGCCCTGTACCCGCATGAGGGACTGGTCCACTGGGATGTCAAGAACGTCGCTCGACCCCAGGGCTTCCGCCACACCGGGAGGCACACCGTTCGGCAATGTCGAAGGAGAAGGGTCCCGCACCTCCTCCGTCGCTGACGGATGCCTGAGACGAGCATCCTCCTCGAACAACTCATCCGTGACAAACGCCAGCCCCATCGCGGCCGAGCTCGATGGCGAAGTCGACCCCACGGCCCCCGCCGCCGAGGGTGAGGAGGACGCGGATGAGGATGGTAACCAATTGACTACGCGAGGCCGCAACGCCAGATGGAGCGGCATCGGCACGGGGTGGAAAATCTCGAAGCGGCGGCGCGACACCAGGGCGAGGAACGCCGTGGTGACCATGCCGCGGAAGCGATCGCCCATGCCACCGCAGAAGTGCTTCGCTTTGTAACTCTCGCAGGAGTACACGAGCCGCGCAAGACGTCCCGGAGGCGGCGGCGGGTCCGCGAGAGCAACACCACGGGGAGAGGAGGGGACGTATGCGGTACGGCTGGCGTCGATGAGCCACTGTGCGATCGCGGTGGCAAATTTAGGACCCAGCGGTCGGCACTGCCGAATGCGATGCACGCGTTGCGCGAGTTCCTTGCGCCGGTAAGAAACGTTGATCCCCATAAAAGTGGCCGACGCGGAGGCCCCCACCTCAGACGTAGAAGGCGCCGCCTCATTTGCAGGGTCGTGTTCGTTTTGCTCGCCACCAGGTATCGATGACGGCACGAGACGAGACGGAAGCACCAGCGGCACCGCCGCCTCTGGGGAGGGGTGCTGGGCCACACGCGCCACGCCGAGAAGAGTGAACGCCATCGCCAGTAACGCCACGAGAAGCAACGGCTGCACGCGGCACCGTTCCGACCGCGAGGCGGCATTTCCCGCGGACATCAAGACTTTCTTTCTGCACTTTCTGGCAGTACTAATACCCCAGGTTCGGGCCGCTCCAAGGAAAAATCAACCTGAAGCTACGTTGGGACATCACAATCTGCAAAGCCACCATCGGGAAAATGACCGCCAAGCCCCAGTCTTTCGAACTATTCGGTCACTGAGTCGTCAACCGTCCTAGCGCTCATCGATGCGCCGCCCGCGATGAGTCCCGCCACGAGCAAATCTCGCGCGGCAATCGCGATCGGATGTTCCTTCGCTACGTCGGCCGTCGTAGAGTCCACAATGACGCAAATCGGAGCGGCACGATCCGAGGTGCAAGTGGGATGACGAGGGGGCGGCAGGACGACGAGCATCACGACAAAATGACCAATGACGTCCACCACGGCCAAATAGTAAGGGGAATCGGGGGACTGCCTCCTCGTGGGCCGTGCCTCAGCCGGGTGCCGTTGTCCCCTCTGCTGCACCACCTGCCTACTGCTACCGTCGTCGTCGTCACGCCCCCTCGATAACCCTTCTAGCCATTCCGTCGGACTCTGAAGGCCGAACAGCGGCGTGTCCACGATCAACGACGAGTCCGTCTCAGCATAAGTCACGGTGGCGTCGCCGGAAATGCGACCGCCGAACCGATGCTCTTCGGCAGCGATTCTCTCTCGTTCTTCGTGCGTTGCCTGCGGTAGTAGGGGATATTGGTTGACTCGAATGAAAACGATGCGGTCCGTCGCCGAAGCACCGACATCGGGAGCGAATGAATCGGCGACGTCGTCGTCGTCAACGGCGATCGGCCGCTCGGACGATGTTCCCATAATCTTCGTGTCCCTCATGCTGCCCGCGCTCGAGGCGGTGGCTCTGGAACGCTTTCGTACCTCCTCCTCGCGCATTACGGTCGGTGGCCTCTTCCCATGGAGGAACCATCGCAAAACGTCGGAGACCTCGAAGTTGGCTGCCCAACGGGATAAATACCCCACGGGAAGGCGTTCAGACCGTCCACTGAAATAAGCCCGCCGTCGATCCGTCCAATGCTTCATCACGTCCGCCGCCCACATCATGACGCGGTCGCGAGGCAGGTGCTCTTGCAGAAGGGGCAAGCAGATAAGATGACCCAGCTCACCTGGCGAGAGGCACGACGGGTCGTAAGCGGACAGTAGCTCCGTCACGAATTGGGAAACAGTCGGGGCCAGACCGCACACGACACTGACGGACAACGCGCCGCAGCACATCCTCGGCCCTCGGAACTGCGAGACCAGGGCCCCGACCTGCTCTGACATTTGATCGACGCCTAACACATGCACGATCACGCCATCGTCGTCGCCGGCCAACGCGGCACCGCTCAGCCAATGCAGAATGGCTGCCCGATTACGACTGTCGACGGCTATCTCCGCGGCATGCTGGCGCCGGGTGGACACGCGCAAAGCGCGGAACGGCAGTGGCACCGTGGATAATCGGGGCGGGGGCATAGCGCGCGACCGTAGAGCGGCATAGATGACGACGACCCTTCCCCTCCGGTGTAAAGGAAAGAGAGCGCGGTGTCTCGCGCACCAGTTCGATGTTCAATCACAAAAAAAAACGCCAAAATCAAGACAAGGGCCGGGAAGAACGGTCACGACGCGAAAGGCTCAATCTGCCTTTTTAATCTTCCTCGGCAATGTCAACAGGGATCGTTTTCAAGCGCAAGAAGAGATTGGGAGCGTCCCGCCGCGGAATGCTCCTTGCGGCAGCGGTCGCTGCTGCCTGGCCGCCTTCGGCTCCACGGTGTGCAAGCTTGCTTGGCGGTAAGGACGGGGGCGTATTAGATCGCGGCGGTGCGAGTAGTGCTGGTGGTTTTCTTCCGTCACCACCCCGTCCTCCTAAGAAGGCCCCTCGTCGCAGCGGCTCGGACAGCCCTCGCCGGCAAACGCTGCCGCAACGGGCGACGATCGTTCCCGTAACGGCCGCCCAGGCGTCGGCCTCCATTCGCTGGGTGAGGGTCGCGATGTTCGAGGCGTGCTCCTTCGCGGCGGACGCGCCGCCTCCCACGGCCACGTCGAGCACATCCGACGCTTCCTTCGAGGTGACCGCCGCTTGAAGATCAATGACGGGACGACCGACTCGGATGCCCGGCAGCGCTCGCGCACGCAACGCCGCGACGCCGGAACCCGTCCGCGTTCTCAGTGCCACGCTCACATGGGATTTGATCAGATACCGCCATTCCTGAGCGGGTTGAACCTCCGACGTCGCGGAGGCGGACGACTCCGGCCCTCCGCCATCTCCCCGCCGCTTCGATCGTCCCGTGGTCCCGTCCAACGCTGCTGCTCCGGTAGGGCTCGACGAGGATATCAGCGACGCGGAGATGGTGTGACGCGCGAGCCACTGAGACACGTTGCCATCCGTACCGAACCGGGCAAGAGTGAACACCTCGGCCGTGAACTGCGCGCTGCTGACCATCGACACGCGGTGCCGCGCCGCGTCCCCTCCAGTGGCACTCAAACGAGTCACAAAGGCGGATGCGGCGCTCCGCACGCCGGCAGCCCCACTGGTGGATGTGGGTGGGTCTGCCGCGCTCCGAGCACTTGTGGACGCTGGGGGGCAGCAGGCGGCAAGCGCCTCAGACGCGTACGCGCTGCAGGCGGCCTCGTAGTCCGGTAAGCGATCCACTGGCGGGAAGTCGCCCGGCCGCAGCGGGGGCTCGCTCTTGTCATCGATATGATCGCCACGGCTGAGGGTGCCGATGTGGCTGCAATGTTCCACGAGCGTCGAAGTGATCGTCTCATTTCCTGAGTCGAGAAGGTCGTCGCCCCACAACGCCACGTGATCCGGAGGGACGCTCGAAATGCACCGAACGGGGCGGCCGCCGCGCACGGCGCATCTCACTGAGATCATCCCCGACGTAGCCGTGCTCGAGTTGGCAGGTGTGGTTGCCTCTGCCGGTTGAGGGCTACTACTGTTGCTCCACGGGGAGTAGAAAACCAGGTCCATTAGCGTTTCGTGCAAGGGACACGGCGGCATTGCGGAAGGGGAGGCCGCCGGCGGACCACCCCCTCTCACGTCGGTTACCACCACGGCGGTCGCCTTGACCAAGTTGCGTGAAGAAGCGATGAACAGGCGACGGTGGGGGTTAGGGGGTGCGGCGGTGGGTTCGATGAGGTGACCAAACGATTCCGCGAGCGGCGGCGGCTCCGTTGTGCAACTTGGGGCAGCCAGGATCGCGGGATCGACCAGAACGCCCCAGACGCACTGCATGTTTGTTGACCAAGAGAGCGCCCCTCGTCACGTGCACCTCTTTCTGCTTTTCGTTCACAAAGGGGGTCAGACAATCACTGGGCAGAATGATTGGTCGCTTGTTGATCTCCCGTGTGGTGAACGGCTTTCGGGTTACGTGCGAAAGAGAACGAGAAAAAGGACGAAGGAAGAGTGTCTACAAGAAGAAGCTGCTGCTGAGGGTGGTCGGGAGGGGATGGGTGAAATGTCACTAACTGAACGAGATCATCTTCCTTTCTACTTGAACAGCGACCCCTCCAAAACTCTGCGGCATGGAGAAGGTGACATCACAGCGTAAGACGCCGCTGTTGGTGGATGCATGGCCACCAACAGCGTTGCTACTGGAGGCCGAGGCCGCCGCCGGTGCCATCGGCGTCGCCGTCGCCTTCGCAGGCTTGGACTTCGCAGCTGCCTCGGGAGGCCCGCTCGCAGCGGGAGCGGCCACCTGTGGCTCTTTCAACGTGAATGCCACGCAAGTGAGCACGTCACTGACAACAGAAGGTGCCACGCTGCCCGAGGCGAACACGAGGTCCAGCACATGACGGCTCGCCGATGACACTGTGCAAAGGAGCTGGCCGGATGTCTTCAGCGAGACCGCGGTCGCTCCCGATCCAGCCGCCTTGCCCAGCGAATAATCTGGAGGCAGATCCGCCAGCATGAGACGCTCTCGTCCCGACAGGGTTGACGTGGCCGGGGCGCGGATGCCCAGCTCAAAACGGACGGACAGAGCGGCCGCGTTTTGAGCCGCGAGGTTCAGTTCGGGAAGGAGGAATAAGGGGTCCGTCGTCGCCTCATCACGATAGATGACTCGCGACTCCCCTGCTTTCCGCACGAGGCGCGGGAACAGTGTCACTTGGATGCTCACGAGCGTCGGGGTCACGGTGGGACTCCCTTTGACACAGACGTTCACGGTCGCGGAGCCCTGGCGCTTCCCGGCTCGGGGAACGTAGGCCATCGATTCCAGCAATAGCGCCAGGTCCGCGAGCAGCAACCCGCTGAACTGAACCACAACTTTCGAGGGGGTAGGTCGGCTCCATTCTCCAACAGCTTGTGGGGTCGGGTTTGGCGCGGCGGGGCCGACCGCGTTGGCCGTCACCGCTGTCGAATGTGGCGATGGCGTCGACGGCTGCGACAACAACAGCGTAACGCCATCGGGCGCCAACGAAAATGGAACATCGAGCGCGTCGCAGAGCTGAATTTGATCGCCGTCGACGGGCTCCGCAACTTCGACCACGAGGGAGGAGCCGAGTTGAAACACCGGGGTGTCTGCATCGGACACTTGCACTCCAAGCGCGAAGCGGCATGGTTCCGAGTCAAAGCAAGGCACGACGGCGTACTTCGGCACGACTTCGGTGAGATCGTCGTCTCCTTCAACGGTCACGGCGACGCTGAGAAAGCCCGCCTCGCAGACGCCGTCGCAGAACTCCCTGGACCAAGTGAGAACGGCCGATCGTTCGGCCTCGGATGGGCAGCTGGACGTATTCCGATAATACAGCCGGCGGAGGAACGCGGGCAACAGCGCCGCCGACACTTCGTTGGAACAGTGAACTTGAAGTTGCACTCGTCGCGTTCCCGAGCCAAGCTCGCCGGTGTTGCTCTCGTCTTCCTCCTCGGGCGCCGCATCGGCCACGTCATTTCCACCGAAGACGCCACTCGTATCGTTGAACGCACCACCGTCGCTAGACGATGACCCAATGACGCGTGACTCCGACGCACGCAGCAACGGACTCGCGGCTGCCGCGTTGCTGTCCTTGACGGCGGTCAGAAACCTCACTCGACCCAGAACGACGCCAGAGTGCCCGAGAGTGGCACCCTTCACCGCGGCGCAGTGCCGCTTCGCATACGTCACGGCTGTCTCCAGCACGTTCCCCTCTTCCAGGAACAGTTCGTCGTCTCCCTTGAAGAATAACTCGTCGCCCGTCATGGCCCCCTGCAACGTCACGGTCACGATGTCGCCGTCGATAGGCACCGCCGTGGAGACACCCAACATCACGTTTGGAAACAACGCCACGCCGCTGCTCTTCTCTTTGAAGCGAACGCTGCGATATAGCGGCAACGTGGACAATAAAGGGCGAGCGACGGACACGGGGACGATGCAACGTGTGTCCGGGACATCCTCGTCGCCGGCGTTGAACTTGAACAGGACTTGACGCACGCCGCTGTCACTCGAGGGACGGCCTCCTCCGCCGCCGATCCCAGCTGCCGACGTGTCGGGAAACTCCGCACTGTGGCGGAAGCCGATGCGATGCATCAGCGCGGTGCATGTGGTCAGACTCGTGCCCGCCTTGATGTGTATCCGAATGCGCCGTTGATGGGCGCCGCCGATCGCAGCGGAGGAAGACTCCGTCGATGTGATGTCCGGCAAGCGGTCTGCCGCGACCCCTCCGCCGCCGCCACCGCTATCCACCACGGGTTCCATGGTCGCAATGGCAATATCTCTACCGTCGACGGAGATCGTTGTGCGCGTGGGGTCCGCCGCATGAGGCGCGAAGACGAAGCGTCGATCCGTGTCGTCGGCGATGAAGCCGAGCTCGTCGCCCTCCATGCCTCCGGAGTAAAACTCGACGCTCATCACGCCTTTCCCGACGTGCTCGGTGTCATCGTCCTCAAGCGTCGACTCCTGCAGCAGCGGCATCCAATTCCCTGGCAGCGCCGGCCACGTACGGTGGCGGAAGGAGACCGAAATGGGAGGATTGTCGACGACCGTCGGGCAGAAATTGGAAACGATTCTCACCCCAATGACCGCTTGGTGTTGACGGCCATCAGCCTCCACGAGCCGCAAACGAAGCACTTTTTCAAGATCGCTGTCCGTCTCACTGTGATAGTAGACCAAGTGGTCCAGCAAATGCTTCAGGATTTCAGGCGTGCAAACCGGCATGGTCGCAGCGGCGGGACCGGAAGGCAGTGATGACCCGTCCGCACTAGCATGTTTTCCGCTTGCCGCCAGGGGTGCCGCGGCGTGGCTGCTACCGCCGTGCGCCTCGAGCATGGATGACGCGGCCGCGTTCACCACTGGCGGACCGAGGCGCAGGACGAACGGCTTTCCCTCTCCCGCCTCCACGAAGGTCGCCACCAACTGGCCGTCAAACAGCACCGATGTGTCATCGTGAGACCCCGTGGCGCTCGTGACCAGGCTCAACGGGACGAGGGGCACGGCAGGTGCGGAGGCATGTGCACCATCCGGCCGCATGGATAGTCGACGCGATGCCCGCCGGGTCGACAGGTGGGAGGTCGTCGCGGGGAGCACGAGCGGCGGACTAAAGGCCGACATTTGCATGCGATCGTTGCCATCGTTGCCATCGCCAGCCGCGACGGATGGCGGTGCCTGAGCCGACGCCCACGCGATCGACGCGCGCCGTGAAAGGGGGGCGCTCTTCGTCGCCACGAGTTTAACCATCACGTCCGGTTGGACCATGGACACGATCTCAAACGACGACCGTCCGTCCACGAACTCGAGAGTCAGGACCGCACCGTTGAGATTCGTGACCATCCCGCCGCCCCCTCCACCACCTCTTGCGCCGCCCGCAAAGTAGCTACTCATCGCGAGCTGACCCACCTGAAAGCACGTCAGTGGCTGAGGCCCAGGAACACGATTGAGACTCAGCGTCGTCGCACTAGAGGTCCCCGCCGCTGTAGCAAACATGGCCGACATGTCACTCGGCCGCCTTCCGCTCGGGGAGACGTTCGCCGTCGCGCGGACCAGAGGCGGCGTGGTGACGATCTGTGCGTGGATGACCGCCTTGTGCACCACCGTTTGACGCCGGCGGCCAGGCGCTGCGTTGACCGGTGGCGCCTCCGATAGTTCGATTGCCGCCATCACCTTCCTCGGCTCGCTCAATGCCGCCGTTCCTGAGTGCAAGAAGACCACAGAGCGTAGTAGTAAGTGCAGCTGGGAGAAGGTCATTTCTGGGCACACGGAGACGGAGACGAACGCAGGGCCGCTCGATGGGTCTGACAAGGCCAGCCGTCCGACCACGACATGTGATCGGGCTGTGGAGGACTGCTGCCTTGGCGTCGCCGTACTCGCCGTGGTGCCCGTAGCAGACGCGAGCATCGTCGAGGCAAGTATCTTCACCACACCGTCTCCTTCGTCAGAATTCACGAGTGTTAATTGAACCGATGCCACTTGGGGTGCCTTCGACGGGGATGTCGTCGACGGTGAGCCAACCGGGATCTCCGTGAAAACGAGGCGCAACTGGTCACCACGCTGGTGGCCGTGGGTGATCTTGACGGTGATGGTGCCCACCAAGTTCATGGGACCGTGTCCGTCCGGTAAGGACAAGATCGTCATCGTCGACGTAGCAGGAGGCGGCGGCGAACCGCCACTGGCCCCCGTTGGCGGTGCCTTTGTGGCTAACGGCCCTCGCAACTCCAACAACACGTTCCGGAACACCGGTGTTCGCTCTGGGAGAACGAACACGGAAAGGGTATGCGGAACTGTGCAAAGCGAGTTCACGTGCCAAACGGGGAGGGCCAAGGCCGTGTCCTCCGTCAAGATCGTGATGGCGTCGTCCAGGAGCGCTTGAACTTCGATCATCGCCCGGCAGGTGCGGCCCGACGCGTCCGAAAGGGTGGCCTCGATCAATTTGCGCCCGGCGGTGACGACATCTCCCAGCGTCGTGAGGGCGATGCGGCGCGCGAGCGACTCTAAGACGGCCGTCGTGAACGATTCTACGAGGCCACCGCCGCCGCCTCGAGACGATGGGCTGATCAGCGACGCGGCTTTCGGCGACTGAGGTGCGATGCCGCCCTCTGCTCGAGAATTGGCTGCTGCCTCCGCGACTGGCGTGTCGAGGAAATTCACGACGATTTCCTTCGCGCTCGCGGACTGAAATCGGCCGACGACTTTGGCGATAGGGGCGTTGTCGTACATCACGACGTCCTTTTTCACCGTAATGCCGTCGCCTGGTGAGATGCAAAACGCATCCTCGAGTGCGGCGAAGCCCTCGAGTATACGTAGCCGGATGCTCGCGCCTTTGGGGAGGCGACTGGTGGCTGCCGTCAGCGCGAAACGGGGAAGTAGAAACGTGACGAGTTTTCCGGCCACACGACGCCGCGCATCGTGCCGCAAGAAGTAGTGGTTCGTTCCGTGCGATAGGCACCGGAACACAGGGCCCTCGACGATGATCGGCACTCGGTGGATGAGCGAAAAAACGACCGCAGGGGCCGACGCGAATAACTTCTTGGACGTCCCGCATTTTTGGGCAACGTCACCCGACACGCAAGCGGCGTCGACTGAGAGCTCCACGACACGCCGCAAACACGCCGTCTCCACAGGGCCATTGGCGCCGGCCGAAAAAGTGATGCTGCGCACGATGCGAGAGAGGGCATGCTGGAGCTCTTGCGCGGTCGTGTCGATTTTGAACAGCGACAGCACCGTCACTGACGCGTGTCCTCGGCCAGCGCCGGACGTCTCGCCGTGCGTCGTGCCTCCGCCACCCGCGGCAGTCCGTTGGAGTACGCCGACAACCCCGCCGGTTTCGTCGACCAATGAATTGT
>ERZ1292630.1256-Hain-H41-02um-R3-1256-length-25182-cov-5_pt1 | contig 25182 bp, 21 predicted proteins | sample MGYA00564408_ERZ1292630 | MGnify/ENA primary metagenome ERZ1292630 (study PRJEB36523, sample SAMEA6512641) | groundwater metagenome | collected 2019-01-08 | study: AquaDiva: Metagenomics assemblies of 32 groundwater samples
GCCACCCAAATACTACATTTTGGAATAAAAAAAAGCCCGAAAGTATGCAGGAAAAAACCTGTACACTTCCGGGCCTTGATTTAAAACAGCTTTAACAATAGGTAAAACTGATAGGTAGTTTATTAGATACGTGTTATTTGAGTGAGCGCAATAATAGTGCCATAATACTTCCTTTCCACAAACAGCATGCTCTTATTTCTCATAACAATCTTTCCTGTTTTGTTGATCCTGTTGTAGGGGCGCATAATTTATCAAATTCTGATTATAAAATCAAACTGAAAATTAATCTCATGATCTCTTCATGCGTGTTCAGGCCTGCCCGACGGCAGTTTTGGCTGGTTAGCCCTTACGTATCATTTGTGCAATAGTAAGGGCGGTATTATGGCAAATTTAGCTTATTATTCAAGCAAAAATATAATTGTTGTGAAAAGCCCAAATATCCATTGCCTGTTCAATCTTTGCTACCAATTTAACCGCCGTTCCTAAACAATCAGAACCCTACCTGAATATATTCTCCAGTTTAATATGCATCCTGAGTTTCGAGTTCTGCAAGAAATCTTGTTAGCAGCTCTTTTGGCAAACCGACCACATTTGAAAAACTACCCTTAACTTTTTCAACAAACGCTCCGCCGTATTCCTGTATTCCATACGCTCCCGCCTTATCCAAAGGCTCGCCTGATTCTACATAATCATGTATTTCTTTTTCTGATAAATCCTTAAACTTAACTTCAGTTTTATCGTATCCAACTAATTCTTTATTTATTTGCGTATCAATAACTGCCAGTCCGGAAAAAACATTATGATAATCACCACTAAGTTTCATGAGCATAACAATCGCATTGTCAGGAGTTAATGGCTTCCCAAAAATTTCATTATTAAATGTAACTATGGTATCGCAGCCAATTATGATTGAATCTTTATACTTTCCTGCTACTTCCTTGGCCTTGCCAAGGGCATTATGACAGACCAGTACTTCCGGCTCTGTCCCGTTAAGTTTTTCTTTAAAATTTACTGACGGACTGACTGTAAAAGTCAGGCCTAAATCCTTCAAAATCTGCTGCCTTCTTGGCGACGATGATGCAAGATATATATCTTTCATGCTCATGAATTCTAAAATTTTATTGTTTAAGACAATGCTAAGGGTGACGGCAATGATTCATCTCAAAGCCTTGACACTTTATTGCGAAATTGATACTATTCAAATGCTTTCCTATAAAAGTTCACACTAAATCGAATTTCTCAAAAAACAGTAGTGTCTTTAATTTACGTACCGCAAGACATTCTTTTATAATGTCTAACAACAAATAGCAAACAAAAATCATTTTTAACACATTTTAACAAACTGCCGGCTTATCTTGTAATCCTGCCAGAATTTTTTTATCGAAAATTAAAGCCATGAAAAACAAGCGATTGTATATTGCGATGGTAGGTCTCCCGGCAAGGGGAAAATCTACCATTGCGACCAAACTCAAAGAAAGCCTGGTACATGAATCGATAAAAACCAGAATCTTCAACAACGGTGATCTGAGAAGAAAGATGATCCGGGGGAACACGTCCTATGCCGGGTTTTTCGATTCAAACAACAGTAAGGGAGTTGCCATAAGGGAAAAGATAGCCATTACCAATATGGAAAGGGCTCAGAAGTATCTCAATAGTACAGGAAACGTTGCAATCCTGGATGCATCTAACATCAGCAGGAACAGAAGGGAGAGGATCCAGTCCAGGTTAAATGACCACCCCATCCTGTTTATTGAATGTGTGAATAATGATGAAGACATCCTGAGTGCAAGTATACTCAGAAAGATCGATCTGGCCGAGTTCGGACATCTAACCAGGGAAGAGGCGATTAAGGGGTTCAGGGAAAGGATATCCTATTACCAATCTATTGAGGAACCTCTTGAAAGGGAAAAGAATTACATCAGGCTGGATTCCCTCCACAACAAGGTCATAAGTGAGGAACACTCAGATAGCATTCCCTACTACGAACAGATCAGGGACTTCCTGGTCACAAACACTGTAAAGAACCTTTACCTTATTCGTCACGGCGAAACATACTTTAACCTGGAAGACCGCATCGGCGGAGACTCGGATTTGACCGAAAAAGGCCGGACCCAGGCCAGGGCGCTTGCTGAGTATTTCAGAAAGAAAAGAATCCCTTTAATATTCACCAGTCAGAAAAAACGGACACATCAGACCGCTTCGCCCATTAAAGAAGCCCAGGAAGACTGTACCATCATCCCCCTGGCAGAGTTCAATGAGATCGACAGCGGAATCTGTGAATGTATGAGTTATGAGAAAATAAGATCACAAATGCCAGAAGTGTACGGTGAAAGGAAAAAGGACAAGTACAATTATATCTATCCGGAGGGAGAAGGATATGTCACCATGCAGGAGCGTATAATCCGTGGCATCAAAAAAGCCCTGTACCTGAGCAACCCCTCGGACAACATTATGATTATCGGCCACAGGGCCGTAAACCGTTTGATCCTTTCACACTTTATGTTTCGCAGAGAGGAAGACGTTCCCTTTATCTACATTCCTCAGGATAAGTTTTACTACATTTCCACCACGCAAAACAAAAAACTTTTTCAATTAAAAAATTCAAGTAAATTTTACGCCTTGTCAAAGGAATAAATACATTTTGCGTCAAGTTATTTTTATATTATGTTGTTTCTCGCTGTACATAAGCCCTCACAAGTTTTGCTTCATCATAGCTTACGGCACCTTCGGAATGTTCAACAACAGGGCCGGTGTTCCATGTCTTGAGAGTCAGGAACAGTTCCTCGATTGTGTTTCGCTTTGCGGGATCAACGAGGCGGTCTATTTCGATATTACGGCCGTCTCTTATCAGGTTTTCAAGATGTCCTGTGATAGTAGAAGTTGCAAGATTGCGTTCCTTTGCAATTTCATTAATTGAAAGCCCTTTATTGAAAAGGTCATAGGTCTTTTCGATTGTTCCCGCTTTTACCTTTTGCGGTGACGTGCTGGCCCGCCTGAATGACGTAGTCGGGCAGGCAGGCATGGTAACGGGCTTTCTGTCAGGAACTGAAATGCCGGGATTTTCATCAAGATGCGCCTTTATCTCCTCTGTAAAGTCAGCACCGTATCGCTCAAGTTTGGTGTCTCCGACACCACTGATGGATTTCATATCAGTCAATGTTGCGGGATAGTAAATGCACATTTCATGAAGGGTCATGTCAGAAAATATTATGTACGGAGGTACCTTGTGTTCTTCGGCAAGTTTCTTTCGAAGAACACGAAGCCTGTCAAAAAGGATCTCATCATAAGGCTCAAATCCACTGGCTTTGAACGCTTTGGGTTTTTTTCTTATCTCTTCTCTTTTTAATCCCTCGAGTATTTCTTTACCATATAGTATATCCGAACCTTTCTTGGTCAGCATTAACACCGGGTACTGGCCGCCATCCTGTACGATAGCATCCTGTGCCAGGAGTTCATCAACAATGAATTGCCAGTGTTTCTTTTCTTTGTGCTTACCGGCGCCGTAAGTCTTAATCTCGTTATGTCGAAGTTCACGAATACGTTTTGTATCAGCTCCGGATACGATATCAACGATGTGCCTGATTCCAAAATACTGGCCGGTTCTTGATATGGCAGACATTACTATCTGAGCATCAATCGTTATATCAACCTTCTCAACATTTCCCACACAAATATCACATGCCCCGCAATTTTCATTAGAATAATTCTCACCAAAATATTCGAGAAGCTGTCTGCGCCTGCAAACATTATGTGAAGCATACTTGACCGTCTGATTCAGTTTTTCCATGGCGATTGACCGCTCATTATCGTCAGGCATCTGATCTATGAAATATCTGATCTTAGGGATATCCTGCCTGCCGAAGAAGAGGAGGCAATTAGCAACTTCTCCATCGCGTCCTGCACGCCCTGTTTCCTGATAATAACCTTCTATGTTTTTTGGCAAATCAGCATGGATAACGAAGCGTACATTTGACTTATCTATTCCCATGCCAAATGCAATTGTTGCCACAATTATAGTAACCTTATCCCGGCTGAACGCCTCCTGGTTTCTCTTGCGTTCCTCTGTGGCCAGTCCGGCGTGATACGGCAGAGCGCTGATGCCATTATCCACCAGAAACTCAGTTAATCTGAAAACAGAATCACGTGTAGTGCGGTAAATTATGCCAGGTTCATCCGCATGCGCTTTGAGGAATTCCAGTATTTGTGATTCCACCCCAATCTTGCTTTTTACCTGATAAAAGAGATTCTGCCGATTGAATGATGCGCGGATTACATATGGAGACCTTAGTCCGATCTTGCTGATAATGTCTTCCTGAACTCTTGGCGTGGCGGTTGCCGTAAATGCTGTTATCGGGATGTGCGGAAAGGCTTGAGTAAGACCGGAGAGGCTCAGATAATCAGGGCGGAAATCGTGCCCCCATTCGGAAATACAATGCGCCTCGTCTATGGCAAAAAGAGATATGGGAATAGTTTTCAGAGTTTCGAGGAAACTCGGCATCGCAAAACGTTCGGGTGCAATGTAAAGCAGTTCTAAGTCATGGCTTTTCAATTTGTGGTATACAGAGGACATCTCTTGCGGACTCAAAGAGCTGTTTATGAAAGCTGCAGATATTCCGTTCTCAATGGCCGCATCAACCTGGTCCTTCATCAGGGAGATCAGTGGACTTATAACAACCGTAGTCCCTTTCATCATTTTGGCAGGTAATTGATAACAGAGCGATTTCCCTCCCCCTGTAGGCATCACGGCAAAAACATCTCTCTTGTCAAGTATGTTCCTGATTATAGTTTCCTGATTAGGCCGAAATGCCTGGAATCCAAAGACTTTTTTAAGTGTGTTATGCATAGTCATGATTTTATGACATCTGTATCACATGTCAAGAATAGAAATGATAAGTTTACTTTAACCTAAATTGAGCGATTTTGTAGCCGCAACCTTGAGGTTGCGAAACTTACGTAGCACCATCAAATGTTGAGAAACGCAGGCTAAAGCCTTCGGCTACAATGGTATACAATATAAAATCGCTCAATTTAGGTTTAAATTCTATTTGATTTGATTCTGAAATAAGAATACAATCTCTGCTAATGAAATTATAAATGTTATATCGTAATACTAAGGAATGAAACTATATGTCGGCAAAAACATTAAAAACAAACGATTCATTCTTATTTAACAAGCGATCCCAAAATTTGCGGTGGTTGAAAAAAAGGTTGTAAAAAAAATAGAAGAATTTGTAAAAGCTTTGAAAAGAGACAACATAAATGTCGTTAAAGTAATCCTGTACGGGTCAAGGGTATCCGGTAAAGCTCATGAATACAGCGATATTGATGTTGTTATCGTATCCCCGGATTTTGGGAAAGACAGATTTGAAGAGGGAGTGCGGCTCTTCAAAATTGCCTGCGAAATAGACTCTTTGATTGAACCTGTGCCGATCTCTCTTGAATCCTATGAAAAAGATACCTGGATTCCTCTGATATATGAAATCAGGGTAAATGGAATAGAGTCAGAGGCTGCATAACTTGGCAGAAAGTCTTAACCATGTACGAAACGTTTTGGTTCAATCTGAAAAATTGAACCAAAACTAGACAAAGGCAAAGTTGTATTCGAAGGCACACTTGATGAGCTAAGGCAAGAAGGGAATATACAAAAACTGTATTTGACCTGATTGTTAAACAAAGTGTGCAAAGATTGATGAATGGTTTGTTGACATGGGTGAGTGGAGTAGTTATAAATTTATAGTATGCAGTAGACAGAAAAAACAATCTGCCTATCGATTACAATTTTCTATTGCCGTTGGAGGCAAGCTATACAGATGGAAACAAAAGGAATAGAATCTATAGCCGAGGGGCTTAAGCTTACAAAATCTGAAAGGGAAGCTCTACTAGAATTAATTACAGATATTAAATCATCCTGGCCTGATGCAAAGTTCAAACTATTCGGGTCCAAGGTAAAAGGTATTGCAGATGAAGAGTCTGACCTGGATATTTTAATAGTCCTTCCATGTGATATCACGGACGAGATAAGGCGGCAGATAGTACATAAGGTTTTTGAAATAAACATTACATTTGAATCAAACATAAGTCCCCTGATAATGGCAGAAAAAGAATGGGGGAGTCCTCGCTTTTCTCTACTTCCAATTCATGCTTTTATTGAGGAAGAGGGTGTTCCTTTATGAATGAAGAAAAGGAATTAAGAGAAATTGTCAGTTACTGGGTTAAGAAATCAATGGATTCTCTTGATGCAGCAGAGGATGAACTAAAGGCTGGTCGCCTTTCTTTCTCAGTAAACAGAATCTATTATGCGTGTTTTTATATTGTCACCGCAGTCTTGTTGCAGGAGAAACTTCGTTTCAAAAAACATTCCGGGGTTAGAGCCGCATTTCATAAACATTTTGTTAAGCTGGGCTTGATAAGCCGTGAACATGGTCAACTTTATGATGAATTGTTCGAGGCACGACAAAGAGGTGATTATATTGAACTTGTCAGTTTTGAGAAGGAAATAGTAACCAAATGGTTTAACCAAGCAATGGAATTTGTTGAAACAGTTAAATTATTATTAAATGATTAAAGTGAAATAAGATACTTTCCTTATTCTTCTAAATATGTATTGCCTTGCCTTCAATAGCATGAAAGGCTTCGGCGAATACTTCTGAGAGTGTGGGGTGCGGGAATATGTTGGCGCTGACTTCCAGGTTTGTCGCCTCCAGATTCATGGCAAGTGACATGCCGCCTATCAATTCTCCAACTTCATGGCCTATCAGGTGCACGCCCAGGATCTCGCCGCTTGACGCATCGGTTATGACTTTTATGAAGCCTTCCTCTCCTTCACCCATTATATGAGTCTTAGAGTTAGCCATGAATGGGAATCTGCCAATCTTTACATCGTAACCTTCCAATTCCGCCGCTTCCTGACTCATGCCAACGCATGCGACCTGTGGATTAGTATAAGTTACACTCGGAATCGTGTTATTATTTATTGGCGGGAAGTCCTTACCGGCAATATTGTGCGCAACGAGCAGGCCCTGTGCAGATGCCAGGTGGGCAAGCAAAGGCTGGCCGCTGACATCGCCGATTGCATAAATGCCGGGCTGGCTTGTATGCATGTTCTCATCTACGTTTATGAACCTTCCATTAAATTTAAGATTAAGTTCCTCCAAACCTGAATCTTTCGTTTCAGGCGTTCTGCCCATGGCAAGCAGGACTTTTTCACTTTGAAGTGTTTCTGTGTTTCCATCATTCCTCTTAACCGTTGTCTCAACTGTATTCCCTTTTATTTCAATCCCCTCAAGGGCAGTTTGGGTAAGGAAGTTGACGCCTTTCTTCGAAAGGCTCTTTCTCAATGCGCTTCCTACATCTTTGTCGTTTGTCGGAAGGATTTCGTCCATCATTTCAATCACGGTTACCTTGCTTCCAAGCGCATTGTAGACATAAGCGAATTCTACCCCTATTGCGCCTCCCCCAATAATCAGGAGTGAAGCCGGTATTTCTTCTAACTCAAGTATATCATCACTCGTTAGTACTTTATTTTTATCATAGGGTAAGCCTTTAAAAACTAAAGGAGCAGAACCGGTAGCGATGACGATGTTCTTTGCCGAAATTTCCTCTTTGATTTTGTCTCCTTCCTTGACCAGGACTTTTTCAGAAGATGCTATCTGGCCAGTGCCCTTTAACAGGTCAACCTTGTTTTTCTTGAGCAGGTGTTCGATGCCGCCGAATAATCTGCTTACGACCAGGTTCTTTCGCTTGTGGAATTCACTGAAATCTGCACTAACGCCTTCTGTAACCACACCATACTCTTTGCTCCTTTTGCATAATTCGTATAGATGGGTAGATTGGATCAGGGCCTTTGTGGGTATACAACCTCTGTGCAGGCAGGTCCCTCCGACCTTATCCCTTTCTACCAGTCCTACGCTCAGTCCCAATTGTGATCCCTTAATCGCCGCAACATAACCGCCGGGTCCGCCTCCAATAATTAATAAGTCATAATTTTTCATAATATGACACTTACTAAGCAAAAATGGGTAAATACTATCAATGTAAATTGCAATCCCCCATTCCCCCTTTAAATAAAGGGGGATTCAGAGGGATTTATTGTTCGCACTAATATGTAATTTCTGTAGGGTGCTGAGAATTACGTTTATGTACTACTGTACCTTTTCCACTTTAGCGGCGCAGGTTTTGTATACGGGCATCAGGTTTGAATTGCCGTTTGTACGTGAGGCGCTGCATGGATCTTTTGTAAGTAAGTTTGCCGGAGCGCTTATGAAGTGGAATGGAATCCAGACTTGTTTCGGCATTACACGGTTTGTTATATTGGCTGCAAGAGAAATCCTGCCGCGTTTAGTCGTTATCCTGACCATTTCTCCATCTTCTATCCCTGCCTTATCGGCATCTTCTTGTGATATTTCTACAAATGGATAAGGCTGTTTTTGTACGCTTCCCTTCGCCCTGTGAGTCATGGTGCCGCTGTTAAAGTGATAAAGAGTGCGTCCTGTGCTGAGAATAAACGGGTAACTCTTGTCTGTTTTTTCAAGAGATGGTTTGTTTTCTGTTGTGGAAAATGTCGCTTTTCCATTTGGGAATTCTTTCTCGTATAGAAATTTTGTACCCGGGTGATCAGCCTTTGGACATGGCCACTGTATTCCACCGCTTTCTAGTCTGTAATAATTAATCCCTGCAAAGTTTGGTGAAACCTTCCTGATTTCCTCCCAGACGGCTTCCGGTGAACTGTAATTCATTGGATAACCCATAAAAGTAGAAAGTTCAGAGATTATGTTCCAGTCTGCTTTTGCCTTGCCCGGTGGTTCAACACTCTTTTTTATCCTCTGTACCCGTCTCTCAATATTAGTAAAGGTTCCATCCTTTTCAGCAAAGCAGGCGGCCGGTAGTATTACATCTGCATATTGAGCCGTATTTGACATAAATATATCCTGTACTATCAATAGCTCAAGATTATTTAATGCCTTCTTTACTTTTGTTGTATCTGGTTCGCACATCAGGGGATCAGCGCCCATAACGTACATTGCCTTGACCTTTCCTTTCTCTGCGCTATTAAACATCTCCCTGATTTGCAGGCCTCTGTTTTTGGGTAACGAGGTTTTATAAATCTTCTCAAATTTCTTGCGAACTGTACTTTCAGAAACAAGCTGAAAATCTGTATAGAAATCAGGTAAAGCTCCCATGTTGAAGGCGCCCTGACCGTTGTTCTGTCCCAGGAGCGGGTATATCCCTGCGCTTTCCCTGCCTATATTACCTGTAAGCAGGGCAAGGTTTACGAGGCTTTTTACATTATCAACCCCAGACCTGTGTTGTGTTATACCATTTCCATATAATATTATAGCGTTCTCTGCATTGGCATAGATTCGGGCGGCTTCCCTGATTGCTTCCTCTGATATACCGGTTAGTTTTACGGTTTTCTTAATATCATCTTTTGCAACTGCATTTTTAAGTGTGTTAAACTTTTCTGTCTTTTTTTCTATGAACTTTTCATTATGGAGTCCCTCCTTGATAATTACGTCAATCATGGCGTTGATGAGAGCGGTGTCTGTTCCGGGTTGAATATTTAAGAAGGTCTTTGCTTTCTTTGCCAGCCATATCTTGCGTGTGTCAGCTACAATCAGTGTTTTACCATTGCGCACGGCCTTCTTTATCTCAAGCCCTATTATGGGATGCGACTCCGTAACATTAGCTCCAATCACAAATATAACTTCGGATTTTGAGATTTCCTCGATTGAATTTGTTGTAGCGCTCAGGCCAAAAGTACTTCTCATGGCGGTTAAGGTTGGGGCGTGGCACTCTGTTTCTGACTGGTCAATATTATTAGTACCGATTGCGGCCCTTGCGAATTTCTGCATCAGATAATTCTCTTCGTTCGTACACCGTCCTGAACTTATAAATGAAATGGAATCTGATCCGTGTTTTGATTTAATACCTTTCAATTTTTCTGAAATGACACCGTATGCCTCTTCCCAGCTTGCCTTTTCGAGGTTTCCATTCCTTCTTATCATGGGGGTGTCAAGCCTGTCCGGATGGTTTATGAAGTCATAGGCAAATCTGCCCTTCATGCACAGGTTACCGTTGTTTGGCGTAGACCCCACTTCCGAGGTTATTTTATTTATTCCCTGATGATTGACATGGATGTCAATCTGACATCCGATACTGCAGTAGCCGCATGTTGATCTGACTTTCCTGGTCTGGTAAGGACGCCCTTTGCCGGTTGCCTGTTTCTCTCGTATTGCGCCTACCGGACACGTGGATACACATTGACCACAAAAGACACATGGGCCGTCCAGCATTGACTCACCAAAAGGCGTAGCAACCCACATTTGGAATCCTCTGCCTCCAAACTCTATTGCGTGTTCCTGCGTTACTTCATCACATATCCTTACACATCTACCGCATCTTATACACTTAGGCGTTTCTCTGTAAATAAGCTCGTTTCTGTCATGGAGTTCTCCGCCTCTTTTCTCCTCACTCCTGAATCTTTCTCCCTTGATGCCCATAGAATATGCGACATCCTGAAGCTCGCAGCAACCTGTAGCTTCGCAGGTCATACAGTCAAGTGGATGGTCTGACAGGATATATTCCAGGACACCTTTCCTCGTCCTGCGTACATTCTCAGATTCTGTATTTACGACCATGCCTTCACTAATTTTGGATATGCATGATGGCAGTAGCTGCCTTGCCCCTTCGACTTCGACCAGACACATTCTGCATCCACCGTATGGATCGAGACGTTTATCATAGCAGAGAGTAGGAATCCAGATATCGTTTTCCCTGGCTACTTCGAGTATAGTCTTGCCTGGCTCAGCCTCATAAGTTTTATCGTTAATGGTTAGTTTAACCGTTTCCATTTAATAGAAATTGCCTTTCTGTTAAGTTATATTTTCCAAAGTTTACGTGAAAAAAGAAAGCTAATTTTACAAAAACAAACAAAGAATGCAAATAAAACATTTGCAATGTATTTATATATATAATGTTATGTCAAGAAATTAAGGATATAAGCTAGGCAGATTTATTTGCTTGAAATTAGGGAACTAATCAGGCATATTCTATGTTGATTATTACACGTATATAGCAATTTAGATTTATATGAAATTTAGTCAATATTTATATTTTTAAGAAGAAGGAGCGGACTTATGAAGCGTATGGGATTTTTAATGATTGCTGTCGTTATTGTATTTTTGTTAGCGGCTTTTAACTCTGGCAATGCGATATTTGCCAACAGTTGTTGCGGTGTCAAGGAAAAGGAAGATAAAAAGGAATGCAATACGGACGATGCCAAAGGATGTGTTAAGGGCGTTTCAACCGATGAAAGTTCCGGTAATGTGTGTCCGGTCTGCGGAAAGGCTGCAGACAGCGAGGGCAAACAGGTAGATGTTGAACATGATGGAAAGACCGCTCATTTGTGCTGTGAGGGTTGTGCAAACGCATATAACGCAAACCCTGATAAATATTCAAAGTCAGAGTCAGAAAAGCCCGGTCAGAGCCATCGAGAACAACCCAAAGAGAGAAAACAACGTGGAGAAGGGTATTATTAGTAAGCCGTAATGTGGTATAAAAAGGTATTAAAAAAAGGCGTTCCTGTATTAGTCAGATGCAGGAACGCCTTTTTTGTTTGTCATTTTAATTTACAGGTTTCGCATTGTGAGTTACAGTAAACGAAGGATGTCATAATCATCACAAATTGGATACGATCCTTATCATTATCCACAAAAAAAATTCCTTTCGTGTCTTTTCGTATATTTCGTGGTTTTTTCTGGAATTCCTATACATTCAGATTAAATCTTAGAAAATGCTTGCGGTTTCTGATACCATTTTGTAATGGAAATCCCGGATTTAAGAAAAGAGATTGTAAATTCGATAAATAAGGGAGGGAAGATAACGTTTGCTGATTTTATGGGATTAGCTCTTTATCATCCCGAATATGGATACTACACCTCAGGGAAGGAGAAGATAGGTAAAAAGGGCGACTATTACACAAGCTCAGATGTTCATCCCGTATTTGGTGAACTTATTGCCAGACAGATGGAACAGATGTGGCGGCTCATGGGAAGCGGCCAGTTTACGGTAGTAGAGATAGGCGCCGGTAAGGGCTGGCTCTGTCATGACATAATTAATTTTGTAAAAAAAGAATTCCCTGAATTCTTTGAGGAGGTTGATTATAAAATAGTAGAGATAAGCCGGAATCTTATTGAGAGACAATCTGATACCTTGAAAGGGTTGGAAGACAAAGTATCGTGGGAATCTTTATCTGAAGACGGTTTTTCGTTTGAACCAGTAGAAGGATGCTTTTTGTCAAACGAATTTGTTGACTCTCTTCCGGTACACCAGGTGATAATAGAGGATAATTGCCTGAAAGAAATATATGTAACGATTGAAAACGATGAGTTTTGTGAGGAGGTAGACGAGCTATCGAATCCGGTATTGGAAGACTATTTTAAAGAGTCGAAAATAAGCTTAAAAGAAGGGCAAAGGGCAGAAGTAAACCTGAAAGCGCTGGATTGGGTAAGAAATATATCCCGTTACTTGAAGCGTGGCTTTGTTATCACTATAGACTATGGACACCTTGCCGAAGACCTTTATTCTGAAGAGAGGCACAGAGGGACATTGATGTGCTATTACGGGCATACGACAAGTGAGAATCCTTACGAAAGAGTCGGTAGTCAGGATATAACGACTCACGTAAATTTTAGCAGTTTAATGCAGGAAGGAAGCAGATATGGGTTAAGCATAACCGGCTTTACCAGACAATCAAACTTCTTAATAGCGCTTGGCATCCTCAATAAGATGAATGAGGTGCAGGGAGATATTAGTAAGCTCCTGACAATGAAAACCCTTTTCCTGCCGGGCGGGATGGGAGACGTATTTAAGGTCTTAATCCAGCATAAGGGAGTAGATAAACCGGAATTAATCGGTTTAAGGAGTATGGCCGAACCTGGACTTGCGAGGGAGATTGAGGGAGATTGATTTGGGATTCCCGCCCGGCCAGGCCGTTCGCCAGCCCGACGTGCATTCTGGCGGGGACGGGTACGATTGTTGATTGATGATTGAAGATTTATGTGTCGCTCCTGAAATTATACCTCCGGTGTATTTGGCCTTTTAGGATAAAGCTTTGTGTACTGGTTTGCGGTGAACTATTTCTTTTCCGACTCGTTCGGGTTATGGATTGCTGAAGCCACAGAAAGATTCTCCCTGAAACATTATTTTCAATTGCAGAATTAAATATCAGAATTTGTTTATAATTCTTTTAGAAAACCTATCTATTTTATGTTAGACTGCAAACCATTGTTCAAAACCCTGTAAATTAAAAATGAAAAAGAATCTTAAACTATACGGAATTATAATATTTGTAGTAGCTATTGTAATACTTTCAATAAGTATTACAAACTTCCAGAAACAATCTACCTTGTTGCGGGAGGAGATATTCGATAAATGCGAGATGATTGCCGTCGAACTTAAGCACACGAGAGAATACCTGGCAGAAACAATAGCAATTGCAAATTTGCAGCATCATAAAGAGGCCAGAAGACTCATGCCGGCAATGGCCGGAAATGAAATCGGCAAAAAGTTTTATAATGCAACAGGTTATCAACTAAGACAAATCAGTTCAAAATATAGAAACCCTAAAAACAAACCTGACAAATTTGAACAAATAGCCCTGACTGAATTCGAGAAAGACAAGAACCTATCTGAATATAAAGGTGTTGATAAGATAGATGGTAAAAAAGTACTGAGATATCTCATTCCCCTCTACATAGAGGAGGCGTGTCTTAAATGCCACTCTGCAAAGGAAACCGTACCGGAATTCATACAGGAAGATTATCCCGAAGACAAGGCCACGGATTATACGTTTGGAGACCTGAGAGGCGCTATCTCGGTGGCGGTTCCCATAGACAAGGCCGAAGCTGAAATCAAAGGGCACCTGATTCATATGACCATTGTAACTACTATAGGGATGGTATTCCTGGTAACCTTTGTTACTATTGTAATGAATATTACGATTAGGAATACAGATAAAAAGAAATTAAATTAGTGAAAGGAACTAATTAAGCTACAATGAAACCACGCATAGAAATCCTGGACAAGCTAAGACCACACGTCTTTAAAACATTATCAGCACATTATCAATCCTTAGATAACTGCAAATACGCGGACTTAAGACTCGGAATCAGCGAATTCAAATCAGCCACTTCTGAAAACGGACAATCCAAGGACGTAATGGACGATTATGATGCCTCGTTCGGTATAAGGGTTATTGCAGGCGAAATGTCGTCCTGGGGATTTTATGGCCAGTCCCTGGGGAAAAACGATTTAAAGATTAAGGAAATAACCAGCCTGATTATAACCGGTATAAATATAGCCTATGAGCGGGCAATGGCCAACGCAAAGAGAAAGTCAGAGTTTAAAAAGAAAGCCGATTCACTAACAGAAGTCAGGCTTGCAAAGATTAAGGTTTGTCAGGATACGGTACCTGCAGATTTCGAAATAGACCCGCGAAAGATTTCCCTGCAGAAGGTGTTAAAGACCAGTATGAACGTTTCCAGGCAAATGAAGGAGCTTGATTCATCTGTACTATATACGGCTGCCAGGATAAAGACCGGCATTACGAGGGAATTATTCTGCAGTTCAGAAGGCGCAAATATAGACCAGTCATTGCCGATGACACAGGGTGTTGTCTATGTGTCTGCGCAGAAGGGAGAATCAAGCCCTGAAGTCTGTTATGATTACCTTGGTGATTTAAGAGGATGGGAAATAATTGAAGGCAAAAACTGCTATAACCTGAGCTTTCTTGATTTTGCACTTGAGAGAACAAATGACACAATTGAACTTTCAGGCGCAGAATTTCTTAAAACAAGTAAAGGTGAAGTTGTTGTTGTAACCGACCCTCACTTTAATACACTGCTCGTACACGAAATAGTCGGGCATCCTACAGAGTCAGACAGGGTATTAAAGATGGAAACTGCCTACGCAGGCAGGTCCTGGCTTTATAAGAGCCGGGAGGAAAACCAGATAGGCAACCGGATAGCATCACCCCTCGTAAACGCATTCTCAGATCCTACCGTGATGGGATATGGATATTATAAATACGATGCAGAAGGCACGCCCGCCAGACGCATAGATGTAATCAAGGATGGTGTTTTAAAGACTTTTCTGAATGGAAGGGAAAGCGCCGCAATCCTTGGACATGAACCTAATGGTTCGATGCGGGCAACTACTTCCGCAATGGTACCAATAGTCAGGATGACAAATACCGCCTTTGTCCCCGGCAAGAAAAACCCGAAAAGCATAATCAAAGAAGTAAAGGATGGATATTACATCGTTAACCACAGAATACCATCCATAAGCGAATCCAGAGAAAACTTCAGGATTTCTGCCAACAAGGTTTATAAGATAGAAAATGGTAAACTTGTAAAATTGTACAGAGGCGGCGGCATAATGGCAAATTCAAAAGAGTTTCTTATGAGCGTTGATGCCGTGGGAAATGATTTCAAGATGTATCCCATACCAAATTGTGGAAAGGGACAACCGATGCAAATCATGAGAGTCGGAAACGGTGGGCCAACACTTCGGGGCAAGGCAAGGCTGGCCGGTTGTTGAATCTTACTCCTTTTCCTATCGTGGGCAATGTCATTATTTTAAGACGTAGTGGAAACCTTTAGGTTTCCATGTCCATAGTGAGCTTACAAAAATGTCAACATGAATATCGGCGTTAACGCCCCATGGTGTACCACTGGATTTAGCGCCAGAGGCGGATCTGCCTTGGGCACGACCTTCCGAAAGGAAGGAACAGCAACTATCCCCGCTTTCGCCCGCCAGAATGACATTGCCCGCCCGGATGAATCCGTTCGGACGGGTCGGGCTGGCAGGGAATCCAGAAAATTTCTATTTGTAATTTTTTGCGAAGTAAAACCAAGAAGTCAGCAACGAAGGAAGCTAAGTTCTAATGATAAAAACCGAAGACCTGCGAACTGCCGTAAACGATGCACTTAAATACATAAAAAAGAATAAGGACGTTATCGATGCAGAGGTATTTGCATCGTGGAATGACCTTATAACGATAAGGCTTAATTACACTTCCGATATCCCCTGTAATGGAGTTCACGAACCAAAGTCCATCCAATCATACGGACTCGGGATACTGGCCACATTCAAGAGAGGAAACAGAATCGAAGTAGGGTTTGGATCAGTCACAAACGATTTGACAAAAGAAGGAGTTCTTGAGGCCCTGGCAAAGGCAAAAAGAAACATGGTATATGATCCGGATTTCAAAACACTACCTGAGCCAATCGATAAGCCATCCTTAAAAAACTATCACGACAAATGTGTCATGAAAATCAGCGGAGAGGATACCGTTGATTTAGGATGGACGGCGCTTGACGGCACTCTTAAAGCCCTTAATGATAGAGGACACAGGAAATCAATCATTATCGGCGGAGACGTTACCATCCTGAGAGAAAAAATGGCCATAAAGACTACGAAAGGGATAGACGACTTTGACGAAACCACCAGTCTTACTGCAAATATAACCGCGATGATAGAGAACAAAAACGTCAAGGGTACAGGATGGAGTATGGGAACTCATCTTAAAACCTTTAAGCCGGAAGCAGCAGGAATAGAAGCGGCAGAGAGTGCAATGAGGACGATTGGCGGAAGGAAAATTAAGTCAGGAAGGCACAATGTGATTTTTGGAAATCAGCCCCTTACTGACATTGCTTCAAACGTCCTGATGCCATCATTAAACCTGGCATCGGTCAATGCCTCCAACACATCATTCCTCGGAATGCTCGGGCAGGAAATAGCATCTCGTAACTTAAACATATACGATGACGGCGCCATAAAGGGGGAAATCGGTAGTAAAAAGATAACTTGTGAGGGCATACCAACCGGAAGAACTGACCTGATCAAAAATGGCACACTTGTAGGCTTTCTGTCGAATAATTACTACGCAAAGAAGTTCAAAAACAATCTGTACAATCCAATACCAAGGAACGGTTTCAGATATTCAACAAATGACAGGGATTATAGAAACAAGACAGGCATATCTCCGACAAACGTGATAATAGAAGGAAATAGAGAGACCACCAGGGATAACCTGCTTAAACAGGTAAACAATGGCGTTTACATAGGCAGGATATGGTACACCTATGCAATCAATGGGTTAGCCATGGGTGACTTCACGAGCACTATAATAGCTGATTCTTTTTCTATAAAGGATGGAAAGATTGCCCGTCCTTTAAAACCCAACACAATCAGGATAAACACAAACATAAAACACATATTTAACAACATAATCGGAATCTCAAAGAAAAAGAGGTCTACATTGGTGTGGGGATCAGGAGAAGTAGTGATCGCCCCGGAAATCGCTGTAAGCAATGTACAACTGGATAATATTGCAGGCTTTCTGGGCTGAATGAAATTACCTCTTTATTTCCTCCTTTTCTAAATGGGGGACAGGTTCAATATTGTTCGGCAGTGTTGGGACAATCCCCATATTTTATCTCTCCTTGTTGCTTGGTCTTCCACCTTTTTTACATCTTAAATCCCGATTAAGCATTCCACTTAGTTTTTCAAAAAAACTGTTCTTGCCTAATGGCCTACCCGTTGACGTTGCCTTCCTTATCTACAGGAATTGTCCTGCTTATAATGCCTCAAGTTATCAGGTTAATGTGGTAACTTCAACGAGATTATGCCTTTCCCGGGCATCATCAACAATCTTTTCTAACTTTTCTGCAATAGTATCATTGATCCAGTCCGCACCACATTGAGAACATACCGTTGCGGGCACTTCCCTTACCACAACTACACCAAAACCGAGATCAACAGTGAAAGTAGTTTTCCCTGCTTGTTTTTCCCCTCCGCAAAGAGGACATGAAGCAGGGAATGTATTTGTTTTCATCTTAACCTCCTTGTCTTATAATCTGATTCAAAATATTCTAAATCTGGTTTGTATGCCGTAATAACAAAACACCATTCAGTTAAAGAATCAAACGCTCCTACCACATGAAATGGCTGACTTCTTATCCGCCCCAAGAAAAGCGCACTTGGAAACGGTTTATTATCAGGATAATTTTCGATAATCTCTCCGTTCAGTAAAACTTCTTTGACAGTTCCCCTTGATATTTTCCTTTCCAACATCCTTTCCAGAACATGTCTTTGCCATTCAATATTGCCTTTTTTTACGGCATCTCGTAATAGGTTACGTATCATTTACTCTATCTATGTAAGGTAAGGACTTCAGCCAATGAAAGATATCGCATTATGCAAGCCGTTTGTATAATTCTTTATTCTCTTCCAATACTTTTTTGACCGCTTTATTAAACTCTGGCTCAGGCTGAGAAATTAAGTCTTCAATAGGCGCAGTAACAAACTGCTCAAGTTTTAAACCATAACTTTCGGTCTTTTCCTTTAGTTTTTGCACTTTTGAATCTTCTAATGTCAATGTAATTTTGGTCATTAGAATTGCTCCTTTTTATAATTTTTATTTTCCCCGCTTTAAAATCCCCCTTAGTCCCCCTTTGTGAAAGGGGGGAAATAAGGGAAACTTGTTATTCAGCCGAATAGGATTTCCTGTACCCTGGAAACTCCCTTGCCTAATTCTATCTTATAACCGTTTTCGTACAGAATCTTCTCAACGGCGGAGATTGCCATCACTATGTCAAATTCGTTAACATAGCCCATATGCCCGATCCTGAATATCTTGCCTTTTAATTCGTCCTGGCCGCCCGTTATCGTTACCCCGGTTTCATCCCTCAATTTTTTAATGGCTGAATCAATGTTTATTCCTTCGGGAGCCTTGACGGATGTCAGGACATTACTCGATGCATCACCTGTAAAAAGCTCAAGGCCCATGGCCTTTATGCCTTCTCTTGTTGCATGGGCCAGTCTTGCATGCCTTGACCAGACATTTTCAATACCCTCGTCCCTGATCATTGACAAAGCCTTACCCGCCGCCATAATAAGAGAGATTGCAGGTGTATATGCCGTAGTTTTGTTATTCAGAGCCTTTCGCATTTTCTTGAAATCCCAATAGTACTTTGGCAGATCAGACTTCTCGATTGATTTCCACGCACTCTGTGCAACACATACAAAGGCCAGTCCCGGAGGAAGCATACAGCCCTTCTGAGAACCGGTAACCGCAATGTCAATGCCCCAGTCGTCCATCATTAGCGGATGGACGCCAATTCCTGATATGGCATCTACTATCAGTAATAAGTTATGGCCCTTAACAACCTTCGCTATTCCCTCAATATCATGAACCACACCGGTTGAAGTTTCGCTTAATGTAGCGAATACCGCCTTTACATCCTTTTCTTTTTTTATTGTATCATTCAGAACGTCGGGTTTTACGGCCTTTCCGTTTTCAACATCAACAGGTACCACGTTTACGCCAAAGACCTTACAAATATCCGCCCATCTCTCCCCAAATTTACCACCTCTGACTACTACAGCTTTGTCACCCTGAGACAGGGCGTTGACCACACATGCCTCCATTCCTCCTGTACCGGAAGATGCGAACGTAAACACCTTTCCATCTTTGGTCTGAAAAATATATTTTAAATCTTCCGATACATTTGCAAAAATCTCTGAGAACTCGGAAGTTCTGTGATGAATCATCGGACTTGCTTCTGCCAGGACTACGTCCGGCGGTATCTGTGTGGGGCCCGGTGTAAATAAATAAGTCTTTTTCATATTTTTCCCTTACTATTAATCAAATTTTCAGTTTTAGATAATTCAAAACAAATTCACAACGCAGGGATTTTAATACAAAAGGAATCTATAATCAACTACTTTTAAATACTTGACTGAAATTGGAAAAACATTTAAGCTAATAGCTCGAAAATTAATATACTTATATCTAATTTGAGCAATTTATGCCCGCCTGTACCGAATGGTACCTGCCCGAATTGGTACCCGTCCGAACGGCAGAGCCGGGCGGGCAGGCGGGCATTCGGGCGGGCTGAAAGGAGCTAAATTCTGATATTAGATAAAATCTATTCACATAAACTCAAAGAGGTAGCTGAGGCAAAAAAGCTTGTCTCAATAGAATTTTTGAAAGAGAGATGCAAGGATTCCCCTCAGACAGGAAAATTCAACAAAGCAATTAAGAAAGACAACGAAATTAAGGTTATTGCCGAGGTCAAAAAGGCATCTCCTTCGGCAGACATAATAAGGGAAGACTTCAATTATGTCAACATAGCGATGGAGTATGAAGCCGGTGGCGCCTCCGCAATATCCGTGCTGACCGACAAGGAGTTTTTCATGGGAGATATAAAATATCTTTCCGAGATCAAGGAAGCAGTCAACGTACCTGTCCTGAGAAAAGACTTTATAATTGACCCGTACCAGATATACGAGGCAAGGGCTGCCGGCGCTGATTCGATTTTACTGATTGCAAGGATTCTCACAAAGGAACAGATTGACACATTCCTCGCTCTTGCCCACAAACTGGGAATGGAATGCCTGGTTGAGGTTCACGATAACGACGAATTAAAAAAAGTGATGGAAACAGAAGCTGTAATTATTGGTATCAACAACAGAAATCTTGACACATTCGAAACTAATCTTGAGACCACGCTTCAGCTCTGTCACCTTATCCCGGAAGGAAAAATTACCGTAAGTGAAAGCGGAATCAAGACAAGGGCAGATGTCCTGAAGCTTGAGGAAGCAGGCATTGACGCAATATTGATAGGTGAAACCTTAATGCGCAGTAAAGATATCTTTCTGAAGATGAAAGAATTGTTCGGTAGTTAATTCAGGAATTCAGGTATTAGGGAATTTAGGAATACCTCCCTTCGATATACTCAGGGCGGTGAGGAGTTAGGCTGAGGCTCACTCGAAGCCCCTGTCGAATCCGTAATCCCTCAATCATTATTAATTGACTTAAGAGAAAACCACAGGTATACAAAATACCTTAAGACTAAAATATACTTCACTTCTGTGAAATAGTATGTTTAAATATGCTCCTTAAAAAAAAATTGATAGAAATTCATAAATAAAGAGGATACTTCCATGAGAAAAAAGGTTTTTTTGATTTCAACAATAATAGTTACGTTCTTTTCATGTTGTTTAGTATTTAACGATGATGCTATGGGCATGAGGCAGGACGCCGATGCGGGATTACAATTGGACACAATCAGAGAAGGTCTTAATACCTATTCAAAGATGAAACCGGAGGATGCGAGAGAATACTATGAAGATGCGCTCAATGAACTTCATGCATTGGTCGAAATGTTTTCAGGTACGGAAGAGTCACTGGAAGCAAAATTTTACATCGGGGCTATTCACGACCAATTAGGTGAATTCGATAAGGCCGTCAATTATTTTAATGATGTATTAAACTTTCAGGATGAAATCGATAAGAATTTTAAGGCAAGGGTATTATATTTTAAGGCAAAATCACTCATAAGAAGTGGACATATCCCGGAGGCAAAAGAGGTTATAGCGGAACTAAGGAAAATCGAACCCGGGGCAGCCAACGCCTTTGGTAAGGAACTGGGCGGTACTATGAGAATTGGAATGAAGGCCCCGGACTTTCATACTAAGGATTTTGAAGGAAACCAAATAAGTTTGTCAAAATATGAAGGACAAATTATCATCATGAACTTTTGGGCAACATGGAATGATCAATGTATTCAGGAATTGCCGGAGATAAAGAAGTTGTACAGAAAACTTAAGGGCACTGATGTTCAATTCATTGGAGTCAGCAGTGATGATAACATTGATGATTTAAAAGGCTTTATTCGTCAAAATAATATAGAATGGCCACAAATATGTGAAGAAATGCGATATAAAGGCATGATGTCCAAATTGTATGACGTAAATATAATACCCATAATATTCGTGCTGGATCAGAAAGGCACAGTTCAGTACATTGGTAACAGCAAGGAAAAGATTGAGCAAATCGTTTCTGCGCTGATTGTCAGCACAGAAAAGAAATCTTGATATTAAACAAGGAAAACCGTTATAGCATAAGACCGGACTAAATAACAGAAGCAGGTTTATAACTCGGACTCACAAAAAGATCACAACTGCATATACCGTCTTTCTTTATCTCCTTAACGTGGTATTCACACGGACAGATAATCTTTGCGTCCATCTCTTTGTTGTCAGAAAGCATTCTGCACGGACAATAAAAGAACTCGTTCTTCAATTTCCTCTTTGCCAGAGCCTTGATTATCTTGTCCACATGTTTTGAATCCGGGTTTAGTTTATAAGGACTGGTTGCTGCATAGTCTTCGACTAATTTACGAGCGTCTGCTTCTAATTGTGCCATTCCGTCATCCAACGCAATTACCCTCCCCCCTTTTTTAAGGTGTTCTTGTATTTATACTCAAGTGGTTCACAGATTGTGAAAAATTATATATCACGAAAAAGAATTTGCAAGGTAAAAGGAATTGATTTATCCTGTAGAATATGTTGATTGAAGACGTACTTGGAAAAAACGGAATTATCGCAAATAAATTAGATTCTTATGAGCTGAGGCCCCAACAGTTGGAGATGGCCCTGGCAATTGAAAAATCTATAGAAGAAAATAAACACCTTATTGTTGAAGCAGGCACCGGAGTTGGAAAGAGCATGGCATATCTGGTTCCGTTTATATTCTGGACTGTTAAAAACAAGAAAAAGGTTGTCATTTCAACGTATACCAAGACACTGCAGGAACAATTAATAAAAAAAGACCTCCCATTTCTTCGCAGCGCCTTAAAATCTGTCCATGCTGATACCCGCAAGAATGACACCCCGCCCGAAGCAGAACAGGGACGGGAAGAAAAATTTGACTTTTCCTTTGCTCTTTGTGTAGGCGGACAGAATTACTTATGTCTTAGAAGATTCAACCAGGCGCAAATGCATGGCGTTTTTGACACCAGAAAAGAGGCCGGAGAATTTCAGAAGATCATAGAGTGGGAGGGACAAACAAGGAGCGGGCTGAGATCAGAACTTGATTTTGAGCCGTCACATGCAGTATGGAGCAAGACATGCAGAGAATCTGACCTTTGTTTTGGGAAAAAGTGTACTTTTATTGACGATTGTTACTACTACAAGGTGCGAAGGAAAGAATATAAAGCCCAGATTCTGGTTACAAACCATCATCTGTTTTTTGCAAACCTGGTAAACGAAGGCCGGGTTTTGCCAGGCTTTGATGCAGTAGTCTTTGATGAGGCTCAAACACTGGAAGACGTCGCCACCAGCTACTTCGGTATAGAAATATCAAATTCCAAGGTTAAATTCCTGCTTGATTCTATCCTGAATCCAAAAACCGGAAAGGGATTAATAACGAGACTTTTAAAGCCATCAGATAAAACTGTAGCTACTATCCGGAATAAATTAAATGAGGCAAGGCAGGCCAGCGACCTTTTCTTCTCAGAGGTTATCGAAAAATACGGTACCGGCAGTAAAACCACCCGGATACGGGAGAAATGTGTCATTAATAACTATCTTAATAAACCCCTATTCAATCTTTCCGGGACGCTGGAATCACTATTAGACCTGGTTAAAACGGAAGAGGAACGATTGGAAATTTATGCCTTCGTAAACCGGTGCCGTGAGACTAATAGAAACATTTCTACTATCATAAATCAGGATTTAGAAGAATATGTCTATTGGACAGAAATTGAGAAAAGGACAAACCAGTCAGGACTCTTAAACCATAAGCACACCAGTCTGCGTGCGGGCACGCACAGGCAGGCAAGATGCTCCCTGTTTGCAGCGCCGATAAACATTGCTGAGGAGTTTGAGAAGCAAATATTTGGTAAAATCAGACCAGTAATTCTTACCTCCGCAACACTCTCTGTAAACGGAAATTTCAATTATATAAAGGAAAGGCTGGGAATTCCTGCCAAACATTTCAAACAGGACGAATACGCCACAAATATAACAAACGATGGGGAGTTTCGTGAAAAGATCATAGGATCCCCATTTAACTTTTCAGAAAATGCCATTATTTACGTTCCTGACAATATCCCCGATCCGAATCAGGAACCTGATGAGTACAAACATAATATTATAAAACACATAAAAGACATAATCTCTCATGCACAGGGAAGATCATTTATTCTATTCACGAGTTATGAGATGCTTAACGCAGTATACGAAAAAATCAATGCTGATAATAACACTTTTACTTTATTCAGGCAGGGCGACAAGCCAAGGTATCAGTTGATTGAAGAATTCAAAACCGGCCATAAACCCGTTCTCTTTGGCACAGCCACATTCTGGCAGGGTGTTGATGTGCCCGGTGAAGCCCTGAAGTGTGTAATAATAACCAAACTACCCTTTGCAGTTCCCAGTGACCCGATAATAGAGGCAAGGATGGAACTGCTGAAAGCCCAAAACAAAAATCCATTTATGGATTACCAGGTACCACAGGCAATTACCCTGTTAAGGCAGGGATTTGGCCGTCTGATCAGGACAGCCACAGACACGGGTATAGTCGCAATCCTGGACCCCCGCATCAAGAGCAAGTACTACGGCAGGCACTTTCTGAATTCACTCCCCGACTGTAAAAAAGTCTCTGATATAAAAGACATTAAAAACTTCCTTTTACAGAAGCAATAATAATTGAAATTAAATATCAGAATTTGTTATATCTAAATTGAGCGATTTCTTATTGTATATTATTGTAGCCACCTGCCCGCCCGGCAATGCCGTTCGCCAGCCCGACAAATCCGTTCTGGCGGGGACTGGTACCTATTCGGACAGATACCTTCGGTACGGGCGGGTACAAATCGCTCAATTTAGGTGCAAAATAGAAAGGTTCTATTACTGACTAATCGGGTAAGGGAGAGTATTCAGTTCCACTCGCCACACACACCTATAATTAACAGATCAGGATAACATTACATATAAAGATACTATAAAACCAGGTGACTATTAAGAATTCACTTGAAACAATTCAGATATACTATACAATCCATTACTATACAGAAACTGTAGAAGAACTTGTTATCTGAGAAAAAAACTAAGAAATGCAATAATTAATCCATATGCGAGTCTTAAAAAATCTTTTTGAAAAATAAAATGGGCAGAAGATATGACCTCGGAGATAATTTTATTTAAATCTAAATATAAAGGAGTTAAAAATGGCAGAAGCAAAAGGATTGAGTAAACCGGTAAAGCTGAAAAATGATCTGGCAGAGTTTCTGGGAGCAACAGAACTTCCCAGGACAGAGATCACAAAAAAAC
>ERZ1292630.366-Hain-H41-02um-R3-366-length-47851-cov-60_pt2 | contig 25168 bp, 23 predicted proteins | sample MGYA00564408_ERZ1292630 | MGnify/ENA primary metagenome ERZ1292630 (study PRJEB36523, sample SAMEA6512641) | groundwater metagenome | collected 2019-01-08 | study: AquaDiva: Metagenomics assemblies of 32 groundwater samples
CTGAAAAAGTGGATGAGAGCGAGTTTGTATTTTATACTGAAAGCGCAATACATTAATAATATATGGCTTTAGCAGACAAGAAAATCGGACAAGTCCTGGTCAAGGAAAATTTCCTGACCGAGGAACAATTACTATCCGCTTACGACCACCAGACGACCAAGAAAACATCTCTCAAGGAAGCCCTGATAGATTTAAAGATGATGACTGAGGATGATATGAGGGCGGCCATGGTCAGTTGCTTCGGATTCCCGATGATTCGGCTCCAGGATTACCAGATAGACCAGGACGCCATTGCCAAAATACCCGAGAAAAAATGCCGCCAGTATCTCCTTATCCCGATTTCGCTGATAAATAACCTGCTGACCGTGGCCATAGCCGACCCGTTTAACCTGATGGCGCTGGATGATATCGCCTTGGTCTCTAAATGCGAGGTGATTCCGGTGATGTCCGACGAAAAGGACATACTCAACGCCATTAACCAATATCACAGCAAGGAAAAAACCATCCAGGAAATGCTGCCTGAACAGGCCGCCCCTTCGGAAAACCTGGCCCACCTGCCCGGGGCCGGCGGCTCAGGAGACGAAATTGTCATCTCCTCCGAGCCGGTAAACCAAGGCAAAGGCGCTCCTGAGATAGACGAAACCCCGATTATTAAACTGGCCAACCATCTGGTGGCCACGGCCATAAGAAAAAGAGCCAGCGATATCCATATTGAACCGCGCTCCAAGATGATCGGCATCCGCTACCGGGTCGATGGAATCCTGGCCGAACAGGAAGGATTGCCCCGTTCAATCCAATCAGCCCTGATTTCCCGCTTCAAGATTATGTCCAAAATGGATATTGCCGAGCGGCGTCTGCCCCAGGACGGCCGGATTAAAATCGTCTTCGAAGGCCGCGAGATAGATTTGCGGGTCTCATCTCTGCCCACCCGCCACGGAGAAAAGATTGTTATCCGCATCCTTGATAAGGGCAACCTTAATGTCAAGATGGAAAACCTCAACTTCAGCGCGCAGAACCTGAACCATATAAAAAAGGCGCTGGACCTGCCCTATGGCATGATTCTGGTTACCGGCCCGACCGGCTCAGGCAAAACCACCACGCTTTATTCAGCCCTGGGGTACATCAATTCGCCGGACCTGAATATCATCACGGTTGAAGACCCGATAGAATATGAAATGAATTTAATCAATCAGGTCCAGGTCCACCAGGAAGCCGGATTAACCTTTGCCTCGGCCCTGAAGTTCATACTCAGGCAGGACCCGGACGTGATTATGCTGGGCGAAATCAGGGACACCGAGACGCTCAACATGTCTATGAAAGCCGCCCTGACCGGACATATTGTTTTGAGCACCCTTCATACCAACGATGCGGTCAGCGCGGTTACCCGCCTGATTGATATGGGCGGCGAGCCGTTCCTGATTGCCTCGTCAGTCCAACTGGTCGTGGCCCAGCGGCTCCTAAGGAAACTGTGCGAACACTGCAAGGAGATGCATCCGACTACTCCTGAAGTGGCCGAACTATTCAAATCCGCGGGCTTTACCAATATACCCAAAACCGTGCCCAAGACGCGCGGTTGCAACAAATGCATGCAGAGCGGCTATATGGGCCGGATTGCCACTATTGAAAACCTGGTTGTCACCGACGAAATCAGGGAACTCATTGTCAAATCAGCCAATGCTAATGTCATAAAACAGAAAGCGCTGGCCGCCGGGATGATACCCATGCGCTATGACGCCCTGAGCAAGGTCATCGCCGGCGTCTCTCCGATAGAAGAAGCCCTGAGGGAAACTATTTAACGTGACCAATCCGCTGAAACGATTATACAACTGGGTTCTATCCTGGGCTGAATCGCCCTGGGGCGCCTGGGCATTATTCGTCCTGGCCGTTACCGAATCGTCATTCTTCCCGATTCCGCCTGATATACTCCTGATTGCCCTGGGGCTATCTATCCCGGCCAAATCATTCCGTTATGCCCTGATATGTTCAGTCGGCTCGGTCCTGGGCGGCGTCATCGGCTATTATATCGGCTACGGGCTCTATGAAACCGTAGGCAGTTACGTGGTCAACCTCTATAATATGCAGGATGCCTTTGCCAAGATTAGTTTAATGTATCAGGACAATGCCTTTATGGCCGTGGCCATTGCCGGATTCACGCCCATTCCGTATAAGGTCTTCACCATAGCGGCCGGGGTTTTCAGGGTTAATCTGGGAATTTTTATCATTGCCTCGGTCTTAAGCCGTTCAGCCCGGTTCTTTATCGTGGCAACTATCATCCGCTTCGGCGGCGCGCCGGCCAAGAAATTCATTGACCGCTACTTCAACCTGCTGACCATTATCTTTACGGTCCTGCTTATCGCCGGATTCCTGGCGGTAAAGATGCTGATGAAGTAGGCCATCTTGAATCTTATATCCAGCATCCTGTATCTACGTAATCTGTGAACTCAGCAGAGACCGCGATAGCGAACTCAGCAGAGACCGCATCCAGTGAAGATGTCATTCCCCCGTACGGGGGAATCCAGATTTTAATTCTTAGTGTCTTCGCGCCTTTGCGGCTTCATTCTAATCCCCCTCTTTCCCCCTTTGTAAAAGGGGGATTAAGGGGAATTTTTTACTCCCCCTTATGGCGCCGAAGCGCCATGGCGACAAAGGCGCCATTAAAGGGGGTTAGGGGGTTGTTGCCCTACACTATATACCCGATGACATACGGGTTGAATGTAATACTCACATTTCCGGACGCATCAGTAAACGAATACTGGAAACTCCCGCCGGTGATGGGCACAATCACCTGTCCGCCGTAGACCTGTCCGACATTTTTCGCCTCGACGCCAATGGCGAAACATTCTTGCTGAGTCGCGTCTCTCCTGAACCGGCAATTGAGCCAGCCCTGGGGCGGCGGAGCAATACTCTGCTGGACCAGTTCTATCTGCATGATTAAGGCAATGGCATTATCAGGAATACCAGGATTCGGAGCGCTCGGCATCCAGTCCTGATTGCCCCCCACGATTAAACTGGTCAGTTGAATCCGGGTTGGCAGGAAGGTAATTCGGCTTCCACCGCCCACGCCGGGCGCCAGCTTGGCCTGCGTTATACTCGCATCCTGTATCTTGTCAGTGGACACGGCATTATTTGCCAATTCGCTCGCTCCCACTGCTCCGGCAATAATTTCCGATGCGCCCACCGAATTGGATGCAAGCTTGCTCTGAGTAACCGCATCAGTCCCAATCTTGGCATTAGTTATTGCGCCATCGGCAATCTTGGCTCCGGTTATGGCCAGATTGGTAATTTCATCTGTCGTAACAGCCGGCGTAATCGGCCGGGCCACGGACGGCGGGATAAAAGACAGTTTTACCTGCGTAATCGCGCCATCCCGGATTTTAGCGGTACTGATAGAGTTATCCGCTATCTTTTCATTGGTGATACTGCCGTCCTGCATCTTCGGTCCGGTAACGGCCTGATTGGTAATCTTTTCCGTGCTGACGCTGTTTGACGCCAGTTTACTCGTCTCGACCGCGCCGGACATCAATTCATCCGGCCCGATCATACCGTCGGCAATCTTCTCCCGGGTAACTGAACCGTCCCGGATATGTTTTTCCTCTATTGAATCGTTAGCAATCTTCTCGCCCGTGACCGATTGCGGGCTTAAGTGTCTTGTTTTGATTTCGTTGAGTCGGTCGTACAAAATCCTTGCCATAAAATTCTATTCCTTTCGCGTTCCCGAACTTATGGTCCGGGCAAACGCCTATTTGTTTACGGCCATAGCTATAAAACGCCTGATTCAGGCATCGCCGGCCGTATTTGTTTAATGCTTCGCATTGTTTCATTTTAATCCCCTCTATTAAGAGGGGTGCAGGGGTGTGTTATTCGCACTTTCCCCTGCCCCTCATTGCACGGACTTACGCCGTGTATATCTGGGTTTCCAGTTTCAGTTGCCCGTCCTCCATATACCAGACGCAGTAGGACTTATCCGGGGTAACGGTTGATACCCAATCAGACGCCTTAAGCGCGTCGGACATATTCTCCAGCAAAGACTTAATCCTGCCGTTATGCCGGGTGAACATAGCCGGGTCATAACCTGACTCGGTGATAATCACGCCGGATTGAATCAGCAGTTGGGTCAAAGCCGTTCTCAAGGCCGCCCTGAGGTCAGCCAGCGCGATATCATAGGGACCGCCTGATATTACCTGAGCACCCTCAGGCAACCGGCCGGTCGTCTTCTTATCGCCGGTCAGCCAATCGCCCATAACCGAGGCCACTTGCCGGCCCCAGGTGCGCGAACCGGTGAAGCGCAGGGTCGTCCGGGCCACTTCCTCGTCCCAGTTGGACTGCTTTTCCTCCACGGCCTGGATATACCTTTTGGCAATCACGCCGTCCTCCTCGGCAAAGACCGCGTCCAGCGCGTCGTTATACTTATTATAGGAACGCAGAATCTTGCCGCGCTGCATGGCATAGATATCAGCCGCGCTCCGGTCGCCCTGGGTCGGGGTCGGGAAACTCACCCGCTCCTTGAACTTATCCGCGGCCGGCGTAGCCAGAATCTGGGCATAGGCGCCCTCATCCGGCAGCCGGATTTTGCGATGCTGATTAAAGGTCTCAGCATGGGCCTTGAGGTTAGTCACGCGCTTGGCGGACATATCCGGATGGGGCGTAATTATCGTCGCCACCGGCACAATGAGTTTAGTCCTGATACTCATAAAAAATCTCCTTATATAAACAGCCGATGCGACTATCTATGTCTTGCTCCCCGATGGTAATTCGGGGTGACACTTGGAGATAATCAGCACCGGCTGGAATTTTACAGTTGTATTTTATTGGCTTGCCCAATAAAAAGGGCTGTGCTACTCTACGAATAAAGAGTAACACAGCCCTTACTGAAATTAATAAGCCGTATCTTAAGAACCGATTGTATTATTTTTTATCTTTTCCTTGTTGTTTTTGTAATTCCTCCGCTTTCTGGAAGCACTTTTGTGCCTCTTCCTGTCTACCTAAACTTTTTAATACATCCCCCTTGCTTTTCCACACCAAATCTAGTTCTGGACTTTTGGTCAAAAAGTCTTCATGTTCTTGTAATGCTTTTTCATAGGCATTACGGGCTTCTTCAGGTCGTTGTAGTTTACTTAGGGTATCACCGTAAAGTCGCCATCCCAGAGATGGAGAATCTTTTGTGATACGTCCAAAAGCATTCAGGGCTTCTTGGTAACGTTTTGTATTAGTCAACAACAAATACCCCATCCACATCCAGGCATCAGTATAATCAGGAGCAATCTCAGTAACCTTTTGATAGGCAATCAACGCCTCGTCAAGTCGTTCTAATTGCATCAAAGCATTTGCCTTGCCGAAATATGCCCAATGATTTTTTAGGTTTTCTTTAATCGCCCTATCATAAAAAGGTAGCGATTCATCATAGCGTTTCAATTCACATAAGGTGATACCACGGTTAGACCATGCCTTATCATTATGGGAATTCAATTTAGTTGCTTTTTCCAGATATTTTAACGCCTCTTCGGGCTTGCCTTGCCTGCGTAAGGTTACGCCTAATCCGGTCCAGGCATCGTCTGAATTCGGCTCTAAATTTATTGCCTCAGTGTAAAGATTTAAGGCAGTATTATAATCCTTTTTAAGATAAATCTCACGACCTTGTTTCAGAAGTTTATTAAGTTCGTGTTTAATAAGCCGTTGAACGGGTTTTATGCATTCCAGCATAAACTCCATCATTACCCTGGTTTCTGATTTCATTTTACCCTTGAGCCGTTTTTCAACCCTTTTTAACTCATCTTTCGGAGTTATATTCTGCTCAAGATGAAAGTGAAGATGCCTATCAGGGAAAGCACCGGATGATTCCGTAACCCCATTTTCCTGAGAATCCACGACTCCCACACCACTTTTTTTCATCAAATCAAACGGGACATGTGAACCACCCATCGCAAAAGAGCGGTTTCTGGCAACACGGGAAAATATTGCGGCGGCATTGAATTCGGATTCCTCTTTCTTTTCCCCTTGACGCTCCTTATTTAACCAGGGCGGTATAAAATCATCCTTGCAACGGTAAGCAAATTTAACCGTCGCCATCGCCTTCCTGGTCTCTTGGTCAAGCGGCCCGAATTCTTTCTCATATTCCTTTACGGTCGGGTTCTTCCCTGACCGCAATCCCTCCTCAAACATCTCTAATATTGCCTGGTTCATTTCTCGCATCCCTTCCTTTTTTTCGTTTTTATATCAAATCTTCTAACTCTTTTTCGTATCCTTTCTGTATTAAAATACGGCGTAGAGATTTAAGCGCCCTGGGGAAAATAACCGTCCGATAGTAAGCCGTCTCGCCAATGTGACCGCGCAACCTGCGAGATACCTCTTCCCAGGATAAATCTTCGTATATCCTGCTGATAATGACATATCGTTCTTCATCTGATAACTCTGCCAGCGCAGCGGCAAACGCCTCTTTGCAGTAATTTGTGGCGTCTCTTTCAGCGACGAGGTCAAGGATATCTTCACCCCGTTTGGCCTTGCGTGCATCGCCTTCCAGAATACCCGGGTTATCAGAATAAGAACAACCAGCCACCGGTTTATCATACTCGTCTTTTTTACCCTTCAGAAAATCCTTCTTCAGGTTCACGGCTACAATCCGTAGCCATGTAATAAATTTAACTCCTTCTTTCCTTTTGTATTCCTTAATTTTATCGAATAATTTAATATAAAGTTCATTAGTCAGAATGCTTGATTTTTCAACATCAAGCCGTTCGCTGCCGCCAATCTTAATCTGCATAAGATTGAACACGTAAAATCTGAAAGTAGTCCATAAATCATCAAAGGTATTTCGGTTACCCTGCTGGGAGCGCTTGACCAAATCCTGGATATAACGCTCATCGTGGAATGGGTCTTGTGAATCTTTTTGCATTTAATTTCCTCCATAGTAATAATGAGCCAGTTGAAAAGCCACCGAGCCATAGAAATCACAGCGTTCCTATAAGTAGAACCTTCTCTGTTCTCCTGATGTCCCTGTGGTATAAAAGGAAGTTGGTCAACCGCCTCAATAATACCAATCATAGTTGTTTTCATTTAAGTTCCTCCTCTAATTCCTCTAATAATATAAACTCTTTTCAAGACAAAATGTGGAGAAAAAATATATTTTATTTAAGTTTTTATTAGAGCCAGTTGGAGCGAAGCGACTTACTGGCTCTTATCCCGACACGAAGCGTCGGGGTTACCCGCTTTGCTTCTGACAATATTAACTCCAGGTTAACGTAAATGTGGTGAATTTTTTATTTTTTCCCAAGGTATATGTTTTCTGGCAATAGGGTATATCTTTCCGGGCTTGGGAGTATATGTTTATGGGCTTACAGGGGTATGTTTCACGGCTCAAGGGGATATGTTTTCCGGCTCAAGGGCGTATGCTTCCGGGCCGAAAAGGGTATGTTTCTTGCTAATTAGGGGTATGTTTAACGGCCCAAGGGGGTATGTATCTTGGCTTAACCCTATATGATTCTTGGGTATGAGGTATATGTTCCCGTGCCAAAAGGGGTATGTTTATCGGCTTCAGGAGATATGTTTCCGGGCTTAAGGGGATATGTTTCTCAGCAATCAGGTATATGTTACCCCACTCTACCCCCCACCCGTCTGGGTTATTGTTGTGCCCCTATTTTTCTGGTGCCTTTACAATCTGGATACTTTTGGCAAGACCAGAATTGACCGTATTTGCCTGACTTCCTATTCATAGGACTATTGCAGGTCGGACAAAACGGATTATCTTCTGGTAAAGGAGTAGCAATATTCTTAATGTCTTTCATTTTTGAACGATGCGTACACCACAAACAACAGGTACACCCTTTCTCTGATGCCTCTTTTTTCCCGGCCAAGCATTTTTTACCGCTTCGACAATATTCGCAGTTATCGCAAACCTGCGGCTGAACATCATTAGAATCAAGTGTTTTAACAACGGAATTTATAAAGGTTAGAAACGTCTTATCGTCTCTTTTTACCTCCTGCCAGAGTAAATTTCCTTCAAACGCCTGCTTGGCATTCTCAATCTGCTTAAAACCTATCGGCTCAAAATAAAGCAACCCCAACTTAGTAATCGGCGATAAATTAAGTTTCCCCTCTGCGGCATTTTCAAGCGCATAAGTATATGCCTGTAATTGTCGCCCATACATTTTGGTTTTGCTTTCGGATGACCTCGCTGTTTTACAGTCAATCACGCCAAAAGTTCCGTCATCAAATTTAATTACGAAATCAAACCGTCCTCTTATAAAACAAGTATTTGGGGAATTATCTGCCTTAATAACCAAAGATTCAACCCATTTTTCCCCGAATTCTACGACTCCAGGAGGAAGTTCTCGGCAGAACTCCTCTGTTCTCTTGCCAGCATAAAATTCCTTTTGTCTTCCGGCTATGGCGCTAAAAATACCTGGCATCGGCATTGAGGGCTGGTCAATACTGTGTTTAACCTTTAAGTTAAAGCAGTATTTACATCCTTCAAATAAATAAGTTAACTCTGATGGTGACAATTTATAATTCATTCTATAAATATGTTATGGTGATACGATTTCATAGTATTTATTTCTGGCGCAAGCGGTTTTTATCTGCGATGCCTTGTCTAAGCCGACATTCCTGATATTTACATTAAAATACAGGGCAAAGACCAGGTCGTCAATATAGCCCTTAATTTCCTTTTGTTTCTCAAAATCAATCACCGGCAGGGATTTTAATTCGGATAAGGCAATGGATTGCTTTTCTAATTTCAGTTCGCCCTTATGGTATTTATCCGTAATTACCTGATTGACTAATTTTGCGTCACCTTTAATCTTGCATTTTATCCTATCCCCATTTTTTGCCAGGACCAAATTACCGCTTTCAACAGCGACGCCCTCAAACTTCTGAATCATTACATCAGAGAAATCCACAAAATCAGACAAGGTCTTTTCTTCTAACCCCAACATTTCTTCAGTCCGCTTAACAACCTCATCCTTGATATGTTGATTATGTTCGGTGATTTTGGGGACGCGAACGAATTCTTTTAACACCCTAACTCCCAATAGAAAATTTAATTTATCTTCATTTTCAACTTTAAGATTTAATTTTAGTACCATTCCAATAATTGGTGAATTAAGAATACTTAATAAATAAAGGATTTCATTACGATTATTTGAAGCAAAACAATATTGCTGATATATAGGAATAACATCTACTCCGGTGTAAAAATAAAATCTATCGTGGTTAATATATCTCCAAAATATTTTATTCTTGGGCTCAATAACCTTAAGCCCTTGGCTGCCTTCTGCAATTTTAATTGGCTTGTCTTTGGGATAATACCCTACAAGATTCATGTATACTCCATCACCGAAATTTAGTACTTTATAATAATTAGACTCCTCTTTATTGATATTACCAATAACTTCTTTCTTAGGAATATTGATACTGCCATCTATTATGAATATGTCGTTGTACCTCGCTCTAGATGTTGTATAATTTCTATATATATCTAAGTCCTCTGTATTATTTAAGTATTCTCCGGTAAAGTTTATTTCAATACGTTTATGTTTTATAAAATTCCAATTGGCAACATTCTGTAGAAGTTTATTCTGTAATATTTCATTTCTATTAATCTTCTCGCCTGTTAAGATATTTTGCAGGCACTTATCTATTTCATCATTAGGGTCTTTATAATGAATAATCTCTACCTGATGTACTTTATCAGGAACCTTTCTTCTTACCACAAAGATTAAACTGGATGTGGGCACTGGTTTATTTTGCTTTATACCCCTGCCAGCAAACATCTTGCCACTGAAGGTGATAATCTTTTCTATAGTGGTAAATTTAGCCAAATGATATCTAACAACATCTAGATCCGTATTAACCAGCATTGTTTGAGGAATAATAAAACATAATTTGCCATTATCTTTGAGCAAAGATAAACCAAGGGCAATAAAAAAGGCATAAAGATTTGGCTTGGGTGAATACGGCTTAATTCGCCCGGGAACAGTGTTAAGGTTAACTCCGTATATATCACTCATTTGACATTTTTTTTGCTGTATCAACTTTACGATCAAGATATTTTGATTAGAACATTCATTATAACTAATATAAGGCGGATTAGAGATAACGTAATCAAAGCGTCTGCGAGGCGGGCGCATACTTTTTTTCATCTCTGCCAGATCACCCTCGTCACGGACATAACTCTGATAGCCCAAGTCACGTTCCTTGTCAAAAAGTCCTTGTTGACTGATAGCCGCATTGACATCTATGTCACTGATAGTATTTTTAAGCCCAGCGTCTATAAACTCGGCAATACTATCATTGGTCTTGAAAACCTTTATCTTCTTATCAATCGGGTTATTATATTTTTCGGTGATAATCAGCGGCAGGAGGCGCATCAGGATATTCATCTCTGCCAGATAAAGCGGGAATTCGGCAATGTCCAACCCGAATATGTTTTTATTGACGATTTCCTCAATCTGCTTGGCTGATTCAAGGTCATTCTTATTAAATGTCTTAACGAGGTTATCAACCGCGCTATAGAGGAATGTCCCGCTACCGCAGGCCGGGTCAATCAGGGAAATACTTTCTTTATCGCGTTTCTGAAGTTTATCCTTGGTCCAGCCCATCTGTTCCAGCATAAAATTGACCACGGCCGGGTCGGTGAAATACTGCCCCTTTGACTCATCTTCATACAGGGCTTTCAAGTAATTCTCATAGATATAGCCGAAGATTTCGTTATGGATATTGGCAAAACTGTATTTCCTGATAAAGACAAAGATATCCAGCCAGGGGGCGACATCAGCGAGTTTGTTTTCTACCCGGTATAATTCAAGCAATGTTTTATTAATGAATTCCTGCTCTTTGGTAAAGGGCCGATAGATATTCCGGGAAATCTCGTTAGAGATACTGTCAATTATGCCTAATATATCCTTATAGCGTCTGGCTTTCAGGTGGCCGTGGATGTGCTTGACGCCGTCCTTAAATTTATTGGGGAAATCGTCAAAGGCATTATCTACCAGCGTTTTATAAAGAATAAACTGGATGATATAGGCGTAGGTGATTTCTACGGCCTTTTTCCCGCGCTCTTTTTGCTCTAATCCCTTAAAATAGCCCTCTATCTTGAGTTTGTCCTTAAATTTTCTGATAAGAGAGGTAATATCCTCAAAGAAGAGTTGGCGGAAATCATCAACCGGCAGTTTTTCCTCAAAGATAGTTCGCTGACCGATTGGCTCAAAGAAATTGAGGTAATAAAGTTCCGGCTTGATATAGTCATCCCAGTAGGTCCAGAATTCGCTTTTTCTATCAAAGAGATGGTCTAAGGTATATTCGCGGTAGGTGCTGTTGGTATAAAGACGCCAGGTGAAGCCATCGGTCAATATACCATATTGTTGTTTATCAAAGCCCTTTTGATATGCGAAAAGTTGCTTGATGCCTGCTTTGATATTCTCGTAGCGCTCAACCTCCATCGGAATAATAATTTCAGAATTAATATAGACAGCGAAATCAGCCCTTCCTTTGTCTTTGGCTTGTTTCTCATAGATGAATTCATTACGGCGGGATTCGTCTTTGGTAGAAAGTTTGCCGGATTTGAGTCCGAACAATTCCTCGCTTTCCAGGCAGTCCTTTACGAAACTCTGGACGCCGGCGCCAAGTTCCTGCTTTTTATAGAACTCTTTTTCCTTATTCCATTTAGATTTAAGTTGAGCAATAGTCAAAGGCATATATCATATAATAAATATCTTTTATCTGAATTCAACTAATTCCCCTTTTAAAATGCTATACCTCCTTTCCGGGAATACGGTCTCTGCCGCGCGGGAATACTATTTCTCACACCGATAAATATCCTCCGTGTCATAAATAAAGGCCATTTCCGGCGCCAGCAAATATCCTTCGTAACACCCATAAATATCCTTCCTGTCATATATGAATATACTCCCCTTGACAAAGCCATATCCTCCCCCCATTTCGCAAATATACTCCCTGATAACCCGGAATATCCTCTCCGTATCCCATAGATGCACTCCGTCTGTCACATAAATATACTCCACCTGTCCTATAAATATACCCTCTGTGGCAAAGTGATACGCTTTATGCGAACGGGGAATACTATCTCCGGCGGATAGAAATGGCCTCTGTCTGACAGATGAATACACTCCCCGGAAAGGAATTACACACCCGATTGATAAGGGATACCCGCCTGATAATTCGGGCAGGCCCGCCTAGCTGGCCGGGCAGGGGGGAGGGGATACCCTATCCCCCACCGGGGTAAACGGAAATTGACTTAACCGCAGATAAATCAGGGCGTAATGGTAAAAACAACCCAAAATCGGTTGCCTTAAGGCCGGTGACACACACCTTTCCGTGTAACCATTGAATTGCTTGACATATAAGACGGTGTTTTTATAATATACCCCTTATGCCCCCATGAATTTCAGGTATATTTCCCTCTGGCGCGGGCCGTCAAATTCACAAAAGAAAATCCCCTGCCATCTGCCCAGAACCAATCTGCCACCCTCCACAATGACCATAACTGACGAACCAATGAGCGATGCCTTGATATGGGCGTCGGAATTACCTTCGGTATGCCGATACGAGCCCTTAACAGGCACCAGTTTATTGAGCGCATCCAGGATGTCCGCCTGAACAGAGGGGTCGGCGTTTTCGTTGATGGTCACCCCGGCCGTGGTATGCGGCACATAGACATAAAGCATTCCATCAGACCACTTGTTCTTCTTGAGCGCCTCTTTAATCAGGCCGGTGATATCAACAAATTCCGTCCGGGTTGATGTTGCAATAGAGATAGATTTCATAAATACCAACCACAGATTACACAGATTCCACAGATAATACAGATTTTAATCAGTGTAATCTGCACACTCTATAATATTAGTCAATAAATCTTTTAAATCTCAATGATTTCTCGCCGAAATTGATAAGCAGGCCGACTTTATTACGGCTTATCTTTAAGATGTTTATAATCTGGGCTTCATCCAATGGGGTTAAGGATTTCTCGGATTTTAGCTCGACAATTATATCCCCGAACACAATGAAATCAGGCACATAAAACTTTTTCAGCTTTTTGTCTTTGTAATATATCTGTAGCGGCGGCTGTGAAACGAAAGGGATGCTTCTTTCTCCAAATTCAATTTCCAGGCATTCCTGATAGACCGCTTCCAGGCGACCGGGCCCCATTACGGTATGCACTTCCATCGCCGCCCCAATAATTTTATGCGTCTTTTCATCTTTCATGATAAATATCAATTGCAGGTGATATAGATTCCACAGATAATATGGACTTGCAATCTGCGTAATCTGAGAAATCTGTGGTTTACCCTGTTTTATTTATTGGTCGGCTCAATAGCCGCGGGTGTTTCCAGCAACTTCTTTACCTCATCCGGAATTACAATCGGCGGCACCTTGTTATAATCAGAGTTGTTTATCTCTATCTCATATTTAATTTTGGTTGTTTTCGGCGCGTCAGGTTTCTGGTCATCCGGTTTAGCGGAAGGCGTCTTGGATTCCGCGGCCTCTTCCTCGTCCTCAATATCATTGCCAGGCATACCCGGGATCGCGCCAGCCAAGGTCGATTCTATATTGAGAACGGCCTTAAATATAAGGCAGGTATCCTTTTCCACCCATACCTTTAATGACGACTTATCAATTTTAATACTCAGACCTTGCAACATCGGGTTATTCTGAGTGGCCAGTATCTCGTTAGATGCTTCCGGCTTAATAGTTGCTTCTATTACTTGATAGTTTTTATCCTGTATTTTTTCATCATTGCTGAATGACGCGCTGTTAATATGTTCTATGTATATCTTGCGCCGGACCTGTTCCAATAATACCAATAGCATATCTCTTTGTTCCGGCGGCATGCACATCCATCTTTTGGTCATCGGGTCCATCATCACCAGGGTTTTACCATCTGAATAACCGTCAACAGGCCTATTCATAAATTCACTGTTAATATGAGTAAGGTTATCATATTTAGCGATATTAAGAGTAACAGGAAAACTTATTCCCATTTCTTCTACATTTACATTTATCTCGATTTCCGATGAAACGCTCTTAGTATTGAGCGAGTTCTCAGCGGCCTGCTTGAGAAGACCCCGGGCATCGGATAGGTTTGCCGGGTTTACAACGGGTGGAGTTGGTGTTTTGGGCGCTTCCGCCCCTGAATTATTCCCGACATTCGTCGGGACAGGCGGGACGGAGTTTATCCCCCCGCCGAAGCGGGGGGGCTGCGGCTCCGAGACACCCGGCGCAGGGGTGGGCTGAGGTTGCGGCGCCGGCGGTTGTGCGGCCCCGGATTTGCATCCGGCGAATAATATCGCAGACGCCACTATAGCGCCTGTCAGCAGGTAACACGTTCTGTTCATTTTCATAAATATCCTTTCTTACTCGCTGTTAGACCTCTGGTCGTTACAGCGAGTTAGACCCGCCTCTGGCGGGTTCTTTTGCTAGTTAATCTATTTTACCTTCTTTCGGGCTGGAAGCCTCAGCCATAAAATATTTCCTGGGGATTCGTCCGGCCAGATACGCCAATCTGCCTGATGCACAAGCCAGTTTCATTGCCCGCGCCATATTAACCGGGTCTTGGGCCAGCGCAATACCGGTATTCAGCAGGACGCCGTCTGCGCCTGATTCCATAGCCACCGCCACATCAGAAGCCGTGCCTACGCCGGCATCCACAATCACCGGCACTTTCATCCGGCTGACGATTATCCGGATATTCATCGGGTTAGTCAGTCCCAGTCCTGAGCCGATGGGCGCGCCCAAAGGCATGACGCAGGCCGCGCCGGCATCCTGCAACCTCAACGCCGTGACCAAGTCATCCGAGGTATAGGGCAGAACCGTAAAACCCTCCTTGACCAGTATTTTAGTGGCTTCGATTAATCCGCTCAAATCAGGATAAAGGGTTTTTTCGTCGCCAATTACTTCAAGTTTAATCATATCGGATAAACCCACCTCGCGGGCCAGCCGGGCCGTTCGAACCGCTTCATCTACTGTATAACAACCGGCTGTATTAGGCAGTATCTGGTAACGTTTGGTGTCAATATAATCCAGGAGCGATTCCTTGGATTTGTCGGTCAGATTGACCCGCCGGACCGCTACCGTCACGCAATCAGTGCCGGACGCTTCAAGGGCTTCCTTCATTATCTGAAAGCTCGGGTATTTGCCGGTTCCGACAAACAGCCGCGACTTGAATTCATACTTGCCTATTTTTAATGTCTTATCCATATTTAATCTGCGGCTTACCCGCCGCCCACGAATGATATTATTTCTATCTTATCCCCATCATTTAACCGCCTGGCATCATACTCGTTTTTAGGGACGATGGCAAGATTTAATTCCACTGCTACGGTTTCGGGCTTAAGGTTCAAAGAATCCAGAAGCGCCTTAACCGTAGCGCCGCTGTTAATCTCCCTGATATTACCATTAAGCGTAATTTTCATTTTGCAGCAGCCGTTTTGAGGTTCTTATTTATAATATCGGAAAACCGGTTTACGGCTTCGGCTAATTTATCCGGCCGCTTGCCGCCGGCCTGGGCCATATCTTTTCTGCCGCCGCCGCTGCCTTCAATTATCGGCGCTATTTCCTTGATTAGCCCGATAGCATTAAAATCATCACGGCATAATTTTGGCGTCATCATCAAAATCAGGTTTGCCTTGCCTTCAGCGGCTAAACCTAAAAGGGTAATTATCGATTCGCCGCTGTTTCTCAAATGGTCGATAACACCGCGCAGGTCTTCTAAGGATTTGTTTTCCAGAATCTCGGCAACGAGTTTGATTCCGGCTCCGGCCGTCTGGATATGGGTGGCCCGCTCCAGCAGGGTCTTGGCAATCTCCTTGTTTTCCTGCTTGTGATACCGGCCCAGTTGCGCCTGCGCCTGTTCCAGTTTTTCCGACAGTTGTTTAATTTTCTGGGGCACCTGGTGCGTCGTGGTCTGCAATAACTGGGCGCTGTGGGCCAGCACCTTTTCTAATTCGTAGGTATGCTTGAGCGCTTCCTGGCCGGTGATGGCTTCAATCCGGCGCAGGCCCGAACCGATGGAGGCGTCTGAAATAATCCTGAAATATCCGATTTCGCCGGCCTGCTTTATATGCGAGCCGCCGCAAAGTTCCTTGCTGTAGTCGCCGATAATCAGAACCCGGACGGTGTCGCCGTATTTCTCGCTGAACAGGGCCATGGCCCCGAGTTTCCGGGCTTCTGCCTGCGGCATTATTTTAACAGACACGCCGGCATTGCCCCTAATACGTTGGTTGACCAGCCCTTCTATGGACTGAAGTTCGTTATCTGAAGGCGCTTTGGTCATAGAATAATCAAACCGGAGCCGCTCCGGCTGGACCAAGGAACCGGACTGCTCCACGGTTGAACCGATGACATTCCGCAGGGCATAATGCAACAGGTGGGTAGCCGTATGATTGCAGGCGACCGCCTGCCGGCGCTCGGCATTGACCTCGGCCCTGATTTTCATCCCGGACTTTATCGCGCCGTTTTTCAGCCGGCCGATATGCAGGATATACTTTTCCATCTTCTGGGTATCTTTTATTTTTATCTCAATCCCATCCGCCTTAAACCAGCCGATGTCTCCGATTTGGCCGCCTGATTCGCCGTAGAACGGGGTTCTGTCCGTGATGATAACAATATCCTGATTGGGAATATCCCACTGGATTTTATCCTGGGTAACTTCTTTGGAAGAACCGGACATATCCGGCGCCGGATATGCCTGCATCAATCTGCCGCCCACCAAAATGGCTTCAATGGTCACGTCAGCCGCCAGCGTCTCGTCGCCGATGTAAACGCTTTCCTTAAGGATATTCCTGATTTCGTCAATCTCGGTCCGGGCGAAGATTTCCGAGGCAATCTTAGAGCCGGCCCGGGAAAGCTCTTTCTGCTCGGCCAATGCCTTTTCATAACCGGCAATATCCAACTTTATCCCCTTTTCGTGCAGGATGGATTCGGTCAGGTCCACCGGAAATCCGCAGGTGTCGTACAATTTGAATGCCTCATCACCCGGGAATATCTTGCTGCCGGCGGCTTTTAGTTTATTAACAATTTCATCCAGCAGTTTTATGCCTGATTCCACGGTCTCCAGGAATTTCTCCTCCTCGGCCTTAATGACCCGGGCGATGTGAGCATACTTATCTTTTAACTCCGGATATGCCTTGCCCATCACCTCCACCACAGCCGGAACGAGTTTATAAAGGAATGGTTTCTTGACGCCTAAATTTATGCCGTCCCGAACAGCCCGCCTCAGAATGCGGCGTTCCACATAGCCGCGTCCCTCGTTGGAAGGCGAAACACCGTCCGCCACCAGGAACACCAGGCCCCGGATATGGTCCGCAATCCGTTTGATGCGCGTGCCTTCTTCGCTCGATGCGGAATATTCCACCTTCCTGCCCGAATGACCGGCGTCATCCGATCGGGCGGGGATAATATCAACAACATGCTTGATTAAATGCTTGAAAATATCGGTGTCGAAATTGGAGACCACACCCTGCATCACAGCCGTGATGCGCTCCAGGCCCATTCCGGTGTCGATATTCTTCTTCTTCAATGGAACTAACTTACCATTGTCCTGGCGGTCAAATTCCATAAAAACCAGGTTACAGATTTCCACGAAGCGGTTGCAGCCGCAGGCAACAGAGCAGGTGGGCAAGCCGCATCCGTATTTCTGGCCGAAGTCGTAGAATATCTCGGAGCAGGGACCGCAGGGGCCGTTCGGCCCGTCGCTGGGCGCGTTAGCCGGCCAGAAATTATTATCCTCGCCGAAACGGAATATCCTGGTCTCCGGCAACTTGATTTCCTTACTCCAGATATCATACGCCTGCCGGTCCTCCTCGTAAACGCTGACGCTGAGTTTTTCAGGCGGTATTTGCAGTTTCTTGGTCATGAGTTCCCAGGCAAAATGGACGGCTTCCTTCTTGAAATAATCGCCGAAAGAGAAATTGCCCAACATTTCAAAGAAGGTATGATGGGCCGGGGTCCGGCCGACCTTTTCAATATCCCCGGTACGCAGGCATTTCTGGGATGAGCAAACCCGGGGCGCCGGCGGCACGGTCGCGCCCAGAAAATAACTCTTGAACTGGTTCATCCCGGCGCCGGTAAAAAGCAGCGACTGGTCGCCGGAACTCGGCACCAGCGAATCGCTCGGTATTATCTTGTGTCCCTTATCCTTATAGAACTCCAGGAACAAACTTCTGATTTCGTCTAATTTCATCGTGTTTCTATGTGTGTCATTCCTGCCCCGCTTGTCATTCCCGCGTCCGCCAAAGATAACGGCGGATCCGCCTCTGGAGGAAAAGCGGGAAACTAAAACACTGGATTCCGTGTCCCACAGGGAGCCAGTGGCTCAAGCACAGAATGACAGGATAGAGTTAAATCTCTACCCTTATTATTATATCAAACCGTGGTGTTTTTTAATATCGATTTCCAGTTCGGCGAATATCTTGGGATTCTCCTTGAGGAAATCCTTGGCCTTTTCCCGGCCCTGGCCTAATCTCTCCTTTTTATATTCCAACCAGGCGCCGCTTTTGTCCACCACGCCGGCAGTAATACCCATGTCAATTAAGTCGCCCTCGCGCGAAATGCCGCTGGCGTGCATTAGGTCAAACTCGGTCTTCTTGAAAGGCGGAGCCACTTTATTCTTAACCACGCTCACCTTGACGTGCGTGCCGATGACTTCTTCGGCGGTATTCTTTAACGTGCCTATCTTCCGGACGTCAAGCCGGACCGAGGAATAGAATTTCAATGCCCGGCCGCCCGGCGTGGTTTCCGGATTGCCCCAGGAAACACCTATCTTTTCCCGCAACTGGTTGGTGAAAATCACGCAGGTCTGGCTCTTGCTGATGGCGCTGGTGAGTTTGCGCAGCGCCTGGGACATCAATCTGGCCTGCACTCCGACCACCGGGTCGCCCATGCCGCCTTCCAATTCTGTTTTAGTAACCAGGGCCGCGACCGAATCGAGAACTACCACGTCCATGGCGTTACTTCTGACCAATGTTTCCACGGTCTCCAGGGCCTGCTCGCCGCTATCCGGCTGGGAAATCAGCAGGGTATCCAGATTGACCCCGATATTCTGGGCATAGGTCGGGTCCATGGCGTGTTCCACGTCAATGAATGCGGCCGTGCCGCCCGATTTCTGGGCGCTGGCCACGATATGCAGGCACAACGTGGTCTTGCCTGATGCCTCGGGCCCAAAGACCTCTACGATTCTGCCTCTGGGCACTCCGTGTCCACCCAGGGCAATATCCAAACTCAGGGCCCCGGTGGAGATGCACGGAACATCGGACTTGAATCCGGCGCCTAAACGCATTATAGCGCCCTTGCCGTACGACTTTTCTAACTGCGAAATCGCCTGTTGCAATGCTTCAAGTTTCTTGTTGTCCTCTTTCGGCTCACTCTTTTTAGTAGTTGCTTCTGCCATATTTCTACTCCTCTTAGAGTTAGTTAGGATGGCGCCTCAGGCGCCAGCCGTTACTGACTCTTATCCCGCCTGTCCCGAATTTATTTCGGGAGCAGTTTTTGTCGGGACTTCCATTAAATTTATTTAGATATATTATATCATTTCTTTAAACTAAAATCACGAATATTCGTATAAATTGGACCGGCCGGCGTTAGGGTGCTCCGGAGCAACGACACCTTCTTTACCGCCTGTCGGCCGAAACCCTCTCCGGCGTATTTATTCATCAGATTCCGGAATTCGTCATTGTATTTCGGCAACTTATTGCGTCCCAGGGTAATATGGGCCGAAAATTTATGGTCATCGAGCTGGAAGTCGCTATTCAACAACTCCTTTTCCAGCGCGCCGTATATCTTTTCCAGGGTATTACTGCTATCCGCGCCCCTGACCCAAACCACCTTGGGATGCCGCTCAACCGGAAAGGCGCCGATGCCTTTCAAATCCAATTCAAAAGCCGAATAATTCTCGACCACGGATATTGCCTGGGTCAACTGAGATAACTGCTCCTCGGCCACCTCGCCCAGGAATCTCAGGGTCAGATGGATATTATCCGGCTCCACCAATTTCATATCCGGTTGTAGACTCTGCAAGGCGGATTGAACCGCGGTGAGTTTTTCCCGTATCACCTTATCAAGGGTAATAGCAATAAATAACCGCATCTGGCATCTCCCGGTGCGCTTTAGCCACCGGCTAAATGCTGTCCGATGGCGCCGAAGCGCCATGGCGCCCTTATGGCGCTCACCAGTGCTCATTTCATTCGCACAGGGCTATATTTCTTCCAGGACTATTTTATGCTCCATCAAGTTTATCTCTTTAATCCGGGCATTGACAGATTTTTCTTCTCCCAGAATACTCGTCAGGAGCAGTTTATTCCCTTGCGGCTTGACCGTACTCACGGATTCCAGAAGGAGATCCTCCTTGCCGTTCTTAATGAGATAGACATTGGATTCACACATATATCAATAAGAGTTAAGTAAACATTTACCACCGGGTCAAGAAAAATAGTAGCCACGAAGACATTAAGGCACTAAGAATTAATCTATTGGGTTTTCCACTTCGCGCCGGAGTTTATCCCGCAGAATTGCGGGGTGTCTTAGTGGTAAAAATAATTGACAATCTTATGTGCTATTGGTATTAATGTATTATGAACATCGGCACGACTGAACTGATGGTGATTCTGGCCCTAGCCCTATTTTTCTATGGCAAGAACCTGCCCAACATAACCCGAGCCCTGGGCAAGGGCTACCGGGAATTTAAGAATAGTTTTGACGGTATCAAAAACGACCTCGTCAAACAGGTGACAGACATCGCCAAAGATACTGGAATTAAAGATATTGATAAAATCTACGACACGCCTACAGATACCAAAGAAGCAAACAAGGAGAAACCGCCTGTCATAGGAGATGATACTCTGGCCGGATAAACCCTACATCTTCTCCAGCGGCGTGATGCCCAACATGACCAGTCCTTTATTAAAGACCTTTTTCAACCGTTGGACCAGAACAATCCTGGCATCAGTGAGTTCCTTATTATCAGAAATGACCCGGTGCATTTGATAAAACTTATTAAACAGCGACGCCAGAGCCAGCAGATAGTTGCTCAGGATTGATGGCTCGGATTCCACGGCTGATTGACGAATAATATCAGGGTAATCCTTGAGGAATTTAATGAGAACGGCTTCTTCGGTAGTGTTCAGCAATTCATATTTCGCCTCCACCTTGTCATTCCCGCCACCGGAAAGAGCATACTTGTCAAGCAAACTGGCCAGCCGTGTATGGGTATATTGCAGGTAAGGACCGGTCTCGCCTTCAAAGGTCAGGACCTGGTTCCAATCAAAATCCACATCTTTAATGCGTTTGTTCTTGAGGTCGTTAAAAATAATGGCGCCGATACCCACGGCCTTTGCCACCCCCTTAGTTTCCTCCGGAAACACCTTGTCCACCAGTTCAGCGCTCCGCGCTTTCATCAACGTCTCCGAGCGCTCGATGGCCTGACTGAGCACGTCTTCTAATAGTATGGCCGTGCCCTTGCGAGTGGACATCTTTTCGCCTTTAAACCTGACCAGCCCGAAATCCACGTGCACGCAATCCTTGGCCCACTCGTAGCCCATCAACTCCAGGACCTTGAATACCTGCCTGAAATGGAGTTTCTGGTCCGCGCCGACCACATAAATCAGTTTATTGAATTTGTAGGTGTTGTAGCGGTGAATGGCCGCGGCAATATCGCGGGCCGCATAGAGCGTAGCCCCGTCGCTCTTGCGCAAGAGACAAGGCGGCATCTTGTGCTTATCCAGTTTAACCACCAGCGCGCCTTCGCTGATTTCGGTCAGGCCTTTTTTCTCTATCTCGGTGATGGTCTGGTCCAGGTATTGGTTGGTGTCGGCCTCGCCTGAATACTCGTCAAAAGTAACGCCGAGCACATCATAAATCCTCTTAAATTCCTTGATGCTGTCTTCCCTGAATCGGCTGAATATAGCCAGATTATCCGGGTCTTTATCTTCTAATTTCTTGAACTCCGCCCGGGCCTGCTCCATCAGTTTCGGGTCGGCCTTGGCCCTGATGTTATAGTCCACATACCGCTGGACCAGCAGGTTGGTCGTGGGTTCTTTATATACATCCGGGTTTTCTTTGTAATCCGCAATGAGCATCCCGAATTGGGTGCCCCAGTCGCCTAAATAATTCAGTCCGATGCATTTATAGCCCAGGGCCGAATAAATCTTATAGAGCGCGTTGCCGATGACCGTGGAACGCAGATGCCCGATACCGAACGGCTTGGCGATATTGGGCGATGAATAATCTATGACCACGGTCTGGCCGGCGCCTTCCTGCGGAATCTGTAATTCCTCCTTCAGGACAATCTCAATAACCTTAGCGTTATTGAGAAAGATATTGACATAGCCGTAGACAAAATTGACCTTTTCTATCAATCCACCCGGCTTGATGGCGGCGGCGATTTTCTGGGCCATCTGCTCAGGCGGCGTCTTCTTTTCCTTGGCCAGATGGAAACAGGCCAGCGAATAATCGCCCAGTTCCGGCCGGGCGGATTTTCCCAGCGAGGCGGCCACATATCTGGGCGATAACCCGGCCTGCCTGATTATCAAATTGACTAACTCTTGTTTAATACTGCTCATAAAGAAATATCTTACCACAAAAAACACCAAGGACACAAAGAATTTAATACTAATAAAAATCTGTATTCATCTGTGTTTATCTGTGGTTGCAATTTTACTTGACTTTTAGCGCCGTATTTACTATACTCGTCTTATGTCAAAAATAACCAAATGGAAATGTTCTCACTGTCAGTATCTGCTCGAAGCGCCCAAGCCGCCTGAAACCTGCCCGTCCTGCCAGGCAAAATGCGCATTCACCAACGTCACCTGCTATACACCGGAATGCGGCGGCGAGGACAACATCGACCCAAAGCTGTTTGAGAAGGACAAGGAGAACCTGTCGTAGAATACGAGTCGTAGCCACACTAAGAATAATTGTTATTTTCTTCTTCGTGACTTGGTGTCTTAGTCGCATAATTACGGAAAGGGATTGATATGGATTACTTTTTTAATGCCGAGGACATATTCCACATTGCCGTGATGATAGAGGACAACGGCGAGAAATTCTATAACCACGTCAGCGCCACAATCCCGGACGCCAAGACCAAGGATATCTGCGCTAAACTGGCCGGCCAGGAGCATAACCACCGACTGCTCTTTGAGAAACTACTAACTGATGTGGTCAACAAAAAAGGCCCGATGTATAATCTGGCTGATGTTCCCCAAGACGACCTGTCCTATCTCAAGGCCGTGTCTGACTCCAATGTCTTCGCCAAGGCGCTCAACCTAAAAGATGTGGCCGCCAAGATAAAGACCGCCAAGGACGCCGTAACCATCGCCCTGGACTTTGAAAAGGACTCAATTCTATTCTTCCTCCAGATGAAGAAATTCACCCGGCCTGAATGGGGCCAGGCGGAAATCAACAAACTCATTGCGCAGGAACAGAAACACATCGTCACCCTGACGGTATTATTAAAAGAATTATAAAATGACCCAGAAACGGAACATAAGAACTACCCTGGTATTCGGATTGTTTTTTATATCTCTGGGTGGATTCCTGCTGCACCTGCGCATCCATTCACCGTCAGCGCATCCGTTAAATTATATCCCGTTTTTCATCGGCTTGGTTAATATCGTCATTATCCCCTGGATGTTCTTCTTTCGGCCGCTCATCAACTGGGCCTATATCCTGAACGGGATGAGCGTGATTGTCGGTATCATCCTGATGTCGGATTTCTCGCTGGGGAAATTGCCGCCTGAGTTGAGTTTGAGCGCTATTTTCCTGAACACCACCCTGGCTGATATTATGGTGCTGGCCGGGAAATTCACGGTGGGTAAGGCGCTGTTTGATTTAGAGTTCAGCCAGATGGACAAAGACCTGCCGGTGCGGTCCAAGTTCCTGCGCTATCCCAACCTGGGCTGGTGGCTGGTGCATTTAGTAGCCATTGCCGTGGTCTATGCCATCGGAACGGAGTTATTGTAATATGGGGAAGTTTAAAATCGGCACGGTCGGCTGGGTTATCCTGCACTTAATCGCCATCGGCCTGGTATTACTGGCCGGGCATTATATAAAGTTTTAGCCCCGACAAAAACTGTCGGGATAATGGCGCCTGAAGCGCCATAAAGAGGAGAATTATTATGAAAAAACTATTGGCCGGCGGGATTATCCTGACAGGCGTATTAATCGGCTGGGGTTGTGAAAAGGCGCCGGTGCCGACAACATCGGAAACAACCAAGCCCGCGGTTACCCCAGAGGCTGTTAAGGCTCACACCATTACCGATGCCGAGGTCGGGCAACCAGCCGTCTGCCCGGTAATGGGCACGGAAGTCACCGTAACCAAGAATACCTTGTCGGCCGAATACAAAGGCAAGGTTTATTATTTCTGCTGCGGCGGATGCCCGGACGAATTCAAAGCCAACCCGGATAAATACGCTAAATAGATTATGAAGAATAAGAACCTGGATGTTTCAGCAATTAAATGGTTGGGGGTCGCGATTGCCTCAGAGAAAACGGCGCTGGGCGATTACCTTGATTACGCCCGCCAGACCCAGGATAAAACCGGTCAGGATATGTTCATCAAACTGGCCCAGGATGAATTCCGGCATATGACCATACTGGAAAATGAAAGAGCCCGGCTCCAGTCCGGGCGCGCCTGGCAGTCCGTGAAAATACCGCCTTCGCCTATAGAACAGATTATTCCGCTGGCCAATAAAAACACGGCTGTTCCCCGGGAGATGGCCCATAGCAATGAAACCCAGGTGTTGGAATTGGCTATGAAGGCGGAGAAAAAGGCCGGGGAGTTTTATCTGGCCCAGTCAAAGAAGGCGGACAGCCCGGTGGCCTGTAATCTCTTACAGCGGCTGGCTAAGATGGAAAACGCCCACTACCAAATACTCCAAGCCGAACTGGATAATATAAACAAAACCGGATTCTGGATGGGACTCAGCGAAATATCTATGGAGGTGGAATAAAATCCTATCATCTTTGACTTAGGTCAAGGCATACTATACTTAAATATATTATACTTAGCCCGTATCCGCCGGGTTTGATATGACTGATTCCGTTTAAAATACGCTGATTTATAATCAGGAGTTGAATGTGTTCCAAATACCAGTCACCAGGATTATTAATGCCGGACGGCGCGCGGATGCCCAGTGAGAACGAACTGGCTATCGCCCGATTCCAG